>Ga0082207_1000943_pt1 | contig 14886 bp, 13 predicted proteins | sample LakMenEpi10Aug09_FD_71540 | JGI IMG/M metagenome (GOLD analysis project Ga0082207, IMG submission 71540)
CGTGTATCCGAGAAGAAGTCGATGACCCCGACAGCGCGAGTCACAGGTAGCGGGCCCGTGCCGATGCCAGACGAATACTGTCCAAACTGCCTCCGCCCACGCATCCAACCGACACGGCTTTCTATCTTCAGCACTGCGTCAAGGCCTGTGAAGCCGGCGTCGAACGGTCACACATCCTGCCTTACTCTGTCGACGGCGCCCTGCTGATGGAGGTGTATACGCACGATGGCATCGGCACCATGGTGGTGGACGAGAAACTCGAAAGCCTCCGCGAAGCTCTCGCCGATGATGTCGGCGGGATTCTCAAGCTGATTGAACCGTTTGAGCGCGACGGCACCTTGGTGCGCCGCGAACGGCATGAAATCGAACGCGATTTGGCCAATTACACGGTGATCGAACACGACGGTGTGATATTCGGCTGCGCTGCCCTGTACCCCTATCCCGAATCGCAAACCGCCGAAATGGCCGCACTGACCGTAAGCCCCGAGGTTCAGGGCCAGGGCGACGGAGACCGCCTGCTCAAGCGCATCGAACAGCGCGCGCGGTCGATGGGGCTGTCCAGCCTGTTCGTCCTCACCACACGCACCATGCACTGGTTCATCAAGCGTGGCTTCCGGCAGGTGGACCCCGACTGGCTGCCCGAAGCCCGCAAGCGCAAGTACAACTGGGACCGCCGCTCGGTGGTCCTCGTCAAGAAACTCAATACCTGAACAACCAAGGAGCCCACATGCCACGCATGATCCAATGCACCCACCTCAAGAAGGAAGCCGAGGGTTTGGACTTCGCCCCCTACCCAGGGGACCTGGGCAAGCGGATTTACGAAAACATCAGCAAGGAGGCCTTTGAGCAATGGAAGCGCCATCAGACCATGCTGGTCAATGAAAACCGCCTGAATCTGGCCGATCTTCGGGCCAGGCAGTATCTTGCTCGTCAAATGGAACAGTATTTCTTCGGAAACGGTGGAGATCAACCGGCGGGATACGTACCCCCCTCGGCATGATCCAATCGGGGGTAATTGATCCTTATCAAGCATTCCATCGGGGGCCCGCCTCGGATACCCGCCAAATAAGACAGAATATTGAGGCCAATTGATTCTTCCTTGATACTCGATATATACTCACCGGTGTAAATCGATTTTTTAGGAGAAACTCATGAGCACCTTGCAATCCCTTCTGGCGCAAAAAGCCGACCTCGAGCGCAAGATCCAGGAAACCCAGCGCCAGGAACGCCAGGCAGCCGTCGACAAGGTCCGCGCCCTGATGGCCGAATTCGGCCTGTCGGTGGAAGACCTGGGCGGCAAGTCATCGGGCTCCGGTCGCAAGAAGTCAGCCGGTGACGGTACCCGCAAGGCGGCCGTCAAGTACCGCGATGCGGCGGGCAACACCTGGTCGGGCCGTGGTCTGCAGCCACGCTGGCTCAAGGAAGCCATCGCCTCGGGCAAATCGCTTGGCGATTTCGCCGTCTGACCGTCAGCAAGCCCAGTGGCCACGCGGCCCCTATCGGGGCCGCTGCCATTTTCGCGGCCACACTTTCCCGCCCCGCTAGACTGGCGGGATGATCCCCAGCGGCTTCATCCAAGACCTTCTGACCCGTGTCGACGTGGTCGACGTGGTCGGCCGGCACGTGGAGCTGAAGAAGGCCGGCATTAACCACAAGGGCTTGTGCCCCTTCCACGGCGAGAAAACGCCCAGCTTCATCGTCAGCCCCTCGCGCCAGACCTACCACTGCTTTGGCTGCGGTGTGCACGGGGACGCCGTTCGCTTTCTCACCGAATTCGTGGGCTTGGGCTTCGTGGAGGCGGTGCAGGAACTCGCCCAACAGGTGGGCATGACCGTTCCGGACGACGACCGGACGCAAGAAGAGCGCCAAGCGCAGGCGCAGCGGCGCCAAGAGGCAACCACCCTGACCGACCTCATGGCCAGGGCTGCGGTGCACTACCGGCAGCAACTCAAGGCCAGCGAAGTGGCCGTGGCCTACCTCAAGCGGCGGGGCCTGACCGGTGAAGTGGCCAAGCAATTTGGCATCGGCTACGCCGCCGACAGTTGGCACGGCTTGGCCAGTGCGTTTCCCTCCTATGACGACCCCAAGCTGGAAGAAGCCGGCCTGGTGATCGGGCAGGACGTGGGCACGCCCAAGGAGAAGCGCTACGACCGATTCCGCCACCGCATCATGTTCCCCATCCGCTCGGTCAAGGGCGAGGTGATCGGTTTCGGCGGACGGGTGCTGGACGGCGGCGAACCGAAGTACCTGAATTCCCCCGAGACACCCGTGTTCATCAAGGGCCGGGAACTCTATGGGCTGTACGAAGCGCGCACCGCCATCCGCAAGGCCGGCTATGCCTTGGTGGTGGAGGGCTACATGGACGTGGTGGCGCTGGCCCAGTGGGGCCTGGGACATGCGGTGGCTACCCTGGGCACGGCCTGTACCGAAGACCATGTCCGCAAGCTGATGCGCTTCACTGACAGCATCGTGTTCAGCTTCGATGGCGACGCCGCCGGCCGCAAGGCTGCCGCGCGGGCACTCGAGGCTTGTCTGCCCCACGCCAGCGATACGCGCAGCATCCGCTTTCTGTTCCTGCCCCCCGAGCACGACCCCGACAGCTTCGTCCGGGAACACGGCGCGCCGGCCTTTGAAGAGGCAGTGAGTCGCGCCGTGCCCCTGTCGCGGCAGATGCTCAACCTCGCGCAACAAGGCTGCGAGATGGACGCGCCCGAGGGTCGGGCCCGCTTTGCCAACCAGGCATTCCCCTTGTGGAGCGCCTTGCCCGAAGGCGCCCTGCAGCGGCAGATGCTTCAGGCCTTCGCACAAGAAGCGTCGCTGCCGGTGCAAGAGTTGTCGTCCCTGTGGGCGGCCATGGCGCGCGCCCGAGGACAGGGCTTCGGCGGCGGATCCCGCCCGGGCCCAGCCGGTTTGGCCGGGCCACTCGGCCCCAGCGGCCAGCGCGCTCCGGACGGCCGCACTCCGGACGGCCGCGCATACGGTGGCTCAGGCGGCTCAGGCGGCTACGCCATCAGCACCGATGGTTCCTACGGCGCCGACCCGGCCCATCCCGGTGGGATCCCGATGGGGGTCCCAGGTGCGTCCCATGGTGGAGTCGGCCGAGCCGGCATGTCCCATGACCGCCACGGCGCCAGTCCTGGTTTTGGCCCGAAGCGCCGTCTGTCCTGGGCTGAGCGTCAGGCACTCGCCGATCCGATGCGCCGAGGCGCTGCACCGCCGGCGCTGCGTCGCACGCCGCGCAGCCCTGCCGATTGGGTGACGCAGCTGCTGCTCAAACAGGCCCAGTGGTGGAGCCGGCTGAGCGCCGACGACCTGGATCTGTTGCATCACCTACCGGCACCTCACACCACCCTCTTGCGCTGGCTGGAGCGAGACATCGAGGAGCACGGCCCGCGACCCTGGGCCGCTATCCAACTGGCCATGCAGGATGCGCCTGACCTCGGACGCGCCTGGCGACAGCTTCAGCATCAGGAAACCGACGAGTCGGAGTCCCATTGGGAAAGCCTGCGCCATGCGCTCGACCAGTTGCATCTGGACAGACTGCAGCTGCAGCAAACCGAACTGGCCGCGCGCGCCAGCCAAGACCCATCGGCCCTGGCCGAGTACCAACGGGTCTTCGAGCGCTGGAAGCACCTCAAGCAAGCCCTGGCGGCTGCCTCAGCCGATGGCGGCGGCTGAGGATACCGAGGTATAATCCAAACCATGTTGCTGCCCCGCCTCAACAGGCGCTGAGTGGCGCACCAGGGGCGAGCCTCTTGCCCCTCACGCGGTACCTGTCTTGGAAGCCCCCTCACCGGTCCAATCACCGGCCCCGTCATCGGCACGAGCCCAGGTTCATCGCGCACGTCCAGACAGCGACAAACTTCCGTTCTTCGCTTCTTCTCATCCAGCCCAATCGAACACCCCATGACCGCCAAGAAAGCCGCCAAGCCTGCTGCCAAAGCCGCCGTGAAGTCTGCTGCCAAACCTGCTGTCAAACCCGCCGGTAAAGCTGCCACCAAACCCGTTGCGAAGGGCGCGGTCCAGCCCAGCGAAGCGCAGAAGACCCAGTCGACTAAGCCCGTCGCCCAGGCCAAGCCCGCCAAACCGGTCAAACCAGTCAAACCCGTCAAGGCGGCTGCGGCCAAGACGCCAACCAAACCCCCGGTCAAGGCGGCCGCCGCCAAGCCCACACCCGCCAAGGCGTCGACGGCAAAGGGATCCGCCGCAAAACCAGCCCCATCCAAGGCAACACCCACGAAGGCGGCCAAGCCTGCCCCCGCCAAGGTGGCACCCGTGAAGGCATCCACCAAGCCCGCCAAGCCCACCAAGGGGGCCGAAAAGCCCACGGCCAAGGGGCCCGCTGGCAAGGCCAAGGCCGGTGCTGAGGTGATCGAAGAAGACTTCTCCGACATCGAAGCCGATATCGAAGGTGATGCCGAGCCTGAGGTGTCTGCTGAGGCCGACATCGAGGAACGTGCCAAGGCCAAGCCCCTGCGCATGAAGGTCAGCCGCGCCAAGGAACGCGCACTGATGCGTGAGTTCGGCCTGGATGAGACGGCCCTGACCGAAGAGGAAGTCAACAAGCGCCGCTTGGAGCTCAAGGCCCTCATCAAGATGGGCAAGAAGGACGGCTATCTCACCCACCAGCAGATCAGCGACCACCTGCCCGAAAAGCTTGTCGAGAATGAAATTCTTGAGGCCATCGTGTCCATGCTCAACGACATGGGCATCGCGGTGTACGAGCAGGCGCCCGACGCCGCGCTGGTGCTGATCGAGGGTGGCAACGCCGCAACCGCCACGGAAGAAGAGGCCGAGGAGGCCGCCGAAGCGGCCCTGTCCACCGTCGACTCCGAGTTCGGTCGCACGACCGACCCGGTGCGGATGTACATGCGGGAAATGGGCACAGTCGAGTTGCTCACCCGCGAAGGTGAAATCGAGATCGCCAAGCGCATCGAAGGCGGCCTGCAAGCCATGATGGTGGCCATCTCGGCTTCACCCACGACGATCGCCGAGATCCTGGCCATGGCCGACAAGATCGCCGCCGGCGAGGTGCAGATCTCCGAGGTGGTCGACGGCTTCGTGGCCGAAGACGAAGCCGACGACTACGTGGCCGAAGAAGACTTCGACGAATTCGATGAAGAGGAAGACGACGACGGTGCAGGCGGCTCCAAGGCCCTCACCAAGAAATTGGAGGAGCTGAAGAACGCAGCGCTGCTCAAGTTCGCCGAGTTGCGCCTTCAGTTCGACAAGATGCGCAAGGCCTACGAAAAGGACGGGTACAAGTCGCCGGCCTACAACAAGTCTCAGGCCGGTGTGAGCGACGTGATCATGAGCATCCGCTTCACGGTCAAGACCATCGAGCGCTTGTGCGACATCCTGCGCCAACAGGTCGACGATGTGCGCCGCTACGAGCGGGAACTGCGCAAGATCGCCGTCGAGAAGTGCGGGATGCCTCAGGACCACTTCATCAAGACCTTCCCGCCCAACATCCTCAACCTCAAGTGGGCGGAAAAGGAAGCCGCCGCCGGCAAGCCCTACTCGGCCGTATTGAGCCGCAACCTGCCCGCCGTTCAGGAACTGCAGCAAAAGCTGATCGACCTGCAGTCGCGTGCCGTGGTGCCGCTGGATGACCTCAAGGACATCAACAAGCAGATGAACGCGGGGGAGCGCGCCAGCCGGGAGGCCAAGAAGGAGATGATCGAGGCCAACCTGCGCCTGGTGATCTCGATTGCCAAGAAGTACACCAACCGCGGTCTGCAGTTCCTGGATCTCATCCAGGAAGGCAACATCGGCCTGATGAAGGCGGTGGACAAGTTCGAATACCGGCGTGGCTACAAGTTCTCCACCTATGCCACCTGGTGGATCCGCCAGGCCATCACCCGCTCCATCGCCGATCAGGCCCGCACCATCCGCATCCCGGTGCACATGATCGAAACCATCAACAAGATGAACCGGCTGTCCCGCCAGCACTTGCAGGAGTTCGGCTTCGAGCCCGACGCCCCGACCCTGGCCGAGAAGATGGAAATGCCCGAGGACAAGGTGCGCAAGATCATGAAGATCGCCAAGGAGCCGATCTCCATGGAAACGCCCATTGGCGACGACGATGACTCCCACCTGGGCGACTTCATCGAGGACACCAACAACGTGGCCCCGATGGACGCGGCCATGCAGGCCGGCCTGCGCGATGTGGTCAAGGACATCCTGGACGGCCTGACCCCGCGCGAAGCCAAGGTGCTGCGCATGCGCTTCGGCATCGAAATGCAAAGCGACCACACGCTGGAAGAGGTCGGCAAGCAGTTCGACGTCACGCGTGAGCGCATTCGCCAGATCGAAGCCAAGGCCATCCGCAAGCTCAAGCACCCCAGCCGAAGCGACAAGCTGCGCACCTACCTCGATAACCTCTGAGCGCAGTCGGGTGCGGTGCTGTGCCCGACAATGCACGGCAATGACCTTCCAAACCGAACCCGCCTACCGCCACGGCAGTGACTCGCGCACTGCCGTGTTGCTGGTCAACCTGGGCACGCCGGATGCGCCCACGGCGGCAGCCCTGCGTCGCTACCTGGCCGAGTTCCTCAGCGATCCCCGGGTGGTGGAGATCCCGCCGATCGTCTGGAAACCTCTGCTGCACGGCATCATCCTGAGGGTGCGTCCCGCGAAATCGGCCGCCAAGTACGCAAGCATCTGGACACCGCAAGGATCCCCGCTGGCCCACTGGACACATCAGCAGGCCAGCCTCTTGGACACCGCGCTGCGTGCTCGGGGCCTGGATGTGACCGTGCGCCCGGCCATGCGCTACGGCAATCCGTCGGTCGCTTCGGTCTTGGATGAGCTCAAGTCCCAGGGTGTCCAGCGCGTCTTGGTACTGCCGCTTTACCCGCAATACGCCGCGGCCACCACGGCCAGTGCGCAGGACGCGGTGATGGCCTGGGCTGGTCGGCAGCGTCGCATGCCGGAATGGCGCTTCGTCAACCACTACCATGACCACGCCGGCTACATCCAGGCGCTGGCGCAAAAGGTGCGGACGCATTGGGCTGCGCACGGCCGCAGCCCCAAGCTGCTGCTGAGCTTCCATGGGGTGCCCGAGCGATCGCTGCACCTGGGCGACCCCTACCACTGCGAGTGCTACAAGACCGCCCGGCTCCTGCGTCAGGCCCTGGGACTGAGCGAGTCCGAGGTGGTGGTCACGTTCCAAAGCCGCTTTGGCAAGGCCAAATGGCTGGAGCCCTACACCGAGCCGACCCTCATCGCCATGGCCCGCGAGGGCACAGAGCGGGTCGATGTCATGTGTCCGGGCTTCACCTCCGATTGCCTGGAAACGCTGGAAGAGATTTCGCAAGAAGCACGCGAAGCCTTCCTGGATGCTGGCGGCAAGACCTTCCACTACATCCCCTGCCTGAACGACGAGCCCCTGTGGATCGATGCCTTGGCCTCGATCGCCGTTGCCCACCTGCAGGGCTGGCCCATCGAGGCCAACGCGGGCCAGACACATGAAGCCCAGCAAGCAAGTGCCACGCAGCGTGAGCTCGCCTTGGCGCTGGGCGCCAAGGATTGATGGGCCGTTGATGGGCCGAGGCAAGGGGGCGCGCTTGGAAGGCGCTGCTGCGGGTACCGACGCCGCCGTGCGGGCTCGTTGTCGATTGGACAAGTGGCTATGGGCCGCTCGGTTCTTCAAGACGCGCGCCTTGGCCATGGAGGCGATCGATCGAAACCGCATCCTGGTGGGCGGGCACCCGGCCAAACCCTCACGCGAGGTGCACTTGGCCGACGAAATCGAAATCCGCGAACCCGGTGGCCTGTCCCGTGTGGTGACGGTTCGCGGGCTGAGCGATGTACGGGGGCCCGCACCCGTGGCGCAACAGCTCTATGCCGAAACCGAGGCCAGCCGGGCCGCGCGAGAGGCCACCTTGAGCCTTCGCCGCATGGGGGTGGAACCTGCCCTGACGCACACGGCCGGTCGCCCGACCAAGCGCGACCGCCGGGACCTGGCCGACTGGGACCGCTGGAGTGCCAGCCTGGACGACACCGGTCGCACTTGAATCGGGGCGCCCTGCCCCCACATCGTTTGGATTCGGCTTGACGCAGCGGTCCTCTGCCGCCCCGGCCAGCCGACGAACACAGGCGCCAAGCGTCGATATCAGGACTGCACGAAGACCGGCTTTTGTCGACCAATCGCTTGAATTTGAGCGTTTTTGACCACCGTAAAACATGAATTCAACGCAAGACCCGAACCACTCCGCCCCTGCGAATGCCAGCACCGACGGGCAGACTGCCGAAACGGAAGTGCCCCAGGACGGCAACACCGTCTCCCCCGAACAGCAGCTGGCCGAGTTGCAGGCCCGTCACGCCGAAGTGTCCGATGCCTACCTGCGCGCCAAGGCCGAGGCGGAGAACATTCGCCGACGCTCGGAGGAGGAAGTCGGCAAGGCGCGCAAGTTTGCGATTGAATCCTTCGCCGAGAGCCTTCTGCCGGTGCGGGACAGCCTGGAGGCGGCCGTGGCCATTCCCGCGGCCACCACCGAGCAGGTGCTCGAGGGCGTACAAGCCACGCTGCGGCAGCTGGCTTCGGCCCTGGAGCGCCACAAGGTGCTGGAGATCAACCCGCCCAGCGGGACCAAGTTCGACCCGCACCACCACCAAGCCATCAGCATGGTGCCCGCCGAACAGGATGCCAACACCGTGGTGACTGTGCTGCAAAAGGGCTACCTCATCGCTGACCGCGTGCTGCGCCCTGCCCTGGTCACCGTGGCCGCGCCCAAATAGGCCATCGCGCCGGGCCTTGAAACCGCCTGGCCCGCCCCTACCTTCTCAACAGACACGAATCGCAGCCGCAGTCAGCGGCCCCCCGAATACAAAGAGCGCAAGGAACCATCATGGGAAAGATCATCGGCATTGACCTGGGCACGACCAACTCGTGCGTGGCAGTCATGGAAGGCAACACCACCCGCGTCATTGAAAACAGCGAGGGTGCCCGCACGACCCCGTCGATCATCGCCTATCAGGAGGATGGCGAAATCCTCGTGGGTGCATCCGCCAAACGGCAGGCGGTCACCAATCCCCGCAACACGCTGTACGCCGTCAAGCGCCTCATCGGTCGCAAGTTCACCGAGAAGGAGGTGCAGAAGGACATCAACCTGATGCCCTACAGCATCAGCGCGGCCGAGAACGGTGACGCGTGGGTGGAGGTGCGGGACAAGAAGCTCGCCCCGCCGCAGATCAGTGCCGAAGTGCTGCGCAAGATGAAGAAGACCGCTGAGGACTACCTCGGCGAGGAAGTGACCGAGGCCGTGATCACGGTGCCGGCCTACTTCAACGACAGCCAGCGTCAGGCCACCAAGGATGCGGGGCGCATCGCCGGCCTCGACGTGAAGCGCATCATCAATGAGCCCACGGCCGCCGCACTGGCCTTCGGCCTGGACAAGGGTGGCAAGGGCGATCGCAAGATCGCGGTGTACGACCTGGGTGGCGGCACCTTCGACGTCTCCATCATCGAAATCGCCGATGTCGATGGCGAGATGCAGTTCGAAGTGTTGTCCACCAACGGCGACACCTTCCTGGGTGGCGAGGACTTCGACCAGCGCGTCATCGACTACATCATTGCCGAGTTCAAGAAGGAGCAGGGTGTCGATCTGACCAAGGACGTGCTGGCCCTGCAGCGACTCAAGGAAGCCGCCGAGAAGGCCAAGATCGAGCTCTCGTCGTCGTCAGGCACCGATGTGAACCTGCCCTACATCACGGCAGACGCCACCGGCCCGAAGCACCTGAACATCAAGCTCACCCGTGCCAAGCTGGAGAGCCTGGTCGATGAGCTCATCGAGCGCACCATCGAGCCCTGCCGCACGGCCATCAAGGACGCCGGCGTGAAGGTGTCCGACATCGACGATGTGATCCTGGTCGGCGGCATGACCCGCATGCCCAAGGTGCAGGACAAGGTCAAGGAGTTCTTCGGCAAGGACCCGCGCAAGGACGTCAACCCCGACGAAGCCGTTGCTGTGGGTGCGGCCATCCAGGGTCAGGTGCTCTCGGGTGACCGCAAGGACGTGCTGCTGCTGGACGTCACCCCGCTGAGCCTGGGCATCGAAACCCTGGGTGGCGTGATGACCAAGATGATCAAGAAGAACACGACCATCCCGACCAAGTTCGCCCAGACCTTCTCTACCGCCGACGACAACCAACCCGCAGTGACCATCAAGGTCTACCAGGGTGAACGCGAGATGGCCACGGGCAACAAGTCGCTGGGCGAGTTCAACCTCGAGGGCATCCCGCCGGCCCCGCGCGGCACACCCCAGATCGAGGTCACCTTCGACATCGACGCCAACGGCATCCTGCACGTCAGCGCCAAGGACAAGGGCACCGGCAAGGAAAACAAGATCACCATCAAGGCCAATTCCGGCTTGTCCGAAGACGAGATCCAGAAGATGGTCAAGGACGCCGAACTCAATGCGGCCGAGGACAAGAAGAAGCTGGAGCTGGTCCAGGCGCGCAACAGCGGCGAAGCCATGGTGCATTCGGTGAAAAAGAGCCTCACCGAGCATGGCGACAAGCTGGAGGCCGGCGAAAAGGAGAAGATCGAGGCCGCCCTCAAGGACGCCGAGGAAGCCCTCAAGGGCGAGGACAAGGCCGCCATCGAGTCCAAGACCGAGGCCCTCATGACCGCCAGTCAGAAGCTCGGTGAGAAGGTGTACGCCGAGGCGCAGGCGGCCGCTGGGGCTGCAGGCGCAGCGGGTGCCGCAGAAGCTGCCGGCGCGGGTGGTGGCACTGCGGCCGGGGCAGCCGGTTCGGCCGGTGCAGCTCCAGGAGGCAAGCCCGCCGACGACAACGTCGTGGATGCCGAGTTCAAGGAAGTCAAGAAGTGATGCCCAGGGGTGCGGCGATGCCGTCACCCCTCGTGCCGCGTGCGGTGCGCTGCCCTTGGCAGCCGCCCACGCGGCTTTTGAGTTCATAGAGCCAGGAAGCCCTGATGGCCACCAAGCGCGATTACTACGAAGTCCTCGGCGTACCCAAGAACGCCAGCGACGAGGACATCAAGAAGGCCTATCGCAAGCTCGCGATGAAGTACCACCCCGACCGCAACCAGGGCGATGGGGCAGGCAAGGCGGAAGAGAAGTTCAAGGAGGCCAAAGAGGCCTACGAGATGATCTCCGACCCCAAGAAGCGGGCGGCCTATGACCAGTTCGGCCACGCCGGTGTCGACCCCAACATGGGTGGCGGCGGGCGCGGTGGGCCCGGCGCAGAAGGCTTTGGCGGCTTCGCCGAAGCCTTTGGCGACATCTTCGGCGACATCTTCGGCAATCAGGGCGGGGGGCGGCGCGGCGGCGGCCAGCAGGTGTACCGCGGGTCCGACCTGTCCTACGCCACGGAGATCACACTTGAAGAGGCAGCCGCAGGCAAGGACACGCAGATCCGGATCCCCAGCTGGGAGACCTGCGAGACCTGCAGCGGCAGCGGCGCCAAGCCAGGGACCAGCCCCAAGGCCTGCCCGGGCTGCAATGGCAGTGGGTCGGTACACCTTCGCCAGGGCTTCTTCAGCATTCAACAGACCTGCCCGCAATGCCGCGGCGCAGGCAAGATCATCCCGGACCCTTGCACCACCTGCAACGGCGCGGGCAAGCTCAAGAAGCAGAAGACGCTGGAGGTTCGGATTCCTGCCGGCATCGCCGAGGGCATGCGCATTCGCTCGGTCGGCAATGGTGAGCCCGGTGTCAACGGCGGCCCGCCGGGTGACCTCTACATCGAGATCCGGATCAAGGCGCACGACATCTTCGAGCGCGACGGCGACGATCTGCACTGCAGCGTGCCAGTGGCGATGACCACCGCCGCCCTGGGCGGAACGATCGAAGTGCCCACGCTGGGTGGAAAGGCCGAAATCGATCTGCCCGAAGGCACACAGCACGGCAAGACCTTCCGGCTGCGGGGCAAGGGGATCAAGGGCGTGAGATCAGCCTATCCGGGTGATCTGTACTGCCATGTGAACGTGGAAACGCCTGTGAAGCTCACGGACGCGCAGCGCAAGCTGCTGCGGGAGCTCGACGAATCGTTCCGCTCGGCCGGGGACAAGCACTCGCCCAATGCCAAGAGTTGGACGGACCGGGTGAAGGACCTGTTCAAGTAGGGCGTGCCGCTGGCGCTTGGCACACGGCCGGGCACGGGGTGAGAACACCGCCCCCCGGGTGGGTCAGTACTCCGCGCCTACGCTGCCCGGGGCCAAGTTGTCGAACTTGGTGTTGGCCTTGATGAAGGCCAGCTTCACGGTGCCGACCGGGCCATTTCGCTGCTTGGCGATGATCACCTCGGCCACGCCCGGCTCCTTGCTGTTTTCCTTGTTGTAGTAGTCGTCGCGGTAGATGAACATGATGACGTCGGCATCCTGCTCGATCGCGCCCGATTCACGAAGGTCACTCATCATCGGCCGCTTGTCGTTGCGCGTCTCGACGCTGCGGTTGAGCTGCGACAGCGCCACCACGGGGCATTGCAGCTCCTTGGCCAGTGCCTTCAGGCCACGGGAGATTTCACCCAGCTCGGTAGCCCGGTTCTCCTCGCTGCCGCCGCTGCCGCTCATCAGCTGCAGGTAGTCCACCACGATCAAGCCCAGCTTGCCGCAGGTCCGTGCCTGGCGCCGCGCACGGGCGCGCAACTCGGCTGGGGTCAATGCGGGCGTCTCATCGATGAAGATGCTCGCCTTGGACAGCTTGTCCACGGCCTCGGTCAGGCGGCTCCACTCGTCGTTGTTCAGGGCGCCGGTGCGCAGATGCTGCTGGTCGATGCGGCCGATGGAGCCCACCATGCGCAAGGCCAGTTGCGACGCCCCCATTTCCATGGAGAACACCACCACCGGCAAGCCTTCGGAGACGGCCACGTGTTCGGCGATGTTGATGGCCAAGGCGGTCTTGCCCATACTCGGCCGCGCGGCCAACACCACCAGATCGCCCGGCTGCAAGCCCGCCGTCAGCCGATCGAAGTCGTAGAAGCCGGTGCGCACACCCGTGACTTCCTCCGCTCCGTTCTCAGCCAGTTCATTCACGCGGTCCATGAGCTGCACCAGCAGGTGGGTCATTTCATGGAAGCCTTGGCGGGAACGCGAGCCCTCTTCACCAATCTTGAAGATGCGGCTTTCGGATTCGTCCAGGATGGTGGAGACCTGTCGGCCCTGGGGATTGAAGGCCTGCGTAGCGATTTCATCGCTGGCCTCGATCAATTTGCGCAGCACCGCGCGTTCGCGCACGATCTCTGCGTAGCGGCGCAGGTTGGCGGCACTGGGCACGCTTTGGGCCAGCGCATTGAGGTACGCGATGCCGCCGCACTCCTGGGCCTTGCCCAGGCTCTGCAACCGCTCATGCACCGTGATCACATCAGCCGGCTTGCTGGCCTGCATCAGGTCGCCCATGGCCTGGAAGATCACACGGTGCTCGTATCGGTAAAAGTCAGACGCGGTCACCAGGTCGGCGGCCTTGTCCCAGGTACTGTTGTCCAGCAGCAGCCCCCCCAACACACTTTGCTCGGCCTCATAGGAGTGGGGCGGGATGCGCAGGCGGGCGACATCGGCATCACCCGCCGGCATCGAGCTGGGCGGCGGAAAACTGTCGAACTCGTTCGGCGTGGAATCCATGGCTGCATCATAGGTCGGGTGGATGCCGCAACCTGTGGGGAAGTCTGGGGATAAGCGGTGGAGCGACGGTGGGTTGTTCATCTCCACCCCATTCCGACGCCGAGCCATGAAAAAAGGGCCGGCAGTGCCGACCCTCTTCTTGAACGCGACGGGCCTTTGCAGCCCAGGCGCTCGAACGGACGGAGATCAGTCCGACTCGCCGACCACGACGATGGTGATGTCGACCACCACGTCGGTGTGCGCCGCCACCGACACGGTGAACTCACCCACGGTCTTGAGCGGACCGTTGGGCATGCGCACCTGCGCCTTGGCGATGTCGAAGCCGGAGCCCTTGAGGGCTTCGGCGATGTCATGGTTGGTGACCGATCCGAACAGACGACCGTCCACACCCGCCTTTTGGCTGATGCTCACGCGCAGGCCGTTGAGCTTCTCGCCCACGGCTTGTGCCGCGGCCAGCTTCTCGGCAGCCAGCCGCTCGAGCTCGGCGCGCTTGGCTTCGAACTCGGCGATGGCCGCATCGGTGGCGCGGCGTGCGCGCTTGGTCGGGATCAGGAAATTGCGGGCGTAGCCGTCCTTGACACGGACCACGTCGCCGAGGTTGCCAAGGTTGGCCACCTTTTCAAGCAGGATGACTTGCATGGTGGGCTCCTATCAAACCTTGTGCTGGTCGCTGTACGGCAGCAGAGCCAGGAAGCGGGCACGCTTGATGGCCGTGGTGAGCTGACGCTGAAAGAACGCGCGCGTGCCGGTCAGGCGTGCGGGCGTGATCTTGCCGTTCTCGCCGACGAAATCGCGCAGGACGTCCACATCCTTGTAGTCGATCTGCTCGACGCCAGCCACGGTGAAGCGGCAGAAACGCTTGCGACGGAACAGGAGGGACTGCTGGTTGCGCTTGGGCTTGCGGTCCTTGGAGAACTTGCCGCGGGGAGGTGCCATGATGTGCTCTCTTTCGCTTAATTCGGATGGTCGGTTCGTTGGCGCGTCAGTCGGCTTCGGTGCTGGTGTCGTTCTGCCGCTTTCGGGACATCAGAGAGGTGATGTGGAACACCACGCCTCGTCCGTTGCGGGCCGGCGCGAGAAACCCGTGGAAATCCACCGGTTCTCCCATCGCCAGCTGCTGCGCCTTCACTGCCAGGGTTCCGATGCAGACCGCCTTGCAGTCCATCGACACCTTGCGCGGTGTGCCCTCTTCCTGAACCACGGACTGGTGATCGACCACCAGATCCACGGCGGGTAGGCCCGCGGGCGTGTAGCGCAGCGCCGAACGTTCCTTCACCTCACCCGACAGGCTCAACCGGTTG
>Ga0082207_1000945_pt1 | contig 14861 bp, 13 predicted proteins | sample LakMenEpi10Aug09_FD_71540 | JGI IMG/M metagenome (GOLD analysis project Ga0082207, IMG submission 71540)
CTCAATTATTCTTTGTCACATTTTTTGGATTTTTAGGATTATTTTTGGCACTTCCTCTTACTGTTGTGGCAAAAATTTGGGTTCAAGAAGTTTTAATTAAAGATGTCTTAGATAAATGGGGTCATGATCAGGAAGATCATCAAGAATTATCAGTAATTAATGAATTTTCTAATGGAAATGATGATAATTGAAAATGGGTTTTGTCCCCATTTTTGGTATTTTTCTTTTTCACTAATGTATTTTTTCGCTAATATGTGATTTTTTAGCCTCAGTTTTCTTTCTTATTTCCGTAATTTACCTGTGTGAGCTAAGGGTGCTGAATGTGGTTTATAATAATTCAGTCATTTAACGCATATCATCATGAGTTTAAAGAATCAGGATTTACAGGGGAGTTACGCTAAAACTCGCTTACTGCTTGCATTGTGGGAATTAGGAGCAAATGAACAGAAGGTAGCTAAGGGTAAATTAAGCAAGCGGGTGGTGTCTAAGGGTCAAAAAATAACCGACTATCAAGGTATTTTAGAGGATTTGCAAGAGCAGGGAGCTATTACTATCCTTAAAAAAGGATCGGCAATTAGTTATACTCTCAATTCACCAATAGGGTTGGATGTGTTAGGTGCTGGTTTGCGTAGTGATGAGTTTGAGTTTGAATCAGGTAAGACTATAGGAACTTGGGTAGCTAATGCGTTATTGCGGTGGTTTCGTCAGGTTGGTGTGGTTGTAAATAAGACCGTCGTATTAGATAATGGGGTTAAGGTTGAGGTAATTGGTTCTTATGAAGAGTTTAAATTAGAGATTCTTGATTTATTTGACAAGTTAGACAGAAGCTATAGTCATGCTGGGTTAGTTCCTATTTGGCAAATACGCAAAGAGGTAGGAAATCGGTTACAACGTGATCAATTTAATACTTGGATCATGGATATGCAAGCAGAGCAATTATTATATCTCCAAAGTGGAGAAGCACGAGGAGCAACTGAAGAACAGAAACAAGACTCTATCAATAGTGAAATTAGAGGTCTTTTATTCTTCGCTAGTAAACCTTGATAAAAGTAAAGTAGAGAAAAATTATGTCAAACACAGATAAATATGCCTTATTTGACAAGGCACGTCAAGAATCTGCAAATCCTTTTCGACTGAAATCAGTAATATCAGCTAATGAAGTTTGGGGTGATGTTATCACTGATTTACCTGGACTTAATCAACATATTGATGAAAGAATTTTTGATGCAATTACTGAAGTACGTAAAAAGTATTCTAGCAAAATTGGAATTGCAATTAAAGGTGATAGAGGTACTGGCAAAAGTCATGTTATCTATAGAGTATGGAGAAAAATAACACAAGAGGGAGATTCTGTTTTTGCCTATATTAGTCCTTGTACTAATCCCAAACGAATCAATTCTCATGTTCGCTTCTATTTATCTGATAGTTTTACATATCAAGATAGTCAAGGAATTACCCAATGGCAGAAATTAGCAGCAGCAGCAATTAATACTTTAAAAGGAACAGAGTTTGAGGACAAATATCGCTCATATATTGAAAAGTGTCATTCACCTAATGAATTAAGGAAATATATTGTAGCTAGTCAAAATAAAACTACGCTATTAGGCTTTTTTGATGAATTAGTTGAAGCGATATTAGAAAATCAAACTGGAATTGATGTCAATTTTTTAAAGGCATTATTATTTTTACTTCTGAAAAATGCAATAATTGCTCAAATTGCCTTGGCTTGGATTAAAGGAGAAGATAATTCAGAGATTAAAAAAATAGGATTACCAGAATTTTTATTTGCAGAAAAAGAAGATAAATCTATCTGGATGATGGAACAAATCTGCAAGTTAGCGGAAATAGCATCATTGCCAGTGGTAATTTGTTTTGATCAACTTGATAGTGCTGGTACTGATAATGATTCTGGAGATAGCCCTGCTCAAAGTATTGCGAAATGTATTGATAGAATTTATTTTCAATGTAGTAATGTAATTCTTGTTTGCTGTGTTATTAGTGACACATGGAGAGAAATTGAACAAATGGGAAGTGGTATCCCAGATCGAGTTGGACAAAGAGCAGTTAGAGCAAAACCACCTACTACTGAACAGACTATAGAATTGGTTAAACTCAGACTAAATTGGTTTTACAAAAATAATAGTCTTAACGCTGAAGATTATCCTCATTTATATCCTTTTGAGGAAAGCAAAATTAAACATATTGCTAGTGAATCTGCTAGTGCGCGTTCTCTGATGACATGGTGTGCTGATGAATTTGAAAAAGTAATAGATGATGAGAAGAAGAAGAAAACTTTTTTGGAGAAGTACGATGAGTTAATTAAACAAATTCAGATACCCATGAAAGATGATGATCAATTAGCAGCAATAATTTTCTGTGCTATGACTATGATTCTTAATGGTGGTACAGCAAATGTAGTAATTCAAGAAGTTAAAAAAATTGCTGATGCAACACATGATTTACATTTTATTATCTCTGGTTATGACTGCTTGCATAAATCCCAGGTTAAAATTGGGGTAAGAATATGTGAAACGACAAATGGTAAAACATTTAATGCTGTAATGACGAGATTAGTAAACTACGATAAATACGGACTTACTCGTGGTTGTTTAATCCGTTCTACTGATGTTCCGAGAAGTTGGAAAATTGGATATGCGCTAAAAGAAAAACTGGAAAAAGAACAGGGAGGTGAAGTAGTGGTTTTGAAAAAAAATGATATGAAACCTCTAGTAGCGATTCAGAAAATTTATGAACAATCTGAAGACTATGGATTTACTAAAGAAGAAATAAAACAATTTGTGAAAGATTTAGGTCTTGCTGCTGATAATCTATTAATTTGTGAAATTTTGAGTGCGCCGGTGTGATATGAGTATTCAAATAATAAATGGAATTCAATTACCAGCTTTTGATGTGGAAATGCTGGCTTTGGGAAAATTGATCGTAGTACCTTTTAAACAGTTTCAACCTGAAGGTAAAGCATCTTGGTTATATCCATGTCAACAACTCCCAAATAACCTCAGTTTAGAGGAATATTATCAACCTGAGTATTTAGCAAAAGCTAGAAATTCCTGGGCTAAATATTCAACATACCCTATTCATCTTAAATTTTGGGCGCGTTGTGAATATCAATGGCGTATTAATCCTGAGCAAAAGGATATTTTACCGAAAATTGCACAATCAACAATTTGGAATTTGACTGCTTTAGAAAATATATTTGAACAGCAGAAAGTTCTCAAGTTGTTGATATTGCGAGTTTATCATCTTTCTAAACCTTGCATAGTTAATACACCAACAGATACAGGTTCATTTTATTGGACTAAATCAGAGGATATAATAAGCAATGCAAATGAAAATGATATTGCTGTGGTTTCTGATTCTAGTTTTAGCCAACGGAAAAGCCTAATTTTATCTGGAAATATTTCTCCATATCAAAATATAGAAGCTTTACAGTTTCAATGTGAAAATATTTCAGAAACTAATCGAGATATTGAAAATCTAAATCATGACATTAAGCAATTTTTAGGCTGGTATAGTGTTCCACCTATTCCAAAATTAGATCAAAGTTTAGCTTGGATAAAAACCATTGCAGCATTAGGAGATAGAAGCATAGAATTAGAAGATAAAAAAAGTAATTATCAAGCGGGTACAGACTTTGAAAATATCTCTCGTCAAAGTTTAGAATTTTTAGGATTTAAAGTTGAAAATGCTTATAAAGGAGGTGCGGGAGGTTTAGATTTATATTGTTCTCAACCTTATCCTTTAGTGTGCGAATGTAAAGCAGGTAAAAGTATTCCAGATCGTGCTGTAGAAGAATTAGATAGAATTGGTAAAAGACATCTTCAAGAAAATTATCTTCAATCTGTGCGGTTAATTATTGGACCTGGTGAACCTACTAAAAATTTGAAAGAATCTGCTCAAATCTCTAAAGTCAGTATTATCAAAGCTATGACATTACAAAAATTAGTTGAACTCAAAGCCAAATATCCAGGTGCGATAAATTTACTTGAATTAAAACAATACTTAGAACCGGGACAAATTGATGATAAAATTAACGAATATATTGCTAAAATAGAAAAAGAGATAAAATTGCGATCGCATATTATCCAAGTTTTGAAAAATTACTTACAACTTTCAAAAAATGAACCCATTGGAGTAGAAGTCCTTCATGCGATATATAGAACTTCTAACCTACCACAAAACCTAGAAGACAGAGAATTAGAAGACAGAGAATTATATGATATTCTCATAGAACTATCATCACCATTAACAGGATATTTGGGAAGAATTAAAGAAGATGATTGGAAAAAAGATCGCTTTTATTATCTCCGGGATTTACCAATTAATTAAAAATAACTAATTCTCCCTATTTCCCCACGTACACTCATCAGAATTTTACCGAGGTAATTTTCCCCTGTACCATCAGCACCACAGCCCTAAAAATAGTCTATAGGTGAATCCTCTATTAAGATATTATTACCTGTTAATAATAATATCTCCCTAGAAAATTGCTAAACTCGAAAACGATGTGATGTAAAAATATCAAGTTCCTTAACGGTTGACTGTTTTCCGTTTCCAACCCCTGCTCCCCTAACCCTAATACATCAACCAAAGCCAGGAATTAACCGCTTTAATGCACGACCAGCAACATCACCATAGCGCAATTCACCACAAAGGATTTTACCCATAATCTGAGCGCCAGAGGGGCGTTTGACACCAACTTTGTAGCCAATTCCAGGGAAGCGGTAAAATGCTCCTGCTAGTTTTTGCGCCCAAGCCATATCAGTTCCCCATTCTTCATTAATCGCGTCAGTATAATTGCTTAGGGCGTTGATATCACCACTTAAAGCATCATGAATAAATCCTGCGGCTAAGACACCGCTAAAAATAGAGGGACGAATACCTTCAGCGGTAAAAGGGTCAACAACACAAGCTGCTTCTCCTGCTAAAACTGCATTTTGGGTGTGTAGCTTTTGATTACCATCCCAAATACACAAAGGATGACCGTATTGTTTACTATTTTTGATATCTACATTAAAAGATTGAGCGTATTCATCTAAAATTTTCTTAAAGTCTTGAGGTTCACCACCGATAAATGTACCAACACCGATAGAATAACCGTCATCTTTAGGGAAATTCCAGATATAGCCGTTTTTGACCAAGCCAAACTCAAAGTGAATTGTGGTTTTCCTTTCAACCGTTGCGGGAATTTCAGCCTCTAATGCGCCAGCTAGACGGCGTTTACGGTCTTTAAAACCGAGCCATTTAGCCATTGGACCTTTTGCACCGTCAGCGGCGATCAGATAACGACCTGTGACTATTCCTGTATCCGTGGTAACATACCAAGAATCATTTTTAAATTCAATTCCTTTAACTTCTGTATTGTCTCGCAGTTCAGCCCCTTGGTTTTGAGCTTGTTGGACTAAAAAATGATCGAAAATATCACGCCGTACCATCCAAACCGGTTCTTTGGTGTCAATTTTTGATTCTACGGGATCGCCTAATTTCCAGGTAAAGCGCAAAGAATCCACTTTAGCGGAAATTGCAGGGCTAAAGTCAAAGTCGAACCATTGAGCGATCGCTGGGGAGACACCACCGCCACAGGGCTTATATCTGGGCAAGGATTCCTTTTCTAAAACTAAGACAGAGCGCCCCTTTTTGGCTAGATGATATGCTGCTGTTCCACCGGCCGGACCTGCGCCAACAATAATACAGTCGTACATAATGGCTAAAATTTAATTTTGCTTTTGATTTTAACTGAGTAGATTTCCCAGTATATATAAGGGTTTATGATTTTTTATAAATTTTTGGTGAATAGAATTTGGTGATTGTTGACTGTTAACTGTTAACTGTTAACCGTCAACCGTCACCGCTTTCCAGTTCTGAATTTAGACAGTAGTGATCTCTTTTTCCTTTTCTGCGAACAAGTGGTCAATTTTTTCTGTGTGCTTGTTCGTCAGTTTTTGGAGTTTGTCTTGTTGATCTCGTGCTTCATCTTCGGAGATTTCCGCACTTTTTTCCTGTTTGCGAATGGCATCGATAGCATCTCGGCGGATATTGCGAATTGCTACACGACCTTCTTCTGCATACTTAGCCGCAAGTTTGACAAATTCCTTCCGGCGATCGCTTGTTAGTGGGGGAATATTCAACCGAATCACCACACCGTCATTACTAGGAGTTAAGCCCACATCCGAAAGAGAGATAGCTTTTTCAATGATGTTTAAGCTGCCCTTATCGTAGGGCTGAATCAGGATGATTGAAGAATCTGGCGTGGTAATGTTTGCCAGGGATTTCAAAGATGTTGGTGTACCGTAATACTCGACTTGTACCTTATCTAACAAACTCGCATTGGCGCGACCAGTGCGAATTGTATTAAAAGACCGTTGAGTTGCTTCAACAGTTTTCTGCATCGTCTCTTGAGCTTCAGCTAATTTCACAAGAACCTCCCACAAGGGTGCCAATAGATTCTCCCATAACTGCCCGGCGGATATTACCTCGCACCGTTAAGTCAAATACTAAAATCGGGAGATTATTTTCTTTACACAGGGCAATTGCGGTACTATCCATGACTCGCAAATCTTTAGCCAAAACGTGGGCGTAAGTAAGAGTAGTAAAACGCTTGGCATCGGGATAAAGTTTGGGGTCAGCATCGTAAATACCGTCTACCTTGGTAGCTTTAAAAATCACTTCTGCTTCAATTTCTGCCGCCCTTAAAGCCGCAGTGGTATCTGTAGTAAAGAAGGGATTACCTGAACCAGCCCCAAAAATTACCACCCGCCCTTTTTCTAAATGACGGATAGCACGTCGTCGAATATATGGTTCTGCTAGTTCTTGCATAGCGATGGCCGTTTGCACTCTTGTTTGAATTCCCATGCGTTCTAGGGAATCTTGAAGAGTCATGGCGTTCATAACCGTGGCAATCATGCCGATATAGTCAGCGGTTGCCCGATCCATACCTGCTGATGCTGCTTTAATGCCGCGAAAAATATTGCCACCGCCAACAACAATGGCCACTTGTACACCAGTGGCTATCACCTCTCCTATTTCTTTTGCTATTTCCTCGACCACTTCTGGGTCAATGCCGTAGCCCAAGTCGCCCATTAAGGCTTCACCGCTCAGTTTCAGTAAAACCCGTCGGTAATTCGTTCCCATGAAGTTCCGCTTTATGAAAAAAGTTGCAATTGCCTCCAATTTAAGATAGCAGTACAGTGACCATCTATGTCCAGTTAGATTGTCCACCATTGCAAAACTTTAATATTAAATTTACAAAAAATTGATATGTATTTATACCTGAACTTAGGCAATTTTCCTAAAATAGCAGGTTAAGCATTGCTTGACCTAGATATATTTTAGGATATTTATACTTTTAATTACGCAATTTTCTTATTTGAGAAAATAGAATGTGAGTGGTAAACTATTTTTATTATTGCATTAACCATGATCAACTCTCCAAAAAGCTGGATTTGGCAAGATTTCCCCATTTGTTATCAAACTCAAGGTAATACCGGTCCGGCTGTAATCTTCATTCATGGTTTTGGGGCATCATGGTTACATTGGCGCAAAAATATTCCCGCTTTAGCTGCAAATTGCCGGGTTTATGCCATTGATTTAATTGGCTTTGGGGGTTCAGCTAAACCCAAACCAGGAGAAAAAATTAATTACACTCTAGAAACTTGGGGACAACAAGTAGCAGATTTTTGTCGGGAGGTGGTGGGTGAACCTGCGTTTTTGGTAGGTAATTCTATTGGTTGTATTGTAGCAATGCAAGCTGCGGTAATTAACCCGGATATGACTTTGGGAACTGCTTTACTTAACTGTTCTTTGCGATTATTACATGATCGTAAACGCGTTACGTTACCTTGGGTGAAACGGTTTGGTGCACCAATTCTCCAAAACTTTTTAGCGATTAAACCAGTAGGTGATTTCTTTTTTCATAGCCTAGCTCAACCGAAAACTGTTAAAAAGATTCTTTTACAAGCTTATGCTAACAGGGAAACGGTAACAGATGAATTAGTAGATATTTTGATGGCACCGGCAAAAGATTCTGGGGCCGCGGCGGTATTTTTGGCTTTTACTGCTTATTCCAGTGGTCCTTTACCGGAGGATTTATTGCCTGTAATATCTTGTCCAGTAATTATTTTATGGGGAACGGCTGACCCTTGGGAACCAATTAATTTAGGTAGAGAGTTAGCCAATTTTCCCCAAGTACAAAAGTTTATTTCTTTAGAAGGTGTGGGACATTGCCCTCAAGATGAAGCTCCTGAGTTAGTAAATCCAATTTTACTTGATTGGATTGGTGAACAATTAAGTTGAAAGAGGGTTAAGAAATATCAGGAAAAATGAACTGTATCCAAGGGTTAATTTGGCTGAAATTTCATCTTTGATTATTACCAGTACCAACCGTGATGTCTGCGTCTGCGTCTGCGTCTACGGTCATGACGGTCATCACGGTCATCACGGTTGTCATGCTCATTGCGATTTTGATTGTATCCGCCTGATAGAAGCTGCTGTTCTTCTATGGATAACTCTACAACTAAATTAGATGGGACATTTTGATTTGACATAATAATGTGAAACTCAATTCTTTTTTTATTGTGTTATGACACCTATGCTCATTTTATAAAGATATTTCTGATCAATTTCATGATTCTATGGTTATAAATTAATAATTATAATTTCTATCCTTTGACATAAGTAGATTGGCGTTAAAAATTATTCTTATAGCAAGGTAAGAGTTGTGTTAACCTACTTACTACTGATATAAACTGTCATATTAAAAAATGAGAGAGGAAAAATTTAGACGTAAAATCTATGAAAATTTCTCCTCACTCTAGAAATAAAAAGCTGAAAACTAGGACTATTGAGAATAGCGAAGTTTATAGACTTTATTAAAAGAAAAAAGTATTAATCCCTATTCCCACCTTGACCATACATATGATCATTGTCATCACGTTGATATCGATCATCTTTTTGGTACTCACAGGAACGTTTTTTAGGTTTACAACAAGGTTGGTAATGGCAACATCCCCCGGATAAAAGTTGTTGTTCATCTGAGGATAATTCAACAAGTAAATTAGATTTGATGTTTGGATTTGACATAATTATTTACCTGAATAAATAGGTTAGAATTTACACGCTCAAATAGAAACAAAAGCTGTGTTAAATCCTATGCTCTATTTATAAATGTATTTTGAGAAAATTAAATTCTCCTGAAGTTATAAATCAAAAAACTAAAAGTATGAATTATAATTTCATACTTTATGGTAAGATAAATTGCAGTTAATTAAATAATTCAACCATGACTATTTTATGAGAAAAAATTATTTAAACAGTTAGGTAATGAATTAGTTAATTTATCACTACTGGCAGTAATAGTTAATAGGCTAAATGTGCAATAAAGTGCCATAGTGACTTGGGAAAATTTATATTTACTGGTTTGTGAAGTAGAATCACCTGAAGCCAGAGTTAAATCATTTTTTCCTTCAGTTTCGATATCAGTTTTTTGGAAGAGTAACTTACCTTCAGTGAATATATTTAACATAGGAGATATTTGCCCACCAACTAAAGATTCTTGTTCAATATCAGAAAGATATCTCAATAATTGAGAATGATTAAGTTGAGTATTTTTTGACATTTTATTACTCCTTTTACAAGGTTAATTGATAGCAGAATAAAAGATTTAAAAAATATTGATTTATGCAGTTAAAAACCGTAAATGCTCGCCAGGTTTTGATAAAAAAGTATCAGGAGTTCCTTGAACTTGTATTTTACCTTTTTCGATGAAGACAATCCAATTAGCGCGATGAATGACACTGGGACGATGGGTAATTAAAATTGTGGTTTTACCTGCGCGATATTCCAAAAGACGATCTAGAACATGAGCTTCACTCATAGGGTCTAATCCGGCGGTAGCTTCATCTAAAATTAGTATAGGTGGATTTGTGAGAATGCCACGAGCAATGGCTAATCGTTGTCTTTGTCCACCGGAAAGATTCGCACCGAACTCCCCTAAAACAGTTTGATATTTATTAGGTAATTGACTGATAAAATCATCTGCATCAGCAATATCACAAGCTTGAACTACGGCTTCAAAAGAAATATTAGGTGTGCCTAAACGGAAGTTTTCCAAAATTGTCCGACTCCAAAAATGAGGTTCTTGGGGTACATAAACTACTTGTTGTCGGTAACAATCTAAAGCAATGTCTTGAATATTTAAAAAACCGATGCGAATATTGCCAGAATCTGGTACATATAAACCAGCTAATAATTTAGCTAAAGTGCTTTTACCACAACCTGATTTACCAATTAAAGCAATTACTTTTCCTCCAGGAATTTGAATAGAAAAATCATCTAATAACTCAACTCTACCTGGGTGATGAAATTTGAGATGGGAACAACTAATATCTGCATGACTAGAAATTTGTGCCACTGGTTTTTGACTTCCTCCTACTACTTCTGGTGTGGCATCAATAACTTCTAATAATCGAGAAACTGCGGTTTGAGAACGAAAATATTCATCAACAAAGCCAACTAATGAGTTAATTAAAGCTAAAACATTAAGTTGTAAAGCATTAAAAGCTAACATTTGTCCAATACTCAAATTGCCTTTAATGACTAAAAGACTGCCAAATCCTAATAAAAATACCCCACCAATTGTAGATAAAAGCTTGGCAATAGTCCCGTTAATAATTGCGATTTGAACTGTGCTAAAAGCCAAATTTGCTAGACGACCAAAACGACTTTGAAATTCATCCCAAAATTGAGGAGCAGCATTGGTGGTTTTCATTACCTGTGCGCCCTTAAATGTTTCTACTAAAATACCTTGATTTTCTGCTCCTAAAACTAAGAGACTGCGGGTTTTTTGTTGTAGAATTGGCAAAAAAGGTAAAGTAGATAAAGTCATTAAACCAGCGATTAAAATTACTGCCGTTGTTAATTGCCAACTATAAAATAACATTAAGCAAAAAGAAATAACAGCGATAAAAAATTGGCTAGGTAAAACAATGACAATTTGTGATACTAATTGATTAATTTCGCCAATATCTCGTAATCGACTAGTAATTTCACCACTGCGACGAGATTCATAATAATTTAAAGGTAATTGCAGAAGTTTTCTACCAAATTCTAAGACTAAACCTAATTGTAATCTTTGTCCAAAATGAGAAATCATTAAGGCTTGAAATACTTGTAAACCTCCGCTAAATAAACTCATAACAACAACGGCAGAAACCACAACTGTAAGTAATTGTAAATCTCCACGCACGAGGACATCATCTGTTAATAATTGAATTAAAACCGGACTTCCTAAAGCTAGTATACCCAGGACAATATTGATCATTAAAACCTGAGTTAGTAAGCCACGATAGGGTAAAATACGACGAAAAAAGCGTGTTATTCCGCCTTTTGATTTTTCTTCAGGTTGCTCAAAAAAGCGATCTGGATCTGGCTCTAATAGGAGCATTACACCATTCCAGGCCTCAGTTAATTCTTGTTTACTAAGATAACGAAGTCCAATAGCAGGATCAGCAATAACGTATTTTTTACCTTTTTTACCATATAAAACAACCCAATGATAGCCCTTCCAATGGATGATTGCAGGTAATGTAATTTCTGTGATTCTATCTATAACTTCTGGAGAAGCTTTGACTGCTCTAGCATTAAAACCGAGATTTTCTGAGCCGCGTTTTAAACCTAATAATGTTGTTCCTAATTGTCCAGTACCAACAGATTCTCGACTTTTAATAATACTTAAAAATCTTCCGTAGTGCTTGGTAATAGAAACTAGACAAGCTGCTCCACAGTCTTCTTCACTCAATTGTAAAGTACACTGATAATTGTGACGATTTTTAAAAATATTGAACATATTAAACGTAATTATTAAGAAACATTAGTTGGTTTAACATAAATAAACACAATTTTATTAAAGCTTTTATTTGATGATACTGTTGCTTAACTTAAGCTACAATTTTGAGAAATTTATTCAATTATAGTTAGTAATTAATTTGCTTTTTCTGAGGATAAACTGCATTACAGTTTCCTGTTGGGAAATAATATCAGCACGTCCTTCCATACCAGATTTGAGATAACATAAACGATCTCCTTTTCCTAAAAATAGATTTTGTGGGTCAATATTGATTTCATAAGTAGCTAGTTGGGGAGTGCTGATAATATAATTATTTTGTGTAGTTGCGATAACATCTGGTGCAATTGTTTTCACAGTTCCTTTGAGAGTTCCATAGTCTGGATAGGGACAAGATGAAACCTGCATTTGTACTGCTTGACCGATTTTTATTTTATCAATATCTTTAGCAGAAACGTGAGCTTTAATGATTAAAGGAGCATCCACAGGAGCAATTTGAGCTAGAGCTTCACTGAGTTGTACAACCTGTCCAGAATTGCGGAGTTTAAGCTGCATCAGTGTACCCTTAGTTGGAGAACGAATCACACTTTTATTCAATTCATTTTCTAGCTGTTGTAGTTCTTGACCAGTGCGAATCTGTTGTTTTTGTAGTTCTAGACGTTGCTGAATTAATAGTTCCCGTTCTTTTTTTAAAGCTGCTAAATTGCCATCACCTCTTGCTTTTTCTTGGTTAATTCTTTCTAAAGCTACTGTGACATTGGCATTACTAGGATTAATACCAATTTTTGCTTTTTGTAAGTTAATTTGTGCTAATTTAACAGCTTGTTCTTTTTCTTCTTGGAGATTTTTAGCATTAGATTTAGCTTGTTCTAATTTGGCTTGAGCCGATGTAACAGCCTGTTCTTTTTCCTCCATTAAATTCTGAGATATTGCTCCTGATGTCGCTATATTTTGCAAGCGATCACGCTGTGAAATTGCTAATTTTAAAGCTGCTTCTGCTTCTTGTAATGAGGCTATTAATACTTTTTCTTTTTGTAATCTTTCTAATTGATTCTTGGCTAAATTTATAGTTATTTTAGCTTGTGTCATTTCCGTACCAGTTTTAATTTGCTGATCTTGATAGTTGCGTTTCGTTCCAGTTAATTCAGCCCGTGCAGCTAGAATTGTCCGCTCATTTAAGTTAGTCTGAGCAATTATTTGAGTATTAATTTCATTAATTTGAGCATCAATTTGAAGAAGTTGTAATTTACTTTGTTGAATAGTATTTTGCAGTTGTTTTTTCTGAGATTGGAATTGAGAGTCATCAAGATAGGCAATTACTTCTCCCTTATTTACTATCTGATTTTCTTTAACTGCAATTTTTTTGACAGTTCCTGTTATGGCAGATTCAACTAACCGTAATTCTCCTAATGGTCGGATAGTTGCGGGAACTTTGACTGTGACATTGTAATAGAGAACAGAGGAGAGACTTATAGCTACCACAAACATACCAATCATTACTCCCCCACCAATATGAATCCATTTACCAATATGGGGGAGAAACTCATTAGCTTCTAATATATGTAAATCCTCTGAATTAGGATTATTGAAGTTATACAAATAATTCTGATCTTCACTCTGTAACGAGTTCACTGTATTATACCTTTTGTTATGACTAAAATAGTCTCACCCAAGATGGAAATTACCAATATTATGTAACCAAAAAATAACTATCTTAGGTAATAAATTGACAGAAATAAAAACAAGTAAATTTCTTTATTTACACTATGAAAATCAATTGGATCATAGGTTAAATTCATGTAAAAGAGGTATTGACTAGCATGGCAGAAGAGTGAAAATAAGCAACCATTAAACTTCCATAAAAAGCTAGTGTAATTTACTTTTTTAGGTTTAAATTCCTGATTTTCAATATCACTCTGCGGAACTAGTACAATACCGCTTTACAATTGAGCAACTTATAGGCAGATTAGCCCCTGTTTACGCAAGAATTGTCGCACTGCCGGCTCCCGTTGGTAAAGGTGTTCCAGCTACTAGAGGTATTGCCCGTGTACTTCCTTCAGTTGGTAAAGTTGCTTGACCCAAAGCCCCCACACCCGCAGGAGGTTCTGCACCTAAGCCTAAGAAATCCTGTCCCGCAGTCAGGATAGTATTAGCCTTACCTGCGGAGGTGGCGCTGCTACCTTGAGGACCAGAGACACTGGTTCCCATTAAAAGAGATCCTTTGTTAGCATAGTTACTAGCTGCTAGTTCAAAGTCAGCCCCACCAGTCACTATCTCTTGTTGTTGATCTGATAAAGCAACCAATAAATCTGATCCGTTGATTTGATTTAACACGATTATTAGCCTCACTTATTTAACTAGGTATTTAATCACCTAACAACTTAACTATAAGCATGGTTGGCTAATAATTCATAAACCTACAGGTAGAAAGTAAAGTTTCTAAATTTACCTCTAAGAGTAGAGATAAAATAGCTTTTAATTAATAAAATTATATTATTAAAGAATTAATCTGAGTGCAATAGAGTCTACACAATATTTATCTTATTTTCCGTTACAGTCAATCCAAAAGATGCTACGGTAATAATTTAAAATTAAAGGTAAAGTAAAAAATCCATATCAGGAATTATTCAATAACTAGAGAGAATTTGAGTTAATAAATAAGCACAGGTAGCACTACCTATAGGAACTGTTAAATTATCAATTCCCAAAAAAGAAAAAGCTTCTAAAATCGTAGCAATTAAAGCGACAATTAAGGAGATTATCCAAGTTTGCCAAATATTTCCCTGGACAATAAATAAAAGAGTTACACAAATAAAATAACTACTTAAAGTTACCGTTAAAGAACCTTCCCAACTTTTTTGAGAACCGAAAACTATATATTTATGTTTACCAAAACGTTTACCAATTAAAGCAGCTAATCCATCCCCCCAAGCCATAATCATAATTCCTAAAACAGCATATTGAGGTTGGTGTAAATACCAAAAAATACCCATTAAAACCACTA
>Ga0082207_1000947_pt1 | contig 14831 bp, 15 predicted proteins | sample LakMenEpi10Aug09_FD_71540 | JGI IMG/M metagenome (GOLD analysis project Ga0082207, IMG submission 71540)
ACTCAGATCAACAGCAACTTGAAAACGGGTTCGCAAAGCATTTTCAAAATCATCCGTAAAAAGCTTACACGAAAGCTCCAACGTCCGGTCTTTCGCATTGTGTTCGATCTCCACCACCCCTACATGAAAGGGATGATCCGTCCTGACTGTGGCAGACAGACAGAAAATTAGGACAAGAGAGAACCCGATATTCCGTTTCCAAGCAGGCATTCATCAATTTTTTCGTCTCAAATCTAGGAAGTAAATTCAACCTTTCCTTTGAACGGAGAAGTTTATGAATTCATTTGCCTTTTATTTCCAATGGGGCTGGGAGCATATCATCAGCCCGGATGCACTCGATCACCAGTTGTTCATCACCGCTTTGATGGCATTGTATCTGGCTGATCAATGGAAAAAGATCCTCATTCTGGTTACCGCGTTCACACTTGGCCATTCACTGACGTTGGCCTTGAGCGTGCTTGACTGGATTCGGGTTTCATCCGATTGGGTAGAATTTCTGATCCCGCTGACCATCGTTATCACTTGTATCCTGAACCTCACACGGTTAACGCCCGATAAAGCGCAGCGAAATCTTCAATACATACTCGCCACCTTGTTCGGCTTGATACACGGAATGGGTTTTGCCAACAATATCCGCTTCGTGCTGCCCGCCGATGAAAGTCTGGCGTTAAATCTGCTGGCCTTCAACCTGGGCTTGGAAGTTGGGCAACTCCTGATCGTGGCCCTGCTGCTTTCACTTGGCTACCTGCTCGTTGGAAAAATGCATGTCGCCCGCAGAGACTGGTCACTTTTCCTCTCCGCAGCATCATTTGGCTTAGCTTTGTGGATCACGCTACAACGAATTCCTTTTTTGTAAACAATCAAACAGACCAATATGAGATTCTCCCTTCTTTCTCTGTTTTTGATCCTGTCGGTCACACTTGCTGCCCAGAACCCACAGAACAACCCCGGCAGCAACCACGGCAATAAATTCGAACAATTGGGATCGACCCTGCCGACCCCCAATGAATATCGAACTGCCAGCGGTGCACCAGGACCCAAATACTGGCAACAACGCTGCGACTACGACATCACCTGTGAACTGGATGAAAAGAATCTGACGCTGACCGGTCGCGAGCGTATCACCTACCGGAATCAATCCCCCGACGCGTTGGAGTACCTCTGGCTCCAGCTGGATGAAAATGAGCACAGCAGCGTCAAGAACGCCAACTACCAGAACAGTAATAGCATGAACAGGCGGATGAGTCCGGGTGCCATCGATAAAATGGATGAAGCCTACCAGGACAATGGCTTTGGCGTCAACATCACACGCGTTGCAGACAGCTCCGGTAAGAAGCTGACTTACATGGTCAACAAAACGATGATGCGCGTGGAGTTACCTAAGCCCCTGAAACCCGGACAGATCTTTGTATTCAACATCGACTGGAATTACAAGATCCCCGATCGCATGGCACAGGGTGGTCGAGGTGGATATGAGTATTTCCCGGAAGACGGAAACTACCTGTTCACGATAGCCCAGTGGTATCCTCGACTCTGCGTATACAGTGACTTTCAAGGTTGGCAGAATCATCAATTCACCGGTCGCGGCGAATTCGCCTTGACATTCGGTGACTTCAATGTTAAAATGACCGTTCCTGCCGATCACATCGTCGGATCCACCGGCGAATGCCAGAACTATTCCCGTGTACTGACTCCTGCTCAATTGGCCAGATGGAGAAAAGCACAAACCAGCAAGGATGTGATCGAGATCGTTACCCTCGAAGAAGCTAAGGCTGCTGAAAACAACAATACCACTGCCAAAAAAACCTGGCATTACAAAGCGAAGAATGTGCGTGATTTCGCTTGGGGATCCAGCCCGAAATTTGTTTGGGATGCCATGCCAGTGAACATCGAGGGCAGAAAGGTGATGGCCATGAGCTTGTACGGAAAAGAGGCTTACGGACTTTACCGTCCCTTCTCCACCAAAGTAGTGGCACACACCATCAAAACCTATTCCGACTTCACTATTCCTTACCCTTATCCGGTTGCACAAAGTGTAGAGGCAAGCAACGGTATGGAATATCCGATGATCTGCTTCAACTATGGCAGAACAGAAAAAGACGGAACGTATAGTGAAAGCATCAAGAATGGCATGATCGGGGTGGTGATCCACGAGGTGGGACACAATTTCTTCCCCATGATCATCAATAGTGACGAGCGTCAATGGAGCTGGATGGATGAAGGACTGAATACATTCGTGGAATACCTAGCCGAGGAATTGTGGGATAATAAATTCCCCAGCCGCAGAGGTCCGGCCGCTTACATCACCGACTATATGAAGTTGCCGAAAGATCAACTGGAACCCATCATGACCAATAGCGAGAACATCGTTCAATTCGGTCCGAATGCCTACTCAAAACCTGCCACCGGTTTGAATATCCTGCGTGAAACCATCATGGGTCGTGAGTTGTTCTATTACGCCTTCAAACAATATGCCCGTCGCTGGGCCTTCAAACATCCGGAGCCGGCTGACTTCTTCCGTACCATGGAAGATGCCAGTGGTGAAGATTTGGATTGGTTCTGGAGAGGCTGGTTCTACAGCACGGATGTTTGTGACATCTCACTGGATACCGTGAAATATGCAAAGGCAGATGTGGATTCGAAGCCGATGGAATCACCGGAAAACAAGATCAAGCGCGGTGTTGACAAACCACAGGTGCCGAGCTTCGATGACTTGTCTAAGATCCGTAACCGCAAGGACAGCACTATTGTATATGAAACGGATCGCGACACCACACTCCGCGATTTCTACTGGCGTTATGCCCGCGGCATCGAGCCTTATGATACCGCTAAATACGAGATCACCATCCCGGCGATGAAAGGAGAAGAACTGACCCCTGAGGAAAAAGAGAAATATGGCAACCGTCATATGTATGAACTGACCTTCAGTAATAAAGGCGGATTGGTGATGCCGATCATCCTGGAATGGACTTATGCTGATGGCACTACCGAATATGAAAAGATCCCTGCGCAGGTTTGGCGACTAAATGAAAGCAAAGTCATCAAAACCTTTTTGAAGAACAAAGAAGTCAAATCCGTCAAGCTGGATCCTTATCGGGAAACAGCGGATATCAACGAATCCAATAACGGCTGGAACACCATTTCCGCGCCTTCCAAATTCTCCGTGTTCAAACAGAACATGAATGGTCCGCGCCGCGGTGCACCCGGTATCGGCGGCAACCCGATGCAACGGGCTCAGGAAAAAGATAATCAGAAAAAAGCCTTTTAATTGATTCTTCAGCCTACCGAACGGCCGCCAATGGCGGCCGTTTTTTTATATTCGAACTATGAAAAGAATCACGACCGGAGTTTTACTTCTGCTACTTTGCTCTCAAATCATCCATGCCGCTTCCGTTGATACGATCCAAGTATCCAGCAAAGCAATGAACAAGGAGATCAATTGTGTGGTGATCAAACCCGAGGGATATAAAAACAAGAATAACGCACAGAAACGATATCCGGTCGTATACCTGCTTCACGGATACAGTGGTAAGTATAATAACTGGATCATCCGCACGCCCGAATTGAAAGAGATCGCTGACCGGGAGGAACTCATCATTGTTTGTCCGGATGGTGGTTACAGCGGCTGGTACTGGGATAGTCCGGTTGATTCCTCGTCACGTTATGAGACCCATATCGCCCAAGAAGTTCCTGATCAGATCGATAATCTATACCGAACCATCAATGATCGCAGTGGTCGGGCGATCACCGGACTAAGCATGGGTGGCCATGGGGGCATTTATCTGGGATTCAGGCATGCCGATTTTTTCGGCGCCTGCGGCAGTATGAGTGGCGCGGTCGATCTCTCCTACTCCATCAATAAATATGAGATCGCCAAGCGCATCGGAGATACCCTCGTCTATCGCGATAACTGGTACAACTACAGTGCGATCGGCACGGTAGATCAACTGACAAAATATCCGCTTTCGATCATTATCGATTGTGGTATCGAGGACCACCTGATACAAGGCAATCGAAATCTGCATCAGAAACTAATGGATCGGAAAATTCCGCATGACTATATTGAACGCCCCGGCAAACATGACTGGAACTACTGGCGAAATGCGGTTCAATATCAACTGTTGTATTTCAGTCGCTTTTTCCAACAGCAAGAGAAAAAGAAATAGAAATTAATTTCCGGTCGACCCGTCCCGCACCCGAATGGACTTCTTACCTGAGTTTTTCTTCTCGAAATCCTGGATCACAGCCGGTTTGCTGACCTTTTTATTTCCAACTGAATCGGTCGTTGGCACATAGGACGGTTTCGAACGAGGATCGATCGGCTTCAAGGAAGTAACACCTGTTTCATCTTCTGCAACTTCTTCTTTGAGTCGATTCATCACATACTCCAGCTTCTCTTCGACCTTACCGGTACGGGGATCGTAATAGATCCAAGCACCATGTTTCATGGAAACACCTTCATTCTTCACCACCAACTGCCCGACGATCTTATTCGGATCGTTGAGATCGTATACCCTTACTGTATCGAATGCATTGGCCGGATCAATGGCACGCCAATTTTCGACCCGAACCAATCCGCCGAAATAGGAGTAGTATTTCTGTCGGCCATTCAGCAGTCCCCACCGGTACTGCTCCTCTGCGATCAGAATGCCCTCGCGGGAGAATCGGGACCACTCCCCCTCTTTCTTGTCTTTCTCAAAATACCCCTGTTCCTCATAACCTCTCTCCCCACGGAGCTCTGGCACGGTGATGAACCAAGGACCTTGTCGCTTGCCTTGCAGATCGATGCGGTTGAGGGTGTCGCCACGGGGACTGATCTCAAAGGATTTCCATTGACCCTGGGCCTGAAGCACCCCCAATAGAAACAAACTGATCAGGAACCGCATATTTAGTAAGTTTGACAACTATCGAAATTACGAACGAAAGCCATCGCCATGAAGCTCCCACTGTTAAGAACCTTACAAATTAGCGTCGCCCTGATCGGCCTGCTGTCCAATGACTCCCTTGCCCAAACCAAACCCACGGCCGGTACGACTCGATTAGCCAATACCATCACACAACGTGCTAGCCTGGAGAACCGCTCCCAGTTAAAAGATGTACCCTTTCGCAACATCGGTCCAACCATCATGAGCGGACGGGTTGTTGATATCGATGCGAACCCCAACGACCCCACCGAATTCTATGTCGCCTATGCTACAGGCGGACTCTGGCACACTAAGAACAATGGTCAGAGTTTTACCCCGATCATGGACAGTCTGGACATCCTCTTCATCGGCGACATCGCCGTAAACTGGAATACCCCCGAGCGCATGATATGGGTCGGAACCGGTGAAGTGAACAGCAGCCGTTCTTCCTACGCCGGTCTGGGTGTTTACCTCACAAAAGACAACGGGAAGTCCTGGAATCACCTCGGACTGGAAGAATCTCATCACATCGGAAAGATCCAACTGCATCCTACCGATCCGAATACGGCATGGGCAGCTGTATTAGGCCATCTCTACTCCCCCAACAAAGAACGTGGCGTATACAAAACCACCGATGGCGGTAAGAGCTGGAAGCAAACACTTTTTGTGGATGAAAACACAGGCTGTGTCGACATTGACATCAATCCCTCCAACCCCAGCGAAGTCTATGCCGCCATGTGGTACCGAGTTCGTCGCGCCTGGAAATTTGAGGAAAGTGGTGCAAGCAGCGGTATCTATAAAAGCATCGATGGCGGACAAACCTGGAACCATGTCAGCGCCACCGGTTCAGGATTCATGAAAGGAGAAAAGATCGGACGGATCGGTATCACCGTCTATCCCAAAAATCCACAGATCTTATACGCGGTGGTAGATAATAACACCCCTCTTCCCGCAAAGGAGAAGAAAGATTCCTCCTACGAAAAGGCAAATTTCAAGAATCTCACAAAAGATCAATTCGCTGCACTGAACGAATCTCGTCTCGATAGTTTTCTGAAAAAAAATCGCTTCCCCCGTCAATACACGGCCAAATACATAAAAGAAAAAGTAGCAATAGGAGAACTAGCCACCTCAGCTGTGTGGGATTGGCTCGATAGCGATGACGGATTTCAGAACACCGGCATCGCCGGATGCGAGGTGTATCGAAGTGAGGATGGCGGACTCCACTGGACCAAAACGCATGACAAACCCATTGGCATATTCAACACCTACGGGTATTATTTCGCCAAAGTATACACCTCCTCCTACAACCCTGACAAGGTTTTCATTCTCGGCTTTTATGCGCAGGTATCGACCGATGGAGGCAAAACCTTCATTACGATGGACAAGGGAAATGTTCATGCCGACCATCACGCACTATGGATCAATCCACAACGCGATAGTCATGTGATCAACGGCAACGATGGCGGTTGCAACATCAGCTATGACAATGGAGAAAATTGGTTCAAGGCAAACACGCCCGCTGTCGGACAGTATTATGCCATCACGGTTGATGAAGCCAAGCCCTATAATGTTTACGGCGGATTGCAGGATAACGGCAGCTGGTGGGGCCCATCCAACTACAAGGAAGATATCGGCTGGATCGATAATGGTCAATATGGATTCCGTTCGATCAATGGAGGAGATGGCATGCAGGCACAGGTCGATCCTCGAGACAATGCCACGGTCTATTCAGGTTCGCAATTCGGCGTCTATGCCCGCTACCACAAAGAGAAAAAAGCAGCACCCAAATACATCCGTCCACAACACGACCTAGGCGAAAAACCGCTACGCTTCAATTGGCAGACTCCGATCTGGCTGAGTAAGCACCAACCGGATGTACTGTATTACGGAAGCAATCGCCTGCATCGATCACTGAATAAGGGAGATACTATGATCGCCTTGAGTGGAGATCTGACAAGCGGACGCGTACCGGGCAATGTTCCCTACGGCACCATCACCAGTATCAGTGAATCACCCAAACGATTCGGACTCATCTATGTGGGTACCGACGACGGAAATGTGCACCGCAGTTTAGATGGAGGATACAGCTTTGAAAAGCTGAATGGAACCACGCCTGCCATGAAAAATAAAAAGGCACCCGAATTCTCCATGATCGATACGCGTGGCTTATGGGTTAGCCGATTGACCGCCTCGGCACATACAGAAGGCAGAGTGTATATGAGCTTGAATGGATATCGTTTCGATGATTTTCTTCCTTATCTGTACGTAAGTGAGGATCATGGTAAAACCTGGATGCCCTGCTCCGGCGATCTTCCGTTTGAACCGATCAATGTGGTAAGGGAAGATCCGGTAGATCCCGATATTCTTTATGTGGGTACAGACGGTGGGGCTTATGTGAGTTTCGACAGAGGACAATCCTTCATGGCTTGGAGAAGTGGCTTGCCTAAATCCGTTCCGGTACATGACATCGCTATACAATCTCGCGACAATGAGATCGTACTTGGCACTCACGGACGCAGCCTGTATGTGGCCAAGTTGGATGACGTTCAAAAGATCAAGAAAGATCCGGATTGGATGAAAAAGAAACCGGCACCGAAAAAGGAGAAGGAACGTAACTGGGAGGAAGACTAAGATTTTCCGGTACCTGATTGAATGAAGGACAAGAGGGCTAATTCATAGCCTTTGAGTCCCAACCCCGCAATCGTGCCTTTTGCTACGCCACTGATATAGGAGACCTGACGGAAATCCTCACGTGCATGGACGTTACTGATATGTACTTCGATCACGGGCGCAGGTATAGCTGACACAGCATCCCGTAGGGCAACGGACGTATGCGTATAACCTCCCGGGTTGAATATGATTCCGTCTACGTCAAACCCTTGTTTCTGTATTTCATTGATCAGTTCCCCTTCGACATTCGATTGGTAATAGCGTAGTTCAACATCGGGGTAAGCGGTGCGCAGTTGCTGCAAATAATCTTCGAATGATTGATGGCCATACACATCGGGCTCCCGTTTGCCGAGCAGGTTGAGGTTGGGGCCGTTGATGATGGCGATTTTCATATTCCGAATATACGATTCTGCGATCAGGCGTGGGCGCGCACCATGTCAAGAAATTGATCGAACAGGTAGCGGCTGTCGTGCGGTCCGGGCGTAGCCTCCGGATGATATTGCACAGAGAAAGCCGGCTTGCCTTTTACCCGAATGCCCTCAATGGATCGATCATTCAGATTTACATGGGTAACCTCGATGTGATCTGCTTTGGCGATCGAATCCGGATCTACTCCGAATCCGTGATTTTGGGTGGTGATCTCGGAGCGACCGGTGACCAGGTTCTTGACCGGATGATTCAATCCACGATGCCCATGATGCATTTTGAAAGTAGATACCCCATTGGCCAGTGCCAGCAACTGATGGCCCAAACAAATACCGAACAATGGTTTATTCTTTTCGAGGAGTGTACGCACTGTTGAGATGGCATAATCCATCGGGGCCGGGTCGCCCGGACCATTGGAGATGAAATATCCATGAGGCTGATAGGCCTCTACTTCAGCCAGCGGTGTTTTAGCCGGAAAGACTTTAACCTGCGCGCCTCTGTCTACCATGCACTGGAGGATATTCTTCTTAACGCCGTAATCCATCACAGCGATACGGACACCGGTATCCTCACCCAAAACGTATGGAGTAGTGGTACTAACCTGGGAGGCTAATTCTAGTCCGTTCATATCGGGCACAGCTGCCAGCTTTTTTTGAAGCACTTCTACATCTGTAGTCTCTGAAGAAATGATGCAGTTCATTGCCCCTTTTTGGCGGATATGCTCCACCAAGGCACGGGTATCTACTCCGCTAATGGAGACAATATTATTTGCTTTGAGATAAGTATCAAGGGAACCATCCGCCATTTTTCGGGAATACTGGGCCTCCAGGTTCCGGCCGATGAGTCCGCTGATCTTAACCGTGTCGGACTCCACATCCGTGTCTTTGACCCCATAATTTCCAATATGGGCATTGTTCATGATCAGGATCTGTCCGAAATAGCTGGGGTCGGTAAAAACCTCTTGATAGCCGGTCATACCGGTATTGAAGCAGATCTCACCGGTGGTGGTACCGATCGCGCCAAAGGCAAATCCCCGGGCGAGGGTTCCATCGGCCATTAGGAGTACAGCGGGGGTAGAATTAGCAGGCATAGTGGGTGCTTATCGTAAAAACAAATTGAGCAAAATTACGACTAAGAAAAATCTGATCCCACAAAGATGTCCACATTCCCTCCCACCCCTAGGGAATAGGTTATGGATGAGATTCTCCCCTATTTGACGTGTTTAATAGCGATCGACGACATTCTATTATGATTTTTGGGTTGGGCTTCAGAACTTCTGGCAAATCGGACATGCACTCCTAATCAGATAGAAGGCAACAATAAGCCATTGCCTATCCAGGATACATGAAAGACCTGGCCACAAGATTGTAATTGATGATTTCAATAAGTTACATTTGATTGAATGAAAAAGGCAATAGTGATAGGCGCATCTAGTGGCATTGGCAAATCAGTAGCCGAGGAGCTCCTGCGTGATGAGTATGTAGTAGGTGTAACAGGAAGACGGGAAGATTTATTGAAAACGATACAAGAAAAACATTCAGGTAAGGCATTCTTTAAGAAAATGGATGTTCAAGATTTGGCTTCCATCGAGTCGATTTGCAATGAACTTGTAACTCAAATAGGCGGGTTGGATTTATTGATCATTTCATCGGGAATTGGAGAAGAAAATAGTGAGTTGAAATTTGAAATCGAGGATGACGTAATTAAAACGAATGTTCAAGGATTTACATGTATCGCCGGATGGGGCATAAACTTTTTTAAAAAACAAGGGTATGGGCATCTTGTGAATATCAGTTCAATTGCAGGAATCAGGGGCAATGGACAAGCCCCCTCCTACAATGCGACCAAGGCTTTTCAGATCAATTATTTAGAAGGATTAAGACTGAATGTCCACAGAAGTAAATTACCCATCTATATTACAGACGTTCGCCCTGGATTTGTTGATACAGCCATGGCAAAAGGTGATGGCCTTTTTTGGGTAGCATCAGTTCAAAAAGCCGCCAAGCAGATATTGAAAGCCATCAAGGGAAAGAAAAAGGTGATTTATGTAACAAAGAGGTGGAAGCTAATTGGGTATTTGTTAAAAGCAATCCCATTTTCGGTCCTAAAAAAGATTTAAACAAAGAAAGGCCGTACAATAAACGAATGACCCTTTTGCTTGTATTTCTGTCCCCTTTTCTTCAAAAATGCAGCTATAATGCAATGATTGGGTATGAAACGAACCGAATATATATAAGGTAGAACTTCTTATAGCGTTGCAGAAAGGAATTATTGGTTAAATATTTTCATCAATAATTTTCTTTAAATCGGCTGGTATCTCCATCCGTTTTAATGGAGGCACGTTGGCACCTCCTGTATTTCCAACCGGAATTTCCCCAACGAACGATTTTACACCCCCAATTAGTAAACGAGGTAATTGTCCAACTATCTCTCTAGTGTCTTTTATCTTAATTCCGAAAAGCAACATTTTCCAATGAACCAAAGTATGATGAAAGGGATAAGGTTGACCAAGTATATGGGCACGCTCTAGATGAAACCAGCAATTCCTGAAATCGTTCGTTGAGAAATAATTACCCGCAATTTCCAACTCTTTAAGAAAAAAGGGGGTAAGCCTATCCGGCATTAATGTATGAATTTTCATATCTATCAAAAGAAAGTTAAAATGATTTGGCTGATTATTGGCCGAGTTTAAGTTGACTTGATGCAACAATCTGCCAACGTTTTTGGCGGTGTTTATAAAATTTCTTGGCAAAAGAGGTTATAAAACCGGTCAACATTCCCCCGTAAATGATTACAGAGTCTTCGTAATAAATAAAACCATTATCTAATTCTCGCATCACGATGTCATGGTTCCAAACTTTTGCCCCGTTATCCCATTCCCTGGTAGATAGGCTATAATATCTATCATCTATTTTCTCAACAAAGAGATGATGAATCCCTCCAAAGGGGATAAATCTAAATATCCGCATCTTAAACCCATATGTTTGTCCTACTTCCCATTTTTCAGGAAAGTCCCCATCCATTGATTTGAATTTTATCATTCCCTTTGCCACAAATATCAACAAAGCCGGTGTTTTTACATTCTGCCAAGCAGTATCAATCTCAATTGGAATCTCAGAATGGACAGTTAGTTTTTTTGCCTTAACCTTTTTCCCATTGTAATCAATCAACATGGACTCTATACGAGCACTTGGATGAAACTTTTGTGCAGATAGGTCAAACTTCAATTCCATTTCTAAATTTAAAAAAATAAAATGATATTTCTTCATTACTCAACTTCAAAATAGCTGAAAGTGATATTTCTTTCCCAAAAACTAAAAAAGGTAAGACTAAAATGTATAACCTATTTATCATGATGGCTCCCCTTTTCAACAAAAGATGCAACGATATAAATTGATTGAGTTGGTAAACGCCAGGTAACTAATAAATGAATTTATTGCAAGTTTACAGGACGTCGAAGCGATATATTTCGTGGCATAATTATGTAAATTTGAAAGAATGCATCAGATTTTAATCAATTATTGTTGAAATTTGATAGCACTTTCAGCGATTAACAAGTTAGCAATTGAGTTCAGTTATAAAATGATTATGCATAAAATATATAAGTCACTGATCACTATATCATCGGCATTCATAGGTATTTATGCCCTTGCTGTTTATGCATTTTTTGAGCTTGGAGTGGCTGTACATCCAATAATGAAAGCAAATTTTAAAGCACATTCGGCTGGAATTTACCTTCATATATTCCCCTCTTTGATTGCATTATTATTGGGGCCATTTCAGTTCAATAAACATATTAGAACCACTAAAACTCAATTACACAGGTTAATAGGTAAAGTCTACTTACTATGTATTTTGGTAGGCGGTTTATCCGGTTTATATATGGCTCAGTTTTCTTTTGGAGGAAATATTTCTCATTTTGGGTTTGCACTTTTGGCTGTTTTATGGATCTATTCAGGATATAAGGCGTATTCGGCCGTAATCCATAAAATGATTCTTGCTCATTACCATTGGATGATTATAAATTTTTCACTCACTTTCGCTGCGGTGACTTTAAGGATTGGACTTGGGATAGGCTTTGGAAGCGGTATTCCATTTGAGATATTCTATCCTTATTTAGCTTGGTTGTGCTGGGTTCCAAATTTGCTTGTTGCACTAATAGTAATTAAAAAAGATGCAGCGACCCTAACTCAATGATAGACAAAGAAAAAGCCATCATTTCTGATGGCTTGTCCATTATGGGTCCCCTTATTGACGAAAGATGCAGCTTTAATACCTTGATTGATTTTGTAAGTATAAAAAAAACAAATTCTTAAGCTTCTTTTGTTTTTGCAAGAAGATTATTTAATGGTTGCTTGAATTGAATTGTAATATATCGTGGTTCTGCTTTCGAAACCGGAATCCGTACCAATCACCAACCAGATTTCACCCTGTTGGTTGGCCCTAACATTCAAGGGTGTCGATGTACTAAGTTGTTTAATTTTATAAACATTAAGATCTGTTCCATTGGCAAAATTTCCAATTACCTTCATATCCATGCCACTCTGCGATTGATTGCTTTTATCGATATTCATTCGATAGTAATTCTCTATTGTATTAGCTATTTTGATAGGTTCTATAGACACTGCACCAGCCTTTATAGTAACCCCTTCGCCCGGGGCTCCTCCCACTCCGACCATATTGTCTGCAGCATTACTCGCAAAATCAACTTTTAAATCAACAGTATAATTTCTACCCGGCTCAAGTCCCGATATTTTTTTCTTGATAAACATAAAAAGGTCATCACTTCTGTTAATCCCGGATTGCTTTAATGCTCCATCAGATGTATTCAATGGATCTGGCAAGAAAGCATGTGTAAATTCAAGTTGGTACATAGGAGTCTGAGCTGGATCAATAGGATAATCTGCAAAATCACCTATCCAGCCATCAGTTCCTGAAGTAAAATCGTCTGTGAATATCTTACCCGTTAGCGGTTGATTATTATCCGTTTTTCTACAACCTACGAGAAAAAAAACAAGTATAAGAGCGTATAGAATTGGTATAAATAAAATTCTGAACATATACGATTGAAGATTTTTATAAAAATAATTCAACAAAAATAACTCATTATTCCATTAAGGCTCCCCTTTTCGAAGAAAGATGCAGCTATAATTCGATGATTGAGTATGTGACAATTAGAAAATTAAAGCGTTGAACTTCCTGCAATTTTACAGAAGGTTTATTTTTTTATTTTCTTTTAGCAAAAATCGCAATTGTCAATTTTTAAAATCAAGACTGCCGCAGGGGACCATTACAACATCTGAACCGGCTGTAATCTTGTAAAATAGTTTTTTATCATTTACTATATATTCTGCCCTAACTGGCCACTTTGTTTTATGGATAAAAATTGCACTGTAAAATAAATAATTTTTGAAAGGTGAAATTCTATTATTCAAATCCTTTAATTGATTTGATTCATTATTTAAAAGAGCTGGTATGCCCGTAAGCCCATAATCGAACTCTTGCAATTTCTCAATTGTCATATTTGACTTTGTAAAGGCAACTTTGGCGTAAGATTCTTTAGATTTAAAAGAAATGATTGTCGGAAATTTAATTTTTAAATCCAGAGTTGATGGTGATTCATTACGTACACTGGTCCAAAAAATAAAATAATTGTACTCTTTCCCTTTATAGGAAACGATTCCCCCTCCCTTAGGCAAACTATTGGTAATAATTATTTTATTCTTGACTGAAGAATTATAGACAACTTTAGAATACTCCCAATTCCTATTTTGAACTGACTGCCCATTCAAGTTTAAAGAGAGTAATATTAGAAGGCAAGTAGAAAATATATTCATAAAATGAAAAAAGGGTTACACTATACAAGTATAACCCTTTTATTTTTATATCGCTCCCCTTTTCATCGAAAGATGGAACTATAATGCGATGATTGAGTATGTGACGATTAGGAAATTGAAGGGTTGAACTTCCTGTCAAATTGTAGAAAGTTCAATCAAATTTAGTCATCCTACTTTTTAGTTATTATTTATAAAGTCAATAAAGTCTGCATTAAATTTTTCAGGCATTTCCAAATAAGGTGTATGCCCAATTGGGTACTCTAATAAAGTATATTTTTGAAATTGTTTAATTGCTTTTTTATTTCTGCCAAACTGAACAAACTTATCTTTCATTGCCCAAGTAAATAAAACCGGGCAAGTAATATTTTTAATAAATGGCCTTACATCTTCTTCATCTAATTTAAAAGACGACCACCCTTGAACCAATAAAGGGGATAATCGATACCCATCCATGACAATTTCTGCTCTTCTACTCAATGCACTTTCGGTAATCAACACTTTTTTATAATAGTTCTCAAATTGATGTTGAAAAGAGGGATTCTTCTTGACCCCTTTTTGAAAAAAATGAATCATATAGTTCAAAAAGAATGGAGCAATAAATCCCCTCTTGTCTAAACCTGCTGGGTTGCTTAAGGAGAGCAATCTAACATTTGGATTATTGTTTGCAATTCTTATTGCTACAGCGCCTCCAATAGAATTTCCAACCACAATAATATTTTTCAACCCCAATAGTTGAATAAACTTGTTTGTTATACTAAAGTAAAAGTTTGAAGATACTGGAACCAATGAAGTGGAAGAAAGACCTTGACCTGGAAAATCCAGTGCAATAATTCTAAATCTCTCCAAAGGCAACCTATAAAGAGAGGCAAAGTCTTTTGAGCTATGCCCTAAGGCGTGAAGACACAAAATAATTTGACCACTTCCCTCGTCTTTGTATGCGATGTTTATTCCATCACTATTGATGGACTTATCTGCGATTTAAGGAAACCCATTT
>Ga0082207_1000948_pt1 | contig 14823 bp, 16 predicted proteins | sample LakMenEpi10Aug09_FD_71540 | JGI IMG/M metagenome (GOLD analysis project Ga0082207, IMG submission 71540)
GCGGGCTGAATCGATGGCCCGCCTTCCGGGCGGGCAGTCGTGCGGTCAATTCGGGCATCCATGCCCCCGGCGGGCTGAATCGATGGCCCGCCTTGCCGCACTGTATCGGCGGTCTCCGACCGCTGACTGCCCCGGCGACGTGGCCACCCGTTTTCGACGGTCGGAGACCGCCGCTACAATTCTGTGCGACGCGCAGGTCTGCGTTCGCGCAAACCCCACGACGGATCACGATCATGCAGTGCAACATCGACAGGCGCGGCCGAACCCTGCGGACGACGCTCGGCATCATCACCGGCACCATCGGCACCATCCTGCTCGCCGGCCACTTCCTCGGCTGGCTCCCCGGCTGGTCGCTCTACGCCGGCATCGCCGCGGTGCTCGGCGGGGCGTTCATGATCTTCGAGGGCGTCAACGGCTGGTGCGCCGTGCGGGCCATGGGGTTCAAGACCCCGATCTGACCGCGGCGCATCTGTCCGGCATCGGCGTCAAGCTCTCGAGGTCGGCGCTCTACGAAGCGATTCTCGCGCCATCTGCAGCGATTAGCCACAACTACGAAACCCACACGGTCGTGCTCGACGACGGCCGGAGTATGACGGGGCTGCTCGTGTCGCAGTCGCCCGCAGAGGTGGTGATCCGCGGCGCCGACGGGATCGACATGACGACCCCCTCCGGCGAAATCGCTGAACTGGTGAAGCAGCCGGTGTCGCTCATGCCTGCCGATCTGGCGGCCACGCTTTCCGCACAAGAACTCGTGGATCTCGTCGCCTGGCTGGAAACGCTCAAACAGGCCAACTGACCCCCCGCGCCCCACCAGCCGGCGCCGTTGCGTTTCGTGCCGTCGTGAACTATCATTCACGTGTCGGTTGGAGACGACGCTCGACGACGCGCTGTGGCGATTTCGCCTTCCCCGCCTCTTCTTCCTCGCCTTGACCCTCTGGCGGGCTGCCATTTTCTGGCCCTTTCGACGTGACCCCGAAAGCATCTTTGGGTCATTGGCAGGAGTGTTTTTTCGCAATGGGTAAGAAGCTTTACGTCGGGAACCTCGCCTACAGCGTGACGAGCGATTCTCTCGAGCAGATGTTCCTCGAGTTTGGCACGGTGGTGAGCGCGCAGGTCATCCAAGACCGCGACACCGGCCGTAGCAAGGGCTTCGGCTTCGTTGAGATGCAGACCGACGACGCCGCACAGCGGGCGATCAGCGGCATGCACGAGAAGGAGTTCGACGGCCGGGCCCTGACCGTCAACGAGGCCAAGCCCCGCGAGAGCGGCGGCGGTGGCGGCGGACGCGGCGGCTACGGTGGCGGCGGCGGTGGCGGCGGACGTCGCTACTAAATAGCGCATCACTTTTGCGAGAAAGCACGGCTCAGCCCACCTTGAACGGTAGGCGAGGGGGTCGGCGAACGCTCGACGAGCATTGGGTCGCCCCGACCCACGCGACAATCTGAAAAGAACGCGAAGCGTCGACTTTTGCCGCCCCCGAGCCGGAGCTTCACGCTTCTGTCGATGGTGCCCCACCGATGACCTCAAAGTCAGACCATCCCCGCTCGCCCGACGCGCCGGCCCGCCCCGGGCACGTTCCGTTCGCCACGCTCGGCCTCTCCGCCGAGGTGTTGAAGGCGATCGAAAAGCTCGGCTTCGAGGAAACCTCGCCGATCCAGTCGAGCGCCATCCCGCTCATTCTCGGCGGGCACGACGTCGTCGGGCAGTCGGAGACGGGGTCGGGCAAGACGGCGGCGTTCTGCATTCCGGCGATCGAGCGGGTCGATGCGGCCAAGAGCCACACGCAGGTGTTGATCCTCGTGCCGACCCGCGAGCTCGCCACGCAGGTGGCCGACGAAGTCCACAAACTGGCGGCGTTTCGCAAAGGCGTGCGCTCCGTCCCGATCTACGGCGGCGCGTCGTACGAGCGGCAGTTCGCGGAACTCTCGCGTGGCGCACATATCGTGGTGGGCACGCCGGGTCGGCTCACCGACCATCTGGCCCGCGGCACGCTCGACCTCTCGGGAGTCGGGCTGCTCGTGCTCGACGAGGCCGACCGGATGCTCGACATGGGATTCCGCGAGGACATCGAGAAGATTCTCGCAGCGGCCCCTCCCGGACGGCAGACCGTGTTTTTCTCCGCCACGATCTCGCCGCCCATCCAGGCGCTCGTGCGCGGGCATTCTCGCGATGCCAAGACGGTGAAGATCGCGCACAAGGTCGTGACCGGCCCGCCGCTCGTCGACCAGGTGTATTACGAGGTGCGGCATCATGCGAAATTCGACGCTCTCGCTCGGCTGATCGATTTTCATGACGTGAAGAGCAGCGTGATCTTCTGCAACACGCAGCACATGGTCGAAGAGCTCGCCGACGCCCTCGTGGCCCGTGGCTGCTCCGCGGAGCGTCTCCATGGTGGCATGGCGCAGGCCCAGCGAACCCGCGTGATGAACGGCTTCAAGAAGGCCGCCTTCGCGTTTCTCGTGGCCACCGACGTGGCCGCCCGCGGCATCGACGTCAATGATCTCGAGCTCGTGGTGAACTACGACTTGCCCTACGATGCGGAAGACTACGTGCACCGCATCGGCCGCACCGGCCGGGCGGGCCGCAAGGGCCGCGCGATCACGCTCGTGTCGGGGGCGGGCATCTACAAACTGCAGTCGATCGAACGCTTCACGAAGTCGAAGATCCGCCGCGAGCAGCTGCCGACGGCCGAGGCGGTGGAGAGCCGCCGGTCCGACACGCTCTTCGAAAAGCTGCGCGGCACGCTCGAAGCCGGCGACGGTTCGCGGCATGCACCGCTCGTAGAGCGACTGCTCGAGGCGGGCTACACGCCGACCGAAGTCGCAGCCGCCATTCTCCACCACTTCATGCCGCCACCTCCACGCGAGGAGCCTGCCGCGATCAGCCGCGACTCCAGCCCGGGCGGGCCACGCGGTCGATCCGCGGAGTCGCGGCCGCAGAAGCGGCGATACGGGCCCGCTCGGCGGCGACCGCCGCGCCGGTGAAATGCTCGAGCGCGAGGTCGAACGTCACGCCCGCGTGCGGCGCGAGCGCGACCACACGGCCCTGCGTCTCCTCGAACGACCGCGGGTTCGGATAGTTCGTGCCGGGCTCGAGGCCGGTCACATAGCCGTCGGCGAGGCCGCCCTGGTTTTTCCAGAGCGTGAAGCAGGGCAGCTCGGCCGTGCGCCACGAGAGGCTGGCTGCACGGGTGCCGTCGGGCGCCACGAGCAGGGCCGTCGCCCGGCCTTTCGCATCGGGCTCGAGCCGCATGAAGTGCACCTCTTCGCCCCGGCCCGGCTGCGGCGCGGCGTAGCGCTGCCAGGTGGGCACATCGGCTGCGGCGGCCGCGTCGCGCGGGGCGAGTTCGGCGAGCGGCACGACCACCTCGGCTCCCGCGCCCAGGAGCGGCGGCCCGAGGTTCACGTGGTAGAGCATCTGGAGCGTGGCGGGGCGATCGGAGCGGTTTTCCACGGTGTCGGTCCAGGCGAGCCGCGATGTGGCGGCATGGAGCGTGAGCGCCGTCGTCATCCGCAGCGCGTGGCATAGGAAGCGGGTCTCGTCGACGGCGCCCGTGAGCGTCACGGTGCCTGCCGTATCGTCAAGCGTCACCGCGACGTCGTGCGCCGGCAGGTTCGCGATCCGGCCATGCAGCCCGTGCGTGAGCCGGCCGTTCGGGTCGAAATCGGGAGCGCCGTTGTTCACGAGGCCGCACCGGGCGACGAGCTCGTCGAACCCGTCGAGCCAGCCGAGCCCCGATGGTTCGCCGAGCGGCACGAACTTCGGATGCACGGGCCCTGCGACGGGCGACTGCCAGCCCAGTTCGACCCCGCCGACGTCCATCTTCCAGATGCCGAGCCCGCGGTCGGGCAGCACGATCACGCGGTTGGAGCCGGCGACGAGTTCGATCTCGAGCACGCCCTCGCGAAGCCCGCCCCGCAGCCGCGTCGCCCGTACGGCCAGCCCACCAAGCGATTCGGTGATTTCGCCGTCGATCCGCACTGTTTTCGTCGCCATCGTCGCCTCGCTCCCTTGCAAACTCCGTCCCACATACCTCGCGGCCGGCAGCGTACCGCCGCGCCGCCCGATTCGGCCACAGTCTGCTAGCTTTCCGTGGAAAAAGCCGTCCATGGCCTTTTTCCACTTGATCGACCGCAGGAAACGCCGAGGGTTTCCTGGGTCGCTGATCGCCGCTTCCTGCGGCGGCAGACTTGTTGCACAGTCTGCTAGGATTCCGCGGCCCCGGAGCCCACGCATGCCCCCCGCACCGATCGCTGTCGTCCTCGCCGCAGGCAAGGGCACGCGCATGGCGAGCGATCTGCCGAAGGTGCTGCACGAGGCCGCAGGCAAGCCGCTCGTCGCCTGGGTGCTCGAGGCCCTCGCCGCGGCCGGCATCCACGACCAGATCGTGGTCGTTGGCTACCGCGCCGAACTGGTCGAGCAGGCGCTCGCAGGCATGCCCGGCGTGTCGTTCGCCCACCAGCGCGAGCAACGCGGCACGGGCGATGCGGTCGCCGCGGCCGCCGAGGCGATTCGCACGCGACTCGCCACCGACCCTCCCGATGCCCGCCGGCCCGTCGTCATCGTGTGCGGCGATTCGCCGATGCTCCGGGTGGAGAGTGTCACGGGGCTGCTCGCGGAATGGACGGCCCGGGCTGCGTCGTGCCTCCTGGGCACCGCCATCACGGCCGACCCCACGGGCCTCGGCCGCATCGTCCGCGATGCAGATGGCCGCTTCGAGCGGATCGTCGAACAGAAAGACGCCACCGCCGCCGAGCGGGCAATCGACGAGGTCAACATGAGCACCTATGTGTTCGAGGCCCGCGACCTGCTCCGGGCCCTCGCGACCCTACGGCCCGACAACGCGGCCGGCGAATACTACATCACCGACTGCCCCGGCATGCTGCTCGACGCGGGCCGGGTCGTCGACGCGGTCGCCTGCCTCGACGCGAGCGAGACGCTGTCGGTCAACACTCCGGAACAACTCGCGGCGGTCGCCGCCGCCTTGAACAACCGCAGCGCGAAAGGCACAGTGGGAGCATGAACGACCTCAAGATCTTCGCGGGCCCTGCCAACCAGCCGCTCGCCCAGGACATCTGCCGCTATCTCAACCTGCCGATGGGCAAGCTTTCGCTGGGCCGGTTCCCCGACGGCGAAATCTCCTGCAAGATCGACGAAGACGTCCGCGGCCGCGACGTCTTCATCGTGCAGCCCACGAGCCCGCCGGTAAACGAGCACATTATGGAGCTGCTCGTGATGATCGACAGTTTCAAGCGGGCGAGCTCCTACCGGCTCACGGCTGTGATCCCCTACTTCGGCTACGCCCGGCAAGACCGCAAGGATGCCGGCCGCGTGCCGATCACCGCCAAGCTCGTGGCCAACCTGATCACCCGCGCCGGCGCCGACCGCGTGCTGGCGATGGATCTGCACGCCGCGCAAATCCAGGGCTTCTTCGACGTGCCTGTCGACCACCTCTACGCGGCCCCGGTGCTCAACAACCACTTCCAGACACTCGACCTCGCGCCCGACGAGCTCGTGGTGGTGAGCGCCGACGTGGGCGGCATCAAGCGGGCGGTCGGCCACGCCACCCGGTTCGGCGCCCCGCTGGCGATCATCGACAAGCGGCGGGTCTCCGCCGAGACGACGAAGAGCGCCAACGTGATCGGTGCGAACGTCGAGGGCAAGGTGGCGCTGATGTTCGACGACATGATCAGCACCGCCGGCTCGATCTGCTCGGCGGCCGAGGTGATCCACGCCCACGGCGCGAAGGCGATCTACGCCGCCGCCACTCACGGCCTCCTCGTGGGCCCGGCGATCGAACGCCTCCGCTCGGCCCCCTTCGCGGGGATCATCATCACCGACTCGATCCCGCTCACCCCGGGCAAGATGCTCCCGAACATCACGGTGCTCTCCGTCGCCAGCCTCCTCGGCCAGGCGATCAAGCGCATCCACCGGAACGAGTCGGTGTCGATGATGTTCCAGTAGGTGAAGCGGCCGTGTGCACGGGACGGCGGGGCATCCTCTCGGCTTACGCCTCGGGCTTCTTGATCATCGGATACGGGGAGGCGAGGGGTTGCCCCTACCGTTGAGACGGCGTATTTGACCAGCGCAGGCAGGATGCCGGAGCGCAGGCAAATCCGAGCGAGTGAAGCCCAGGATGGGCGTAGCGAGCGTCCGGTGAGACGGTACGGGGCAATCCCGAGCCGGTGCGATCCAGTGAAGGCACGCCAGATTAACCGCTATCACTCGCGTGAGGCTGAAGCCTGCCCCACGGGTGTTTTCCGGGGGCGGCGGGCTTGGCTTGCGAAACCGGCGCGGCGTGGCAGAATACTGGGCTCGATTCCAGGAGGATTCATGAGCGACAGCCTCGAAGTCATTTCCCGCAAGGCCAACGGTTCACGCGACAGCCGTCGGCTCCGCCGCCAAGGGCTCGTGCCCGCGATCCTGTACGGTCATGGCGAGAAGGTCGTCGAATTGGCCGCCAAACGCGAGGCGATCGAGGCGGTCATCCGCCACGGGAGCCGGGTCGTCGACCTGACAGGCGCCGTCAAAGAGAGCGCCCTCGTCCGCGAACTCCAGTGGGATACCTACGGCACCGTGCCGATCCACATCGACCTCCTGCGGGTGAACAAGTCGGACCGCATCAAGGTGAAGGTGCCGATCGATCTCAAGGGAGAGGCCCCGGGCCACCGTGCGGGCGGCGTGGTGACGCTGCTCGTGCACGAGATCGAGATCGAATGCACCCCCGACATGGTTCCCGAGAAGATCCATGCCCAGGTCGGCAAACTGGAGATCGGTGGCACCATCAAGGCCCACGATCTCGATCTGCCGAAGGGGGCGAAGGTGGTGCACGAGGGTGACGAAACGATCGTCAGCTGCACGCTGCCTACCAAGAAGGGTGATGAGTCGGCGGTGGTGGGCGGTGGCGCCGAACCCGAATTGATCGGTCGTAAGCCGGCCGGGGAAGGAGAGGGGGAAGCGGCCGAGGGCTGATCGCTGCCTGAGCATGGCAGAGCCGGCACCCGGACAAACGCGTACACGTGAAACTGATCGCGGGGCTCGGCAACCCAGGGCGTGCGTATGAAGGCACGCGGCACAACGTCGGGTTCGACGTGCTCGAAATCCTGGCCCAACGCTGTGGATCGCCCGTGCGACGGGCTCGTTTCCAAGGCGAAACGGCCCAGGTGACGATCCGCGGCCGGCAGGTCCTGCTGCTCTGGCCTCTCACGTGGATGAATCTCAGCGGCGCCAGCGTGCTCGCCGCCCGCGACTTCTACAAGATCGACCATGACGACATCCTGGTGCTCTGCGATGATTTCCAACTGCCGACCGGCACGATCCGTCTCCGCGCGAGCGGTTCGGGCGGGGGCCAAAACGGCCTCTCCGACGTGCTCGCCCGGCTCGCCACGACCGGTGTTCCGCGGCTGCGGATCGGCATCGGGCCGGTCCCCGCGGAGTGGAAAACAGCCGACTTCGTGCTGGCCCGGTTTCCGAAGGACGAGCGGGAGTCCGTAACCGCGGCGCTCGAACGGGCCGCCGATGCCACCGAGGAATGGGTGGCACTGGGAATCGAGGCCGCCATGAATCGGTATAACTGAACTATCTTCGACCTGAATTCTCAAACTCCATCGACCGAACAAACCCACCCCAGACGACAAGGAGCAGCGATCCCATGGCGGCAAAGCAGACCAACGTGTACGAGGGGATGTTCATCCTCGATCCCTCGAAATACTCACGCGATCCGGTCGCCACGAGCCAACAGATCTCCGACATGATCGTGCAGAACGGCGGCACGGTGCTCGCCGCGCGGATCTGGGACGAGCGGAAACTTGCGTATCCGATCAACGGCCACAAGAAGGGAATCTACTGGCTCACCTACTTTAAGATGCACGGCGACGGCATCACGCCGCTCGAAAGGCAGTGCGAGATCACCGACGATGTGATTCGGAAGCTGATTCTCAAGGTCGATCCGCGGATCGCCGACGCGCTCGTGCAGCATGCACTGGCTGGCGACACCGCCCAGCGGAAAGCCGCCCCCGCCGGTGCGACAGCCGCGGAATGACGCCTCTGCCAGCAATGCTTGCAACCTTCCTTCACCACCGGTATCCTACTTGAAGTTGTACGGATGTTCAGTTCCTGACACAAGGAGGACGATCTCATGGCCAGCTTCAATCGCGTGATCCTGCTCGGCAACGTCACCCGTGACCCCGAGCTTCGCTACATCTCGAGCGGCACCGCCGTCACCGACATCGGCCTGGCGGTCAACGACCGCCGCAAGACCCCGACCGGCGAATGGGTCGAGGAAACGACGTTCGTCGACGTGACGCTCTGGGGACGCACCGCCGAGATCGCCGGGGAATACGTCACCAAGGGGGCGCCGCTGATGATCGAAGGGCGGCTCAAGCTCGACACCTGGGAGAAGGACGGCAAGAAGAACTCCAAGCTCCGGGTGGTGGGCGAGAAGATGCAACTCCTCGGCTCCCGATCCGGTGGCGGTGGCGGCGGTGGCGACGGCCCCCGCGGCAAGGCCCGACCTGCCGGCCGTGCCGGTGGACCGCCCCCCGACGATTTCGAGCCGGCGGGCGGGTATGATGCTGCCGATGCTGGCGGCGAACAGTCCGCGCCGGTCGGTTCCGACGACGACATTCCATTTTGATTTCCCGCCCATTCGACCCGCCAGTTTCAGAGGAGAATCCATGCCCACCAGAGAAGCGCCCTCCGTGGCCGCCAATCGTTCCACCCATCTGCCGAAGGGCAGTCGCGGCGGCATCGAACTGTTGTTGATTCACAACGTCGAGCACCTCGGCAAGCAAGGTGATGTGGTCGAGGTGAAGCGAGGCTACGCCTCCAATTACCTGCTCCCGCAGGGACTGGCGACCGTCGCCACCGAGCACCACAAGCGGATGGTCGAGAAGCACCGGGCGAAGCTCGATGAGATCGCTCGCGAGCGGCTGGCCGGCCTGCGCGGCCTGCTCGCCGAGCTTGCCCGCACGAGTGTCACGATCGAGGCCAACGCCAACGACGAGGGCCACCTCTACGGCTCGGTCGGCGCCCCGGAGATTTCGCGTTCGCTCAAGCAGCAGGATTTGATGGTAGCCCCCGACCAGATCGTGCTGCAGGGGCCGCTCAAGGAAGTGGGCCTGTACACCGTGAAGGTGCGGCTCGCCGCCGAAGTCGAGGGCGATCTCAAAGTCTGGGTGGTGCCGGCGAGCGGAGAAGCGGGCGCGAAGTAACGATCGCTGGTTGGCCGGGTGATTTGAACTCCGTCGCAAGGAGGCGCGAGCGTGGCATCGTCTCGAGAGGCAGGCGTGCGGGACGCAGGGCGGCGTGGTCAGCGCCGTCTCCGTGACGATGCGGCGGCGGCCATGCCGCTCGACGGTCGCGACCGTCCGGCCAATGTTGATGCCGAGCGGGCCGTGCTCGGCAGCATTCTGCTCAAGCCCGACGTCTGCGACGACGTGGCGCTCGTTGTCCGCCCCGAGGACTTTCACGACGAGTCACACCAGATCATCTACCGGCATCTGCTCGACCTCCACGACGGAGGCAAGCGGGTGGACGCGACGATTTTGCACGAGCGGCTGCGGACGAAGGGTGATTTCGACCGCGTCGGCGGCATCCAGGCGATCGCCGACATCGTCGCAGCCGTGCCCCATGCGGCACACGCCGCGAACTACGCCCAAATCGTCCGCGACAAGTCGATGCTGCGCTCGCTGATCGACGCCAGCACCGACATTCTCCGCGATGCCTACGACTCGGTCGACGAGCCCCGGGAGCTGCTGTCCCGCGCCGAATCGAAGATCTTCGAGATTCTCGAACACCGTAGCTCCGCCGAGGCCAAGCAGATCGACGCCGTGCTCGAGGCCGTGATGGTGCGGATGGACGCCCGCATGAAGCACGAGCACGCGCTCGGCGGCGTGGAGACGGGCTTCACCGATCTGGATTCACTCTGCGGCGGCCTGCACAACTCCGAGCTCATCATCCTGGCGGCCCGCCCCAGCATGGGGAAAACCGCCTTCGCGATGAACATCGCGGAGCACGTGGCCATCGCGGCCCGACAGCCGGTGCTGTTCGTGAGCCTTGAAATGGCCTGCCTCGAACTTGCCGACCGCCTCCTCTGCTCCGCGGCCCAGGTCAACGGCCATCGGCTCCGGAACGGCACGATCTCCCAGGAGGATCGCAAGCGGCTCGTGCAAAAGTCAGCCGAGATCAGCTCCGCTCCCCTCTTCATCGACGACACCCCCGGCCGCACACTCACCGAGATCGCCGCCGTGGCCCGGCGGCTCAAGCGCCGGCAGGGCCTCGCGCTCGTGGTGATCGACTATCTCCAGCTCATCGAGCCCGACAACCCCCGCGACCCGCGGCAGGAGCAGGTGGCCCGGATCGCCCGGCGGCTGAAGATGATGTCGCGCGAGCTCGACATCCCGGTGCTCTGCCTCGCTCAGCTCAACCGTCAGGCAGAAGTCTCGCGCGACAACAAGCCCCGGCTCAACCACCTCCGTGAATCGGGAGCGATCGAGCAGGATGCCGACGTCGTGATGTTCGTGCACCGTGAGGAGTATTATCAGACCACGGATGAAGATCGGGAGCGAGTGAAGGGGCAGGCGGAGATCATCATCGCCAAGCAGCGCAACGGCCCCATCGGCGACTTGAAACTCCTCTGGCAGCACGACTTCACGCGGTTCGTGAACCTCGAACACCGTCCCTACGACGAGTTCGAGCAGTTCTCCTCGTTTTAGGCCTGCCGCCCCTGCGTCGGGCGGACGTCGAGTTCGAGGCCGTCGTTTTCGCCCCGTTCCAGCCGCTCCCAGGCGATGGCCCCCATCGCGGCGTTGTCGGTGCACAGTTCCCGCGGCGGAATCAAGACCATGACGCGGCGCGAGCGGCCGAGTCTCTCGAGCGACTCGCGCAGGAGCGTGTTCGACGTCACGCCACCGCCGATCAAGAGCGTGCGACATCCGGTGCGTTCGAGGGCGAGTTCGACCTTCGTGAGGATCGAATCAACGGCGGCAAGCTGAAACGACGCAGCGAGGTCGGCCAGCCGCTGCCCCACGGGCGCGGGTGTGTCGGAAGGGGCACCGGGCGGGCGCACCTGGTAGCGCAGGGCCGTCTTTAAGCCGCTGAAGCTGAGATCAAGCCGGGTGCGGTCAGTGGCGAGCGGCCGCGGAAACCGGTAGGCCCGGGCGTTGCCGCCGACGGCCGCTCGCTCGATCTGCGGCCCACCTGGATAGCCGAGCCCGAGGAGGCTCGCCGCCTTGTCGAACGCCTCGCCAGCCGCGTCGTCGATCGTGCCGCCGAGCCGCTCGAGCTCGAGCGGCGACCGCACGAGGAAGAGCGACGTATGCCCGCCGCTGGCCACGAGCCCGACGCATGGATCGCTCACGGCGCCGGGATGCGCGAGCCGGCAGGCGTAGAGATGGGCCGCGATGTGGTCGTAGCCCACGAGTGGCACGCCGAGCGTGGCCGCGATCCCCTTGGCGGCCGACAGGCCGACCAACAGCGAGCCCACGAGCCCCGGCCGCACGGCGACAGCCACGGCGTCGAGCTCGCGGAGCGCGATGCCGGCCCGCCGCACCGCTTCGTCGATCACCGGAATGATCCGCTCGACATGGGCCCGCGAGGCCACCTCGGGCACCACGCCGCGCCACCGCGCATGGAGCGTATCTTGGCTGGCAACCACGCTCGAGAGCACCGCGCGGTCGCGGGCGATGACCGCGGCGGCCGTCTCGTCACACGTCGTCTCGATGGCCAGAAGAGGCATGGTCAGAAGTCATACCACACCCCGAAGCCGTAGCGATTTTGTTCGTAAAACACGAACTCGTACTGCGGATCGGATCCGTAGAGATACTCGAATCCGAGCCGAAAGAGCTTCTCGCTGCGGCGGCCGCGCCAGGCCCAGCCGGCCTGCACGCAGATATTGCCACCCCAGTCGAGTTCCTGCCTGCTCATGCCGTTGACCGCGAGAAACGGCGCCCCGAGGGCGCCCGTGGGCCGGGCCTGGATGAGCTCGGTGCCCGCCTGGAATTCCCACGGCTCCGACCCCCCCGAGTTGTAAAATGCCCAGCCGACCTCGCCGTAGAGCCGCAGCCAGTCGAGTGGATACCACGAGTTGCCCCACACGATGCAATCGCGCACGTAGTTCACCCGCGGAAACCACGGATACTTGATCATCGACTCGTCGCCGAGGTGGGCGCTGTTGTGGTAGTAGGCGAGCTTCGTCTGCCAGCGGCCCACGCCATAGACGAGCGGAACTCCGAAACGGTAGTCGCCCGAGCGGAAGTCGCGATCGTCGTTCGGATCGAGCCGCACGAACGCCGCCCCCTCGATCTGCACCTCGAAGCCCTGCGGATGCACGACGGGGTCGGAGCCGAATCGCAGGATCGAGGCCCGGCCGCCGAGTGTCGTGTCCCAGAGCGTGCCCTCCTGGCGACTGGGATTGAAGACGTCGGGATTGGTCGCCTGATACATGACCGAGCCGATGCGCGGCTCCTTGGGGCCCGCCAGGTAGCTCGTGTAGATGAGATTGTTGGGTAGCATCTGCCAGAACCAGGGCTGCGGCGCCCAGAGATCGGTGAAGCAGTCCGGGAATGCCGCGTTCGGTACGAGGCAGTCCTCGGTGCACGATGGCAGTTCCTCGTAGGGCATGTCGAGCACGACCGGGCCCTGGGGGCTCGTCGGCGGCAACGAATGCACCTCCGGCACGGCGAACGGGTCACCCGGCACGACGGCTCCCGGCGTCGGCAGCTGGTAGGGCGATGCGTTGCCCTGCCCATGCACGTTCGTGGTGCCGGCCGCCATCACGGCGAGCAGGACGACGACGTTGATTGGCACTCGATGCATGTGCGGCCGCTGCTGCCCGGCGGCGGTGCCGCGCGGAGTGATTCCACGAGGAGAGCCTGCCGCGACAGCATGGTTCTTGCATGCCCGCATGGATGGTGCGAAACTCTCCGCGGCCACTGTAGGGAACAAACCGTCGGCCGACACACTCAAATCGGCATCCTGTCATCGTTCCGCGACGATCCATCCATTCCCTGCGTGCATCCGCCGCGGCTTTCGGAGAGTGGGACAAGCCCGCAAAGCCGCGATCCTCACCACCCCGCCACGCCTCGCGAAAACACCCGCATGACGCACCCGCAGTCGCCTCCCGAGAGTCACGCCGTGTTGCCCCCGGCAGCGCAGGATGCCGCGATCGCTCAGGGGCTCGGCAGAATTCCGAGCGGACTCTTCATCGTGACCTGGCGCGAAGCTGAAGGCGACCGGGGAATGCTGGCGAGCTGGGTGATGCAGGCGGGATTCGCGCCGCCGATGATCTCGATCGCCGTGGCTCCGGGCCGCGATCTGCTCACCGTCATCGAATCTGGAATGCGGTTCGTCGTCAACGTGCTGGCCGACACCCAGCGGCCCCTGCTCGCCAGGTTTGGCAAGCCGGCAGCCGCGGGCGACGATCCGTTTGCGGGGCTTTCGATACGCCGGTCGGAGTGCGGTGCGGCCATCTTCGACGGAGCGGCCGCGTGGCTCGAGTGCGCTCCTGTGTCACAGACGTCGGGCACCCCCGGCGAACGCTGCGATCACGTCGTGGTGCTCGCCCGTGTAACGGCCGCGAGTGGCGGGAATGATCTCGCCCCACTGGTACACGTGCGAAAAAATGGGCTACGCTACTGAGACGCTTCGTAGGCGTGTCTTAGAAAATTCTTTGGGGCTTTTCGTCATGAATACTCTTCACGCGACATGGACGGCTGCCGCCGTGCTGGCGGTGCTTTCCGGCTGCTCCAAGCCGGCTGCGGATCCGGTGTCGGGGGGCCCATCCTCCCCGGCGGTGAGTTCTCCCGCGACAGCCGTGAAACGCTTCGTGTTCATCACCAACGGCGACGATCCCTTCTGGGACGCCTGCAACGCCGGGCTCGTGGAGGGGGCGACGCGGTCGGGCCTCGCCGACAAAGGCCTGCGGGCCGTAATGGACAAGGGCAACGGCACGGCCCAGGGGCAGATCGAGCGGCTGCGACAGTTGGCCAGCCAGGCCGACGTCGCCGGCGTGGCCATCTCCGTCATCCAGGCCGAGAACGCCGCGATCGTCGAAGAGATGAAAAATCTTGCCGCCAAGGGCGTGAAAGTGATCACGGTCGACGGCGACGTGAACCGCTCCATGTTTCGCGATGCCCGACCCTATTACATCGGCACCGACAACATCGTCGGCGGCCGCCTGCTGGGCGCCGCCGCGAAGGCGATCCTCGCGGCTCGCGGCAAGGCGACCGGGGGCTACGTGCAATTCGCAGGCTTCGCCGACAACGACAACTCCCGAGCTCGCATGAACGGATTCAAGGAAGCGGTCGGCGAGGCCTACAAAGAGGCCGACCGGATGAGCGACGAAATGGATCTCGCGCGAGCCCGCGACAACGTGCGGACGGCGCTTGTCAATCATCCTGACCTCGTGGCCCTCGTCGGCATCTGGGCCTACAACGCGCCGGCGATCGCCGAGGTTGTGGAGGAGCGGAAGGCCCGCGACCGGATCACCACCGTCACGTTCGATGCCCAGGCCGTGGCGATCGAACGCATGGCCGCCGGCCAGATCGATGCGATGGTCGTGCAAAACCCGTTCGAGATGGGCATCCAGACCGTTCGCCTGCTCCTGGCGATGCAGGAAGGAGACGACGCCACGATCAAGCAGATGTTTCCCAACGCGGGGCAGCCCGATGGCGACATCTACACGACCGGCCTCAGGCTGATCGTTCCCGACGACAATCCGCTCGTGAAACCGGCCGATGTCCCGGGCACAGGCCACGAGACCATGCCGCTCTCGAAATTCCGCGAGTGGCTCGCCCCCCACCGCCCGGCGCGCGCCCCAGCGGC
>Ga0082207_1000952_pt1 | contig 14788 bp, 14 predicted proteins | sample LakMenEpi10Aug09_FD_71540 | JGI IMG/M metagenome (GOLD analysis project Ga0082207, IMG submission 71540)
CCCCACACACCTGTTTCTAAAGCGGCTTGTCGCCCTGCATCCGGCGAACCATGCTTCCATACGGCCAGGAGCTCCAGGCAGGCCCGCGGGACGATGGCCCGGTTCGCCGCCCCATCAGCCCCGAGTCGGTCCGGCACCGTCTGCAACAGGCCCGGTGTCAGGTGCCGGTAGCCGCGGTTGAAGTTGATCCCGGTACCCAGGTCGAAGCGCCCGATGTGAGAACCCAGCAAGGCCTGGGCACCGCCCAGCACATTGGCTGCGGGCACCAACACCACTTCACCCACCAGGGCGCCTTCGGCCTCCAGCCGAGTCAGATGCGCGCGAAGGTGCACGCCCACCAGAAGTCCGGGAACTTCATCGGCATGCAAGGCGCACTGAATCACCGCCTTGGGCCCGCTGCCCTCGGTTCCGAAATGGAGGCTCAGCCAGCTTTGTTCCGTGCCCGGCGCGGGGGAGGGCAGGCGATGGACCACGCTGCGCATCACGCGCCCCAGTCGCGCACCAGGGGCAGCGTAAGCCGCACCGGCCGAATGTCCAGTTTCACCCGCTCGATCGTGTAGGGGTCGCCGCCGGTGCCCAAGGGCGCCCAGGCCCGGGTGTGTTCATCCCGGGTCAGGATGAACTCGAACCCCAGGTCGGGCCGTGTATCGCCAGGACGCGTGATGGCACTGAAGGCCAGGCCCCGCACTTGCGCCTTGGGCCCGTCCACCAACTGTGTCATGGCGTCCACGATGGCGTAGTCGCCCAGGATGTCCATGAAGTAGCGGTCGAACTCGAAAGTGGGGTCGAAGTTCGGCGCGCGGAAGGTGACCGGAGTCGTGAGCTTGAATTCCGACGGCTGCAGTCGCCCGGTCTCCAGGTTGAAGCGGTCGCCCGGCTCCAACAGGGAGATGCGCGCCCCCTGAAGGCTGAGGGCACCGTTTTCCACGCGCTGGGTGGCCGCCTGCAGTTCCACCAGCAGAGCACCACGCCCGGCCAGCACTTCAATTTCGCCATCGTGCACCAGCGCTGCGGAATCCTCATCGACTCCCAGGCCCAGCTTGTCGCCGGTGGTCAGCATTAAGGGAATCAGCCGACCTACCCGACCGCGCTTGAGGAAGTGCTGGTCGATCAACAGCCCGTCCGGCCCAAAACCCAGGCCCTTGTCGTATTCCACGCCCCGCCGCAGGATGCCCTTGAGTACCGAGGTCACGAAGGGCGCGTCGCGGAACATGGTGTTGCTCATCACGGCCGCGCCAGCGGAAGTGCCCGCGATCAGCCCGCCTCGCGCCTGCAGGCGCAGCACCGCTTCGAGCAGCGGGCTGTCCTGCCCTTGTGGCCGCAGCGTGTCGACGATGCGTGCCTGCGCACCGCCGGTGAAGAAAACCGCCTGCGAGCGGTCCACCATTCGCAGCCACTGTGGGTCACGCACCGCCGCAGCCAGGTCCTGGTCCTTGATGGCAGGCGCCACGGCCACCCACTCGGTCTTCGCACCAGCCCTTTGCAGCGCTTGCTGCGCCAGATTGGCCACACGATCGGGCCGGCCGGAGGCCATGGACATCACGGCGAAAGACGATCCCGGCCCACCGGCCAACTCCACCAGCCGCTTCCACACCACCGGGTTGTCGAAGCGCACGCTGCCGCCCAATGGCACCACCGGGCCGAGTCGGGGTTCGCGACCGGCAGCTGCCCGTGCCATTGAAGGGGCCGCTGCCGGCGTGGTGCTGGACGCAGCCGAGGGCGATGAAGCCGTGGCCGCGGATTGGGCCTGGCTTGGCGTGGTGCTCATGGTGGTGGCGATGCCCATCAGGGCCGCCATCGACTGGCGACGGTTGAGTTCGCGCTTCATGGGTGGGCTGCATCCCAAGGCGCACGCAGTTGCGCGGCCTGCAGCCATTGCCGCAGGCTGGCCGCCAGGTCGTGGCGGCTGAAGGCGCAGCTTTCTTCGCTGAACAGCGCGCTGGATTCCAACGGTTGAAGCAGTTGCTCGAGAACCGGTGCAAAACGCGGGGGCAGGGCGGGCCACTGCTGCGCGGCCTCTCGGAAAGCCGCGCACAGCGCGCCGCCGCTCAGGCGGTCATGCTCATAGGCCTGCAGCGATGCCTCGAGTTTGGAAGGAAGCGCCATCAGATCGGTTGGGTACGTGCGTCCAGCCAGGCACGGGCATCGCCCTGCACCAACGGGTGAAGGCGCTCGCGCACCACCGCATGGTAGGCATTGAGCCACTGCACCTCATCCTCTCGCATCAGCGCACGGTCGATGCAGCGGGTGTCGATGGGGCAAAGTGTCAGTGTCTCGAACTCCAGGAATTCGGCGAAGGTGCTGCCCTCGGGCGTGTGGGCGGGTACGTTGAGCACCAGGTTCTCAATCCGGACACCCCACTGACCTGGCCGATACACGCCGGGCTCAATCGACGTGATCATGCCCGGCTCCATGGCCATGTGCGGCTCCGGGATGGCCTTGCTGATGCTCTGCGGACCTTCGTGCACGTTGAGGAAGTAACCCACCCCATGGCCCGTGCCGTGGCCGAACTCGATCCCCTGATCCCACAGCGGCGCGCGGGCCAGTGCATCCAGCATCGGGCTGAGGGTGCCGCGCGGAAACCTCGCGCGTGAAAGCGCCATCGTGCCCTTGAGCACCAGGGTGTAGTCGCGCTTCATGGCGTCACTCACCTGGCCCACGGGCCACACACGGGTGATGTCGGTGGTGCCGCCCAGGTACTGGCCGCCCGAATCGATCAGCAGGAGGCTGTTGCCCTCGATCACCGCATGCGATTCGGCCGTGGCGCGGTAGTGCGGCATGGCCCCATTCGCCGCGAAGCCGGCGATCACGGGGAATGACAGGCCCACGAAGCCCGGCTGTTTGGCGCGCTCGGCGCTGAGCTTCTCGTCGACCGTGACCTCGGTGATGCGCTCGCGCCCCAGCGCCTGCTCGAACCACGCGTAGAAGGCGCACATGGCCGCCCCATCGCGGGCCATGGCCTCTCGGATGAAGCCCGCTTCCTCGGGGGTCTTGCGGCTCTTGAGCAGCGTGCTGGGGTTGATGGCCTCAACCACCTTGACCCCCGGCGCCACGGCTTGGCGCAAGCCCAGCGTCACACGGCGCGGGTCGATCAGCAACACCGAGCTGGTGGGCAAGGCAGCCAGAGCAGCGGGCGCCTGGGCATAGGGCGCCAAGGCGAAGCCCTGAGCGCGCAGTTCGTCGCCCAAGGCCGAGGGCACCTTGCCCTCGCCCACAAACACCGTCACCCCGGCAGGTGCCACCAGCACATGCGCCAGGAACACGGGGTTGTAGCTCACGTCCGAGCCGCGCAGGTTGGTGATCCAGGCGATGTCGTCCACCGTGCTCACGAAATGGTGCGTCGCGCCGTGGCGCGACATGGCCTGGCGCACCTGCTCGAGCTTGGTGCTGCGCGCCAGCGGCGCATGGGGTGCGGTGTGCGCATACACCGGTGCGGTGGGCAGGGCCGGGCGCTCGGGCCAGGCCGCCTGCAGCAGGTCTGATTCGGTCTTGAGCCGGATGCCGGCGGCGTCCAGCGCCGTGCGCAGTTGCTGCGCTGCGGCCAGGCCCAAGACCTGCGCATCCACCGCGACGGTGCCGCCTAGTGGAACCTGCTCGGTCAGCCAGGTCACGTGGTGCGTGGCCGTTCCCGTGGGGATCTTCACCAGGTCCACGCCGGTGCCGGCCAACTCGGCCTCGGCCTGCACCCAATATCGGCTGTCGGCGAAGACGGCGGCTTGCTTGAGCATCACCACGAGCGTGCCCATGGAGCCTGTGAAGCCACTGAAGAACTGCCGCCCCTGCCAGCGCTCAGGCAGGTACTCGGAGAGGTGTGGATCCGCCGAGGGGACGAGCAGTGCGTCTACGCCCTCGAGGGTCATGACCTCGCGCAGGGCTTCCAGGCGGGTGCGGATGGGGTTGGTGCGTGTGTCCATGCCGCGATTTTGAGGCAGAAAACACGAGGCTGTGCTACGAAGGCGCAGCAGGCCCCGCATCGCGGGCAGGGGTTGTCGCTATCCGATGCGCCCAAGCAGCAGGTACTCCATCAGCGCCTTCTGCACGTGCATGCGGTTTTCCGCCTCATCCCACACCACGCTTTGCGGACCGTCGATGACATCGGCAGCCACTTCCTCGCCGCGGTGTGCAGGCAGGCAGTGCATGAACAGGGCGTCGGGCTTGGCCGCAGCCATCATATCGGCGTCCACGCACCAGTCGGCAAAGGCGGTGCGGCGGGCGTCGTTTTCAGCCTCATAGCCCATGCTGGTCCACACGTCGGTGGTCACCAGATCGGCTCCACGGCAGGCCTCCAAAGGGTCTTTGAACACCTTGAAGCAGGAGGCGTCGCGCAGACCGGCCACCTCCAGGTTTACCTCGTAGCCGCTGGGCGTGCTGATGTGCACGGTGAAGCCCAGGATTTCGGCGGCCTGCAGCCAGGTGTGGGCCATGTTGTTGCCGTCCCCCACCCAGGCCACCACCTTGCCGCGGATGGAACCGCGCTGTTCGATGTAGGTGTAGACGTCGGCCAGGATCTGGCAGGGGTGGTACTCGTTGGTCAGGCCATTGATGACCGGCACGCGAGAGTGGGCGGCAAAGCGCTCGATCTTGCTCTGCTCGTAGGTTCGGATCATCACGATGTCGACCATTCGGCTGATGACGCGCGCGCTGTCCTCCACCGGTTCGGCACGGCCGAGCTGGCTGTCGCCGGTGGTCAGGTGCACCACCGAGCCGCCCATCTGGTACATCCCAGCTTCGAAGCTCACCCGCGTGCGTGTGCTGGCCTTCTCGAAGATCATGGCCAGGGTGCGGTCCACCAAGGGCGTGTACTTCTCGTAGTTCTTGAATCGCGTCTTGATGACCGCCGTGCGCTCGAACAGGTAGGCGTACTCTTCTTCCCGCAGATCCTTGAACTGAAGGTAGTGGCGAATCAGGGGCAGGCCGGGCTTCATGCGGCGGCCTTTGTGGCTTCCGGCTGGGTGGGTGCGGCCACCGGGCTGGCCTGCGGAGCTTGCGTGTCTTCAGCCAGGAATCGCCGCACCAGCGGGGCCAAGCGCCGCACCACCTCCAGGGCCTCATCGTGCGTCATCACCAAGGGCGGCACCAGGCGAATCACGCTGTCGGCCGTGACGCTGATCAACAGGCCTGCCTCGCAGGCCTGAGCGAGCAGGGCGCCACAAGGACGGTTCAGTTCAACGCCCAACATCAGGCCCTGACCACGGATTTCCTTGACGCCCGGGAGTGAACCCAATTCGCGCTGCAGTTCGGCCTTCATCTGCTCGCCCACCGATTCGGCGTGCGCCAGCAGGCCTTCATCGGTCATGATGCGCAGCGTTTCCACGCCTGCTCGCATGGCCAGCGGGTTGCCGCCAAAGGTCGTGCCGTGGTTGCCCGGCTGCAGCACGTTGGCCGCGCGCGGGCCGCACACCACAGCCCCGATAGGCACCCCAGAGCCCAGGCCCTTGGCCAGGGGCATCACATCGGGCACGATGCCTGCCCACTGGTGCGCAAACCACTTGCCGGTCCGGCCGATGCCGCACTGCACCTCGTCCAGCATCAGCAACTTGTCATGCCGGTCGCACAGCTGGCGCAGGCCCTGCAGAAATTCGATGCGCGCCGGGTTCACGCCGCCTTCGCCTTGTATGGTTTCCAGGAAGATGGCGGTGATGCGTGGATGGTCGATGAGGGCTTTCTCGACCGCCGCGAGGTCGTTCAAGGGCACGCGCACAAATCCACCCACCAGCGGCCCGAAACCCGCATGGATCTTCGGGTTGGCCGTGGCCGACAGCGTGGCCAGCGAGCGGCCATGGAAGGCGCGCTCGAACACCATGATCTCGGGCTCGGTGTTGCCGCGGTCGTGTCCGAACTTGCGCGCGATCTTGATGGCCGCCTCGTTGGCCTCAAGGCCCGAGTTGCAGAAGAAGGCATTGCTCATGCCCGAGAGTTCGCACAGGCGCGCGGCCAGTTCTTCCTGCAAGGGGATGTGCACGTAGTTGGAGGTGTGGATCAGCTTGGCCACCTGGTCTTGCAAGGCCGCCACGAGGCGCGGGTGGGCGTGGCCCAGGGTGTTCACGGCGATTCCGCCCAGCGCATCTAGGTATTCGCGCCCCTCGGTGTCCCAGGCGCGGCAGCCGCGGCCGTGCGTGAGCGCGATGGGCAGGCGGCCATAGGTCGACATCACGTGGGGCTGTGTGGTGGGGGCGTTGGTCGTCATGAAAACTCCCGAAAAATTCAACATTGATTCTAGTGTTCGAGCCCGTTTGGGCCCTTGAGTGCCGTCGCTGGCTGCTGCGGTGCAACACGCCAAGGCACAATGACACCATGGCACGCCAGTACTACATCATCGGAATCACCGCGGAGGGCCGCCCGTTTCGGCCCAGCGACTGGTCCGAGCGCTTGGCAGGCGCCATGTCGTCGTTTCGTCCGGGCGGGTCGTTCGGCGGTGCGGCGGCGCACATCGGTTACTCGCCCTATTGCCAGCCCCGCACGGTGGACGGTGCCAAAGCCGTGTTGGTGGACGAAGCCCTGCGCGACCTCGAGCCCATGGCCTGGGATTTCGTGATGAACTTTGCCCGCGACAACGGGCTGCAGGTTCGAGAGGTCTGACCCCCCGGCGGCGCCTGTGCAGGCCAAAGGAGCCCACGAGGCCGCACACGCATCCTGCAACACAGGTGTGGTGGCTGGGGTCAGGCGTTGCGGCGATGGCAGCGGGTGGGGTCTCATGAACAGCTCGACAGAAACGAAAAAGGCCCGCTGAGCGGGCCTTCTGGTGCAAGCCGGAGTCGGCTTGGATCAGGCAGCGGCCATCGCCTTGACCTTGGCGGACAGTCGGCTCTTGTGGCGTGCAGCCTTGTTCTTGTGGAACATGCCCTTGTCGGCCACCGAATCGATCACGCTCTGGGCGAGCTTGAACAGGTCGGCTGCCTTGGACTTGTCACCGGCCACCACGGCCTTCTGCACGTTCTTGATCACGGTGCGGAACTTCGAGCGAAGCGCGGAGTTCGCCGCGTTGAGCTTGACGTCCTGGCGGGCGCGCTTGCGGCCCGAGGCGATGCGAACGGTCTTCTTGGCTTTGGAGGAGGTGGCCATGTTTGGTGGTGAGTGGAATTCGTAAAAACCTTGGAGTATAGCAAAAACCCGGCGCGTGGCCACGGTTCCTATAATCCAGCGCGCTGATGAACCTGCTCAAGGCCGCCTCCACCGTCTCGCTGTTGACCCTGGCGTCACGCGTGACCGGTCTGGCCCGTGAATGGATCGTGGCCACGCAGTTCGGCGCCAGCGCCTGGACCGACGCATTCAACGTCGCGTTCCGCATCCCGAATCTCTTGCGGCGCCTGTTCGCCGAAGGCGCGTTTTCCCAGGCCTTCGTGCCCATCCTGGGTGACGTCAAGGAGCGCGAGGGCGATGAGGCCACGCGCAGCTTGGTGAACGCCGTGGCCACGGTGCTGCTGTCTGCGTTGGTGCTGACCTGCATTCTGGGCGTGGCCGGTGCCCCGCTCATCGTGTGGCTGATGGCCTCGGGGCTGGCTGAGTTGGACGAGGCCGTGCTGATGACGCGGCTGATGTTTCCCTACATCGGCTTCATGGCCTTGGTGGCCCTGGCCGCTGGTGTGCTCAACACCTATCGCCACTTCGTAGTGCCGGCGGCCACGCCCGTTTTGCTGAACCTGTGCGTGATCGGTGCCGCCCTGGGCGCAGGCCCCCAAATGGAGCGCGTCGGGCTGCACCCTATCTATGCCTTGTGTCTGGGCGTGATGGTCGGCGGGGTGCTGCAGTTGGGCCTGCAGTGGCCGGCACTGCGCAGTGTGGGCATGTTGCCGCGTGTGGCCCTGGGCATTCAGGGATTGAAGTCGGCCTGGCGTCACCCTGGCGTGACGCGGGTGCTGCGCCAGATGGGGCCCGCCGTACTGGGGGTGTCGGTCGCTCAGGTGTCGCTGCTGATCAATACCCTGATCGCCTCCTACCAGGGGCCTGGCGCCATCAGCTGGCTCACCTATGCAGATCGGCTCATGGAGTTTCCGACGGCCATGCTGGGTGTGGCGCTGGGCGTGGTGCTCTTGCCCCAGCTGTCGGCCGCGCAGGCCAAGGGGGAGCCGCAGCGTTACGCCGAGCTGCTGGACTGGGGCTTGCGCCTGGTGGTGCTGTTGGCTTTGCCCTGCGCGTTGGCGCTGGTGCTGTTCGCGCAGCCGCTGGTGGCCGTGCTGTTTCACTACGGCGCCTTCACCGCTCACGATGTGTTGCGAACCCAAGGCGCCCTGATGGGCTATGGCGTGGGATTGCTGGGCTTGGTGGCCATCAAGATTCTGGCCCCCGGCTTTTATGCCCGGCAGGACATCCGAACCCCGGTGCGCATCGCGGTGGTGGTGCTGGTGCTGACGCAGGTGCTGAACGCGGCCCTGGTCCCCCAGTTGGGCGTGGCCGGGCTGTCGCTGTCGATCGGCTTGGCTGCGCTCGTGAATGCGGCGTGGCTCTTGTGGGGCCTGCATCGCTGCCGCGCCTGGGTGCCCGCACCGGCTTGGGGGACTTTCCTGCTCAAGGTGCTGGCGGCTTGTGCTGTGCTGGGGCTGTGTCTGTTGATGGCCGCTCGGCAACTCGATTGGTTGGGCCTACAGGCGCAACCGGCACAACGCATCGGCTGGTTGGTGCTGGTGGTGGGCGGTGCCGGTGTCCTGTACCTGGGCATGTTGGCCGGATTGGGCATTCGCCTGTCGGCTTTCCGGCGCAGCGGGTGAGTGGGGCGGGGTGGTCGCCTTACACTTGAACCACATGCCCTTGCCACCCTTATCCGCCACTGCTGCCGGTCTCGAGTACTTCCGCACCCTCGTGGCCGAGGATGGGCATTTCATGCTGCTGGAAGCTGCGGCGGCCGTGGCCCAAGATGACGACCCGTCCGTGGATGCCATGAGCGTGGTGGCCCGTGTGGATGAACTCGGTGTGCGCTTGTCCCGACGTCTGGCCAGCGACGCGGCGGCGCAACAGCGCCTGCGCCTGCTCAACCACTACTTTTTCAAGGAACTGGGCTTCGGCGGGAACCTCAACGATTACTACGCGGCCGCCAACAGCCACCTGCACCGGGTGCTTGAATCCCGCCGGGGCATACCGATCACCCTGGCCTTGATCTACATCGAACTGGCCCGAGGGGTCGGCCTGAAGGTTCAGGGGGTCTCCTTCCCTGGGCACTTTCTGGTCAAGTGCAGCCTGCCGCAGGGCGAGGTGATCATCGACCCCATGACCGGCCGCTCGCTGTCGCGCGAAGAGCTTGACGAGCGCCTCTTGCCCTATCGCCAACAACGCGGCCTGGTGGGTGACTTCGAGGTGCCTCTGGGGCTGTTCCTGCAGGCTGCCTCGCCCCGCGAGACCCTGGCCCGACTGCTGCGCAACCTCAAGGAAATCCATCGTGCCGCCGAGGATTGGCCACGGATGAAGCAGGTGATGGAGCGTTTGGTGCTCGTGTTGCCGCAGGATTGGTCGGAAAGACGAGACCTGGCCCTTGTCCAGGCCGAGATGGAGCTGTGGGTGGAGGCTGCCGAGGGGCTGCAGGCCTATCTGCGGGAGTGCCCGCAAGCCGATGACGCGCCGGCCCTGCAGGAGCGCCTGCAAGAGCTTCGGCGCATGGCGCGCCTGCACTGAATGGGTTCACCGATGAACACCGAACTGTATTCACGAGTCGGCCGCTGGGCCCTGTTGGTGTTGGCCCTGTGGGCCGCACTGTGGCTCCTGGCACCGGTGCTGGCCCCCTTCGTGGTGGCTGCGGTGCTGGCCTACATCCTTCACGCGCCGGTCAGTGCGCTGCACGCGCGCGGCATGCCGCGCCTGTTGGCGGTGGTGTTGGTCGAAGCGGTGGCCTTGCTGGCCGTCCTCGGGCTGCTGATGCTCTTGGTGCCGGTGCTGCTGCACGAGTTGCCGCTGCTTCGGGAACAGGTGCCGCGGCTGGCCCTGCGGTTCAACGAAAGCCTGGTGCCGCTGCTGGCAAGGCTGGGGATTGAATTCAGCCTGGACGTGGCGGCGATCAAGGCCCTGATGCTCAAGGTCTTTGGGGGCAACGCCGACGAGTTGGTCACGGCCGCTTTGAGCTCACTTCGCATCGGCGGCAGCGTGGCGCTGGCCGTGGTGGGCTATCTGGTGCTGGTGCCCGTGGCGCTGTACTACCTGCTGGTGGATGCGCGGCGATTGAGCCTGTGGGCGGCCTCACTCGTGCCACCGCGCCTGCGGCCCTCGGTGTTTGGTTTTGCTCGAGAATGTGACGACCTCTTGAGCCACTACCTGCGTGGGCAGGTGATGGTGATGTTGGCACTGGCGGCCTACTACACCCTGGCCCTGCTGCTCCTGGGTTTTGACCTGGCGGTACCGGTGGGGCTGTTCACGGGACTGGCCATCTTCGTGCCCTACCTGGGCTACGGTGTGGGGCTGGTGCTGGCCTTGCTGGCCGGTGTCCTGCAGTTCGGCCCAGCCACCGGGGTGCTGATGGTGGCGGTCGTCTATGGCCTGGGGCAAGTGCTGGAAAGCTTCGTGCTGACGCCGCGCTGGGTGGGCGAGCGCATCGGCTTGAGTCCCTTGGCCGTCATCTTCGCCTTGCTGGCCTTCGGGCAACTGTTGGGATTCGTCGGGGTGCTGATTGCACTGCCGGCCAGTGCGGTTCTGCTGGTCTTGCTGCGGCGCGCCCAGGCGCTGTACTTCGACAGCAAGCTCTACCGAGGCTGATCCTTGCGGCAATTGGCGCTGGACATCGGGCTGGCCGCAGCCCCGGATTTCGATACCTTCATCGCCCTGGGCAACGAGCGGGCGGTGCAGGTGCTGCGGGATCTTCAACCCGGCCATGCGCCGGTGTACCTGTGGGGCCCCAGCGGCAGCGGCAAATCCCATTTGCTGCGGGCTTTGCAGGCGCGCCTGCAGCGCGATGGCCAACGTGTGGCCTGGATGGACGCGTCAACCGACACGGCCTTTGCCATGCCCGAAGACGCCCTATGGCTGCTGATGGACCAGGCCGAAGGCTGGACGCCTGCGCAGCAACAGGCCGCTTTCAGTGCCTTCGTGCAAATCACCTCACGGGGGGGCGTGGTGGCCGCTGCCGGGCGCCTGCCACCCGTGGACCTGCCCATCCGCGATGACGTCCGAACCCGATTGGGATGGGGTTTGGTGCTGTCTCTGTGGCCTCTGGGAGAATCCACCCTGCGCCAGGCGCTACAGGACGAAGCCCAGCGGCGTGGACTGCGATTGGGTGATGAGGTGCTCGATTACGTGCTCAGGCGCCTGGCCCGGGACCTCAAGAGCCTCACGGGCCTGCTGGACCGTCTGGACCGCTATGCCCTGCAAGTGCAGCGGCCGATCACCGTGCCCCTGCTGCGCCGGATGCTGGATGAAGAGCAGAACCCGACACCATGAACCTCACCCTCTTCGATCTCGACGGAACCCTGATCGAGACCGACAGCGATCATGCCTTCGGCGACTTCCTGGTGCAAAACGGCTGGGTTGATGCCATTGAATTCAAGCGCCGGAACGATGCCTTTTACGCCGATTACCAGGCCGGCAGCCTGGACCTGCCGGCCTATGTTGCCTTTGCCACCTCAGGCTGGCGCCACCGGCCGGTGGCCGAGAGCGCTGCGCTGCGCGAGCGCTTCATGGGCGAGGTGATGGAGGCGGCCCTGCGCGACGAGGCACGCGCCCTGGTGCAGCGTCATCTCCGGGCCGGTGACCTGGTGGCCATCGTCACCGCGACCAATGAGTTCGTCACCGCACCGATCGCACAGGCCTTCGGCGTGTCGCACCTGATCGCCCTGCAGTTGGAGCGCGACGACCAAGGGCGCGCTACCGGAGCCATCCTGGGCACGCCCACCTTCCGAGAGGGCAAGATCCGGCGCGTGAACGATTGGCTGGCCGCCCTGGGGCATGCGGGCGGGCGAGAGGACTTCGAGCGCGTCACCGTCTACAGCGACTCCATCAACGATCTGCCCCTGCTGGAGTGGGCCACCCACCCCGTGGCCACCAACCCTGCACCGTCCCTGGCCGACGTGGCCCAACAACGAGGATGGCCGATACTGCGGCTCTTCCCATGATCAAACGATTCATCAACAAGCTGCTGGGCAAGTCCGATGCGGTAACGGCCTCGGGCGTTCCCCTGGGCCGGCGCATGGAGGTGTCCGCGCAGGAACACGGCATCGATCCCAGCCTGGTCGACGAACGTGCGGTCAATGTCGTGACCACACTGCAGAACGCCGGCTTCGAGGCCTATGTGGTGGGCGGTGCGGTGCGCGATCTCCTGGTGGGCAGGCGGCCCAAGGACTTCGACGTGGCCACCAACGCCACGCCCGAGCAGGTGAAGTCGCTGTTTCGGCGGGCCTTCATCATCGGACGGCGCTTTCGCATCGTGCACGTCATCTACGGGCGCGGCCGGGATCATGAGGTGATTGAGGTATCCACCTTCCGGGCCTTCTTGGATGCCGCAGCGGCCGAGCAGGTGGACGGCAACGAGCGCACTGCCAAGAGCGAACTCGCGGGCAAGAGCCATGCGGTGGACGCCAGCGGACGCGTGCTGCGCGACAACGTCTGGGGGCCCCAGATCGAAGACGCGGCCCGCCGCGACTTCACGATCAACGCCATGTACTACGACCCCGTCTCGCGCGTGGTGGTGGACTACCACGGCGGCCTGGGGGATGTGCGCAAGCGGGTGCTGCGCATGATCGGCGACCCCGCCACGCGCTACCGCGAAGATCCGGTGCGCCTGCTGCGCGTGGTGCGTTTCACCGCCAAGCTGGGCTTTGAAATCGAAAAGGCCACCGCCAAGCCCATGAAGGCCGCGGCGTCGCTGCTTGCCAATGTCCCGGCCTCGCGCCTGTTCGACGAGATGATCAAGCTGCTGCAGACCGGGCATGCCCTGGCCAGCATCGAGGCGGTGCGCCGCTTCGACTTGCGCGGCGTGTTTCCCATCCTGGATGTGGCCCTGAGTCATCCGAGCGGCTCGCCCGCAGCGCAGTTTGTGAAGCTGGCCCTGGCCGATACCGACCGCCGTGTGGGCGAGGACAAGCCAGTGGCCCCCAGTTTCTTGCTGGCCTGTCTGCTGTGGGATGAGGCACGGCAGCGCTGGCAGGCCTTGCGCGAAGACGGCACACCCGCCGTGCCGGCCCTGCAGTCGGCCATCGACGCGGTGTTCGATGAGCGGATCGGCGACATCTCTGGGCGGGGAAAGCTGGCGGCGGACATGCGCGAGATCTGGCTGATGCAGCCCCGATTCGACCGCCGCAGCGGCAGTGGGCCGGCTTCCTTGGTAGACCAACCCCGCTTCCGAGCCGCCTTCGATTTCCTGCGGCTCAGGGCCGACGTCGGCGAGGTGCCGATGGAGCTGGCCGAGTGGTGGGAAGACTACTCCTTGGGCACCGACGACGAGCGTGAGGCCCTGATGGCCGCGGTCAGGCCGCAGCCCGGCGCCCGCCGGGTGAAGACACCCCGCGCGCCATTGCCGGATGGCGCGCCGCCCGCGCCGCCGGATGCGCAGGGCGCCGACGACGCGCCACCAAAGCGCCGACGCCGCCGACGCCGCACGGGGCCGGGCGCGGGTGGTGATGGCGACGGGGGCACGGGCGGCGCTACGGCGCCTTGATGGGGGTCCGTATGGCCCCTGCGGCTGATGCGGCCATATTGACCCAGGTGGCTCTCATGGTTGACGTAAACGGGGCGAACGGAGTCAGCGGCATGAGTGGGGTGAGCGGCATGAGCGCCGCAGGCGCAGAACCTGAGCAGGTCGTTGTGGCGCTGGGCTCCAACCTGGGCTCAGACCTTGGGGATGCACGGTCCCACCTGGCGTGGGCGATACAGTCCCTGCGCGGGCTCCAGCCGACCCTGGGGCTGCAGCTGGTGGCCGTCTCGCCGCTGTACCGAACCGCCCCCTGGCAAACCGAAGGCCCCGATTTCCTCAACGCCGTGGTGGCGCTTGAGGGCCCTTCGGATGCGCTTTCACCCCTTGAACTGCTCAATGCGCTGCAGGCCCTGGAGCTCTCGCGTGGGCGCCAGCGGCCCTATCGGTACGCGCCGCGTACGCTGGACCTGGACATCATCCTGTTTGGCCACCGCGTGATCGACCACGCCCGCTTGCAGGTCCCCCATCCGCGCGCCTTGGAGCGCGCCTTCGTGCTGCAGCCGCTGTTGGACATCCTGCCCGATCTGCACTGGCCGGGATTGGGAGGGGCCTGGCAGCAGTGTCTTCGGCGGGTGCAGAGCCCGCTGCCGGTTCGGGTTGAAGGCGCTGACTGGCCGAGCCGTCAACCCGATCGCTACACACCCAAGATCGCTTCAAAGAACTTCTGACCCACATAGGCCACGGTGGCCACCAGGGCTGTAGCGCCCAAGGTCAGCGCCAGGATCACGCCCAGCACCGGTCCCCAGGCCGTGGGCACCACGCCGATGGCCTTGTGGTGACGCTCGGCCCAGCGCTCGTCGGGGGTCAAGCCATACACGATGGCCGCCAGCATCGCGGCGCTGATGCTCAGGCCCAACAAAGGAAGCAGGAAGGGGGCAGCAGGGTCGTCCACACCCAGGCTGCGTACACGCTGTACGCCCATGAGGCCCAAGAACGCTGCAGCGGCATGCAGCCAACCCCAGGGGTCGGTCAGGCCGCGCAGGTAGAACCGGTGCAGGCCGAAAAAGCCACCCAGCACCGCCACCCAGGTGGCCAGCGTCTTGGAGCGCATGGTGGCGGGGGCTGCATCCGCGTGTGCTGCATCCGCGTGCGCTGCCAACGCGGATGGCGTACCCGTGGCCGATGCCATTGGCGGATCGGTGTCCGTGGGGTGTGGCGCCCCGGGCGAACTCACCTGACACCCCC
>Ga0082207_1000953_pt1 | contig 14782 bp, 10 predicted proteins | sample LakMenEpi10Aug09_FD_71540 | JGI IMG/M metagenome (GOLD analysis project Ga0082207, IMG submission 71540)
AATGATACCTTACAGGGTCGCGAGGCCGGAACAACGAACGTATTGGCACAATTGAACGGCTTCTTCCCTACGCAGAAAAGAAGCTACACACTGATCTATCGCGGTTCACACCGTGGAGCCGCTGCAGTTCGTTTCCTCAGTTCATTCGTGAACTATTGATCGGATAAGAACTAAGTAATAAAATGCCGCCCGATTGGGCGGCATTTTTATTTTCGGGCCTGTGCCCCTCTACATCAGGCGAAGAATAGGTAAGCCAAACCGATCGAGGTAATGATCCCGACCAAGTCCGCCAGCAGCATGGAGCCGATCGCATAACGGGTGTTCTTGATACCCACCGATCCGAAATAAACAGCTACGATGTAAAAGGTAGTGTCAGAGGATCCCTGCAGGATACAAGACAATTTACCGGCAAAAGAATCCGGGCCGAAAGTTTTCATCGTATCGGCCATTAAGCCTCTTGCGGCTCCACCGCTGAACGGTTTAACCAACGCCGTTGGCAACCCGTCTACAAATCGTGTATCAGCCCCCATGGCGCCGAACAAGTATTTCATCCCGTCAATGATGGCATCGAAACTGCCGCTGACCCGCAGCATACTGATCGCCACGAGCATACCCACCAAATATGGAATGATGCGGACAGCAGTTTCAAAACCGCCTTTGGCACCTTCAACGAAAGCGGAAAAGAGATCGATCTTTTTATAAACCCCACCCAATACGATCAGAAATACGATCAAAAGCAAAAGTCCATTTCCGATCAAACCGGAAACAGATTCCAGATCTGCTCGGGTTAGGTTGGCCAGAAACAAAACCAATCCCGCTACTAAAACAGAGGCCACCCCGATCCACAGAAACAGTACCGGTTGAAAAAGACGGATTCCCTGTTTCCAGGATACAATGATCAACGCCGCCAAGGTGGCCACATAAGTGGCGATCATGCAGGGAATGAAAATATCGGTCGGATTGGCTGCCCCCAAGCCTGCTCGCATGGCAATGATGGTCACCGGTATAAGTGTGAGGCCTGATGCATGCAAACACAAAAACAGGATCTGGGCATTCGAGGCACGATCGGCACTCGGGTTCAAGGTCTGCAAGCTTTCCATGGCTTTCAATCCGAACGGTGTCGCCGCATTGTCTAAACCCAGAAGATTGGCTGAAAAATTCATCATCATGTGTCCGTGTGCGGGATGACCAGCCGGCACCTCCGGAAAGATCCGGGTGAAAAATGGGGCGATCAACCGGGACAAAAATCTCACCCCCCCTGCTTTTTCCGCGATCTGCATCAATCCCATAAACAGGGTCATCACCCCGATCAGGCCCAGGCACAGATTCACGGCATCCTTACAGGTTTCCAGTATCCCATTCACCGATTGGTGTCGAACAGCTATTACCTGATCCCCTTCTCTCCTGTAGGTCAGTTTCCCCTCCGTATACCGATTGGAGGTGGAAAGTCCGCTTATTACGGAAGCCGGCGCCTGGGACAGTGTCATCTCTCCCACCTTGGTTGAATCCCCAGACTTTCCGATCACCATTTGAGAGAAAATGGCCTTCTCTGCCGGGTTGCTTACGAATTGAAAGGTGGCCACCAATAAGGCGATCAGAATGAATGCAGACCAGAGTCGAGACAGCGCCATTGGAGAGGTTTAGGGATGAGAGATGAGCGTTGAGATAACTTAGCATTCGAATATAAGGAGAATTGAGAGAGTCCACAGATGGTTATCTTTGCGCCCAACTTGAATACTCGGAGTCTAAACCCTCTAAACTTCCTAAACTCTCTAAACTTCTAATAATGGCTTTACAGGCAGGTATCGTCGGACTCCCAAACGTTGGAAAATCAACCCTCTTCAATGCGGTCAGTAACAGCGCCAAAGCGCAGGCCAGCAATTATCGTTTTTGCACGATTGATCCTAACGTAGGACTCGTAGATGTGCCGGATCCCCGTCTCCAGAAACTGGCAGAACTGGTAAACCCCGAGCGAGTCGTACCCACTCAAATTGAGATCGTAGACATAGCCGGTTTGGTCCGCGGCGCCAGTAAAGGTGAAGGACTCGGAAATAAATTTCTGGGTAACATTCGTGAGGTGGATGCCATTATTCATGTGATCCGCTGTTTTGAAGATGAAAACATCCTCCGCGATGAAGGCGCCATCAATCCGGTAGGCGATAAAGAGATCATCGATACCGAACTGCAACTAAAGGATCTGGAAAGTGTTGAGAAAAAGGCCCAACGAACCGAAAAGTTGGCCAAGACAGACCCTAAAATGAAGGCTGAGCTGGAAGTGCTCAAGCGCTGTCAGGCTCACCTTGAACAAGGCAAAAGCATCCGTTCACTTGATATTTCAAAGGAAGAACGACCTGCCATCGCCGACCTTTTCCTGCTCACAGAAAAGCCTGTTCTATATGTAGCCAACGTGGATGAAGGATCCATGCATACCGGAAATAAATATTCCGATGCCCTCGCACAAATGGCTGCAGCAGAAGGTGCTGAGATCATCATTATGAATAATACGATCGAGGCGCAGATCGCTGAAATGGAAAATCTGGACGATAAACTACTCTTCATGGAAGAGTATAAAATGAAAGCCCCGGCACTGAATCGATTGATCCACTCCGCATACCAACTCTTGAAATTATATACCTATTTCACCGCTGGGGTGCAGGAGGTACGTGCCTGGACTATCCAGCAAGGATGGAAGGCGCCTCAAGCCGCAGGAGTCATTCATACCGATTTTGAAAAAGGATTCATTAAAGCAGAGGTGATCGGGTATGATGACTATGTTCAATACGGATCAGAATCGGCCTGCCGTGAGGCTGGCAAGCTTCGTATCGAAGGCAAAGAGTACATCGTGAAAGATGGCGATGTGATGCATTTCCGCTTCAACGTCTGATCAGAACAGCGCCGTGACCCCTGCTCTACCCAAATGCACCACCCGGGAAGAGCCGGCTTTACGACCATCGTATTGAATATTCAATTCGAGGTTGTTGATCAGACGTTTGGTGAAACCGAGTGACCAAACCCAGTTTGCGCCGGGTAACAACCCCTCCAACATCATAAAACTGACTGCTGTATTGGCCGGATAGGGATATCGGATCGATTGATAATTCAACCGTCCCGTTAAGCTGCCTCGCTGTAGTTGGTTCCACCGGCCTTCCGTATTCAAGGAATGAGCCGTTGAACGCTCACCCCCAAATAACGGGTCGTTGGCTTTTTGGCTGAATTTATAAGATGTCGTTACCCGAAATTTTGTTGTTCGAATGAAGTTGATCGAAGGCTCCAGTGAGTAGAATTCGATATCATAATTCCGATTGGCAAATTGAGGCGTGAATAATCCCTGTTCCCCCTGCTTAGCCAATAATTGCAACGATACTGAACGATTCAGATTCCATCTGGCCTTTGATTGCCACTCTTGCAATACCCGACTCTCATACCCGTACGTAAGTAATGACTTACCTGCATTTCGGTAATAGGTTATATCCATGCCGGCCACCGAGCTGAAACGATTAAAGGTGATGGTGTGCGTCCAACTCGATTGCTGGTTGATCAAGGAAGTATCGTTGATGGGTTTCCCGAATGGATTTTGAAGCGGACTTCCACCCGCAAGTTGTTTCTGACTCAACAATAAAGTGGATTGATAGCCCCAGCGGGAAATGAATTTTCGAATCCCGGTCAATTCTTTTCCCTGCCAGTAATTACGCGGACTCAATTCCAGCCGGTAATTGAAGTTGCTGTAATTGGCTTTCACAAATTGATTAGTGGGCGTGAAAATCCGAATGAAACGTGCCTGATCCGGAAAGATGGCCCGCTCAAATTCATTCAATTGTTGGATGCCGTCATTGTTGTAATCGATCCAGGCATATTCACCCTGTCCGGCCGGCACCTGAAAATAGGAGAAATCCCTGCGTTGCTCCTGCCCTGTTCCGGCCTCATACAAAGCATTTCCTTGAAACAATCCATTCCATTCTTTGAATACATACTCGAGCCGACCGAGAAAGGTTGATTCATCACGCTGCCGGGAAACACGTGGATCAATCACCAGCAGACGCCTCACCGTCAAGTTTCCGAAAAGCTGTCGATTTTGGCTTTTTTCAAATGAGAATTGCAGGTTACCATTCATACTTCGATCTGCCATATTCCATTCTTTTCCAACTGCTCCCCTGTCGGCCCTGGTAAAAAATTGCAGGGTCCATTTGTTTTTCCAGTCTTCCGGAGATCGCCAATAAGCCGTCCACACATCAAAGAAAAACGAGTTGAATTGTATCGTATCCGCACCTTTATCTAGAATGCGATTACGTTCCAGTTGATAATTCACTCCGATCCGGGTTCTCCAGATCTGCTCCAAACGCTTTGAAATATCGATACGGGGACGGAGAAAATCACCCGACAGATCGGTCTTTGAAAAAGATGTTTGAATGAATTGATCATCGAGTTGCCATCCCTTCCATTGATGCCGATGACCGATCATAGCCTGGATACCCTTGTAGTCATTTCCTCTCGAATAATGAACGATTCGAGCACTGATCTCTTGTTGTTGCGAATCTCGCAATGACCAGGAACCTTGCAGTAACTGCTCTTTTAAAAATAGATTAGCAGGCAACGCATCCAATCCCCAATCACGAGTGAACTCGATGCTTCGAAGCCGCTCCAATGGCCTGAATTTTTGGTCGACCCACTCCCCCTCCAATACCATTTCTGACCTGTAGCGCTTGATCAAGGAGATCGTCCTCGTATCAGAAAGACGGATCTTCCCGGCCCAACCTCTGTCATCATTTCCTTCCCGGCTGGAAAATGTATTTACATCATTATTACTCGTGGCTACCTCAGCGAGCAGCGTGGTCCGATCATCAAATCGATGCGAGACACCGGCGTTCATGAGCTGCTGACGACGGGGGGCGATCAGCAATTGGATCGGTTCAAAATTACCTTGTTTGACTCCACCGATTGGCGCTACGTATTTATAGACCTTACCATTGGCGCCGTTGAAATCAGTTACATAATTGCCTTTACCTGGTCCCAGTTCAGTGAAGGCCAACCGAAACCGAGCCAGTAACGGATCGGTTGAATACCGATAAAAAGAATCCGTTCCAGTGTATATTTTTTCATACAAGACCTTGTCAGCTGCAAACGTATCCACTTGTGCCGTGGGGTAAAAGGCATTTTGGATACTGTCTCCAACCTCAGACAGGAATTGCCTTTGTCGGGCATCCAGTGTTTGGTTAATGGGACTGTTTCTGGAATCTGAATTATTAAAAGCGCCTACAAAGAATTTCCATTTTTTAGCGACAGACAGCTCTTGTCGAAGAAATAAATTGGTGTTCAGATAATTGCGTTCAGCAAATTCAAATTCCACCTGGATACGGCTGTCTTTTGTGATCATTCGCTTGGGCGTGAAGGTGATCTCTGCTGTATTGTAATTGATCACATAATCCTGATCCTCTCCTCGCTGCAGCAACAAACCATCGTAATAAACACGTTCCGTATTAGCCAATACCACAAAAAAGAATTCCCCGTTCGGCCCTCGCAAACGATAAGGCCCTTGATTCCCCTCCCCGGGTACGATCTCTTGACGAGCGAATTTACCCTTGGCAATGGAAGCACTGACCATCGTTGAACCACTGATGTCTTTTCCGAATGACTGACGGGTCTGAAAAGAGACACCTTGCATCCGTTTGTAAAAGCGCAGGTAATGCGATCGGTCTTCCCGGATGTCAATATCCCCCAAGTGCAATTGCCAGGGATCTTTTTGAAATCGGATATAGACTTGATCGAATTCATTCAGTTGCTGTGTACTTCCATCTGGCTGAATGGGAAGATTATTATCTGTGATCGCGGCTTCCAGTTGGATACTGTCACCCAACATACCCGAAAGCTGCAGGTTGAGTGTACTATTCACAACGGCATCCTGCGCATTACCAAATCCGATTTGTCTACCAATACTTCCATCGGCTCGAATGTTCCCCAACGAAAATCCACCTGATGTTCCCGAACCAGGGGAATTCCCCGAAAAAGGCATCACATAGAATCGATTCCTTACACTGTCGTACCGATTTCTGGCAGATACTTGTACAAGGGAGAAAGGAAAAATCCGGTATTGTATGATGACACTGTCAGCAGAGGGAGGTTTGATCCAAACAAGTAGTGATCGCTCAGGCAGGATTCGATATTGTTCCGGAGCTGTACCATCGATATGCCAGCTTCCCGGTACAAGGCTGCAGGTATCTACCTGGATGCTGTCTGTGCGGGTTGAGAGATAGCGGATCCGAATGTTGGATGATGGGGGTATCGAAGGCCCTAATTGAGCTTGACTGACTCCGAAAAGTGTCAGTTGCAAAAAGACAAGAAGCAATAGTCGATTCACGAAGGGGATTCTCCGTAAAAATATCGCTTATTTGGCCTGATGCTTACTCCGAGATCCCTTCGAGGGACAAAAAGAAGGCGTAATTGAGGGCCACCTCCTTCAGATAATCAAAACGACCCGAGGCACCACCATGCCCCGCTTCCATATTCGTTTTGAGTAAAAGGAGATTTTTATCGGTTTTCATGTCCCGGAGCTTAGCCACCCATTTGGCCGGTTCGAAATACTGCACCTGGCTATCATGAAGTCCGGTAGTCACAAGCAGATTCGGGTATGACTTCCGCTCCACATTGTCATAGGGCGAGTATGATTTCATGTAGAAGTATGCGTCCTTATTTGCTGGATTCCCCCACTCATCGTATTCATTAGTAGTAAGCGGAATAGTAGGATCGGACATGGTGGTGATCACATCCACAAAGGGAACTTGTGCGATCACCCTGTTCCACAAGGAAGGCTCCAGATTCACTATTGCGCCCATGAGCAATCCGCCGGCACTACCGCCCATGGCGTACAGGTGCCCGGTTCCGGTGAATTTTTCTGCGATCAGGTATTTGCCGCAATCGATGAAATCATAAAAAGTATTCTTCTTCTTCAGGAGCTTGCCATCCTCATACCAACTACGACCCATCTCTTCGCCTCCCCGTATGTGCGCAATAGCATAGACAAAACCTCGATCCAACAAGCTGAGCCGGTTGGCGGAAAAACTGGCATCCATACTGGCTCCGTAAGAACCATATCCGTAGAGCAGACAGGGAGAGCTACCATCCAGGGATGTTCCTTTCTTGTAAACGATCGACAAGGGCACACGAGCACCATCACGAGCTATAACAAAACGACGCTCGGTCAGGTACTGCTCACGCTTAAATCCACCGAGCACCGGCTGTTCTTTTTTTAATTGTTTTTTTCGAGTAGCCACAGCATAATCATAGGTAGAATTAGGAGTGGTCAAGGATGTGTACTGATAACGGAATGTTGTGGTGTTGTACTCCGGATTATTACCTGCGTAAGCCGTATAAGCAGGTTCACCGAAATCAAGATAATGTTCTTTTTGTGAGGACATTTCGCGTATACGAAGTTGTAGCAATCCCTCCTTTCGCTCTGTGACGACCCAAAAATCACGGAAGGCATCTACCCCTTCAAAAAGCACATCCGGTCGGTTGGGGATACGTTCGGTCCAATTCTCTTTGCTTGTTTTATCCAATGGGGCGCTCATCAACCTGAAATTTTTAGCTTCCCAATTGGTTCGAACTAAAAATTCATTCTCCCAATGCTCGATGCTGTACAGCACTTCTTTCATTCTGGGTTGAAACACCCGGAAATTGCCGGTGGGATCGCTCGCCTCTAGGATGCGCGATTCACTGGAAAGAGTGGCATTTGAAACAATGACCAGATATTTATCGGACCGGGTCTTGTAGATGCCGATATAATTCGACTGATCGGTTTCGGTATAAACAGTCACATCTTTGTCAGCCATTGTATTCAATTGATGGCGACGGATCTTTTCGGATAAGAGAGTGACGGGATTATTTGAGGTATAGAAGAGGTACTTGCTATCAGCCGACCAGACCGGATCACCACCCGTTCCGGCAATCGTCTCAGCAAGGATCGATCCTGTTTTTAAATTCTTAAAGTAGATCGTGTATTGGCGGCGGGAAAGCTCATCCACGCCATAAGCAAGCCACTGATTATCGGGACTGACGGCGAAACCGCTCACGGAAAAATATCCCTTCCCCTCTGCCATCTTATCTACGTCCAGCAATAGTTCTTCTGGTGAGTTGGGTGACAAGGATTTACGATAGTATTGATAGTATTGTTTGCCGTCCTGTGTTTTGGTATAGTAGGTGTAACCATTGTTGACTACCGGAACCGATTCGTCTTTTTCTTGAATGCGCCCACGCATTTCTGTGATCAATGACTCCTGTAAAGTTTTGGTACCCGCCAACATGGTATCGACATAGGCATTCTCCTGATTGAGATAGTTGACGACGGCTGTACTATCCGGCCCCTTCTTGAAAAAGTCATTCATCCAGTAATAGTCGTCAATGATCGTATCGCCATGCTGCACAAAGGTTCGGGGCTTCTTTTCCGCTACCGGCGTTGCGATTCCCTCCGGCCACAGGTGTGCTTCACGTTTCATTTTTTTCGTTTGACAAGCCGTCAGACAAATACATGCGATGACAGCAAACAGTTGTTGAATCTTATGCATAGCTTAAAAATAAAACAGCCTGCGATTGCAGGCTGCGGTTTAATTTAATCGGCGGACAATCCAGCCATCATATACTCCCGGTTCAGCCGGGCGATATTTTCAATGGAAATGCCTTTCGGACAAACAGCCTCACAGGCTCCGGTATTGGTACACGCACCGAATCCTTCTTTATCCATTTGTGCCACCATATTGACAGCACGTGACTTGCGCTCAGGTGATCCCTGTGGCAACAGCGCCAGGTGTGAAACCTTCGCGGACACGAAAAGCATCGCGGATGAATTCTTACAAGCAGCCACACAAGCACCACATCCGATACAGGCGGCGGCAGCAAAAGCGGCATCTGCATGATCTTTTTCAACCGCTATCGCATTGGCATCCACAGCGCTACCAGTATTTACAGAGATGTACCCGCCGGCTTGAATGATCCGATCAAAGGCAGAACGATCCACCATCAAATCTTTGATCACCGGGAACGAATTCGCTCTCCAAGGCTCAATGGTGATGGTATCGCCATCCTGGTAGGCTCGCATGTGTAACTGACAGGTCGTGTTGTTCTGCCAAGGACCGTGCGGACGGCCATTGATGTACATGGAGCACATGCCACAGATACCTTCCCGGCAATCATGGTCGAAAGCCACAGGCTCTTTTCCGTCCTTGATCAATTGCTCATTGAGCACGTCGATCATCTCCAGAAAGGACATTTCTGAAGAAATATTGGAAACCGGATAGGTTTCAAAGCGCCCGGGTGACTGTGTATTGGGTTGACGCCAGATCTTAAGCGTGAGATTCATGGTATAGTGTTCCATGGAATGTTTTTTCAGGTTATTTATAACTGCGTTGAGAAGGCTTAGCGATCTCAAAAGTCAACGCTTCTTTGTGAAGGGACCACTCATGCTCCCCCTGGAATTGCCAGGCTGCAACATACGCGTATTCATCGTCCTTTCTCAGCGCTTCACCATCTTCGGTCTGACTTTCCTCCCGAAAATGACCGCCACAACTTTCGGCACGATCCAAAGCATCACGGCACATGAGTTCACCCAGTTCAATGAAATCAGCTACACGACCGGCTTTGTCCAATTCAGGATTCATGCCCTCGATCACACCCGGTATACGAACATCAGACCAGAATTCTTTTTTGAGTGCCTGAATGTCACGGATTGCTTCTTTCAGTCCCTCTTCACTACGAGCCATACCACATTTATCCCAAATGATCTTACCCAAGCGCTTATGGAAACTTTCAACAGTTTGTTTCCCTTGAATGTTCATTAGATTTTGAATACGATCAGCAGCGGATTTCTCAGCCTCCGCAAAAGCCGGGTGATCGGTAGGGATCGGTTTTGTTGCGATGTCATCGGCCAGGTAATTACCGATGGTGTAAGGGATAACAAAATATCCGTCAGCCAAACCTTGCATTAAGGCTGATGCACCTAAACGGTTCGCGCCATGATCACTGAAGTTGGCCTCACCCAAGGCATAGAGTCCTTTTACGGAGGTCATCAATTCATAATCGACCCAGAGCCCACCCATGGTGTAGTGAACCGCGGGATAGATCCGCATGGGAACTTCATAGGGATTTTCACCGGTGATCTTTTCATACATGTCGAACAGATTACCATATTCCTCTTTCACTACTTCTTTTCCCAACCGCATCAGGGTCTCGGTATCAGGATTCTGAATACCTAGCTTATTCGCTTCTGCACGTCCGTATTTATTGATCAAATTGAATTTGAAATCCAGGTAAACGGCCTGCCCGGTTGTACCCACTCCATACCCTGCATCACAACGTTCTTTTGCGGCACGGGAGGCAACGTCACGGGGCACAAGGTTTCCGAAAGCCGGATATCGGCGTTCGAGATAGTAATCACGATCCTCCTCCGGAATATCGTTTGCTTTGCGCTTATCTCCTTTTTGTTTTGGCACCCAGATACGCCCGTCATTTCGAAGTGATTCGGACATCAGTGTCAACTTGGATTGATGATCGCCGCTTACCGGAATACAGGTGGGATGGATCTGTGTAAAACAGGGGTTGGCGAAGTAAGCACCTTTCTTGTGCGCTTTCCAGGCTGCCGTTACGTTGCTGCCCATGGCATTCGTAGAGAGATAGAACACGTTCCCATATCCGCCTGTACACAATAATACAGCATGTCCGAAATGTCTTTCCAGTTCACCGGTGACCAAATTGCGACAGATGATTCCTCTCGCTTTTCCGTCAACCACCACCACATCGAGCATTTCATGACGGCTGTACATGGTTACGTTACCCAATGCCACTTGACGCTCCAATGCCTGATAGGCGCCGATCAATAATTGTTGTCCGGTTTGTCCGGCAGCATAGAAGGTACGTTTTACCTGTGTACCTCCGAAGGAACGGTTATTGAGCAATCCGCCATAGTCGCGGGCAAAGGGCACTCCTTGTGCTACGCACTGATCGATGATGCTCACACTTACTTCCGCGAGCCTATGCACGTTTGCTTCACGTGCACGATAGTCTCCTCCCTTCACCGTGTCGTAAAAAAGGCGAAAGACTGAGTCACCATCATTCTGATAATTTTTGGCGGCATTGATCCCACCCTGTGCGGCGATGGAGTGGGCTCGACGAGGAGAATCCTGGAAACAGAAGGCCTTTACCTTGTATCCCAGTTCACCCAGAGAAGCTGCTGCGGAGGCACCGGCCAAACCGGTTCCTACCACAATCACTTCAAGTTTGCGCTTGTTGGCCGGGTTGACAAGTTTACAATGGCCCTTGTAGTAAGTCCATTTCTGGTCGAGTGTTCCGGCAGGTATTTTAGAATCCAACATGGAGATCGTTTTCAGGTTGAAGAATTTATCAATTGATCCAGCCCAGGTACATACTGATCGGCATGAGGGCAAATGCGCCGCAGACAAGCAAAGAGAAACCAGTACCTGTTGTATCAATCAAGGAGAGGTAGCGAGGATTTGTAACGCCCAATGTTCTGAAGGCACTTTGAAATCCATGAAGCAGGTGCCAGAACAGAGAAACACATCCCAGTGTATAGAGGATCACAACCGTAAGATTGCCCTGGAATACGGTCAGCATTTCACGATACAGATTGTGATGTTCTTTACCATCGATCATGACAGGCTCCAGGCCAGTGATACGACTTGGAACCCAAAAATGGTTGATATGCATAACAAGGAAAAGAAACAGTAGGGTGCCGAGTATGCCCATGCTTCGGCTATACCACTTACTTCCCTTGTTTCCCATCGGAACGGCATAGCCCTGCTTACGTTTAGAACGATTCTGCCATTCAAGTGTCCAGCCTTGGATCATGTGAATCAGAAAGCCGGCAAAGAGTCCGATTTCAAGAATTCTGGGAACTGCATTGGATCCCATGAAATGGGCAGCTTTATTGAACATGACACCATTATCCATGGCCCAGATGCAGGCATTCAAGCCAACGTGAACCAACAGAAAAAGTACCAGAAAGATGCCGGTCAGTCCCATCACCCATTTTTTTCCGACCGAGGAGGTAAAAATTTCAGACCATTTCATGGAAGCAATATTTAAGTAGTAAGTCGGTGCGAAATTACGATCGTAACGTCAAAAAAAGATGAGTCACAATTGATTATTCAAGGCGGGGTGATTCAAATATATCACGGAGCTTCCTGAACAGATGAATGGGCTTATAATTCCGCCAATCATACAGATCAAGTAGCGGCAGAAAACGATTTAAACCCGATTGTTGAAATTCAAGCCTGGAGGACTCAGGCATATTTAAACAAACAGCCCAACCACCCCGATCGGACAGTTCCTCCGCCAGTTCCTCATAATAATCTGTTATGTCGCTATGAAAATTCAGGACATTCTCTGCGATTAGGATGAAACAGCGGATACCTTCAGCGAAAAAGGGTTCCAGCACATCCCGTTTCAGCGTCATGACATCATTTTCAACCGCATCATTCCATTCTCCGATGAGTTCAAGCACCAGATAACCTTCCTCGTAATCGGCCATCAGCACTTTACCATATAACGTGCGACTACCCAGGTCATCCCATTGCGGATGGATGAAATAATTATAGATCGTGTTCGAATACTCGAATTCAGAGTGCTCTCTACCATAAAAGGGAGAGCGAGGATCGGCCTCACTTATGTATTGGTGTTGCCAATTGTAAAAAGGCTCCAGTTCATGCATATCATTCCGTCAGGGCGTCAGCTGCTTTCTTTACGCTTCCATATTTAACCAGTAGTGCTCTGGCCGTGTCGTAATCGGTAATATTTTTTTTATCCATCAGCATTCGGGTGCCCCTATCCAGCAATTTCTCATTCACGAGTTGCATGTTCACCATACGATTGTCCTCTACCCTCCCCAGCTGTATCATCAAGGTGGTGGAGATCATGTTCAGGACCAATTTCTGAGCAGTACCGCTTTTCATTCGAGTACTTCCGGTAATGAATTCGGGTCCAACGATCACCTCAATCGGGTGTTCCGCCTCCTGGCTCACAGGAGCATTTGGATTACAACAAATACAGGCGGTCAGCATCCCAAACTTTCTCGCTTCACGAAGTGCCCCCACCACGTAGGGGGTTGTTCCGCTTGCCGCGATCCCGATGAGAATATCCCCTTTTGTCGGTTCATGTGCCAGTATATCATTCCACCCCTGCATCGGATCATCTTCGGCATGTTCAACCGCATTGGTGATCGCTTTTTCGCCCCCGGCGATCAACCCGATCACTAAGCCATATGGCACCCCAAAAGTGGGCGGACATTCACTGGCATCGACGATACCGAGGCGTCCGCTTGTACCTGCTCCGATATAAAAAAGTCGTCCGCCCGCAAGCATTCGATCCGCCGCCATCTCCACAAAAGCCGCAATAGCCGGAATAACTTTCGATACAGCGTCCGGAACGGTCTTGTCTTCCTGATTGATCCCAATCAACAACTCCAGCACAGACTGTTTCTCTAAATGTCTGTACTTGCTGGGTGACTCGGTGATACGTTCAAATGCCATTGTATTTTATTTCTGATGAAAACGGATTAATCCGGGCATCGGCTTGGGTAAAATCTGCCCCAATTGATAACCATGACTCTGGCACAGGTAACGAATCCAATCCCGGAATACATACGCCACAGAGCCGGTAAAATGTATGGGAACTCGATCCGCCAGTTTATATCGACGGATATGATGGAAGAAAAAATCCTGAAATCCATCTTCCAGAATATTCTCGATCATATAATGCCCCCTGTTGGCAGATAGAAAAGGGGTAAAGGATGCTAAAAACCGACTCGGAGCCGATCCCTTGTAAACAGCCTGCAAAATTTCAGCTCGGCCCAGTTTATACTGATCTTCAAATTTGACCCTTAATTCTTTGTCCAACAGATCATATAAAAAATACTGAATCAATTTTTTACCTAGATATGAACCGCTCCCCTCATCGCCTAATGCATAGCCAAGACCCGGACGTTGCTGGGTGATTTTTTCTCCGTTGTAAAGGGAGGAACTAGATCCGGTGCCCAAAATACAGGCTATGCCGGGCTCATGTCCACACAAGGAACGGGTGGCTCCCAAGAGGTCATCAAAAACTTGAATATCTGCTTTCGGCCAGATTGATTGCAGGGATTTCTTTACCAATAGTGCGTTGGACCGAGCAGCACAGCCCGTACCATAAAAAAACACTTGAGATATAGGTGTTTTGAGGAAAGATGGCTTCAGGTGTTCATGAAGGGTGCTCTGGATCGCATCGGCATTCATAAAATAGGGAGAAATACCGGGTGTTTCCGCACGGCTTTTTCTTCCATCACTCAATAAAACCCACTCCGCCTTGGTAGCGCCACTGTCAGCGATCAGGACATGTTTCGACATAGGTGAATAACTGCAGGAGCGCATCCGTATGCAAACCCCTATTTTGCACAAAATTCCTGATTAATCGGATGTTATCCAATAAAAAGAAAAGGGCGGGTGGACTTTGGATTTTTTTCCTGATTCTGGCGCTTGTGTCGGTCAGCTTGTTTTGGCAAATGATGGGAAGACCTTCTGTCTGGTTCAAATGGGGTAAGCAGGATCCGATGACGCAGGCAATCGAACTGATACGTAGTAGGTATGTCGACAACGTTTCCGTTGATACCTTAAAAGGGCTGAGTTTAGAAGGTCTTACTGACAAACTGGACCCCCACTCTGCCTATCTATCACCTAGTTCGCTTCAAATTGCCAACGAGGAACTGGCAGGGCATTTTGCAGGTATAGGCATAGAATTCAGCCGGATCCGT
>Ga0082207_1000957_pt1 | contig 14760 bp, 15 predicted proteins | sample LakMenEpi10Aug09_FD_71540 | JGI IMG/M metagenome (GOLD analysis project Ga0082207, IMG submission 71540)
AGGAGGGCCGGCAACAAGACACCCCATAAATCGTTATAAACTGCTACTGGCCCAAAAGCTGTAGTTCAAAAATGAGTCTACAGATGGTTCTGTGCATATATAGTTTTCACTGAATGAAAAAAATGTGAATGTAGTTTTATAGTATACGATATACAGTAATTTAGGAATTAAGTGAATAAATTATGATGAAATTCGAATAACTGCTCTTTTCAATAAATAAGAGTTATATAAGCAGGGAAGAAATTAAAATGATATGTACAAATATGTACGCAATTGTTCTTATTCCTGTCAATTGTAAATACCAAATTGTAAATATGTAAATGTGTCAATGTCCTTTGGATACATTTCTTGAAGGGGTCTTGAAACAAGATCTCAATATGGGCATTTAGTAAAGGGATAACCAGCCAAAACGCCACCCCACCACAGGTGCATAATGTTGAATCACACAACTTATTAGAAATCTAGAGGCATCTGTAAGGTACATAATGTCATTCGTTACATAAAGAATTGTTTCCTAGGAGTACATACAGTATTTGATATTTGTAAATCTTAAGGAGCCCAGGAATCGGTTCCCAGACTGGCGGGTGTCTGATCCCGGATACCATAACCATACTCTTACTTTTTCGAGCTTATTACAACATTGTTTGCTGTTTATTTGCCGTTTTCGATATAAAAAAAAACATTGTCACTGAAAGGGCAGGAATTAATTAATTATAAAACGTAGACTGTTACAAACAACAACGACTTTTATGAACTTCTTTTACATATAAAGGGTTTGAGGGCTGCTGAGACAGCCGCAGTATTAGTTCAAAATTTTGTCGACAGGAGTCCTTCTTATAAGAAAAATTTGATACATTACGATTACTGGACAATGGCTAGTCGACTGGGAAGTTAGAATATGACATGATGATGATGATGATATCCTTCACCTGAACGGGAAACACATATTCAACATTTATTAATTTTTTCCGTACTTAGAAAGTCTTTAGATAGTGCATTTTCAGCTTTATTTCCTGATTCCGAAACTTGATGCTGCATATTTGATGGCTATGAGACATGAAAAAAAAAACACGATACAGGTCCAGTAGAGGGAACAGGATGTGTTTCGGGTCCGGATCCTGGTGTATCCGAAACATTTGGCCGGACCCGGTTCCGATTGTACGATTCATCAATTGAAGTTTATGATGTGGTGAGCTATCTTGGTGGCCTCGGCTAGTTGCTTAATCTCCGTTGATGTTATGATGGGGAAGCGTCCGCTCTTGAAATCGTTAAATGCCTCCTCGCGCAGCGAATGCTGGCGGTCCCCGTGCATGGACGTTGTGGGATATCCCATCCCTGAGAGAAAGGTGGCAACAATATCCGCTTCCTTCGCACTCCGGACAAGAATGACTATTCTAGTTCCAGAGTCTCGGGGTAGTCCCCGCACTGTATCCAGAAGCCCGTCCATCCTTCCCGGCATGATAGAAGTTGGAGATGATGACAGAGCTCAGGTCTGATTGAGACTGATATGAATGCTTCGCCCCCCCCTCCTGGTTATATACTCGTAGGTTTGACCGCCGTCAAGGGGGGAGGGGGGTAGAGACTAGAGAGGGAGGAGAAGGGGTGATTTATGCTCACCACCTATCCATCCTCTTAGCTCACCACTATACATCATACTACTGTGTACCTGTACATGAAATCTGACCATCGGAGGAGTAGAGAGGGAGGAGAAGGGGAGGATTTATGCTCACCACTATACATCATACTATGAACTGTACTGTACTGTACATCTGACCACTTCGGCCGCCTGGCAAAATGGCAACAGAGATTTAGTTGGGCCGGCTTGTTGTGTTGTGGAAATCCTACCTCCTATATATATAGCCTCGCCCTTTGTTGCCAGCCCTCGGGGACATTTTCGTATAATTTGAAATGTTCACATAGATCACATATTTGATATTTGTGAATTTACTACTGTACTGTAGATGAGAATAAAAGTACTAGTGTCCAAAAACCAAACCCCTACAAACCATCCATTCCCTAAACTTCCCTAGTCAGTGGCGTCTGATTCACTAGAATCCCCTCCACTGCTGAGTTTGTGTGTTTCCCTTCCATCCTCCTTCGGCCTTCCTTCCTGTTTTTCCTACATACCCCCTTTCCCTATTTCGATCATTTCCCTGCCCACTTCCCTACCCACTTTCCCTATTTTCGATTATTTCCCTGCTCACCGTCTGTATTCAAGTAGTGGATGCGGATCGAGACTTTTACAGCGACGTATTTTCCACTGTTGCCGTGTACGCAGTTTTTTCAAATTCGAGCCCTTGTTTCAGAGTTTGTAAACAATGGAGAACAGTGACAGTCTCGATATCAAGGTAACAAAACGCCTGATGATTTGCGGAAAACTTTGGGTTAAAATTAGGAAAAAACCAATTAAATTTGCAAAGTACTTTAAAGTCTCCTATCACAGACCGGGACCAGGAAACCATATGGTCCCAATCCCAACTCCCAAGGGCCTGTACAGTAAGGGTGTTCACGAAATTTCGTAACCTCGAAATTTCGTATATTTCGAATGTTTTTTATATTTCGTATACTATTCGTGTGTCTGTGTTGTCTTAGGACTCTGTGATGCCACATTATTTTACAGTGTTTTCATTTGATCATTTCACCTAATTGTAATTTTAAAACCAGGTAGGTAACGTACAGTACTGTTTCTGTACTGTTTTTATACTTTGGGAGGTCCTTCCAGTGCCCGAATTTATAGACCCAGTTTTCCCGAAAACCAGCCCAAAACGCTCGTTTTCAGTCATACAAAACGAGCGTTTTGGGCTTGTTTTCGCGAATAATGGGTCTATAATTTCAGGCACAGGAGTTCCAGGGTATTCAGCCGCAAAATGAGTCCCAGTATGAGGTGTCGATCTCTGAAGAGCCTCTTCATGTCCACTTTCTCGCCGAGGACCAGGCGAGGTCTGAGGAAGGTAACGAGCTCCTGCAATATTTCCAACGCACCCATATTCGAGAAGGTATTATTTTGTACTGCATATATATATAATGTGTGTACAGTACTACCCCGTGTTTATGACGTTTATGGGCCTCCTGGATCCGGATCCATTACAAACCATCTTCGAGTCGTAAAAAGAGCTATTGCATCTACACTATCCTATTTTTAAAAGACAAATTGTATTCTTTCTGAGCTTAAAGGGACTGTCGCATGAGATAGATTTCGACAATATTGTCAAAACTTGACAGATGTAGGCCTTAACAAGGGCCGCGGCTGGTTTTTGAATTTTTCGGAGGCACCTCTGATTTTTAGTTGAAATAAAACATCCTCTCTCCGGTAAATGCTAAAATCACGCCGATAGCTGCTGTTGTCCGATTATTTTTGTACCTGAACTTCCGGCAAGCCTTTCATACCATTGGAGGGCTGTTTTATGAGTAACCAATTAGAGGCAGCCTCTATAAGTACAATTTTGTCTTGTTAGCCAATAGGCGCAAAGCTCTGGCCGTCCACATCAGGTCGGCCTACAATTAGCACAGCAGTAAATACCACTTGGCGTACCGCTTGCACAGTACAAGATTTTCTGGAGCGTGCAGGAACTACGCCGACTTTCTTAGCACGATACCAATATTGCGCCGATTCAGAATAATAAGGCACTAGCGGCAAGCAGCTTTACATTTAACCCTGTTCAATTATACTCCACTTGTGATTAGGGGGATTGTCTAAAATAAGCAGCTAACCATTGATGAGCCAACGTAAACTGGCATTAACCACAATAAATATACTTTTGCGTTTTAAAATCATTGAAGCCCATAAAAAATTCCAAAACCAGCCGCGTCCCATAGTTAGATTAAGATCTGTAAATTTTTGTCAAAATTTTTGAAATCTATCTCATGAGACAGTCCCTTTAAATGTAGGATCGTACAGGTACAGTACCTACTTATACATTTTGAATGTGCTCTATTAAATTTTTTAGGCAGGTCGGCGCAGGCGCCCAGGTTCCACCCGACGATCTGGAACGTTCCTTCCAGGGAAACGAATTCCAGGTATGTGTCTCGCTGTTTCTATACCTATCCCAAGCTTGGGGAAAGTACATTAATAATAACAGTTATTTTCCAAGCTCTGCGATTGAGTGAAGATATCCCTCCTATTAAATCCTTCCAGCATCTGGTCATTTAGTTTTATTTTATGTACACACTTAGCTGAGTTTCATTCTATCAATCAATACATTACTGTTTCTACTAGAACCCCATCTCTCAATTGCTATTTCCCCTTTCTGTATATCTAATACATTGAAAGGTGGAATTTACCGTAACCGGTTCCGTAGGGATGTTTATCCCGGATCCGCATAAAAGAATTTAAGTATTTTAACCCAAAAAAAGGTTTCTAAGGTTTAGAAAATAATCAAAATATGATCTGGTTTGTTCATCCCGGATCCGGATACTGACGTCCTACCCATCCCGGATCCGCAAAACTGCGGAACTGGAACCGGAAAAAATAGTTACGGTTCGAGTTACCTACTTCACTTGTTAAATTATAGGACAAACTGTAGTGAGTCCTATAACCGCCAGTTCAATCGTCCCAATAATGGTGCAAGACAGGGGTTCTGGCGTTCTGGGTTCACCACAATGAAAAGGTAGGAACCGTATTTATTTTACCAAGATATCGTATCTTACTGTACTGTCAACTTGTCGAACCATTTTTATAAATATTGGGCTACCGACGGCAGACTGAAAGACAAATTGTTTGAAATGCGACTCCAGAGGAACTCATGGCTTGCACAGTAAAGGTTTACATTTATTCGCTGCAAGACTGTACCAGTGTACACTGTACAGTTTCAGTAAGTTCCGGGATCCTGAACCGCTTTGTACAATGTAAATCCTTTACTGTCATGTAAATACAAAAGACAAAAGAGTACAGAAGGTGCGCATGCTGCGGATCATTCAGATATGCATTGTATTCGGAGACCGTAGCCACGCTGAGTGCACGCTCCCTCCATTCGGTATAGTGTACAATGAACTGTACTTACAGGGCAGGCCTACAAATTACCCAAGCGGCGGACGAGGCGGCGGCGGAGGTGGTTGCCGTAACTGAAAGTTTACCCAAACTCGAATCCAAGTGAGAAATAAAATGCGGCTGGACATTTCTGCTGCTTCTGCTTGCGACACCTTTTTATCCACTGTATTTTTAAGTCGTAACCCATTTGGCGGGTTCATTAAAGGTATTCCTAGAGGGGTCAGGTGTACTAAATCATTAAGAGTACTCTTTAAATCGACGGCGCCCCCTCCTGGACCGCTTTTGTACTGTACTCAAGAGCAGTATTCATCTTTAATGAACCCGCCTGTTTAATACTGTATCTCGCAATCATTCAATTACACGCCTTATCTCTCTCACAAAAACTGTTCAAATCAATTAATGATCAATTCTAATTCAGTTTCTATCAGTTTCTTCTAATACAGCAAACTAAATTGTTTACTTTCAATGTTAATGAATGAATTAATTAATACATAAATAAATAAATAAATAAATAAATAAATATTAATGTGGAAATTATGGGAGAGATCAATACCCTGTAGCTTGACTTCTGCAATTGTTGCAATTGTATGTGCGCTATGAACAGACAAATTACAACCCACGGTAACACAAAACCCCCTCTTTTAATTGCAGCCCGGAAACAGCGAGTGTTTTTTGGAAGAACAAATTCGCATACTTTTTATTAAGTTTCTTACGGCAAATTTCAACGACATCAGTGAAATACGTAATATAAGAATATCAGTAATGTGGTTGGATTTTATATTAATGAACAATTTTTATTTAAACTGTAACAATAAACAAAGAATGAGAACATTCGCTGTAGGCAATAATTGAAGTGTACATATATAGCAGTTTAAAAGTTAAAATGTAAATAACGCACTTAATACTTCACTCACGACAAAAAATGTGGGAGATTAGGAAATTGGGCATGAATCTATTAGGTAGGTAATAAAACTATAAGGCAAAGGGACATAAAATATATCTTTGGTTACACGGTACGTGTACGACAAAAAAAGGGCCTTTGGTAATAGGGAATTTTTTTATTTAAAAAAAATGGATCTTCGGCAAATAGACATCTTTAACAAAAATACAGATATTCGCCATGACAGTATAATATCAGGATGAACAATGTGAAACTTGAGGAAGAACGTTGGAAAAAGACTTTTCTTTCACAATAAAAAGTTAAAAAAAGAAAGCAATTATCGCTTGCACAACTTTCGAATATTTTTTTACATTTTTCGAATTTATGCATTTTTAGTTTTGATGTTCACTTATCTCAAGATGTTTCTGCATTTGCTTTTGGTTCCTAAATGCCTTTTTTTATCTCAATATGAGCAGAGAGATGCCAATGCATCCTCCAACTCCAGCCATCTTATGGCTTCTCCGTCTTCTGGCTGTGCAGCCGCTCACGGAGGCGGGGTTCCAGCGCCGCCAGCGGTACAGCGCAGCAGCCAAAGGTCGTCCGCGGGGTCGGCATCGGGCAAAGCGGCCTCCACTCATCCGACTCCTCGTCGTAGGACTCACCCTCCGCTGTGACCCCGCCCAGTCCAGCATTACCACCAATAGCCACCAACATGTCGCCGACTGTTGCCAGGCCATGGCCAGATCGGGCTGTGATCATGCTTCCCACCTTTGTCCACCTCATAGTGGTGGGGTCGTAGGCCTCACAGCTCTTTAGGTCGCGTGTGTCCTCATCCACGCCGCCGGTGACAAAAACTTTGCCGCGCCAGGCTGCTGCCTTCATGTCATATTTTTCTTCAGACATATTCGGTGACTTGCTCCATTTCCTGCTTCCAGGGTTGTACTCCTCCACTATTGATACAGGATTGATAGAAAATCCCCCAAGGACATAAATGTGGCCGTCGAGTTCCGCAGCTGTGGTTAAACTCCGCAAATGCTTCATATTGGGCAGCGGGACCCACTGGTCACCGGCTATGTCATAGCGTTCAGCAGCGCAATCTCCCTCAATACTCGTGCCGAAGGCGTAGATCGATCCATCAAGCTGCGCAGCCGAGAGATCCATTCGGTCCTCCAGGAGGTGATTCCTGGGATGCCAGGTGAGAGTGCCCAGGTCCAGTCGCCATACTTCCTGCCATAAAATAAATAACTAATAGAACGTTAATCAATTGTCATCATTTTTTCTTTTTTTCAGCTGCTGTGCACTGTATGTGAACACATGTAACAGTACTCCACTGGAATTGGGGAAATACGGAATTCTTAAATTTTTTTCTCGAAGTTTTTCGGAAGATGAAGTTTTTTTTTACAGGTTTTGATTTAATGATGGCAAAAGACAGACCGTAATTTGAATACGAGTGACAAAAATGATTACTGGGGACTGGGCAAACAATCTAAAGATGTTGGGTTTGGAATACAAATTGAAAAAGATAACCATTTATGGATGCCTCGCCTTCGGATGGCGATTTTGTAATTGCCAATTGTGGATCCGTATTCATTTTTTACGGATCCGGATCCGAATCCAGTGGATCCGGATGGAGGCCAATACGTATCTGAGCTGAGTATTTCAACTGGGGGAAAATATATGATATTTTCCCCCCCTCTGTCTTTATTTTTGCCCCTGTGTCTTTATTTTTCCCCGTGTCTTCATTTTTTCCCTCCTAGGCCATGCAATTAATTGTTCTTCTTTCGCGGGCGGTGTACTGGGGGAAAATATTCTTTGTCTATGTTTTTCCCCCTGGCCATGCTGTATGGTATTTATTTTACCTATTTTCTGGACCTGTATTTGGTTCCCCTTCTCAGACAGTTACGGTACTGATGTGCATGAAAATGATGATATTTACCCTTGGCTTAAATGTACATTCTTCTGCTTGTAAATTCAATGACTTTGTTATGAATAATCCTGATAATTGCTCTTTCAACCATTTCTTTTTTTTCCAGTATACTTTTACCAATTGCTCTTCTCTCTCTTGCCATAGTAGGCTTCATTCAATACCCTGCTATAGGTACCTAGAACTGTATTGTGATTTTCTCATTCCAGCCCGCCGAGATGACTTGGACCCAGGAAGAGGAGAATTTCCAGTCCATTGCTGAAGGCGCCGGGGCCGTCCCTCCGCAGGCTATCCCGCCTGCTGACGCCATCGCCGATGATGGCCCCCCGGCCCTTATTCCATGGCACATCCCTGTGGGGATTCCTGGCCTGGATCCGGCCGGCGGGCCTCCCATGATGACCAACGGCGTCCATCAAGATTACGAGGGCGACTTGGTGGACGCCATCAACGCCTCCCTGGCTATCTTCGGCCAGGCGCTGGATGACGATCTTCCGGGATAGATTCCTTTGTCCAGATTTTTGGGTCCAGACGCCCCATGTATATAGAAAAGACAAAATTTTGTCGGCCTGGTAGCTAAACCACTACCTCATTTATATTTTTTTTACAAGTTGTGATATGTAATTTAAAAGTTCTGTCGGCCTGGTAGCTGGACCACTACCTTATATATTTTTTGTTGTGATACGTAACTACTGATCTCATTTGCATGTGCCCTGCCTTGTTTAACGTACAGTATTTAGCTCATCGAACTCAAAACTAAATTTATCTTTCAGATAAAAAAAGGCAGGCGGCAGTGCCATGCCGCCTCGCCTGTTAGGTGTTCGCCGCGGTACCGGCTGCATTTGCCGAGAGTCCGGATCCGGAACGCGCTGTGGACTGTGCGGACTTAGGACCGGACCTGGGACGGGACTAAGGACGGGAGTGCGAGACTGAGGACCCGATCCGGCACCAGATCCGAGAGCGGAACCATCACCTTGGAGTTCCTATCGTGCGGCGCTTCACACAGGTAGGTGGATCCGAATTTTTTTAATTTAAATCGGACGGTTTTTCCGGTACGGGGTCTTAGTCGCCTAGTCAATTCGGTATCTTGGTCCTCCCCTTCATCTTCGGAATCGGATCCTAACTCTGCTTGGTCGAATAATTTCTGTGTCTTAGCTTTAGGGTTTTCTTTTTGTAGTTCCTTCAGATCTTGTAGTAAATTATTCGAATCTATATCCTTCAGATATTTATTTACTTCTAACTCGTCCGGATCTTCTCTATTTTCCGGGGACACCCAAGGCAACACCCCCTCACCTGTACCGGTACTGTACAATTTAGCACAGAAAATCTTTCTATTCAAACTGGAACTGTGTCCCGAAATTAAAAGTGTTTTTGTTAATCATCTGATTCCTAGGCCTATTGCTGCTCCAATCCTGGCGAACGGGGACAACGGGGAGGCGGACAACAACGTGGACATCCTCAACGACATCCTGACGACAGTCTCCGATGAAGAGGACATCACTTTTAGGAACGAATCTAAAAAGGAAACCGACAAAGCAGAGGGCTTTGCGGACGAAACTACTGGCTTGACATTATTCGAATATGAGTCGCTTTCAGCTATAAAATAATTTTTAATCGATTTTAGCAACTTCTCCGGTCTGCGCTGTAATGTTGACAAAACAGTACCGGTACTTATGCAAATTGGTGAAGTCCGGCAACCGACACAAGAAATTTTAGATCTCGGTTTTACCTTGGTTGATAAAATAAAAATTCTTGGTATGGAAATCGATCATTCACTGGCGAATCTAAATAGTAACTTTGTTGGCATACACGATTCCATAAAAAAGACAATTGACTATTGGAAACGTTATAATCTCACTCTTCCGGGAAGATTAACGTAGCCAAAAGCTTATTGGTCTCATTGATAAATTACCTTGGCTGCTTTATAATGCCGGAACCTAACACTCTAAACGGTATTCAAAAAAGTATTGACGATTTCGTAATTGACAAGCTTAAAGTGGCACGTAACCGTCTTTATCTCCCTGTTGATGTCGGCGGGCTCGGCTGCTTCAAACTTGACGAATTTCTTACTGCTCAACAATGTGTCTGGGTGATCCGCGCTGCGAGATCTTGCAGAGATAATTGGAGAGTCAATTTACGGATTTTTTCTTTCGGTAATGCTCTGAGCTTTAGCTGGCGTAACGTGGATCCAAACGGTAATCCGGTTCTTTTTGGGCTAGGCAAAGCCTGGGAAAAACTACGGGTTAATCATGATAGCACTAACGAAAATTACAGGTTCGCTACCGTACTTTTTAATCCAATGATTTTCCAAGGTCCGGGAAATAAAAATACCTTAACACCAGCAGTTTTGGAGGCAGAATCCGATTACTCGCTCGAAATTGACATAACTTCAGCATCCAGGGGCTGAGCTCCATAAGCTGCTCATGGTTTATGTCAAGGATCTGGCCAGATCCAACCCGCGGTACGTGAACTTCCTGAATGTCCGCGGGGTAATTTTCTCCAATGGAGAATTTTCTCCAATTAAAATTGTCGTCCCATTTTTGGGAAAACCCATCGAACAATGCACTCTAACTGCCTGTTGCATATCTACGATCAGTCGATCACTATTATTCACCATTTTCAGCTGATTTTCGCTCTCACTGTGCTGGTAATTCTGAATTCTTTGTCACTTCCATTCACACCATTCACCAAACGGCAAACAAGATGGCGAATGGCGATACCCCTGGTCACTGCACAGAAAAATTCGGCCGCTGTAGGAAAAATTAGGCCGCAAGCCGGCCACCCCGAAATCATTTTTTAAAAATTGCAACCAGACCTTTTTATAGTTCAAAATTCATATAAAGAAAATCGTTAATGTATACACGTTCAGAACAATGTCTGGTATCTTCCTCTTTTTTTGCCACCCCCCCCCCCCCCAAGTGTTTTGCAGCAGAAAGGCAGCCAGTTAGAAACAGGGATGGGGGGGGGTTTGGGGGGGGGGGGGGGGGGGGTTGGGTTTTTAAAAAAAGAATTGCTGCTGTAAATGTGGCGTTGTGTTGTGGATTCTACCCTGCCAAATCACTAAATGTGGCCAGTTCAAGGTTTCTAAATGGTCCCGGCACAAAATCTTGACTTTTTGAGCCCTCAAAAAACTATTCTGACAAAGATAAAAAGGGGTCAATTATTCTAAGGCAAAGACGACACCAAAATAGTATCGCAGGCTAACAAAATATTAATGCGGCATTTGCGCTTAGTATAGGCACAAAGGAAAGATGAAGAACCGAAACAAAAATATCAGAGGAAAATAGTCTGATATGTTTGTAAATAAGGTCAGAGGACTGTAGAATGATTGTTAGACTAACGAATCAGAGGAAAGACGGGCTGATTAAAGATTTGTAACGATGGCTAAACGGCCGATACGTATAAGATCAGATAAAGGTAGCCTGATTTCGTAGGACTAGAACCAAAAGAAAGACAGATAGCCTAAAAATATATAATCAGAGGATTATAGCCTAAACTTATAAGGATAATGACATAGAGGGTTGGATAGCCTAACTTAAGCTTTTAGAAAGATGTGAATAATTTAAGAGAACAGTAGGAAGTGGGAAAATACCAAAAATACACTAGATGAGATTAGTTTCGTAAAATTAGTAAATTACACCAAGGATGCAAGATTAAATGTGCAAAATTTTCTGCAGAAATTAACGGAAACAAAAAATGGCGGCCGTGGGGCATCTCAAGATAGAAGAGTTAGACGAAGAGGACATGGCGAGCAGGAGAGCGAGAAGAGGCATGGCGTTGAACCTGCTAAAGCCAGACACAGACGCCAAGATTCTTATGGTGAAGATGGTGCAAGAGATGCACCAGGCCCTGAACGCAGGAGAAGACGTGTTGAGAAACCTGAGGAAACTGGATATCATAGTAAGTATGAGAGATAATTGCCTATATAGATAAATAGGTAGAATAAATTGAATTTAAGACGGTACCCGGTATTTACTAAACAAACAATCGGACCAGGAGCCTGTAAATTAGGGTAGGAATCGGGTTTTGGTTCCGGATCCGTAGTCGTACTGTGAAACTTTGATAATTACCCAGTGGGAAACAGATATTTCCTTTTAGCCAGTAAGGAAGACCAGCGACATTTTAGTACAGATAAACCATTCGAGAATCAGTACTTACGGATCCGGATTCGGCTTCGGATCCGAAAAATATTCTTCAAATTTAGATTGTGTCGAAGACCTGTGAGAGATTGTATCGTAAAATTTGGAGACCACTTTAGAGGAAGAAAAGCGTTCCGATTCGGCTAGTGTCGAAGATCCGTGACATCCTTTGGTACTGATACACTATTTCGCAGATCAATACCATACCGCCGATGACAGACCCAAATCCGGTCCGGATCCAAAAGATTTTCTTTTCGTTAGTATTGCAGAACGGTAACACTTCGGTAGGATCCTAATACGGTTAGGTACCGTACCACTGAAATACGGATCCGGATTTGGTCACGGATCAGCACTGCACTGTAAAATTGGTGGAAAATTCAGAAGGAAAGAGGCATTATTTTTCGCTAGAGTTGCGGATCCGTGACATTTTCGATACGGTACGGATCAACAACTCGTGAATCAGTACCGTAGACCTATCTTACGGATTGGGGTTCGGATACAAAAAACATTTTTTCAATTTTTGCTCGAGTCGAAGATCGAAATAAAGCTTGGAGAGAACCGGATTCGAGGGCATGTATCACCGACGTAAGCTAAGAAAAGTTACAGTACAGATGTTAATCAAAAGACAGTTATGATAATATACGATGGGCGCAGGACGAACAGAGGCAGCTGTTCCTGGACACGCTGAAGACTCAGAGGCACAACGTGACGGAGACGACGAAGTTGCTGAGCCAGCTGAGACTGGAGGTGACAGCAGGCACAGAGGCAGTGGAAGACGTGTTCTACAGTGCGGTAGGGGATGAGGATATGACGGACGAGCAGAAGAAATTATTCAAAAAGTAAGTACATATAGAAAGGTATAATCGAAGGAAAAGCTTGAAAGAAAAAAGCAAAGTGTCGTATCCGGCCCCAGTAACGAACAAAAAATTGATATCAATTTTAGGGCATAATATACAAAGACTGGAAACAGATTGAATTCAATAAGAGTTGATTTTGCAGAATATAAGCAATGAAAATAGAACAGTTACTTTGTGTATATTGATTACGTGCTGACAAGTAAACAGGTTAAGAAATGGCTAGTTTTAGATGGATAGAACAAGGAAAATTATAAATTGATGGAATGTTTCAGAATGGCTTTGCCTTATGAGCAACTATCGGAGGATTTGAGGCGCACGGAGAGGCTAAAGCGTCAGAGGGCAAGGGAGGCCTGGAAAAGGGAGACGGCGCTGCAGAAATATCTCTACAATCTGGGCACAGTGACGGCGTTGGCTCTCGAGGATCAAGAAGATAACGTGTTGAGGTTGGTGGCGTTGGAGGCGGAGGGGAAATCTGTGTTACTCGCCGGCATGCGCAGGACTGCCAAGGATCTGCTGGAGATCTATAGTCAGATCAATGCGGCGAATATTTACGATTTCAACCTTGTGGAGCAGCGTTTTGGCGGAAAAACGTCAGTGGAGGGGCTCAGTGATGAAAAGCAGAAATTTCTTAGCAAGCCTTACAAGGGAGAAGGGGTTTGTTTGGAATTGGATCCAGATTTTCTTCATCTTACGGGAGGAGTATTTCCGGGCTGGGCGATGCAGGCCTATCTGCAGATGCCAGGAGCTGGCGGGCAGGGATACAGTCAGCCCAATTTCGGGCAGGGGGGTGGCGATATGTACGGCGGCGGACACGGTACCGGATCTACTTCTCCAATTTAGTTTTTGCGGTTTCAATTTCGACCACTAACATGATCAGGACTTCTTGGCAATATTTTGCACTGTTGTAACTGTTTGGCCACATAGGTATGTAATTTTGTTAATGACGAGTTTAAGTCGCTCCGTTATTGTCCTGGAAATAATCTTGTAAAAACAACTTAGAAGAACACCGCAACCCTTCTATTTTATGTTTTTGAGTTGTGAATGAAGTTGTGACCCTTCGACCGAAATTTTATTCTATTTTTCGATGATATATTAAGAAAGAGAACATTCTGACAAATAAAAGACAATTCTGGAAATACAACAGGCGTATCATCATAATTACGACAACAACGACAGATTATAATTACATGCAGGGCGGAAAACGCATAAATTCTTATATTTTATTTTTCATTTAGCAGTCCATGGATTCCCCAGAGGGATCCACCTCCGTTGCTTTCGGTTGATACCGGGTAACCGGATGCAGCCGGAGGCAGGATCGTTTCGCCCGGCGCCAGGGGGGATGTCCCAGAAGTCAGGGCATTGTGTCCATTTTCCAGGGCGGTCGCGTTTTTTTACTTTTGGAGCTTTTTTATTTATACCATTAGTTCATTAGTCAATTCCGGCTTGTCCTAAGCCGGAATTGATAGGAATTTTTAAATTGACCTTCCGGGGACTAAAAATCGCGGGAAGTGACTTTGGTTGGACAAAGTCATCTCGGAAATTGTTAAGCCGCACTAGTTTGTTTTATGCTCCTCTCGTGAGATTGTATCATTAAAAATTTTTCTTTTAATTTGCCGGGCACCTACTTTTTAACAGCGGATCGAATGAGTCTAGTCTCGCCCCCCAGTTCAAATGGCTGGACAATACCTTTAAGTTTAAATGGTTTAAATTTGAAAACTTTTTTCCATATCATTGTTAGGTAGGAATGGTAGAAAACAATCATTTTGCCACAGTACCTTTTAAAAATGAGACTTGGAATGACATTGTAGAGAAATGATATTGAGAAAAAAAGTACAATCGATTACTGTATTAATGTACTATACAGTATTATCAGACCAGTATGCGATTGCAATGACATCTTCAATGTAAGAGACATACGCTGGGAAGGAAACCCTGCCAAATGTACTCCATGAGTCCCCATTTGCCTCAGTTTCAAT
>Ga0082207_1000961_pt1 | contig 14723 bp, 8 predicted proteins | sample LakMenEpi10Aug09_FD_71540 | JGI IMG/M metagenome (GOLD analysis project Ga0082207, IMG submission 71540)
CGCACGCTCAAAACGGTCAGCCGATCCGATCCGGCTGACCGTTTTTTCTCGCGGCATCCTCCCCGAAATGATCGTACATTCGGGTTGAGGAGCGGTTATAATTCTGGCGATGCGTCGGTTCCCGTCGCCGGCCATCCCCCGCCTCAAACCGCTACTTCGAGCGATCCCGCGACGATTCACGCGCGTCGATCGACGCCACATGAGCCGGGCATTTTCACGCCGACGGGGTGTCACCGGCTTGGCCTCGCGATGTCCTCTCAGATTTTTTACCGTTGGGCATGCCCCGTCCTGTTGGTCATGGTGGCGGCCTTTTCCCAAGCGGTTCGCTGCGGCGTCGCGAAGGGCGAATCGCCCGGCATCGATTACGCCCGTGACATCAAGCCGCTCCTTAAGGAACGCTGCTACGCTTGCCACGGGGCGCTTGATCAAGAAGCCGGCTTGCGGGTCGATACCGCGGCGTTGATCCGCCAAGGGGGCGACTCGGGTTCGGCGATCACAGCGGGCGACCCGGCCAAAAGTTTGTTGATCGCCCGCATCACCGACCCCGACGATGCGACCCGCATGCCCCCCGAGGGGGAACGCTTGACCGAAGCGCAGGTCGATAAGCTCAAGGCATGGATCACCCAAGGGGCGATCGCGCCGACCGACGAACAGGCCGAAACCGACCCGGCGGAACATTGGGCCTTCCGCCCGATCGCGCGACCGCCGGTCCCAAGACTGGAGGGGAACGACTGGATCCGGAACCCGATCGACGCCTTCGTCACCGCCCGCCATCAAGAGCTTGGCCTCGAACCCCAAACCGAAGCCTCGCGATCGACGCTGATCCGTCGGCTCTATCTCGACCTGATCGGCTTACCCCCGACCGCCAAAGAGCTCGCAGAGATCGGCAAACCGGACGACCCCGGCTGGTACGAACGCTTGGTAAGAACGTTGCTCGATGACCCACGCCACGGCCAGCGCTGGGCCAGGCATTGGATGGACGTTTGGCGATACAGCGATTGGTGGGGATTGGGCAGCCAACTCCGCAACAGCCAATACCACATGTGGCATTGGCGGGACTGGATCGTCGAATCGCTGAACGACGACGTCCCCTATGACGAAATGGTCCGACTGATGCTGGCCGCTGACGAGTTGGCCCCGGACGACCCGAAACGGTTGCGGGCCACCGGCTTTTTGGCCCGCAATTACTTCCTCTTCAATCGTCATCAATGGATGGACGAGACCGTCGAACACGTTTCGAAAGGGCTCCTCGGGCTGACGATGAATTGCTCGAAATGCCACGACCACAAATACGACCCGTTCCGCCAAACCGATTACTACCGGATGCGGGCCTTCTTCGAGCCCTATCACGTGCGGCTCGACGTCGTCCCCGGAGAAATCGACCTCGATCGCGACGGGATCCCGCGAGTCTTCGACGCCTTCCCGGATGACCCGACCTACCTGTTCATCCGCGGGGAAGAGAACCGGCCCGATAAAGAACGGACGATCACACCGGGGCTCCCCGAAATCTTGTCCAAAGCCCCGCTCCCGATCGATCCTGTAAAGCTTCCCGCGGATGCGTGGGACCCTCAGCGTCGGCCATGGGTCTTTCCCGCCTACCTCGATGCGAAGCGTAAGGAAGTCGCCGGCGCCGAGAAAAATGTCGCGGCCGCGCGCGACAAGGTCACCGCCGCCGATCGCGTTTTGGCCGAATGGCTCGCCAAGCCAAAACCGCAACCGCCCGATCCGAACACCGTGGCCCAACACCCCGACGCGATGACCGAATCGTTCGCGACGCTCGACCCACAGCGCTGGAAAACCTTCGGCGGGCAGTGGTCTCACGAAGCGGGAAAGTTGCAACAAAAACAGGATGGGCCCAACCGTGCGGCATTGGTTTATCAAGGCAAACCGACTCGCGATCTCGACGTGAGCCTCCGCTTCACGATCCATGGCGGCAGCCAATGGCGGAGCGTCGGGATCTCGCTCGATGCGACCCGCCCCGACCCCACCGGCCCACCGGTCGCCAGCGACGACGAACTCTTCATCTACGCCAGCGCCTACGCGGGCGGACCCAAGGTCCATGCCGCCTACCGACACGCCGGACGGGACATCTACCCACCCGAAAGCTTCCGACCGATGCCGATCGAAGTCGATAAGCCTTACACCCTATCGGTCCAGATCCGCGACACCCTGGTCAACGTCTCGCTCGATGGCAACCCGTTGATCGCTTGGCGTTCGCCACGACCGCGACAAGACGGGGCGATCGCTTTCACGACCTTCGACGCGCTGGCGACCTTTCACGAGATCAAGATCTCGCCGCTCGACCCCCAACACCCGATGCGCGAAGCGACCGGCACCCCCAACAACGCGGCACCAACTTCGGTCGAAGAAGCTAAGCGTGGGGCGGACGTCGCGCGGGCCGAAGCCGAACTCGCCCATGCCTCCCTTGCGACGCTTGCCGCCGAACTCGACAGCCTCACCAGCCGCTCCGTCGCCTTAAGGGCAAAATGGGATTGGGAACGGACCGCCCCCGCAGGCGCCAAGCTCCCCGAAGATGTGCTCACCGCGCTGGCCGCCGCACATCGTGCCGAACAGCGGTTGGCGGTCGCCCGCGGTAAACAGAAACGGGCCGAAGCGCAAGTCCGGTGGGTCCGCGCGGCCGATGACCAACGCGCCGCGATCGAAAAGGAGCTTGCCGATCACGAAGCGGCGATCGCGACCGCGAAGTCGGCATGGGATCGCCCGGTTGACCCAGAGGCGGCGCTCCCCGCAGTCGTGGGCGCGAAATGGACGCCGACCCGGTTCCGCTCTTCCGGTGCCGATGACCCGGCGCCGACATTCCCCGAAACCAGCACCGGCCGACGAACCGCCTTGGCCCGCTGGATCACCGACCCCCGCAACCCGCTGACCGCACGCGTCGCGGTGAACCACATCTGGATGCGCCACCTCGGCGAACCGCTCGTCCCCACCGTCTTCGATTTCGGACGCCAGGGGACGCCCCCGGCCAACCAAGCGCTGCTCGATTGGCTCGCCAGCGAATTGATCGATAGCGGTTGGAGCATGAAACACATCCACCAGTTGATCGTCCTTTCGTCGACCTACCGGTTGGGATCTTCGCTCGAAGGCCGCGAGAAAAACGTCGAGATCGATCGGGATAACCGCTACCTGTGGCGACGCTCGCCGATCCGGTTGGAATCGCAAGTCGTTCGCGATTCCGTCTTGGCGCTGGCCGGAACGCTCGACACCACCTTCGGCGGCCCCTCGGTCCCCTCCGCGGCCCAAGCCGATTCGAAACGACGCAGCCTCTATTTCTTTCATTCGAACAACGAACGCGACCTCTTCTTGACCACCTTCGACGAGGCCGCGGTGACCGAGTGTTATCGCCGCGACCAGAGCGTCGTCCCCCAGCAGGCGCTCGCGCTGATCAACAGCCGGCTCGTTTTGGAAGCGGCCGAACCGATCGCGCAAAAAGTCGCGCAGGCCGCGGCAGAGGGCCAGGGCGCGACAGGCTTGGGCGCGACAGGCTCGGGGACGCCCGACCCGACGGACGAAGCATTCGCCCGCGCCGCGTTCGATTTGCTTCTCGGATCATCCGCCGAAGCGACCGAAGTTGCGGCCTGCGTCGAATCGCTGACCGCATGGCGAGCGATCGAAGGGGTCACGCCCGACCAAGCCCGAGCCAACCTGATTTGGGCCCTGCTGAACCACAACGATTTCGTCACACTCCGTTAACCACGAACGTCCCCACCGACCTTCCCCACCGACCGGCAACAGACACGATGGAACCGAACCTGCGACCCTTGATGGCACCGCGACGCTCGATCCTCCAAGGCGGCTTGGCCGGCATCGCGTTGGCCGCGATGCTGCGACGCGACACCTTGGCCCAGCAGCACGCTTGGGGACCACCCGACGGCAAGCCGCATTTCGCCCCGAAGGCCAAGAGCGTCATCTGGCTTTTCATGAACGGCGGCCTCAGCCACATGGAAAGTTTCGACCCCAAACCGATGCTGACCAAGTACGCCGGCAAGACGATCGCGGAGACGCCCTTCGCCGAAGCCCAAGACCCGAAGAAGCTCGCCATCGAAAGGCTCGTCGTCCCCGATGGCAACGGTAACCAGCGGAACACGCTCTACCCGTTGCAGGTCGGTTTCCAGAAACATGGCCAAAGCGGGATCGAGATCAGCGATTGGTTCCCCGCGACGGCACGCAACGTCGACAAGCTGGCGATCGTCCGTTCGATGTGGACGACCGACAGCAACCACGGCGCGCAGTCCCAATTCCACTCCGGCCGCCATCGCAACGACGGCGAATTCCCGAACCTGGGCGCGTGGGTGCACTATGGTTTGGGTTCGCTGAATGACAACCTGCCGCAATTCATCTCGATGGGGAACCGCGAGTATTGGAACCGCCAAGACGGGCACTACCTCGGCCCGGCCCACGACGCCGTGCCGCTGCGTGTCGACCCGAACAACCCGCTCGATTTCGGCTCGCCCCAACGCCCGATCTCGCCCCAGGCCCGCGGCGTCGGGGTCGATTTGATTTCGCGGCTCAACGCGATCCGCGCCGCCCAGCACCCGGCCGACGCGGAGCTGAATGCCCGCATCGCGTCGTATGAACTCGCCTTCCGGATGCAAAAGTCGATCCCCGAAGCGATGGATTTCAAAGACGAGACGATGGAAACCCGCAAGCTGTATGGGATCGAAGACGCGCCGAGCCGTGATTTCGGTTCGCAGTTGCTCGCCGCCCGCCGGCTCGTCGAACGCGGGGTCCGTTTCATCCAGATCCAACATGGCGGCGGCGGGGCAGGTGCCTGGGACGCGCACGGCGGCCTCAAGGCGAATCACGAGAAGAACGCGCTGGCCGTCGACCAACCGATCGGCGGCCTCCTCGAAGACCTCGATCGCCGCGGACTGCTCGACGAAACCCTCGTCGTGTTCGGGACCGAGTTCGGCAGGACGCCGGGCTCGCAAGGCTCAGACGGACGCGATCACCACATCTATGGCTTCAGCGTTTGGATGGCCGGCGGGGGATTGAAACGGGGCGTCGTCCACGGCGCGACCGACGAGATCGGTTTCCATGCCGCCGAAAACCGGCATTACGTCACCGACATCCACGCCACGATCATGCACCAATTGGGGCTCGATTCGCGGAAGCTCGAACTGCCAAGCCGCAAACGGCTCGACATCGATCACGGCAACGTGATCAGCGAAATCATCGCCTAAGGCCCCGCTCGTCGGGCAGCGACAACGCCTTGGGACCCCACAGTGGCACTGTAAGTCAACAAGAAATGTAGCATTGGCTACATCAATTGTAGCCTTCGCTACATCGTTTGTAGCATCGGCTACACTTTGTAGCATTGGCTACATCTTTCAACCCGTATCGATCAACCCCTGACGTCTGCGCAAGTCTCCGTTAGAGCCTTTTCATCGGGCCGGATGCGATCGGAACGTGTCAACCGAGGATCCCTTCGACGACGTCGCCATAAACGTCGGTCAAGCGGAATTCGCGCCCCGCGTAATTGAAGGTCAACCGCTGGTGGTCGAGCCCCAGCAGGTGCAGGATCGTGGCGTGCCAATCGTGGATATGGACGCGATCCTCGACCGCCTTCCGCCCGTGCTCGTCGGTCGCGCCGAAAGTCAAACCACGCTTGACCCCGCCCCCCGCCATCCAAACGGTGTACCCTTCGTTGTTGTGGTCCCGTCCGGTGCCGCTTTGGGCCGTCGGTGACCGGCCGAACTCACCCGCCCAAATCACCAACGTGTCATCGAGCATCCCGCGACGCTTCAGGTCGTCCAACAGCGCCGCGACCGGTTGGTCCGTCGCCAAACAGCTCTCACGCAATTTGTCCTGGAGCAGGAAGTGGTGGTCCCAACCGATGGGCGATGTCAATTCGATGAACCGCACCCCCGCCTCCGCCAAGCGTCTCGCCAACAGGCATTGGCGTCCGAAGCGGTCGGTCGGCATCCCCTTACCGATCCCATAGGCCTTTAGCGTGGTCGCCGACTCGGAGGCGATGTCGAGCAACCCCGGGACTTCGTCCTGCATCCGGAACGCCAATTCGAACGATTCGATCGCCCCCTCGATCTCCGGGTGGTAAACGTCGCGAGCCAACTTGCGGGTATTGAGTTCGCGGATCAGGTCGAGCTGTTGCCGCTGGGCCGCGGGAGACTGCTTCGTGTTGCGGATATTCTTCAGCGGCGGGCCCGGCTCCTGATCCACCCCCAACAGCGCGGCGTAGAAGCCAGGGATTTGATGCGTCCCGATCTTGGTCCCTTGATAAATCGCCGGTAAGAACGCGCTGCCGTAATTTCGCGCGCCGCCGTTGTCCGCCGGTGGGTTGATCGTGACGAACCCGGGCAAGTCGGTGTTCTCGGTCCCCAACCCGTACAACCCCCACGCACCCAGCGACGGCCGCACGAACTGGAAATTGCCGGTGTGCATCTGCATGAAGGCTTGCGAATGATTCGGCAGGTCGGTGGCCATGCTGCGGATAAAGCAGAGATCATCGGCATGCTCGGCTAGCTTCGGCATCACCTCCGAGATCCACGCGCCGCTTTGTCCGTGCTGCCGAAATCGAAAAGGGGACGGCAAGACCTTTGCCGTCTCGGCATCGCGGGCCAGCGCCGGTTTGGGATCGAACAAATCGATGTGCGATGGCCCGCCGTTCATGCAAAGAAAAATCACCCGCTTGGCCCGCGCGGCAAAATGCGTCGCACGCGGCGCCAACCCGGTCTCGGCCGACAGCGCGTCGCGGCTGGCCGCCTGGTGCGCTAAGCTCGCGAACGCGAGGTAGCCCAACCCCGAGGCCGACTTCAACCATTGGCGGCGACCCCATCCGATGGTCCCGATCGCTCCAGGAACACCGATCGGGTCGCTTTGCGGCCGGACATATTTCATCGACACTTCATCCCTCGCACAAAAGGCGATTCGTCCAAGTCTTCAATCGAGATTCCGAAATTCGGCGGTGCACAACAACGCCTGACAAAACCTTTCCATCGTCGACCAACCCCGTGCCCCATTCGCTGCACCTGCTTCATCAGCCGGGGCACCTACGTCACCATCAGGGGCACCTGTGTCATTCGCCGCGGCGAGGAAACGGAGCGAACTGGCGAGCTCTTCCCCGTCAGGGTCACGGCCAAAGCAGAGCCGAAACGCCATCACCACCCGCCCCGCGTCGTCTCCGGGCAATTGACGCAGCCGCTTGGCGAACGCCTCGGACCGCCCCTGAACGAAAGGGCTGTTGAGGAGATAGAGCGCTTGGATCGGGACATTCGTCGTTTCGCGATTCCCCGTCACCAAGCTCGGCTCGGCGAAATCGAACAGCTCCAACACGTCCGGCAGCCGGTCGCGGATCACAGGCAAGTAGACCGACCGATGCACCGAACCGTCGAGGTCGGCGGGGAGCCTTTGGTCGAGTCCGATCAGCGAGATCGGTCGGTCACCGATCACCCGTCCGACCAACGACCCTTCAGGCCGCGTCACGTCGAGCTCGTTGGCAACGGCCAGCATCGCGTCACGGATCGCCTCCGCTTCGAGCCGACGTTTGGGAAACCGCCACAGCAGCCTGTTGTCCGGGTCGTGGCGAAAACTCTCGGCGTGATAAGTCGAAGCCTGGCGATAGGTTCGCGACAACAACAGCTCGCGGGCCAACCGCTTGATCGACCAACCGTCGCGGACGAAAGTGACCGCGAGGTGATCGAGCAATTCCGGGTGGCTGGGGGGTTGGCCGGTCGCCCCGAAGTTATCGACCGTGGCGACGATCCCGCTGCCGAAAACGTGCCGCCACACCCGATTGACGATCACCCGAGAGACCAAGGGGTGATCCGGAGAGACCAACCACCGGGCGAGCTCAAGGCGGCCGCTGCTGTCGGGTGGGATCGTGATCGGTTCTGTCGGCCGGAGCGCTTTGGGGAAGGCCCTGGCCACGACCGCACCGGCCTGATGGATGTCACCGGCGATTTGCAACGTCGCGTCGACGACCTTGTCACCTTCGAGGACACCCAACGCCAAGGGGAGGGCGGCACCCGATTGGGCGGAGACCTTTTCGAGCTCCCCTTCGACGCCGCCGCTCTGCCAAAAGACCCGCAGCGCGTCGGTCAGGGTGAAGCGTTTTTTCGGCTCTTGCCCGGCGAACATCGCCAGTTTCGCCTCGTCCATCTCGGCCTGCTCGGCCCGCAGCGCCGCGAGCTGTTCCTGGAGCTTTCGCACCCGCTCGATCGGCACCGACGCGTGCAGCACCTTTTGATTCGCGTCATCGGGCAACCTCAGCGGATCGCCACCGATCCGATTGGCAGGGGAGACCGCCGTCCCGAAGTAGGTCTTGCTGCTGGCAAAGATCCCGGCCAACGCATAGTAGTCCTCCATCGAAAACGGGTCCGACTTGTGATCATGGCAGCGGGCACAGGCGACGGATGTCCCGAGCACCGCGCGGGTCACGGTGTCGATCTGCTCGTCGATCACATCGGCGCGGAATTGCCGCTCGTCGACCGCGTCGAGGTTCTTCGGGCCCAGCGCCAAAAAACCGGTCGCGATCAAAAGCCTCGCCCGCTCTTCGGACGTGTCGCAAGCGAGGAGGTCCCCCGCGACCTGCTCGGTGAGGAAGCGATCGAATGGGAGGTCCCGATTGAACGCGTCGATGACGTAATCGCGATACCGCCACGCGTACGGGAACGAAATGTTCGCTTCGGTACCGCTCGATTCGCCGAACCTCGCGACGTCGAGCCAATGCCTTCCCCACCGCTCGCCAAAGAGCGGCGAGGCGAGTAGCCCGTCGACCTCCGTCGCGATCGCCGCGTCGGCACCCACGGTCGCGAATCGTTCGACGAACCGCGTTGTTACCTCGGGCGATGGGGGCAAGCCGATCAGGTCAAAGTGCAGCCGGCGGATCAACACTTCGGGCGACGCGTCGGGCGAAGGTGCGAGCCCTTCGTGCTCAAGCTTCGCCAGGACGAAATGATCGATCAGCCGCTTGGGCCACTGCGGCGACCGGACCGCGGGGATCTCCACGCCCCGCGGCGGTCGATAAGCCCAAAATTCGGCGGTGGCCTCACCCGACGGCTCGCCTTGGGGCGGCGGATCGCCGAACGCCCGATCGCCGAACGACCGATCGCCCCAACCGGCCAGACCGATCACACAAGCGGCGGCCAAAGGGCGAATGACTTGCGACGCGGATCGGTACATGGGGGCTGACCTGATGGCGAAACCTTGGCCGTCGCACCGCAGCGGCGGCGGACGTTCGTGTATCAGTCTAACATCCCCGCATCGATCGGACAGCGGAACGCCGGTCAGGAGCTCGCGCTGCGGTAACTCTTCAGCGACCGTTTGAAGAGCCAGCGGCTGAAGAGCAGCGACAGGGCCGTCGCGATCACGGCCCAGATCGCGATCTGCCACTCCCAATCGGCCCGTGGGCTGATCGGCCGCGCCAAGATCCGCGCGGGGACGTTGACGACCAACAGCACCGGCACCACGAAGGTGAAGAAACCCAACAGCGGCCGGCCCAACCGCGTGTTGTAAATCTCCATCGGGTAACGGCTGAAATTCGTGATGTAAAACCAAAAGTCATAAAGCGATTGGTTGCGGCCCAACCAGACGCTGGTCGCGGCCAAGCAGATCATCACGCTGTACATCACCGCGACGCCACAGGCGACGAAGAAGGGATAAAGCAGCAGCGAAACCGGCGACGGGACGTAGGCACCTTCGGCCCGCGTCGCCATCGAATAGAGCGCCGCCGCGGCGATGATCAGACCGACGATGAAGTTCGACAGCGCGCTCCATTCGACCCGGCGGAACGAGATCAGGAACTGCGTATCGATCGGTTTGAGCAGCGCGAAGTCGAGCCCCCCGGTCCGGATCAGCTCGCTGAACTCGTTGGCGTTGGGCATGAAAAAGGCCTGCACGATGCTGTTGATGAACCAGACCGTCGCCAGGAACAGGAGGAATTCGTCGCGTCCCCAACCGCTCTCCTTGCCGATCATCGGGGTGACGCGAAAGACGAGCAGGTAAAAGCCGACATTCATCAGCGTCCAGGCGACGCTGCTGACGCAATGAAACAAGAAGTCGGCGCGAAACGTCATGTCGCGGATCAGGCTGTTCCTGGCAAACGTCAGAAAGACGCGGGCATAACGCTTCGTCTCGGCGACGAGTCGGGACCTTTCGGGTCGCGGCGAAATTTCGATCGTACTCATCGGCTCAACCCCCATATCCGCTGTAACGGGCGACGCCTCGGGCATACATCCAGCGGCAGGCGATGATGAAAAAGACGAGCCACAGCCCCTCGATCAACAGTTCGCGGGGCAAGGCCTCGTCCGGGATCTTGCCCAAAAAAATCGCCGCGGGGAAATAAGCCAAATACTTCAGCGGCAACAGGTTCACGAACCATGCGACGTTATCGGGCAATAGCGTCAGCGGGAACATGTGCCCCGACAGGAAAAAGCTGAAGAGCATGAACAGCAGGACCAGCGAATTGATCTCGAGCATCCAAAAGCTGATCATCCCGATCGACGCTTCGAGAAAAAAGCCGATCATGAACCCCATCAACAGCGAACCGACGAAGGCGGCGAAGACATGGGGCGGCGGGAACCCGGTCGTGAAGTAGTCGCGACAGAGAAAAAAGACGAGCGCGAACGGCCCGATGGCAACGGCATAGTAAGCCAATTTGTGCGCGACCCGCGACATGAGCAAAAAGCCGATCAGGTCGATCGGTTGGATCAGGTACTTTTTGATCTCGCCCTGGCGGACCTGGTTAGCGATCCCCGACGCGAGCCCCGGCATGCTCGAAAAGGCGCGGGCGATCATCGTGAGCAGGAAGTACGCGACCATTTCGGGGAAGTTGTACCCGCCGATCCGCGTCGCGTCGGAAGGGTTCTCGGTCGCGGTCCCGCTGATCGCGCCAAAGATCGCGGCCCACAGGAAGATCTGCGTCACGATCGGCAAAAAACGCATCAGCGTCCCGAGCGCGAAATCGCCCCGATAGGCCATCCTTTCGGCCAGCGCCGTGCGGCAGATGACCCACCAGGTTCGCACCCGATCGGCCAGTCGGATCGGTGGCAGCGGCGTGATCATTTGGCTCATCGCTTGACTCATTCGTGCAGGCTCCTCGTCAACTGACCTGATGGAACAGGTCGGCGATGACCTCTTCCAGGGGCGGGTCTTCTACCGAGACGTCTTCGATCGCGTAATCCCGCAGCGTTTCGGCGAGGATCCGCGGGACCTCGTTGCGGGGGATCCCGATCTTGACCCGGGGCCACTGCGATTCGATCGGCGTCCCCAACCGCGACAAGTCTTCGGGGCGGCTGCCATCGGCGAATTGCAACGTCACGATCTTCTTGCCGGAGAACTTGTCGATGATCCCGGCGAGCGACCCGTCGTACTCGACCCGTCCCCCGGCAACGATGACGACCCGCTGGCAAAGGGCGGCGACGTCTTTCATGTAATGGCTCGTCAACAGGATCGTCGTCTGGCGGCGCTGCTGATAATCTTTGAGGAACCGCTGGATGGCGTGCTGGGCGATCACGTCGAGCCCGATGGTCGGCTCGTCGAGGAACAAGACCTCGGGGGAATGGAGCAGGGCGGCGATCAGTTCCATCTTCATCCGCTCGCCCAGCGATAATTCACGGACGGGCTGGCCGAGCAGCTTGGTGACTTCGAGCAATTCCGTCAGCTCGCCGAGCGTCGCGCGGAAACGGTCTTCGGGGACGCCGTAGATCTGCTGGTGAAGGCGATAAGATTCCTGCGCCGGGAGGTCCCACCAAAGCTGGTTCTTCTGCCCCATCACCAGGGCGAAGCGGCGGCGGTATTCGTCGCGGCGTTCCCATGGCACATACCCCATGACCGTCGCGGTCCCGCCGCTGGGGTTGATCACGCCGGAGAGGAGCTTGAGGGTCGTCGTTTTTCCCGCGCCGTTAGGGCCGAGGAAGGCGACGAACTCGCCCGGCTCGACCTGCAGGTTGATCCCTTTGACCGCCTGGACCTCGGTCGTTTGGCGGCGGAACAGCCCGCGAAAGCTCGCGGCGAGCCCTTCGCGTTTGCGGTGCACACGGTAGGACTTCGTGAGGTCTTTGACGTCGATGATCGGCATGAGGTCGTTGCGATGGTAGCGAGGTGCCCGGTCAGCCCAAACGGACCGGTTGGCCGGTCAGCCCAAACGGACCGATTGGCCGGTCTTGGCGGACCGATAGATGGCTTCGATCAGTTCGACGCTCCGTCGCCCTTCGGTGCCATCGATCAGCGGCACGCGACCTTCGCGGATCGACGCCGTGAACTCGTTGAACAGCATCGTGTGGCCGTGATGGCCGATCGCGGCGGGGTCCCCGGCGCCGCCGCCGGTTTTGGTCTTGCCCGACATCCGCTCGCGGATCGCTTCGTCTTCGGCGGTCTCCTCGGCGAATCGCCATTGCTTGAGGTCTTCCTCTTCGAGGATCGCCGTCCCGCCGCTGCCACAGATCTCGACCCGCTTGAGGCAACCGGGGAAGGCCGTCGTCGTCGCCTCGATGACCCCCAACGCGCCGTTCTTGAATAGCAGGTTAGCGACGGCGACGTCTTCGACCTCGATCCGATCGTGGGTCATCGTCGCGGTCCGCGCGTGGACCTCGGCGACAGGCCCCATCAGCCAGAGCAGCAGGTCGACGGAATGGATCGCCTGGTTCATCAGCGCGCCGCCGCCGTCGAGCTTCCAGGTCCCGCGCCAGGCGCCGCTGTCGTAGTACTGTTGGCTGCGAAACCATTTGACATAGGCATCGCCCAGGGTGATCTTGCCGAACCTTCCCGCATCGACCGCCTGCTTCATCAGCCGCGCCGATTCGTGAAACCGGCTCTGGAAGGTGACGCCCAATTTCACCCCTGCCTTGGCGGTCGCTTCGATGATCTGGTCGCAACGCTCGGTCGTGATCTCCAACGGCTTCTCGACGATCACATGTTTGCCAGCCCGGGCGGCGGCGAGGGCCGGTTCGAGGTGCGCGCCGCTGGGGGAACAGATCGTGATCGCGTCGATCTCCGGGTCCTCGACCATCTGCTCGACGCTCTCGAAAACGCGACATCCGTACTTCTCGGCGAACATTCGCGTCTTCTCGGCATCGCGACTGAAACAGCCGACCAGCGTCGCGTCAGGCGCGTCCGCGATCGCGCGGGCGTGAAAATTCGAGATCATCCCACAACCGACCATGCCGAACCGAATCGCCATCACTCACCCCTCACGGATCACGCCTCGAATCTGTCCAAACAACCGACCTTTTTAAACAACAATACCAACTCCCGATCAACCTTTTCGGACCACGGTCACGACCGCGTCTTCCGTATCGGTACGGCCCCCTTCCGCGGAACCGCCGCCGGTCGAGATCGAATCGGCGAGCGTCTCGCCGCAGATCAGCTCGCAGTTCTCTTCCACGGCGCGGGCGACGTCGTCCGACTTCGGCTCGATGCGGACCTCGATCCGATCGGTGTATTGGCAACCGATCTCTTTGCGAAGGTTTTGGATCGCCCGGATCAGGTCTTTCGCGATCCCTTCACGGATCAGTTCGCCGGTGAGCTCGGTCGCGAGCACGACGACGCAGCCCGGGCCTTGGGCGGCGGCCCAGCCGGGGCGGGCGACGAGCCGGATCTCGATCTCTTCGCCGGTCAGCTCCAGAGGTTCGCCTTCGACCTCGATCGTGACCGAACCGGACTGCTGGAGCGCGGCGAGGAGCTTGCCGCCATCGGCCGCCGCGAGCGCCGCTTTGACCGCCTGGATCTTTTTGCCGACGCGTGGCCCGAGCCGTTTGAAATTCGGCACGATCTGGTATTCGACATATTGGTCGCCGCGCGTCGAATACTCGACCCGCTTCACATTCAGCTCGTCACGCACGAGCGAATCGTGGGTCTTCAACCAGGCGATTTCGGAATCGTCGGCGAGGATGACCTCGACCCGCGACAAGGGCTGACGGACCTTCAGGTTCGCCTCGGCGCGCGCGGCCCGGCCGAGCGATGCGATCTCGCGAAGCAGCCGCATCGAGCCGCTGAGCGATTCGTCGATCAACGCGTAATCGGGCTCGGGGAAATCGCACAGGTGGACGCTGTCCAGCGGTACCGAGCCGGACCCGCGGACGACCAGCGGCTCACGCAATTTCCGCCACAGGCTTTCGGCGAGGAACGGCGTGAACGGGGCGATCAGTTTGCTGACCGTCACCAACACCTCGTACAAGGTCCAGTACGCGTCGAGCTTATCGGGGTCGAGCTTGTCGGCGGCCCAGAAACGGTCGCGGCTGCGGCGGACATACCAGTTGCTCAACCCGTCGACGAGCGAAGTGATCTCGGTCGCCGCGCCGAAGTTGTCCAGCGCGTCCATCCGTTCGATGACCTTGACGAGCGTGCGATTGAGCTCGCTGAGGATCCAGCGATCGATCTCGCTCCGCTGCTCGACCGGTCGATAACCCCGCGCGCCCGCGAAATCTCTCGACACGAGCTGTTCGCTCCCGGCGACGCTGGCGGTCGGGTCAAAGCCATCGATCTCGGCATAGATCATGAAGAAACTGAAGACGTTATAAAGCCTCAGCAGAAACTCCGGGATCGACTCGCGGATCGACTGCTCGCGATAGCGGATCGCGGTCCAGGGGGGCTGGCCGCTGAAGAAGAACCAACGCAGGGCGTCGGCGCCGTACTTTTCGAAGATCTCCGTCGGCTCACGGTAGTTCCGTTTGCTCTTGGACATCTTTTGGCCGTCTTCGCCGAGCATCAGCCCCAGGACGATGAAATTGCGGAAGGGATGAGGCCTG
>Ga0082207_1000962_pt1 | contig 14709 bp, 6 predicted proteins | sample LakMenEpi10Aug09_FD_71540 | JGI IMG/M metagenome (GOLD analysis project Ga0082207, IMG submission 71540)
GAAGTCCTATCAACCATTCATTTACCCCTTAATGATCCTCAACGGAAACATCCATCAACGGCCACGGATCAACACGCTCTTGCTGTTCTGCTATATCAATATTTGCTGGGAAGGCATCCCTTAGATGGCCCCAAAACTTATCCAGCAACATCCGCAGAAGAACAAGAACGTTTAGAGATGGGTTCAAAAGCATTATTTATCGAAAATCCTAGCGATTCTTCCAACCGTCCTCAAGATCTAAAAATTCCTTTCACCACTTTGGGGCCTCATTTAAGCCAACTATTTCAGAAAACCTTTGTTCAAGGATTGCAGTCTCCCAATCTTCGTCCACCTGCTATTGAATGGGAGCGAGCTTTAATCAGAACCTGGGATATGTTGTTTCCCTGTGCTAATCAATATTGCCCTAGCAAATGGTTTATTTTGCATGATCTAAATCAGGCACAGTGTCCTTTTTGTGGTTCAAAACCTAAAGGGAAGGTTCCTATTCTCAAACTTCGTAAAGAAAGCCGTCCAGGACAATGGGTAGGAGATTCTAAATTAGTAGTTTACCACAATTTATCTCTCTTTAAATGGCATATTTTTGATAATATTTTTCCAGGGGAAGAAGCTGATCGGACTCCTCAAGCTTATTGTGTTTTTCATGAAGGTAATTGGCTGCTCATTAACCAGAATTTGAATTCGTTGATGTCATCAAAAGGAAATTTAGTTCCTCCTGGAAATGCTATAAAACTCGATCACGGCATCCAATTTCGCTTTTCTAAAGAACCTCGATCTAGAATGGTTGAAGTACAAATGGCTGAATTTAAAGCCTAACGGTTGATTATCTTCAGGTAACAATTTTTTAGTATTAATTTACAAGTAAGAGGACAATTTATTTCATGTTTCAAAAAATCAAGCAGTGGTTGGGTCTTTCACCCCAGAAACCGAGTCAGCCTATTAAACCTGTTAAATCCTCTACCGTTCTTAACAAGAAAGCATCTGGGATAAAACCTGTTCAAAAAATAACGAATGTTAAAGTAAAAAAATCTGTTCAGCTAGAATCTACTAAAATTGATCAACAGCAAAAGAAACAGGAACCAACTCTTGATCAACTGTCAAAAACACCAATAATAGAGCAGTTCACTCCCTCTAACCGAGAAGCCTTTCAACAAAAACTAAATGCTTTACCAGATGGCTCTACAATACAACTATGGCCTCCAAAAGCAGAATATCCAGGCGTCCTTGTGATTAACCACCCAATGACTTTAGATGGACAAGGGGCAACCTTTTGGTCACAAACTGGCCCTGTTTTGCTGATTCAGTCTCAGGGAGTAAGTTTGAAAAATCTGCGAATTGAAGTAACAGGAGATCAAAAAAACAATCCTCAAGATCAATGTGCTATTTTTGTAAAATCAGGAATAGATGTCAAATTTGATGATATACAAGTGCGAGGTTCTGTGATGGGATTACCCCAAGAAGAAGGAGAATGGCAGTATCCAGAATGTTTAAACCTGGGTCAACTAGCATACGGAACAGATTATCCTTTTAGTATCATAATTTACGTTCCCGTTCCCTGCAAAATTTTGACTGATATTTCAGGATTAAACTTACAACCAAGTCAACTCAGCCCAGGTTTAAATTCTATTCAACTGAATATTGAAAAAATGCCCGAAGATACTTTAGTATCTGGGAATATTTTTCTGGTTTCAGCATCCTTAAAACGACGTATTACCGTAACAGCCCACATTCTATCTCCAGCAGAAAATTCTACTTTAGCGATACCAAACGATATCCTCTGGGAACCGGAAACAGGTTTTAGTCAGGATTCACTTCAAATATTACAGGAACAATCGGAGCAAACTGAACCAGAAGTCATAGCTTTTCATGAGTTACCTAGCTTTGATTCTTCATCTCCAACTCCTGTACCTTTTACTATTCCAGAAATTCAAGATTCCGTAGAACCTGATCAAATAGCCCCTTGGTCATCTTCCCGAATTCGTCGAGGTGAAAGACCTCAAACCGAAATTTTTCAGACTGAAGTAAACCTCTTAGATGCAGAAATTAATAATGATATTGAGTTAGAACCTTTGCAAATTCCTGACTTATTTATTCAATCACAAAATGATCATCAGAGCCAGCCTATTTCAACATCTCAACTTCCATCAAAATTACCATCATCTTCTATTCCTTCTATTTTTGAAAAAGAAAAATTATCTTTAGAGTCGGTTTCTGATCTTTCTAGTGCTAATTCTGAGCGATCAAAACCTATTAATCCTCTATTTCAAAACCAATCAACAGGTTCTAATTTAATAAATCCACAAAGTTCTGAGGAGTTACTTCAAGAAAAAGAGCAAGAACCCGAACCCCAAAATACTTCTGTAAAAAGTGATAATAATTCTCCTAGTAAAAGAGTACAATCAAAGTCAATATCTTCTCTATTTAAGAAAAATGAAAAAGGTCATTAACCTCCCGAATTCCGCACACCGCTATATTTCAGCAAGAGGTCTTTTGAAAAAAAGAAGCTTGTTTAAATTGAAATTGAGCCCGTCATACCATCAGTTTTCATCCCACAACCCGATAAACAAAATTAAACGTTGCCCAACTATTAATATCCAGGGCTAAATCATCGGTGATAATTCCCATTTTTTCTAAGGTTGGTTGACTACCTCTATTCAAATCTTGTAAAATTGCATCCACAATATTCAAAGGATTAGAAACTCGATTAAATTTTAACATACCTTCATTTTTATTAATATTTCTATCTGAAATTTCTAATGTTTCTAAGAAGGGATTATGACTTAAAATAACGTGGGTTTCTACTAATCTGGTTGACCCTTTGACCATTTCTCCGATCATTTCTGTGGAAGAATTTCCACTATAAATATTAGTGGTCGGTAAACTCAAGGATTTGCCGGGTGTAATTTGTTGTTGTTGAGGGTCAAAACCTGAATTAAAAATATAAGTTTCTCCTTCACTATTCAGAGAAAATACTAGGAAATAAACCGGAAATTCTCCTTGATTTTGGAGTTGATATTGTAAACGACTTCCTAGAGTTACTCTGACAATACCAATATTTTCGGAAGCGGTAATCTTATGTTGATTTAAACTAGAATGAGAATTAATATTATTAGCATTTTCTCGATTGATAGTATTAAAAAATCCTGTGGTTTTTCGTTTAATTAAAACTTGAGATTGGGGGGATAATAAATTTAAAGACGCTTTTACTTTTAAATGGGAGGAACGTTCATTTTCTGTTAATCTTAATAACTTAATTGCTAACCGGGTTTTTAGTTGGGGAATTAACCGATGTATCGCAACTTTTACCGCTTCTCCTCCTTCGCCAACGGTATCGGGAAGTAAGACTAAACCCTTAGAAAATAACCCATATCTGCCCTGAAATAAAGGGGATAAGGGTGGGTTCAAAGTTTGGGCAATAGTGGTATCAGTAACGCGACTCAGGACATAATCCGCAGGTTGATCACCTGCTACAATTGCCATCCGAGGAGAATCGGAAAAGGTGCTGGTTGCATCAACTCGTTCAATTCGAGATAATTTCGGATCTAAGGCAATTTTTAAATCAATTTTTCGAGGTAAAATTCTAATTGATTCTTGCACTTTTTGTCCGATTTCTAATCCTAAAAATGACGTTGAATTATTATTTTTTATTTGCGCTTTGGCATTTAATCCAGTGCGAGAACGCAATTGTAAATAGATAGGATTTTCTAAAGAATTTGACTCTGATATAATCGTTAATACACTATTTAAACTATAGGAATCTAACACAAAAGCTGGCAGACCAGTTAATAAAATTTTGGCTGTTTTGCCATTATCTTCAACTCCGGTAATTACACCATCAACCGGAGGAGAATTAATCCATAAATTCCCTAAAGAAAATTCTGATTCAGTTTTAGAATTAGACCCCGTTAATGTGCGGCGCAGTTGGGGTTGTTGAGATGATCCCACAATTTGTTCAAATTCTCCCGCAACCCGACGGATTTGATCTGATAAATTCCGGGGTGAACTTGCCCCCCAGAGGGTTTGGGTTAAGATATAAGTGAATAATCCTGCATTAAAGCCATCCCATCGAGCTTCTGTGGCGATTTGGGATGGTTTAGATGCGGATAAAACTATCCCTGGTAAACCTGGTTTTCTTTGTTCTAATTCTTGACGAGAAATGCCTAAACTAGATAATAGTTGATTTTGTAAATCTAATTCTGCTGGATTAATTTCAACGGTGGTTGGACTGGGAATAGCGCGAATTTTTAGAGTCCCTTGTTGATGATATCCTGGATAAATAAAGCTTGTATCTAAAATAGTAATTATGTTAGAAGTTTTTAGCGATCGCAATAATAACCACAAGGTATCTTCTAAAATATCATTAACAGTTTCCGTTTCTGATAAAGCAATATCAACAGGAAGATAAGAATGCTGAATTTGAGATTGATTATCAACCGAATTATCACGGGGAATACAACTACCATAACCACTAAAATGAAACAGCACTAAATCCCCGGTTTTAGCCTGTTCAATTAAATGGAAAATAAATGCCGATTCAATTTGATTTCTAGTAGCTGCTTCATTTGTTAACGTGACAATATCATCGGGTTGAAAACCGAATTTATAAATTAACAAATTCCGTTGTAATTCCACATCCGTTAAACAGCCTTGCAACGGTTCTTGAATGCGATTTGCAGTTGGATATTGATTAATTCCAACTAATAGGGCTAACTTCCGTCGGGCTGGCTGTGAAGCGGCTTGATCAGAACGATAATACAGTCTTTGATTAATCCCCAGTGCCGCCAGGAGTAAGCCAGTCCGTTGTAAAAATTCCCGTCGTTTTAGTCCCATTACCAAAAATCAGTTATCAGTAATCAGTAATCAGTTATCAGTGTTTAGAATTGCCACGGCGCCTCTGGAACCGTTATAGCAGGGAACAGGGAAGCCGGATCTGGGGGGAAAATACTTCACCGTCTGGGTTCTAAGATCCGTCTGGTGTCCTAACTGCCTTGGCGGTTGCTATATCAGTTATTAGGTAATAATTTAAAAACAGCTAATTAACTATTAACTATAATATCAACTATTACACTGATAACTGATAACTAATAACTGACTACTGATTATTTGTTTTCATTGCTTTAATTAATTCATTAGCAACTTCGGGGCGGGAAAATTCCGGGGGTGGAAGTTCTCCCCGACGGAGCAATTCTCGTACCTTAGTTCCCGATAAATGAACTCGCTGTTCCGGTGAACTGGGACTGGTTTTACTGGTTGCCATTCCTTCCGTCACCTTACAGTAAAAAGCGTGTTCAAACATCATCGGAGTAATACCTAATTCCCCCGGCTCAAACTCATCGAAAATATATTGAGCATCGTAAGTACCATAATAATCACCCACCCCGGCATGATCCCGACCCACAATAAAATGAGTACAGCCATAATTTTTCCGCACCAGCGCATGAAAAATCGCTTCCCGGGGGCCAGCATAACGCATTGCAGCCGGATTAATTGCTAAAATCACCCGTTGTTTAGGATAGTAATGATCAATCAAAATTTCATAACAGCGCATCCGTACATCCGCCGGAATATCATCGGATTTTGTCGCCCCAACTAAAGGATGCAAAAACAAGCCATCAACGGTTTCTAAAGCACATTTTTGGATGTATTCATGGGCGCGATGGATGGGGTTTCGGGTTTGAAATCCAACAATAGTTTTCCAGCCTTTTTCTCTAAATATTGCCCGAGATTCAGCCGGGTCAATTTGATATTTCGGGAAGTAGGGATGGGATTGACGCTCTAATAACCACACTGGGCCAGCAAGATTAATTCCCCCTTGATCGTAAACGACTTTCACCCCAGGATGTTTTTCGTCTGTGGTACGGTAGACTTTCAGGGCTTCAGTTTCCTTGTCGTAGGAATATTTTTCCGTCAGTTCCAAAACCCCAACAAACTCACCGCCGGGGGAATCTAAACGCACCAAACCTCCTTCTTTTAGGTTCGAGGCGACCTCCTCAGACACAGACAAAGTGATCGGAATTGACCAGGGTAAACCATTACTCAGGTGCATTTGGTCAACAACGGTTTTATAGTCCGCCTGTCCCATAAACCCAGTTAGGGGACTAAAACCACCAATAGCGATTAATTCTAAATCAGAAAGCGATCGCTCATCCAACTCAACTATCGGTAAATGTGCTGCTTTGTCCAAAAATTCCTGTCGTTGGTCAGGAGTTGCAATACGATTAATTAGATGTCCACCGTGGGGAACAATGGCGTCTAGTGATTGACTCAAGGATAACCTCTCTAAGCTAACTAAAAAATTGACAATTATTCAATTTTATTGATGTTTCTATACTACTAGGATTTGTGCACAAAAAACCTAGGGGTTTGGTCTCCACACCCAACTAAAACAAGAACAGCCACTCAAGCTAGGTCACTGGTATAAGCTGTACTGCATTAAATTGTATATTCTAGGGAGCGAGGACGCTCCCACTACAGGGATGGGGCAATTTCCTAATCACAATTTATAGATGCAGTACAGCTTAATCGCCAGCCACCGTCCTCGCTGGCACTACAAAACTGCCGCCGAGGACATGGGCTATTAGTGTCAGTTATTAGTGTTCAGTTATCAGTTAATAAGCTGTTGTACATCTAGTTGGGACATGGCAAATTTATTGTAGTGGGAGCGTCCTCGCTCCCTAGAATATACAGTTTAAATGCAGTACATATAACGCTAAACCTGGTTCTAAACTAGCCGTAATACTTTATAATATTTGTAATATCTACGGTAATATCAATTCAAATAAGGGATTGCCAAAACTCATGAACTGAAGGGAGGACTGTTCATCAAAAACTTCCGGGTAAAACGTAACCGCATAAGTTTGATTTTTAAACGTCAGTTGCCAAATTTTCGGTTCTCGTTTTTCAAAATGAAATCCCAAAGTTTTAAGAATTTGCGATCGCGTCAACAGTTCTTCTAAACTCTCAGCAGTCAACGGTGTTGAAGGTAAGGGCTGACGAATTTCTAATAAATCCGCTTCTACATCCATTGCCACCATTTCATCTAAAGAAGGACGCAAGGGAGGAGTTTCTAAAACTTGTTCAAAATCCGCTAACAGTACCCCTTCTTCTTCCGGGTCAGCACTCATGGCGGCTTTTTCAATAAAAGTAGGAACTTGCGCTAATATTGGTTGTAAATTTCCCACAACCGTTTGAAAGGCATCAATTCTATCCCTTAATTTTCGATACACTTTTGCCTCAACAGTTCCATCATAATAAAAGTTATGAATTCTCACGGTTTGATAACGTTGACCAATGCGGTCTAAGCGTCCAATTCGCTGTTCAACTCGCATCGGGTTCCAAGGCATATCATAATTAATTAAAACACCACAGGTTTGTAAATTTAATCCTTCTGATGCTGATTCTGTACACAATAAAACTTTAATTTCTCCCGCCCGAAACTGGTGTTTAATTTGTTCTTTGGGTACAATTTTCCAGTTTGAATTTTGATACAGTTCCCCTCCCCGTCCTGAATAACAAGCAATTTGAGATCCATATAATTGTTGTAATGTTTGTCGAAGATAATCCATTGTGTCGGTATATTGAGTAAAAATAATCGCGCTTTCCCGTTGACTTAATTCCTGTCGCAATATATTAATACAATGGGAAAGTTTACTATCTTCTCCGGTGTTTTCAAATTGCAGTAATAAATCTTGTAAATAGGCAATTTCTTCCGGGTCAGCCGGAATAACATAACGTTCTAATCCCTCGATAATGGGGTCGTCTGCGTCGTCTAAATCCCCTAAATCATCCGGGGTAATATTAATCCCATCTAAGCGTCTTTGTAGGGATTCTCGAATGGCATAAAAGGAACTGGTGAGGCGTTTACGGTAGAGGGTCATAATAAACCCCAAGGCTTTTTGATTTTCTTTTTGGGCTAAATTATAAAAATGACGAACATACTCACTCACAGCCCGATAAAGGGGGATTTCTCGATTTTTTTCTAAGGTAATGGCGTTATCTTGAACGAGGCGTTGAGCAATATCTTGGTCTAAAATACCGCGACGATAATATTGGCGGAGGGTATCACGGGTATGACGAAACATTAAATCTTTGAGGGGAGTATTAACGGTTAAATAGTGTTTAGAAGTATTGATAAAGTTGGGATTATCTAAATAGTGTTTAGGGTTAATCAATTTTATCCCTTTTTGCCAAACATCTTCTAGTTCACAAGCGAGGAGACGATCTTGGGTTTCTAAATACTGTTGGAATTGCGGACAAGGAGACCCCCCTTGTTTTAAATAATCAACGGCCATTTGTTGCCAAAAGTCTAAAATAAATTTGTTGGGTGTTTCTGATAATGTGCTAAAATGATCACAGAAATTATCCCCATATTGCCAATGTCCTTTTAATCCTAAAAGATTAAGTAAATCAAAGATTTCAATGGTGTCAATTTGCATCGGGGTTGCCGATAATAACATTAAAGATTGGGTTCTATCTCGTAATTTTTGCATTAACTGAAGCAAAGCGTTGGGGGTTTCTTTACGGTTTTGCGGGCTTTTGCGACGGGCATGATGAGCTTCATCTAAAACAATTAAATCCCAGGGTTCGGCTTCTAATAATTCCTGCATTCGGTCAGACCGACGGACTAAATGGGAAGATGCTAAGATTAAATTTTGAGAATTCCAAATATTTGTTGAGGGTTGATTCTTTGCAGTTAATGGAGAATTTTGGGGTTGCATGAGTTCTCCTTTACTATAACTCCAGAAATGCAAATTAAATTTTTCGCGCAGTTCTTCATGCCATTGGGGTTGAATACTGGCGGGGGCTAAAATTAAAATCCGTTTGGCTTTTTGACTGATTAATAAATATCTTAAAATTAATCCGGTTTCAATGGTTTTTCCTAACCCGACTTCATCGGCAATGAGGAAACTTTTAGGAAAGGTTTGGGCAACGCGGCGGAGAATTTTTATTTGATGGGGCCAAGGGGAAATGGGAATGGATTTTAAACAATAATCTAAACAACCTGGATGTTGATGCAAATTAAATAGAATTTCAAAGGCTTCTTTTTCTTCTTTAAAATTTAAAGCAGTGCGAACGTCCGGTTCGCTAATATTTTCCAATTCAATTTTTTTATCATTTATAAAATTATTGTTTTTATCATTATAATCAGGATTTAATTCATTGATAGAATCAGGATTTAATTCATTAATAGAATCAAGATTTAATTCATTGATAGGAGCATTGTTTTTATTATTGATAGGAGCATTGTTTTTATTATTGATAGGAGCATTGTTTTTATTATTTAGGGAGCGAGACGCTCCCACTGCTTCAATATTATGATTTTGTGGAATAGGTCGGGTATCAAATTCGGTTTGTTTATTCCAAGCAGGTTGGGTGGTTGGGGTGTATTGAAGTAATTTTTGCTCAACGGCTTCTGGGATATCAAAGACAAGGACATTCGGGCTTAATTGATGCCACAGTTGTTCAAATCTAAATTGTTCTTCTTGAACTCGTTCTAATTCTCGCCCGCCTTCCCAAGAACAATAAATATGAAAGGATTCAATATTACTTTCCCAACCGCTTAAAGATTCATTATTTGACCCACTAAAGGCAATAATATCTCCTTGTTTATCGGTGAAGATGCCAACTTTTTCATGAAAAATATGGTGATAATCAAGTTGAGTTTGGGCTTCTTCTGGGAGTCCGTTGGATTTTAAGGGAATGGCAATTTTAATCTCTAAATATTGATGGGCAATTAACCAACTGAGGATTTCAAAATGTTGGAGTTGAACAAAGGTTTCAGGATGAGTTAATTCGGTTTCTAAGCGGAATGTTAAGGCATCTCGGAGGGCGTAACCTTGTTGAATGGCTTCTAAATCTTGGGGGGAAAATTGACAGCCCATGATTAAGCGAATTTTCCCTTGGTTATGGAGCATTGCCCCCAGTCCCCGTGCAACTTTACTTAAGATGGCACTATTAAAAAATCCTGATTTACGGTCATATTGAATGGCGCATTCAAGGGCGGGAATATAGAAGTCCGCAATGGGGTTATTTTCCGTGCTAGAGTAACTGATTAACCATGAACGGTCTTGAAAAGTGGAAGCCATTTTAATTGCTTGGGTTAAAGTTATATGTTTTATTAAAGTTTTATTAAAGTTAGCGAGCGAGGACGCTCGCACTGCTATTCTCCTTTTAAAATTGTTCCCATAAGAATTCGTAATCTTCGGGAGTATTTGATAATCCCGCTTTGACGGAGTTTTGTCGAATATATTCCCAAACTTGACGGAAATGGTCTGAATTTCTAATTAATTCATCATAACGTCCATCTTGCCAAACTTTACCAATATGTTTCATAATAGTTGGGATATGATGGGAGCTATACCCTTTAATGGTTTTTAAAATCATGCCTATTGTCCAATATTGTCCTTCTGGTTTAGGAAAAGGTTTGATTAATAAATGAACATGATCTGGCATAACAACAACAGCAAAAAGCTCATATCTTTGTTGATTAAAAAATAGGCAACTATCTAAAACAACTTTTCGAGCTTCTGAGGTTAATTCTAATCTTTCCCAGGTAGCGAATGTAATAAAATAAATTCCCCCTGGAATTTCTAAACGAGGTCGAGGTTTTTTATAAGGCATGAATCATCTTATAAAATCAATACATCTTTTAATTTTATCATTCTCTCTTTAATGCTTTAATTTTATTCTTCTAGCAGTGCGAACGTCCTCGTTCGCTAATTTATATAATATATAAAAAATATAAGGTTAGCAGTGCGAACGTCCTCGTTCGCTAATTTATATAATATATAAAAAATATAAGGTTAGCAGTGCGAACGTCCTCGTTCGCTAATTTATATAATATATAAAAAATATAAGGTTAGCGAGTGAGGACACTCGCACTGCTTACAATTGCATTCTTAACCTTGCCCCAAATCCAAACTTAACTGTCCTAACGGTAACTCCAATTGTTCATAAATCTTAACTTTTCCCTTGATTTCATCCATTGCTAACCACAAATCCAATAACACCTTTTCCTCGACCATGCGTTTTTTCTCGTCTCCAATGCGGGGAATTACCTTTAACGCCACTTCTATGGTTCTCATGAATAAATCATTACTGACTAACCCCGTTACTTCCATAAACCGACGCACGGGGGTAACGCTTTCTTCTTCTTCATAAATCGCAATAATCGCGTGTAAACCATCGACTAAATAAGTTAAAGCAAATTCCGAGGGGTTAACAGAAAAGGCTCGTTTTTTTAACCGTTGTTGCGGCGTTAAAAGTTTACAAGTTCCACTGGCGGAGTCTAATAATTTATGAACTTTGGCTAAATCTGCGACATTAAAACCGCCAATGGCTAAGGCTAATTGTCGCGCTTCATCAAAGGGGAATTCACGGGCGCGGAAGGCATCCCAAGCCAGCAAATACCATTGGGTGAGGGCATCAAATCCGGCGGTATCTGTTTCGACTAATTTGCGAAAACGATAGTTAGCAATGGCTTTGCGGGCGGCTTCAAAGGCTTGTTCGGGGCGGACTTCTTCGCCGCTACTGTCGAGGATGGGATAGGAGCGACTGAACACATTTAAAGCGGGGCCAAAGGCGCTTAAATACAGGTCAATTCCGGTGATGTCGTTGGCTTCAAATTCGGGGGCGCGACTTTCGACGAGGTTGGCGACTTCTGGGCGCAAATCATCCCACCACGCTTGGCTGGCGTTGGGGTCACGTTTGCGACAGACGAGTAAAACCGTACTGGAAACCGAGTTTTTCTGGGCTTGGTGGAGGTTTTGGGGGTTTTCGGTACTGACGGCCCAGGATGCGGTGATTTCAAAGCCTGCATCTATTAAGGATTTGGCGAGGACATCCCAGGCGCCGGAGTCTTTATGGTTAAATTGGACGGTCATTACGCCGTCGGGTCGCAACACTCGGTAATATTCGGCAAAGGCGAGGGCCATTTTCGCTTCATAATCTTGGTTGGCGAGTTTTTCGGGGTTTTCTCCCATATTTCTAAACCGGGAGGGGTTAGCAACGGCTTCTCGGTCTTTGTCGGTGAGTTCATTAAAGAATAATTCAGGGAAAATATCGCCTAATGTGCGTTTCATCCAAACATAGAAAAAATCTGATAATTCTGCATATTGAATCGTGGCATAATAGGGCGGGTCGGTAATAATTGCATCTACAGAATTATCAGGAATATGATATAAACTATCGGCAGATGCAGAATTAATTTGAATCGTTTTAGGGTCGTACTTTTCGATTCCAGGTAAGCCCTTAGAATGGGGTTTTGTACCGAATAATGCACATAAATTTTTATAGTCTGAGGCAAATATATCAGCAGATGATTTCCATAATTCACCTTTTCCGCTCACTTCTGGATAAGTCCACATCAAGTTTAATGCGTGTTGTGCAGATGCTCTTTCAGCACAAGATCTGGATGAATGCCAATGTGATAACCTTGAATTAGTGTCAACACATCTATCTAATACTAAAGCTAAATAAGTGCTAACCGCTTCTACTTTTTCCCATTCATATTCAGCTTGCATTAACGCTTTAGCTTCATTAATAATTTCAACGTAGGTAACAAGGGTTAGAAGTTGACGGAGGTTAAATAATTTATCCCAGGTGTCAATACCATATCTAATTAATTCTTTTGTTTTATCACCAAAAACAACCTCTCCTTTTGGCATAATATCATCAATATTAAAATTATTATCAATTTTTTGATTAATATAATTTTCGGCTTTATCAATTCCATCAAAATCTATAGAATCAGGTATTCTAAACTCTAAACTTCCCTTACCTTTTTTATAAGCAACTGCATAAAGTTGATAACCAAAATTCTGATTTTGTGCTTGAGATTTAATCACGTCATCATCAATAACATTTCCACAATTCGGACATTTACCAACACCTCGGCTAATGGTTGTTGTGGTATCAGGATCATATTCCAATTCAATATTATCCGCAGCAGTGCGAACGTCCCGTTCGCTAATATTACTATCATCGCTAATATTACTATCATCGCTAATATTACTATCATCGCTAATATTACTATAATCGTTAATATTATTTTGATTATGATTAATATTATCTTGATTATCGTTAATATCTTGGGTTTTAATATTTGAGGTATTTAGATTTGAGGTATTTTGATTTGGGGTATTTTGATTTGGGATATTTTGATTTGGGATATTTTGATTTGAGGTATTTTGATTTGGGGTATTTTGATTTGGGGTATTTTGATTTGAGGTATTTAGCGAGCGGGACGCTCGCACTGCTTCGAGAGGATTTTGATTCGGTTTATAAACAATTGTAGACCCTTTGCCTTTTTTGCCTTTAATTAATTCAAAATCAACCCGTTTTTGTTCAGGATTAGGAATTGGTTTAACCGCATACCAATCACTTGTAACCTTTCTTTCCTGTCCTTTTCCTGCATAATTACTTGTTTTACTTAACCACCAATTCGGACTTAAAGGCACAACAGATTGACAATTCGGACAAACAACTGTATGCGCCCATAAATAATTTTGTACCGTTTCTCCAGGTAAAGACGGGAAAAATTCAGCCAACCGTTTTTCCGCTTCATCTCCCACCCATTTCACCCATTTATCAATATCTTCCTGTAAATCAGGCCCAAATTTTAACGGATATTCCATCGCCGCTTTCATCGTTACCACCGCCACCGGATTTAAGTCGGATGCTAACACATTCAACCCATATCTTGCCGCTTCAAACGGGATACTTCCACCCCCGGCAAAGGCATCTAAAATCGTCGGGGTGCGAGTTCCCCAGGTTTGTTCACAATAATCTTGAACCTTTTTAATAATCGTTGAAGTCGGCGGCGTTTTATACAGTTTCGTTTCGACTCCGGGGTTTAATCCTAATAATTTTTCAAATTCCTTGATATCAATATCCGCAGGTAAAATAGAAGCCAAAACCGACGCACGAGAAAACGATAATGGTTTGCGAGAATACCACCGATGCAACCCCTTAAATGGATTTCCCCCATGTTCAAAATACACCTGTTCATTGAGGAGTTTGACAGGCATTATTTTTTCAATAAAAACCGAGGGTCTAGGGGGTTGGGACATATCAGTTATCAGTTATCAGTTATCAGTTTAAGAGGGAACGGTTACAAGTTAATGAATGGTTTACGGTGGGCGATCGCTTATTCTATTATAGGGAATTATGGTTCATTGATTTAATAATAATTTTAACCCGTAGTGCGAACGTCCCCGTTCGCTAATCTTATTATTCTCGTTCGTTAATTTGATTTAATGTATAGCGGATTATTTTTAGCGAGTGAGTTTATGGTTATTTTTAGCGAGCGAGGACGCTCGCACTCCCTTAGAATAAATTGGATTTAATTGTAGTGCGAACGTCCCCGTTCGCTAATCTTATTATTCTCGTTCGTTAATATTATCATTCTCTAAACTTTATATCCTAGCGAGCGAGGACGCTCGCACTCCCTTAGAATAAATTGGGATTTAATTGTAGTGCGAACGTCCCCGTTCGCTAATCTTATTATTCTCGTTCGTTAATATTATCATTCTCTAAACTTTATATCCTAGCGAGTGAGGACGCTCGCACTCCCTTAGAATAAAATTGGATTTAATTGTAGTGCGAACGTCCCCGTTCGCTAATCTTATTATTCTCGTTCGTTAATATTATCATTCTCTAAACTTTATATCCTAGCGAGTGAGGACGCTCGCACTCCCTTAGAATAAAATTGGA
>Ga0082207_1000963_pt1 | contig 14691 bp, 8 predicted proteins | sample LakMenEpi10Aug09_FD_71540 | JGI IMG/M metagenome (GOLD analysis project Ga0082207, IMG submission 71540)
GCGGGGCGGCCACTCGTGTCGTTCGGCACGATTGCGGCGGTCGCCGGCAACAGAACCAGCCTCTTCAGGTCGTTCAGCGCCGAGGTGGATTCGGAACACGAATCACGGACCGGCATGTCGCCCATCCACTGTTCACTGCCGTCGGCCATAGTATCTGCTCAATCTCGCCGCGGACCTCGACCTGACGTTTGCGCTGGCGGGCAAGAGCAGGCTCGCGGACGTCGGCCGCGGCGACCTCCGCTCATCCGCCGCCGTGCATGAAGGTTCGACCGTCCACAACGGGACTGCACGACGGGACGGATTGATCGGCTGATCCCGCCAAAGCTCGTCAGGCTGGGCCACCAGGCCGACCGGGTCAACCGGGGCTGCCGCGAAATCGCGTCGGGCCGGGGCGTCCGCCGCCTGGAAAATTTTAGATTTTTTGTAACCCCGGATTGATTCTCGCCATATTCCTAGGGTACGACAGTTGAGCGACGAACCAAGGATCGCAACCGTTTTTGGCAGCACCGCCAGCCTGGAGAACAACATGCAATCAGCCCTCGCAATGACGTCAGTCCTCCTGCGGCTCGCCCGCGGTTTGGCCTTGGTGGCTTCGGTGGCCGCCGTGATGGCTCCGTGCGGCGCGGCCGAGGACCAGACCATCGTCCCGCCGCCGGGCGACTACAAGATGGTCGAGGTGGTGCTCGAGAAAGGGCATCCTGAGGGAGGCAATCTGACCCTGCGCGGTGGCATCCGCGACGGCAAACTGATGATCCCCAATTCGCTGAGCGTGCGCATAAAGGCCGGCGACCTGGTCTTCACCGCCGATGCGGTCAAGGGCGAGTTTGGTTGGCGGAAACCCGACAAGGGCCAGAACCAGGGGCCGGCCGACACGGTGATCCACCCGTATGCCGTGGACGCCAAGATCGCCGGGGGCACGGTCACGGGCACCTGGAAGACCGCGGACGGGAAGGGGACCGGCGCTGTGTCGGGCTGGATCAAGACGGAGAAGGAGCTGCAGGCGGCCAATGCCTTTACCAAGGGCAAGGACTGGGCGTTCTACCACGGATCGTTGAGTTCGTTCGCCGCGGCACCGTGCGGCCTGACGCTGGCGACCGATCCGAAGGACTTCCGTCTGGTCTGGAAGAGCGAGGATCTGATGCCCAACGGGCAGGGCAACGGGTGTCACTACCTGCCGGGCTACCTGATGTGCCGCACGATTGGCGGCGGCGCCAGCCCCGTGGTCTCGGCCGACGGCAAGGTGTACGTCAACTACATGCAACCGACCGGCACGGTGTCGGGCATCGAAAAACCATGGGGGAACTTCCCATCGGCCCTGGCGGAACTCGAGAAGATTGCCGAGGCGTGGAAGACCGACGTGGGTCCTGGCGTGCGGGAGAAGTTCCTGCAGGATGCCGACGACGTGATCGTCTGCATGGACGCGGTCACCGGCAAGACCCTATGGAAGACGGTGTTCGCCGAGAAGGGCCGGTATGCGCAGGGGCATAAGATCGGCCCGGTGAACAACACTCCCTGCCTGGGCGACGGCAAGGTGTTTGCGATGGGCAGTTTCGGGCGGGTCTATGCCCTGGACGCCCAGACCGGCAAACCGCTGTGGGAAGTCCCCAACATCACGCCCATCAAACTGCCGCAAATCTTCGAACGCACCACGGGGAATTCTCCGGTTTACGTTGACGGCGTGGTGGTGATGGGCAACCAGGTCGGCGTGCTCCACGGGTTCGACGCCAACACGGGCAAGGAACTTTGGAAACTGCCGGGGAAGAACCACCAGCTCGCCGTGCCTTCGATTTGGAAGCATCAGGGCAAGGACTACATCCTCTCGTTGGAGGGAGGGTTCTTTGGGTCGACGAAGATTTTCTGCATCGAACCCAAGTCCGGCAACGTGGTCTGGGAAACGGACTACAAGGGCGGCAGCAAAGGCGTCTCAGTCAGCGGCGACATCATGGTGGGGCTGACGTTCAGCGTGAAGGGCGAGCCGCAAAAGGATCCCGAGTGCGTCGCCTGGCGGATGACGCCGGAGAAGGCGGAGCGGATCTGGGCGACGCCCGTCAAGGCACATGGGGAACTTAGCTCACCGGCGGTGAACGACAAGTACGTCGTCGTCGGCGCACCAAACCCCGGTGAAATGCAACTGCTGGACCTGAAGACCGGCAAGGTGCTGGCGACCGACAAATTTTCAGAAGCGATGAACGAACCTCACATCTTCATGGCCGAGAACCTGGTGTTTGTCAGCCCGGATGGTTCCCATGGCAGAAACACCTTACATGTCTATGGCGCGACCCCGGAGACGTTCAAGTTTCTGGGCAGCTGGGCGCCGCCCCACCACCAAACGAACTCCTACCACTGCAAGTGTATGGTCTTCCCGGTGGTGGAGGGCCGGCTGTTCATGCGGGGATTCGACGGCATCCACTGCTACGACCTGCGCAAGCAGCAGTGAACCGCCGATCGATCCGCGACCCGATCGATCCGCGACTCAGTGCGACTCAGTGCGTCTGCGTGCCGGCGTCGGCGTCCTGCGGCGGGCGGTGAGCCCAGATCGAGGCCAGCACCGAGCCGGTGACGTTCATCACGGCCGAGAACGGGGCCGGCACGATCGCCGCGCCCGGGATCTTCAGCACCTCGGCGGCCAGGTTGGCGGCCAGCCCGCCGTTCTGCAGGCCGACCTCGATGGCGATCGTGCGGCTGTCCTGACGATTGATGCCCACGAGCCGGCTGGCGAAGTACCCGAGCAGGAAGCCGCCGACGTTGTGGAGGACGACGCCCAGCAGCAGCAGTCCGCCCACGTGCTCGACCTGGGCGCGGCTGCGGAAGGAGATCACCCCGCAGATCAGGCAGATCGCGACCATCGACGTGATGGCGAGCAGCCGCTCCGCGACCCGTCGATCGGCCCGGCAGCGGGTGAGCACCGCGTTGGCCACGAGGCCCACGGCCACCGGGGCGACGACCGTCGCCAGGATGCTGGAGAACATCTCGGCGTAATCGAGATCGACCGTCCGCCGCGCGTAGAGGTAGACCATCAGCGGCGTCATCACCGGCGCCAGCAGGGTCGACACGGCCGTCATGGTCACCGACAGCGCGACGTTGCCGCGGGCCAGGTAGGTGATGACGTTGGAGGAAATGCCCCCGGGGCTCGCCCCCAGGAGGATCATGTCCAGGGCGAGTTCCACCGGCAGGCCGAGGGCGCGTGAGACCGCCCAGCCCAGCAAGGGCATCGTCGTGAACTGCAGCACGGCCCCCACGACGACGCCCTTGGGCATCTGCAGGATGCGGACGAAATCCCCCGCGGTGAGCGTCGCCCCCATGCCGAACATGGCGATCTGCAGCAGCCGCGTCACGAGCAGCGGATTGTCGAGCGGCAGACGGCTGACCAAGGCCGGCGGCGCGATCAGCCCCACGAGGACCGCCGCGACGACCCAGGCGGCGAACCCGTAGGTCCGCGTCCGCGGATGGACCGCGACGAGCACCGCGGCCGCCACGACGACGAACACGGCGATGAGGCTCTGGGTCGGTTCAATGACGGCCGAAACGAGTCAGGGCGGCGGCACGTTCAGGCGAAGAGTTCGGGGAGCGGGCCGTTCTGGTCGAAGTCGCGGAGCATCGGATCGGGATCGCCAAACGTCTTCACCGGCTTGCCGGCGGCGTGCAGGAGGCTCGTGTACAGGCCGTTGATGGTGCGGTGCCCCGGCTTGGCGTAATCCGGGTAGCTGAGGTACCGGCCGGCCTTGAGCCGGCCGCCCAGGTCGCCGATGAGCACGAACGGCCACTCCCCGCACCGGCTGTGATGCCCCTCGGCGGCGTCGCTCAAGTACACGATGAGCGTGTTGTCGAGCATGGTGCCGTCGCCCTCGGGCACGGCCTGGAGACGCTTCATGAGCTGGGCGATGAGCTTGAAGTGGAAGTTGCGGATCTTATGCGACGCGTCCTCCCAGGTGAGCGGACCGGAGCCGCCGCCGTGGCCGATTCCGTGCTTGTCAAGCTGGATTCCCAGGCCGGTGAACGTGATCGCGAAGAAGGGGTCGCCAACGCCGGAGGCGAGTGTCACGACGTTCGTGGCACCGCCGATCAGGGCCGCGGCCGCGAGGTCGAACTGGGCGTCGAGCCGATCGGTCTCCACGTCCGAGGCATACTTGTCGTTCGGCACGGGCTTGGCCTTATCGAGCGAATCACGCACCTCGACGATCCGCCTTTGGCGATCCCGCAGCAGTTCGTAGCTACCGAGGTAGGAATCCAGCTTCTCGCGATCATCGGCCCCGAGCGACTTCTGCACCCGGCGAATGTCAGAGGTCATGAAGTCGAGCAGGTCCTGGTTGGCCTGGAACGTCTTCAGCCCCTCACCGCCGGCGACAACGCCGAAGATCGACTTGTACGCCAGATCAGGGCGGCAGATCGTGGGCAGCTTTTGGCCGGCCCCCCACGCGGAGCAGTTGTAGATCACGGTGTGTTCGGGGCGGTCGGCGATCCCCAGCCCGACGACTGGAAGCACACCGCCCACGTGCTTCGCCAGGGCCGCATCGATCGTCTCCGCGAACGCGCTGCCGCTGTTCCCGACGCCACCGCGGCCGTTGAAGGCGCCCAGGGCGCCAAAATTGTTGGAATGGCCACCGCCGCAGATCTTTCCCGACAGCCCCTGGACGATCGTCATCTTGTCCTGAAACTCGGCAACCGGCTCCAGGCCGAGCGGCAGTTTCGTGCCCGCGAGCGGAAACTCCTCGAACTGCTCACGGTTCTTCTGCGGCTTGAACTGGATCCCTTCGGGCACCACGTGGTACGGACGCAGTCCGTTGCCCTCGACGACGAACACGAACCGCGTCGGCCGCGTGTCCCGGCCGGCGGCCTCCGCCTCGATCCGCGACAGGAGCGGCGACAGCAGCGCGCCTCCCGCGCCCAGCGTGACGCCCTTGAGAATCTCTCGGCGGTTGATCGTCATGGTCATGGCTCCCGTTTCGTGGGGTGAGAAGCGACGTTTTCGAACTGTGAACTTTCGATCCGTGTGGTCTGCTCGGCGTGCTTGCGGTAGAGGAACGAGTCGCTCGTCAGCAGCGACACGATCAGCTCACGCATGCTGCCGCCGCTGCGGACATACGCGGCATCGGCCGCCTGGAGCGTCGCCGCATCGACCGGCGTTTCGTTGCGGCCCATCCAGTAGCGGAAGGCGTGCCGCACGAACACCTGCCGCACCCGCTCCGACTTCGCCAGCCGCCGGATCATCTCCGCCGAACCCGACACCGGGCCGTCGATCGCCGGCTCGCCGGAGCCCTCGATCACGCCGGAGGCATCCACCGGAAGATCCCGCATCACCGGCCCCAGCGGCTTGCCCTTGGCATCGATGTTTTTCGCCGTCTTCTCGGGATCTTGCACCTGCTCCCGCACGCGGAAGCGGCCGAAGTGGTCGAAGTCCTCGAACGCGACTCCCAGCGGATTCATCTGGCGGTGGCACTTCCAGCAGTATTCCTCTTGCGTGACCCGCATCCGTTCCCGCAGCGAGTTGTGCGGCTCGTCGGGAACCTGCGCGTTGACCGTGATCGGCAGGTCGGGAATCGTGCCGCCGAGCAGTTTCTGCCGCACCCACTTGCCACGCTTCACGATGTCGTTGTCGAAGTTGCCGCTCCGCGCTACCAGCCATGAAGGCTGCGTGAGGATCCCGGCCCGCTGGCTGGCCGGCAGTTCCACGGGGCCGGCGGACCATTTCCAGTCCGGTGGAACGCTGTAGGAATCGTGGGGCTCCTGTTTCGCCCAGCCGACGACGTTGACGAAGCTACGCGTGGTCGTCAGCAGTTCCTCGAGCACGTTCTTGTCTTCCGAAAGGATCAGTTCCACGAGCCGGTCCGTGTCCTGGACGAGATACTGCGGCAAGTGGTTGCCGTTCGACGCCTTGTCCTTGAACACGAGCTCGGCGTCCGCGTAGCCGAAATACTCACGGAAGAAGTTCAGGATTCGCGGCTTCGGGACCTTGGCGTCCGTCAGCATGCGCCGCACCTCCCGCTCGACATCATCGCGGGTCTGGAGCGTGCCCTTCGCCACCGCGTCGCGCAACGCCCTGTCGGGCCCGTCGTCGGAGAATGCGAACGCCAGCGCGAAGGCGATCTCCCGCGGCGCCAGCCTCACCCGGCCGTGCGCGTCGGGCGAACCGCCCCCCAGTTCGTATCGAAACACCACCTCGGGCGTGAGGCACACCGAGGCCACGAGGTTGCGCGTGGCCGCACCCGGCCCCAGCTTCTTCGCCCCCGCGCGAAAAAACGTCTCCCGTTCCCGCAGTTCGTCGGCCGTCGGATCGCGTGCCAGGATCGACCCGTAGAGCCAGACGATCGCGGACCGCACCTGCTGGTCGGTCGGCTGCTCCGGGCCCGCCGTGCACAGCGGCAACAACACCGGCGGAGCCTCCCACGCCTCCGGATTCGACCTGCCGTTCTCGACCTTGTTTCGCACCATCGCCTCGGCGACGGCGTTGGCGTTGGCGAGCAGAATCTGCACTCCTGACGCATCGACGTCGTAGATATTCGCGTAATCCTTGAACACTCCTTCGCCCGACAGCGTGAAGGGGTTGGTGATGCTCACCCGCTGCTTCAGGCTCCCGACCAGACGGTCGTACGCGGCCGGCCGGATCCGCCAGTATCGCGGCGGCGACCACGAGGGCCCGGCCGGCGGGCGGCCGAAGAGCTGCTCGTGCGGCACGAAATTGCCGTACGCCGGCATGAGCAGCTTGTCATCGTAGTGCAGGCCACCGCGAGCCATCTCGCTCTTCACCCAGTCGACGATCGCCTGTCGCTCCGCGTCGCTCGGCTGATTGGCGTCTTCCGGCGGCATGAGACGGAGGCTCAGCTTGTCGGCGATCCGACTCCAGACCGTGGCGGCGTTGCCACCGGCCAGATTGGCGTCGAGCGTGTCGATCGCGAGGTTCGCCTCCTGCTGGCCGGCACCGTGGCAGTCGAAGCAATACCGGGCCAACAGTGGCTGTACCGACTTGCGATAGGCGGCGAGGTCGGTTTCGGCGGCATGCACCAGGTCCGTCGCACCAATCCAGACCACCGCCATCCAGATTGCCGCCGATAGGACGGTGCGGGCGATCGCTGCGGTCGAGTTCACTTCGATTCCTCCGACATTTCGAGCACCAGCCGCAGCCCCGTGTAGGCCATGCCTGGGGCGTGGATTTCGCGTCTGCGGGAGTTGCGAAAACCGCACCGGCAGTAGTCGGCCAGGCTGCACCAGCTGCCTCCCCGGATCGCTGAACCTTGAGCTTCCTTGGACGCTTTGTGCAAAGGGTCTGTTCCGCCGCCAAGCGGGGGCAGCGGCCGGCCGGAAAACGTGTCGCGGCACCACTCCGCGAGATTTCCGTGGACGTCGTGCAGCCCCCAAGCGTTCGCCAGATAACTGCCCACGACCGTCGGGCCCTGTCCCACGCCATCGTTGAGTCTGGCAGAAGCGTAGAAGAATTTGCCCAGATCCTCCTTCCCCAGGGTTTCGTCGGCAAAATTGGCATAGCGGGGCAAGTCGGAAACCTCGTCGCCGAAGCAGAATTGCGTATTCCGGCCGGCGCGGGCGGCATATTCCCACTGGGCCTCGGTGGGGAGGACGTATTTCCAAGTCGCGGGCAGCCGGCCCGCCTTCCGCTCGCTCTGGTTGACGGCACCCAGAAACTTCTCGCAGGTGTTCGTCACGCACGGCAGGTTGCGGCCCTTGGCTCCGTGCCGGCCATTAAACTGCAGTTCTGTGACCTCGTATTTGCCGATCCAGAAGCCTTTGCTGATGGTGACCTGCACCGGCCGGGCATCCGCTGCGTCCGGGGAGGTATCGCTGGCGGGAAGCCCCATCGTGAAGGTCCCGGGGGGGCACCAGCAAAACACCATCCCCAGTCCGTTGACCCACTGCTGGCCGGCCCGCGTGCCCACGGGCGGCTCCGGCGACTGGATGAACTCTTCGCCCGTGACGAGCGGGAGTCGACGGAGCCGAGGGGTCGCGCCGGCGACGAGCGGCTTTTGCTTCCCTTTCGAGATCTGCGTGACGTGTTCCCCGACGGCGTCCACCAGTTGGCCGAGCGTGTCGTTTTCAGCCGCCACGGCCTTCGCGAACGCTGCCGCCAACGACGACGGACCGCCCCCTTCCGGGGATGGGGCCGCGACGATGAGCGTGTCATCGGCCAGATCGGCATCGCGAAACTCCGCCAGTCCGGCCGACTGTCCGGGCTTCGCCGCCGGACCTTCATGTCCCGTGTCGAGCACGACCAGATGCGCCCCGGCGGCGCCGCGGTCGCGAAGATTTTTGAGCACCGCAGCCACCGCCACCGACTTGTCCGCGAGCCGCAGGGAAGTGCTGGTACCGCTCGGGGGCGAGGGAGCGGGCTTTTGATCCGCCGGACCGGCGTAATAAAAAATGGCCAATCCGTTGGTGACCGTTTCCGACAGGAATCCGTTCAGGGCCGCATCGAACCCCTTGTTATCGAGATCCTTCTTCACCGTCACCCGGTAGCCGCGGTTCGTGAGTGCATCGGCGACGGTCGCCAGATCCTTTTCGACGCTCGGGATTGCCTGGCCGCCGGAGGTGGTCGTCCCGATCAGAAACGCCGTGCGATCCTGGGCGGCGGCGATGCCCGCCCACGCCGTCACGACCGAAGCCAGGATGACGGCCGACCGGAAAGCCCTCCGCCAGCGGGCGAACCGCCTTCCAACACGACCGTCTCCAGAGACGCTTCCGCTCGCGTGCATTGCAAAGCCTTCGACACCGCCGTTTGGATGCAACAAAACCCGTAGAGCTGGCTGACGCGGCTCGTCGCGGTACCGCGGTGGACGCCCCGATCAGTATACTCGCAGACGGACGGCCTCATCATTATTCTCCGGGTGGAACCGGGGAGCGGAGCCGCCCTTCCCTCCCCCCCCGGGTCTCCCTCGCTTTTCAGAGGTATTTCGGAGTTCGATCATGATGACGTGCGTGCCACCGCGTCGGGCCATGGTTTTCTGCGTCGTCTTCGCGTGGGCGGCGCAGGCTGCCCTCGCCGGCTATGAACAGCCCGTCTACATCGACGGGTGCCGATCGGCCGACGGCCGCTACGAGGTCGTCGCCGAGGCGAAGGTCCGGGCTTCTTCCGTCCACGGCCCGCACACGTGGGAGTTCATCTGGAAGGACACCCAGACCGGCGCGACCCACCGCATGGCGGCCCAGGGCATTCAGGGGGGGCTGATCCGCGCCCAACTGTTCATCGCGCCCGACGGCGAGACATTCGCCCTCTGGAACCACGTCATCCAGTATTGGCCCGAAAAGTCGAAGATGCATTCGCACGACGAGCTGCCCTACCAGGAGAAGCCGGGCGAGGAGGAGAAGTTTCGCGGGCTCGACATCCACAAGAAACGGTTGATCATCTACCGCAAGGACGGCTCGATCGTGAAGGAGTTCGGGGTGGCCGACTTTCTCACCGACGAGGAGTGGAAGGCGGCGACGGCGAACTTCACCGTGACGAGCTGGCTGCGGGAATACGAAGGCCTGAAGCGGAAGGAAATGTGCCGCACGCAGTATGCGTTCTACCGCGTCAGTCCCGATTACACGGTGCTGGAGTTCCAGCCGGTCGCGTCCCGGAATCCGGCGGTCAAGCCGCGGGTCGTGCGGGTGTCGCTCACCGACGGCCGGATCTTCGGCCCCGATGAGGAGATCACCGACCCGGAGAAGATCCCGGTGCGGCCGTTCATCGGCGCCGACGCGTTGCCGAAGGCCAGCAAGGATTGGATCGAAAATTATGTTCCGAGCCTCGACCCCGTGCGGAAGGCCGGGGAGTTTCGCATCGTCTCCGTGGCCGAGGCGTTTCCGGTGGAGAAGGCGCGGCCCGTCAAGCCGGTGACGTTCGGCGAGGTGAAGCTGCTCGCCTCCGGGTATCAGCAGGCCGACACGCCCGCGGTGCTCTTGGGGTTCGCGGGTCGAAAGGAGCCGACGGTGGTGTTCGCCGAGGCGAAGAAGAACCAGCTCTTCCGCTACCCCGTCGGCGCCGAGGGGGCCACGGCGGAACTGTTCTCGTCGGAAGCCGGCCGGGGCCGCATCGGTCCCGACGGCCGCAGGTTCTACGGCCTGTACGGCGGCAGGCTCGCCTCGTGGGACCTGCTCTCCAAGGATTCCAAGCCGGTAATCCTCTGCGAGAAGGCCGCCAACGACCGGGATTTTTCGATCAACGACCTGGCCGTCTCGTCGCGGGGCCTCGTCTACTTCACGACGCTCAAGGATCCGGAGAAGGGCCGCCTCTCGGCCTTCGATCCGCGGACGGGCAAGGTGACGGTGTTGTTCGACGGGGAGCAGGAAGAAAAACTTTGCAATCCCAACGGCATCGCGCTCGACGCGGCGGAACGCTTTCTCTTCGTGGGGGTTTCGAACTACAAGAACCCGGGCCGGGCCGGCGTCTACTGCTTCCCGATCCGCGAGGACGGCACCATTGATCTCGAGAAGGGCGGGTCGGCGGCGTGGGTGCCCGTGAAGGCCGACGGCATCGTCGTGCGGAACTCGGGCGACGTGTTCCTGACCACAGAGGGGAAGGTCGAGGGCTTCGACATCCATGGCCGATCCCGCGGGCACGTGACGGTTCCCAAGGGCACCGGCACCAACCTCTGCTTTGGACCGCCCAATTCACCGCTGGCCGACACGCTCTTCTTCACCACCTGGGACTCCCTCTACTCCGTGAGCGTGAAGTGAGTCAGTGTGGGAACTGCGCGTCCGAAAGGCGAACGCTTTCCCGGGCCGCGGAATCCGCGTAGAGCACGGCCCGTAATCCAGGGCCCCTGGCTTAATACAGGGCCGCTGGCTCAATACAGGGCCGTCACCGCCACGCTGCCGGTCAGCCCCTTGAGGGTGATGGTCTCCTTCTCCTTGTTGAACCCGGTCCACGGCTGGCCGTTGACCGTGACGCCCTTTATCGGCGCGGACGTCGGGTGCCGGAACCGCAGCACCACCTCCTGCGGAGGCTTGCGGGCGGGCATCTGGATCGTCGCGGTGATCGAGCCCTTGTCAGCGTCGGAGACGATTTCGTAGGCGACCGCGCCGAACCGCGTGGGGGCGTCCTTGACGCTGATCTTCTTGCCCTGCTCCAGCCACGCCCGCGGCGTGCCGCGGCCCAGCCAGAGCGTGCCGCCGTCCTCCCACACCAGCAGGTTGCGGAACTGCTCGATGAACCACGCCGTCGAGCCCAGGTCGCCGTCAGGCCCGTTGTTCGCCGTGCCGCCACAGCCGCTGCCGTGCGTGAAGCCTTCGGTCATGCCGCCGTGGGGCTGCACAAACGCCGCGTAGTTGATCATCCAATACCGCAGGAACGGCCCGATGTCGTCCCGGCGAAAATGGGTCTGGGCCACCAGCGACGCCTTGGGCAAGCCAGCGATGCCGTTGAAGAACACGTCGTCCTCCTCGGCCAGGCCGCGGTCTTTCCGCGTTTTCGTGACGACCTTGTTGAGGTGCGCCTCCTCGACGATCTCCAGGTGCCCGTTCAGTCGGGGGTCGTCGGCGGGCAGCAGGCCGCCCCCGAGGAACAGCGGCAGGGCCCCATGGCCGTAATCCGCCTCCCCATAGATGCCGAAACTCTCCCCCTGCATCGAACCCCGGCGATACATGCTCATCGGCATATAGCTGCGATACGTGCCGGCTCGCGTCAGCCGCACCGGCGACAGCGCCAGCTCCCGCTCGACGGCCCGCAGGAGATCCTGTCGATACGCCTCGGCCTCCTCGCGGTAGCGTTTCGCCAAGGCCGGATCGACCGCGTCGAGGGCTTCGGCGAACCGCTGCAGGGCCTGGACCGCGTGCGCGTCGGAGTTGATGTACCACAGCCACAGACACCTGCCGAGGTAGGTGTCGCCGAGGACCAGCGGCGGCAGCAGGCCCGCCGCCCAGAGCCGGTCGCGACTGGGCACGTCCGCCATGTATTGCCGCCGCTGGCGGATGATCCAGTCGGCCGCCTTTTGCATCCGGGGCAGGTTTTTTTCCAGCCATGCCGTGTCGCCGGTGAGCAGGCAGCGATCGGCCATCGTCCGCAGGATCAGCCAGGTGCCGGTGTGCGTGCCGTCGTGGTACCAGCCGATGTCGTACCGCATCGTCTTGCCATACTCGAAGCTGCCATCGCCATCGACGAAGTCGCCGTCGGGCTTGACGGTGCCGGGGCAGTTGAGCCAGTAGTCGAACCGCTTGGCCGTCGTCTCGTGCGCACCGACGAGGTCGGCGGCATACAGCATCGGGGCGGCCTCGAACGAGAGCTGCTGATAGCCACCCTTGTGCACGCGGAGATGATGGGTCGCCCGTCGCCAGGCGTCGTTCCACCGCTCGTCAGGCACCTGCACGAGCATGGCCCCCGCCGGCGGCTCCTTGAAAGGCACGAGCTCCCAGAGATCCGTGCCTTCCTTGCAGCCCGGCAGCTTGATCTGCCGGAGGGCCTCTTCGCACGAGGCGATCTCCTTGTGCCGACGAATCACCTCCAGGATGCTGCGCGGGTTCGTGGCCGCAAGTTCCGCCGCGAACGCCCGTCCCGTCTTCCCGCTGCCGGCCTTGGTGATGAACACGCCGTGCTCGGGCACGAGGATCGGCCCGTGGTTCACGTCGTCGGGCAGGAAGGTCAGGTTGCCCCCCTTGGTCCAGAGCGTGATCCGCGTGTCCAAGGGAGAGATCCGTGCCTTCTCCCCGCGGCCGCGACTTCCAAAACGGCCGGGATGGAGCACCGAGACGGCGATGCCACGCCGCGGGCTTCCCGCCGCGGCCGCGGACTTCCACGCGTCCGGGCCCGTCATCGTGGTGCCCTTGTCCTCCGGCAACGGTTTGACCGACGTCACGTAGCCGCCATAGGCCTCGATCCGGCCATCGAACACCTTCTGCTCGGAGTCTTCCGTGCAGCCCCACTCGATCTCCAGGTCGAGCGTGCTCCATGTCCTCGGTGGCGGATAGAGATGGATCGACGGGCAGCCGTACTTCGCCCCGGCCGGAGCCTTGGCGGCGTCGAAAAACACGGCCACCATGTCCGTGGGCTGAAAGATCGCCTTTCCTTTCGTGGGGCCCTCCGGCTGTTCGTTGAGGTAGGTCAGCGTGTGACCGTCCGCCGAGATCGCCGGGGCGGCGAGCACTTCGTCGCGGACCACCCCGAACCAGCCCACCGTCGCCGGATAGACGCGGACCTCGATCGACTCGACAGGCGGCACGGCGGCCCCCGCGGGCCAACGCAGTTCGATCCGCTGCGTCGGCACCGGTGCCAGCCAGAGCAAGGCCGAAAAAAGCCGGCCTTTGGGGGCCGGAAGCAGACCGAGTTGTTTGAACCCTTCGATTCGCTTCTTGTCCTGCTCCGTCTCCGGCGTCTGCGATGCAACGGTGCGGTAGACCTCGTCAAGCCGCTTCAGCCGCCGCGGGATGAAGGAGGCCTCCGGCTTCTCCTGCACCTCGCGGTCCGCCCGCCAAGCGTATGCCCATGACGCCATGTCCACCGGCTGGCCGGCGAGTTTTGTCAGGTCGGGCGTCGCTTCCGCCTGCGGCTCCACCGCTCCGGCCGTGAGGACCATGCCCAGGGTAGAGAGGATGGCTGCTGCTACTGCTTTTGGCATGACGTTCATCGGGAGATCCTGTGGAGAGTCCTATCGGAATTTGGAAGTATAGGCCGGCCAAGAGCACGTCCACAACGGTCTCCGGGCTGACGAGCGGCTCGCGAATCTGGCGTGAATCTGGTGTTGCCCGTGTTTGAACGCCTGCCTTCGCCCCCTTGGGGCTTCGATCCCGCGAGCTGCGTTCACCGCGTCGACAGCAGCACGATGCTGCCGTCGACGCATGCCGCCGCGATGCGGTCGCCGGCGACCGCCAGCCCCTGCGGCACCAGGGCGGCGGGCAGTTCGGCGGTGGCCAGGACGGCGGCTTGGCGATCGCAGAGCTGCAACTGCGGGGCAATCTGGTTGTTTTTGCCACCCCTGGCTTGAGCATCGCAGATCAGGCGGTCTGTCGTCGCCACGATCGCCTTCATTTCCCTGGGCTGGGCCAAAGCCTCGCCCTTGTCGACGGCGATGCTGCCGTCGTCGGCATAGGGAGCCCGCCACAGGCCACCTTTTTGAAAGACGATCGCACCCGCCGGTTCGATCACGAAGAACCTGCTGGTCGTCTCGCCGGTCTTGAAGCCCTCGGGATTGCGGGCCTGCATGAAGGATAGTCCGGTCAATGGCACTTCCGCAACGATGTCCACCGGCATTTCCGAGCCGATGAGCGGCCGGTGAGTCTGGTGCCGCGTTTCCCGGCACCGAATCAGCGGCCCCCGGAACGGCAGCCCTCCCCCCGGAGCGGCGAGTTTCTCGCCTCGGCGCAGACCGTCTCCCGGGTCGCTCGTCCGGGGCCTTGATGCCTCGCGCGGGCACCGATCAGAGGCTGTGAATGTCGATCACGGGCAGCTCGTCTATCCGTCCCTGAACCGCTTCGCGGTCGTCATGAGCCTGGACAAGCTGGCCCCAGTCGGTGGGCGGCCCGCGCGCGGGGGAGATCGGCGGCGGCTCGAGCGGTTCGCCAAGATGCGTGAGGATTTTCCGGATCGGGCCCGGCTCGGTGATGAACGCGATCAGCCGGATGTCGCCGCCGCACGCTGGGCACTCGAGCGGAAACTCCTCACCCACCCGGGCCAGGAGTTTCGCCCAGGCAATCCGCGAGGTGTCGTGCGAGGGACTGGCTCCGGCTGCGCAGCAGTCGGTGCCTGTCCCTGTTTCCCTCTGTTTCCCTCGCCGC
>Ga0082207_1000964_pt1 | contig 14681 bp, 15 predicted proteins | sample LakMenEpi10Aug09_FD_71540 | JGI IMG/M metagenome (GOLD analysis project Ga0082207, IMG submission 71540)
TAAAATAAATGCTTTTTTTAAAAAAAAAAATATAACTTAAATTTAATTTAATCTGACGGAAATTATACCCCCGTTTACATTGAATCTTATTTAATAAATTTCTAAAGTGATTTATTTTTGAGATGTTCTCTTCTAAAGAAGCTGATATTCTTCCAGAGTACTTTGATATTATTTTAATAAATAAAAAGAGTATCAAGAAATTCGATGCTGAAATGCTTGATTTCACAGTTAAATTCAAAAATATTCCGGAAGAATTTGTCTCATCTCTGAAAATGATGGAGACAGTTATGACATCAATTGTTAAAACAATCTTGGTAAATACTAAACCTATGGATACAGTAAAAATGTATATAGATCATGAAGTATTGAAAGACAATGTTCAATTTAAATTTACTAAAGCAAACGAAATATCAAGTGAATATATTATTAATTGTCTTACAAAACTCGCTCAATCAGGAAAGATACTGACGTTGGATGATAAACTCAAGTTTCATGTACTTATTATCCACCAACTCGAGGGCGGCGGTGTAAAAAGATTAGGGCATTTTTTACTAAAAAAGCAATGTGTGGTACGTATTTTGAGGAACAAGTTTGATAATTTGTGTGGTTTAAGAGCTGTGATTGTTGGAAAAAGTATTGCTGATAAAAGTGATAATTATGATATTGTGAGGGATTCTAGGAACACTTTACAAAATGAATTAGCTATTCAATTAGCAAATAAGTTAGGATTCAGCATTTGTAATTCTTTAGTGATAGAAGATTTAATTAAAGTAGAGAAATATCTTAAAGACTATCAGTTTATCATTATTAATGGCGATTTAATGTGTGAAATAGTTTATGCAGGGCCTCATAAGTTAAAAAAAATTATTTTATTTTATCACGACCATCATTTTGATACAGTAAAAAGTCTTCCAGCCTTTTTTTCAAGAGCTTATTTTTGCGACGTGTGCTTAAAACCATATCCTGATTTTAATATACATCCTTGTAATGATGTGTGTAAAAAATGTAAGAATCGTGAATGTCAAAGGATATCTTTTGAGAAAACTATCAAGTGTGAGTTTTGTTTAGTAGTTTGTAATTCGTATTTATGTTTTTTACATCATCGAGAGAAAGTGTGTTCGAAAATAGATAAGTGTTTAACGTGTGGGGCTTTTAATATTTTTTCTCATAACTGTAAGGGAAAATGGTGTATGTTTTGTCGAAAACAAGTAGATTTAGAACACAAGTGCTATATTTTAACGGAGGAAAAGGAAAATTCTAAGAAAAATAATGCAGGTTTTATTTTTTTTGATTACGAAGCAATGCAGACAGGCTCGAATCATGAAGTGAATTTAGTGTGTGTAACAAGAAAATGTGTTAATTGTGTAAATGATTTAGAATGTACGGATACAGAGTGTCGTGATTTAGTTTTCACTGATAATGATGAATTCTGCATTTGGCTTTTTAATTCAAAAAATAAAAATTTTATTGCGTTTGCTCATAATATGCGCTCGTATGATGGATATTTTATTATGAATTACATAGTATCAAATGTTTTACCTGGCGAAAAACTACCTGAAATTGTACTTAACGGTAGTAAAATACTAGTGATTCATTTTGCAAACGTAACAATTAAGGATTCGATAAATTTTATTCCTATGGCCTTAGCTAAATTACCTAAATGCTTTGATTTGATAGAGTTAAGAAAAGGGTATTTTCCTCATTTTTTTAATACGATCGAAAACCAAAATTATTGCGGTAAAATTCCCGCTCATGAATATTACGGATATAAGTACATGAGTGTGGATGAAGGTAGAAAATTTCTAGAGTGGCATAAAAAACAAGAGAATATAGTTTTCGATTTTCAAAATGAAATAATAGCATATTGTAAAAGTGACGTGGATATTTTAACAAAAGCGTGCCTAAAGTTTAGAAAGTTATTCATAGAAATAACAAAAACAAGTTCTGACGATGAAGGAGTAGATCCGTTTATTCAATGTTTAACAATGCCCGCTGCCTGCCATTACGTTTTTAGACGAAATTTTATGAAACCTGATACAATTGCATTAATACCTCCGAACGGATATGATATAGAACCCAGTTCATTCAAATCAACGCTTTGGTTAAAATATGTTTCTTTTAAACAAAACATTTATATTCAACATTCACGAAACGGTAAAGAAAAGCAAATCCAACAATATAAAGTAGACGGATGGGACCCACATAATAGAAATGTTTATGAATTTCATGGATGTGTATTTCACGGGTGCCCTAAATGCTTTTCATGCAATAGCTATAATCCTCTAAAAAATGAGACTTTTGAAGCTACTTTAAAGAAACATAATGAGAGAATTTCGGCAATTAAGTCAGCTCCCGAAGTTAACAATTTAATAGAAATCTGGGAATGTGAATACGATGAACAAGTATTGATGAACGATGAATTTGCAAATTTTATCAAAGAAGAAAAGCATATAAGACCACCGTTAGAACCGAGAAATGCATTATCGGGCGGCCGTACTAATGCTATTATATTACATCATGTGGGAAGTATGGGTTACGTGGATTTTACAAGTCTTTATCCTTATATACAAAAATACGGTGAATTTCCAATCGGGCATCCTAAAATAATTACAGAGAATTTTGAATCAATTGATTCATATTTTGGATTGATTTATTGTAGTATTTTGCCTCCAAATGATTTATATCTTCCTATTCTTCCTTTTAAAACAAATGGCAAGTTACTGTTTCCATTATGTGGGAAATGCACTACCGAACAAATGCAAAAATGTAATCATTCAGATGAGGAAAGAGTTTTAGAGAATACTTGGGTTATTCTAGAAGTGATTGAAGCCTTGAAATTAGGTTATAAGATTGTAAAAATATATGAGATATGGCATTTTCCGTTAAGAGAAAAGTACAATAAATCAGATAAAACAGGTGGTCTTTTCACAGAATACGTCAACACATTTTTAAGAATTAAACAAGAATCTTCAGGCTATCCTCATTGGGTGGAGACAGAAGCGGATAAAGATAAATACATAGATGATTATTTTCAAAATGAAGGAATCAAGTTACAAAAAGAAAACATTAAGGAGAATTCAGGTCTAAAATCATTATCAAAATTACTTTTAAATTCGCAATGGGGCCGATACGCGATGAACACTCACAAAACAACAGTGAAATTCATAAAAAATTGTGCTGATCTCAATCATATTCTTTATAATGATCAGTTTGAGGTAAAAGATGTATTGTTTCCTACTGAAAATGTAGGAATATGTTATTATAAAGAAAAAAAAGAATTACATTGGGGTTCAAATCAAACAAATGTTGTACTAGCTGCTTTTGTAACTGCACAAGCAAGATTAAAATTATATGATGAACTAAGAAAATTCAATAGAGATGTCGTTTACTTTGATACAGATTCAATATTTTATAAAAAAGGAAACTATGAACCCGTGTGTGGCGATTATCTGGGTATGTTTACAAATGAAATTGATCCTAAAGAAGGTCAAGAAATAGTTGAATTTGCATCAGCCGGTCCTAAAAATTATACCTATAAACTAGATACGGGAATAACGCATACAAAAATAAAAGGATTTTCATTAAATATCGCAGCATCCAGTACCATTGATTTTCAAAAAATTAAAGAAATTGTCACTTCAAAAGAGGAAATAGAAATTCCTATTGAGCAAAATACAATAACTCGTGACAAGTCAAATTGGACCGTTCAAACAAAAACATTTAATAAAATTTACCGACAAGTTTATGATAAAAGAATAATTTTAAATGATCTTTCAACTGTTCCTTATGGTTTCAAATATTAGAATTTGTTTAGAGTTTTCTTTTTTCAAAATAAATTTTTAAAAAACAAAATCATAACTTTTTTATTTTATCAAAAAAATGAATTCAGACAACATGAATAAATTAAAACAAAAAACTAAACATATTCAGGAAAAACTACCAGACATTAATTTCCTTTCTAAATGTAATCCTAAACTTAGAAAATATGTATTGGAGCACGCGGATAAAAAATTGATTTTTGTTTTGAATGAATGTATGGTTAATTTTTTAAAAGGTAACATAAAATTGGATGAAAAAAATTTTCAAAAATTAAAAAAGCATAAAAATTCAATCAGGTTATTGGTGAATTCAAATTGTTTGAAAAAAAAGAAAAAATTATTCGTACAGAAAGGAGGATTTTTACCTTTTGTATTACCATTCGTAAGTAAAGCGTTTTCATTATTATTATGAAGTTGGCACAAAAAATGATGTTGATTCCTGCAGGGAGGACACCTATAGAATATTCAAATATGTCAGAACTAGATCAGGCAATGACAAATGTTATAAATAATAGAAATTTATCGTCACTTGAGAAAATTAATTTATATAGCCGGCTGTTGCAGAAAAATTTAAAAATGGAAGAAAAAATAAAAGCAAACGAAACACCTGTTCCTGAAATTCCACCAAAAGAAGCTGTTGCAACTGTTAAACAAGAGCCTGTGGAACCATCCAAACCTCCTAGTAAGAGAAAAGAAAAAGATTACAAATTTGTCAGGGTCAAGAAGGTTAAAAAAGAAGAAGTTGACAAAAATATGGACATATCTGATTTATTTAATGAGAGCGTCATTGATTGGGAAAGCGCTTCTTCCATCAAATCACCAAAATATAAAACCAGGAACAATAAAATCGATTATGAATTTAAATATCCTTCAAAGGATTATACTAACGTTCCCGTTCCGAAAAACAATAATAATAGACAAAAAAATAAATGACGTGTAATTGTTTAAAAAATTGTTCTCTAGAAATTTTAAATGAAAAATCAAATTCTGGAGGAGATTTACAACGATGCTTCCCAACCAGGATCTCTATCAGGATTAGAGAATTTTTATCGTGTATTAAAAAGCAAAAAAATAAAAATAAAACGTCCGGAGTTAAAAAACTGGCTTTCAACTCAGAACGTTTACACAAGACACAAACCAATAGTCAAACAATTTCCACGTAATCAAGTTATAACCAGGGGAATAGATGATTTATGGCAAATTGATTTGGCTGATTTACAAAAAATTTCCAAATTTAATGATAATAATCGCTATTTAGTTACGTGTATTGATGTTTTTAGTAAATTTGCATGGGTTGTACCTATTAAGAATAAAAAATCAGATACAGTTCTTGAAGCTTTTAAATTTATTGTGAATTCATCGGGAAGAAAACCTAATTTTTTACAATCGGATCAGGGTACTGAGTTTTTGAACTCTAAATTTAAAGAATATTTGTCGGAAATAGATGTTGGATTTTATTATGTTAATTCGGAATTAAAGGCTTCTGTTATAGAGCGTTTTAATCGTACTATAAAAGAGAAAATTTATAAATATTTTACTCTCAAAAATACTGAAAGATACATCGATATCTTGGACACATTGATACAAACATATAATAATTCTTATCATCGATCAATCAAAACATTACCTTCAAAAGTGAATAAAGAAAATGAAAAAACGATTCATCAAATTCTTTACAAAAAAGATTCGCGAGATAAAGTTTTTAACTTCGAAGTGGGCCAGACAGTTCGTATTACAAAATATAAACATATTTTTGAAAAGGGGTACACTCCTAAATGGACTGACGAGATTTTCAAAGTTAAATACCAAATTCCGAGAGATCCTGTGGTTTATAAAATAGAAGATTTAAACAACGAAGAAATCGAAGGTGTTTTTTATGAACCTGAATTGCAAAAAGTTACATTGTTAAAAGAAAAATGAGTTTTTACATCACTCTTCCCAGTAACTCATCTTTAGCTGATTTTCCAGGCAACACGCTTACAAATTTTACTACTCGACTCAAAAATCCTCTTAGATTGGACGGTACCTATGAGGTGGCGCTGGCTCAAGTTTTATTTCCAAAAAACTGGACTTATAGAAGTGAGGGTTCAATAGAAATATGTGGACCTCAGAGAAAAAAATGTTTTCAAATTAAAGTACATTTTTATGTTTACGAAACTCTGAGTCAACTTTTTTTAAGATTAAATAATCAATTTATGTCAACTACTTTTCAGGCAGAATTAGAATACAACTATGAATCTAATAAAGTATATTTATTAATTGCCCCGGGCTGTACTTTAAAATTCAATAATAGCATTAATGAAATTTTTGGTTTTACGAAGACAAGTTTTGAAGGGAAGAAAGAAAAATATGTATCGGATAAGATGGTTCAGACGAAAATAAATTATATAAATGCTCTTTATATTTATAGTGATATATGTGAATATCAAATAGTAGGAGATACTGAGGCACCTCTTTTACAAGTGGTGTCCGCTATCGAAAGTAATACTGATTTCTATATTGAAAAAATTTATGACTCTCCTCATTATATTCCACTAGCGAGAAATAACTTGGAGAATATAACTATAGATATAAGAAGTGATTTGGGAAATCCTATTCAGTTTCAATCAGGTAGAATAGTTGTCAAGTTGCATTTTCGCAAAAGAAATTACTACAATGGATTATAAAACGTATTATCTTAATCAACTTCAAACGGGAGGTAAATTAGATTATAAAACATATTATGATAATCAATTAAAAGGGGCTGGATTCCCAGTATTTAGTGGATATCATAATCAAAGAGGGCATGGGGTACTTGGCGCATGGTTAAAAAGAATTTTATGGCCATCTTTAAAAAATATGGCTATTCCTATTCTAAAACAAGGAGGTGATGCTGTTAAAACGGAATTAGTTAAAACAGCTGCAAATATAGCTACTGATGCACTTGCTGGAAAAAATATAGGTGAATCGGCGAAAGAGAACTTGACGAGCGCAGTAGGAAATTTAGCACAGAAAGCTACTCAAGCAATAACTCAAAAGGGCTCCGGGTATAAAAAGAAGAGAAAAGCAAAACATTTGTCAGATTATAATAATTTTACTTCAGTCAAGAAAAACATTTTACATCACGATCCTCCTAGATTTAAACAAAGAAAATTAATTGACGTTTTTGATACAAGATGACAACTTTAGTACATAAATCTAGTCAGCCTGGAACAAAATCAGAGTTGGACTTATTTTATACTCCTGCCACCCAGGAACAAATTTTGAGTGGAAAATGGATTGATGTTCATCCTTCAGGTTCTATCGACGGAGAAGTACCTATTCTTTTTGAAGTTAAAGGAACAGATGAATATATTGATACCAGTCAAACATTTATTAGTTTAAAAGTAAAATTTACCAAAAATGATGGGTCTGATTTAGATGGTAAACAGTCGATGGGGCCTGTTATGTTATTACTATATGCTATAATGGCCCAAATAGATATTACTATAGGTAATGATCTAATAACAACACTTACAAATCTTGATAATTATAAGTCAGTGTTTCAAATATTAACAAACTATTCGGGCGATACATTAAATACCCTATTTCAACCCGCTTTGTATTATAAAGATACGCCTGGGAACATGGATTCTTTGTTTTTTGAACCCGGAACAAGTGATGCAAATGTTCCCAAGTATAATACAGGTTTACATAAGAGGCGTGAATTAATAGGATCATCTAAGGAAATAACTATAATTGGACGGTTGAACGCTGATTTTTTTATGCAAAATAGATATCTTCTTGATAACACTGATTTAAGTATTAAAATTACGAGAAGTAAATCAAGTTTTTGTTATATAGGAGACACTGATTACAAATTAAAACTTTTGGGTGCTACTCTTTATCTCAGAAAAGTGGTTATTAATCCCGAAATAAGATTAGCTCATGCCTATTGTTTAGAAAAAGGAACTGCAAAATATCCTTTTACACGGGTCGATATGAAACCAATTTCAGTTAGTAAAGGTTCTACCGAATTTTTTAAAGAAAATTTATGTACGGGAGCAATTCCTTCTAGAATACTATTTGGTATGATTGAATCAGAAGCATATAACGGTTCAAATAAAAAAAATCCATTCAACTTTCAACACTTCAACCTGAGTACAGTTCAATTTCAATTAGATGGAAACGATATCCCTTACAAACCATTTAAATTGAAATTTAAAGATAATAATATAAACGAGGCTTACTTTTCTCATTTTTTGGGTGTAAATAAAAATATAAGTGACATTGGAAGTTCTATTGATATAAATGATTTCCAAAAGGGTTATGCAATTTTTGCTTATGATTTAACTGCTGATTTATGTAACGACGATCATTTTAATTTAATTAAAACAGGGAGTTTACGAATGCAACTTAATTTTGAAGAAGAGCTTACGACAAATATTATAGTTATTGTTTATTTAGAATATCAAAATTTAATTGAAATCAACAAAAACAGACAAGTTATTTTTGATTACAATATAAAATGAAAAGACTATCGACCAAAGATATATTACAAGGTTTAATTAGCGATCCATACGCTAAGAGGTACTTTCTAGGAGTCTTTCCTAGAGATAAGGTCCCTCGAATTACAAAATATCCATCTTCTTTAATAGTCAATACAGATAAACAGGGAGAAAGAGGAGAACATTGGTTGGCAATTTATGTAGACAAGTATAAAAATTGTGAATTTTTTGATTCTTTTGGACTCTCGGAAAAAGATTACGGTTTCGATGGCTACATTAGAACGTTTTCAAGAAATTATACAAGTAATAAACTTCAGATGCAAGATATAAGTTCAAATGCATGTGGATATTATTGTATTTATTTTATTCTATTTAAATCGCGGGGATTAAGTCTGAATGAAATTCAGAGTCTTTTTTCTCGAGATGATTTTAATTTTAATGATTTTTTAGTTTCTTTTATAGTTTAAAAAAAATAAAAAAAAAAATTTCCGGATAACATTTTTATTTCTTTATATAAACATAAATATTTCCAGTAGAAAAATCTAAACTTCTTAAACGAAGTGAATTATTTGATTTTTGTTTTAAATCTAAAATTAAATGACCATATTTTTCTTCGGTTGCTAATTTGAAAACTTCCTGAAAGAATTTAGTATCTCCAGGGTAAAGTTGTCTCGAAAGGTGTAGAACCTGTGATTGATCTCTTAAATTTTTGAAAAGTACCATATAATGACAGTTTAAACTTATTGTTCTAGCATATTTTCCTTTTTCGTAGATATTTTGTGTCAGAAATATAGTACTTATTTTCTTATGATGTGACCCTACTGTAAAAAGGTTTAAAAGGCTTTTGTTTTCTATAACATCACTCATTAAATCGTCTAGAACTATAACAACGTTTTCTAAATCGATAATATCGGGTAAACCTTTCATAAATGTAATATTGTTTATTTCAATCATCATTTTTTCATATAAAGTCTGCCATTCTGCATAACAATAAATAATTTTGGGTAAATCAGGTTTAAAAATATCTGCTATTTTTAAAAGTTGATATACAAAATAAGTCTTTCCTCCTTGACTCTGGGCGCCTATTAACCAGTTTGATGGATGTTCAAATTTTACGTCTTCACAGTCAATCATTTTTTAATAATAATGAGTCTATCTCTGATAAATGTCGTCTAAATAGAAGCCACATTGATTTTGTAAAAATAAATGATTTTGAACAAAAATTAAAACTTAAAACAATTTCTTTATAAGCAGACGAGAAATAAATACGTGCATTTTTATTTTGACCTAAATAAAGAATAAATTCACTACTGTCTCCTGTTTGTGTAGAAGTGTTTTTTAGAACTCCAGATTTTATTTGTTCTTCTATTTTTTTAAGTTTAATTTGGCGTTCAGCCATTTAGTCTACAAAGTCCAGCGACTCTATATCTCTAATTACTGGAAGATATAATGATTGTTCTTCTAAAAACTGCTTTATTTCGTCTAAAAGGGAATCAAAGCTGTGTATAATTTTCAAATCTATATTCGTATAAAATCCTTCGTCTACTATTTGAACTTGAACAAAACCTTCTTCGTCTGGAAAATTTGCGACCATAAGATACGTCTTTCTAAACAGGGGAGACGTTACTGAGAAAGTATAACTATTTTCAACTTTTAATAAAGAACGATATAGCATAAGCATGTTATTTTGGGCCCCCTATATCTTTGAAATCATCAAATAATTATCGCTCCAAAGTGCTCTATATTAAAGTACTCATTAAACTGTGAAGCCTACTAATGTTTTTTAGTCTAATACCTATTCCTATTTTAAGTAAATTAAATAGGTGTTTTTAGGGTGTTTAAGTTATATTTCGTAATAAATATTCATTATTTCAAAAATATTAGTCAGATTAGTTCAAGAAATGTCATAATGAGCTGAAAATTAAAGTACACATTGAACTGTGACTCTCATGGATGTTTTTAGACAAGCCTTTGGGTCATAAATAGTCATTACAATCTTATTATTTATCTAGTTTTTTGAATAATTTGAATAATTCATTATTAGTCACGTGACTAAATGAGGTCAAAATTATGAATTTCGTGTGATCATATCTGATAATCTATATCTGATAACCACATAAACTAGACAAAGAAGATCTAAATTGAAACCAAAAAGATTGAAATAACTGTAATAATTGATTATTTTTTAATTCAAATCGTTTCTAATAAATCAATTAAATATTTAGGGAATTTAAACAATATTCTTCACGGTTGAAATTCAAAAAAAATGAAAGTGAATAAATCAAATGATACAAAACATTTTTATTGTGCGATTTGTGAAGCAAGATTAGATAGAGTAGCACGTTGGAATAAAGTTGAGAAAAATGAATTAATTTTGAAGTTGAATCTTTTAAAAGAAGGTATAAAAGTTGGCGATCGTATTTGTAATAGATGTAACAGCAGAGCGCGTATCTTGGCTAATAATGATGATACTTTTGAAAAAACTAAAAATAAAGATAATATTATTCAAAATGATATAAATGATGAAGATAACATGCCAATTGAAAATTTTGATAATTTTGAAACTATAGATGAAAGTCAAAAAGAAAGCAAAATATTATCTTCACAAGTATCTTCATCTTCTTCGAATTCAGGTCTTCAAGTATCCATTTGTAGTCTAACAAAAGATCCAGTTTATGTTGATTTAGCTCGAACTAGCTGTAATGAAAAAAAATGTATTTTTTGCTGTAAAAAACGTGGGAAAAAGAACAATAAACTGCACCGAATTAGCAATAAATCGATTAGTGATGCCTATATAAAAACAAGTATTTTGATTCCATTTAATTCAAGAGCATGTAGAAGTCATTTTGATGAATACGGATACTTAAAAACATCGTGTTTAGGTAAAATTAAAGACTAAATTTAAGATTTTAATCTTTTTATTTGAATAATTATCTTTAAAGATGCATTAAAACCGAAGCATACAAACTCAAAATTATCTTTAAATAATATTGGCCTTTTGATTAAGAGTTTGCGAGATGCCGCAGCCCATAATAATCTTGCTTATCAATTCAGTTCAATTGAATGTTTAGATGACACTGTTTGCGTCAATATTACAGGTAAATAATAAATAATAGAAACATATTTTAAATTGCTAACTAAAAATTGAATAAAAGGTTTAGGTAAAAATGACTTTGTTGAACTACACAGTGAACTTAAATCATTACGAAATTCAGACCAAAGAACAACATTATTTACGCTAGCTGTTTTTCTCTTTTGGTTGAAAACAGGTTTGATACAATACAAATATTATATTCGCTTCTTTTTTTTTAAATTATTTTAAATAAAAAAGGAACTGATCAAACGACTATTGCAACTCTTTTCAACATCAAAACACAAGGAGATGTTAGTCGCTATTTAAGCCAGACACGTATTGCTTTAATAAAGGATTTCGTTCAATATAATCTTGGCCCTGCTACTCAAAGTCGACAAATGTGGCTCAATAATAATACTGCGATTGCTAAAGAACTTCTTGATTGTACTGATGAAGAACTTATATTAGTCGCTGATGGTAACTTTTCATTAAAAAACTAATAAAAATTAATAGTTATATCCGAGTTTTAAAAGGCACATACTGTTATATCCAAAAAAGTTTTAATAACGAATTTCAGAGAAAATCTTATAATTCTCAGAAAAAGCGACATTTTGTTAAGCCTTTCGTAGTATGTACCACTAATGGATACGTTGTAGATATATATGGTCTCTATGAAGCAACACTAAATGACGCAGCGATATTGTTAAATATTTTAGAGAAAGATCTCGGTCTTCAAACTTTGATTAAAAAAGGAGACGTCTTTATACTAGATCGAGGTTTTCGAGATGCAGTTGATGCTTTAGAAATGAAATATAATTTAAAAGTAAGAAAAACCTTAAAATCTTTAACGTAAAAAAATAAAAGTTAACGTTTTATTAAGGTTCGTCTACCTGCATTTCTTTCCAAAAATGAATCTCAATTAAGCACTGAAGATGCGAATAACTCAAGATTTGTGACTAAGTTGCGATGGGTGGTAGAAGTTATTAATACCTTTTTAAAGAATTCCTTCAAAGCGTTAAAGCAAGTTCCAAATAAAAGCTTGCCACATACACATGAAGATTATAGAATAGCTGGAGCATTAATTAATCGATTTTTTAAGCGGCTAATTTCTGATCAAAACGGCGATGAGGAAATCGTTAAAAATATGAAAAATAAATTAAATACCCATAATGAGCTACAGACAATTGTGGAAAATAACCAATTAAAATCAAAAGCCAAGTTCATTAAGTTAGATTCCACTCAAATAATTGATTTTCCAAAACTAGATTTAAATGAAATTAAGACGAGAATAACATTAGGTGAGTTGAGATTAAGTTTTAAGTGTGTTTGAATATAATTAAAACATTTTATAGGCTCGTATCAGTTGAAACAAGCTCTTAGTTATACAGGGGAGTACTTGAAAAACGGTAAAGTTGAAATCAGAATCAACAAAGAAGGTGTGAACTATGCAAATTCAAAAATTGTTTATGCAATTATGAGATCTCGACATTGTGGTGGACAGAAATACAACGTTTACATCAAGTATCAACCCAAATCAAATAATATTGAAGGTATTGAATCCTGGTATTGTACGTGTAAAGCAGGAATGAGAACTGTTGGATGCTGTTCCATGTTGCTAGTATTGAATACTTTCTTTCGCATGGAAAATATTTGGAAAATATACCAAATCCAGGTTCTAGATTATCATCGATATTCCCGGTTAGTAATTATCGAATTTGTGGTAATAATAATAAAATTAAGAGAGAAAAAGATCAAAAAAATGAAGGAAAAGTTTTAAAAAAGACTGTAGTAAAAAAAAATTGCTTAAGCGATGATGATACGAATGATTCTTTGAGTGAATTTGATGATGAAGTTTCTAGTTTGAATGATTTTGATGATTCTACTAATTATTTGTGTGATTCTGATGACTCAAAAGATTGTTTCTGTGACTCCGGAATTCAAAATAGTTGTTTAAGCAAAGATTTAGAAAATATGAACGAATCCATGAAAAGATTATTGTCAACGGATATAGAACAATCAGGTCCAAATAAAAGATCCCAACGGGATTGTAGTCAGAAAAAACCTTTAAACGATTCATTTATGAGTTTTAATATTGATGAATTCAGACTAAGAATACCAAAATGGGGAGGGCTTCTCGTAGATAAAAAAAACCTTGAATTAGGGTTTTGCTTAAGTAACACCTGCACAATTGATTATTTTTTACTTTGCTTATGGACTTGTACCAGGTTGAAAACAAAAATAAATGATGAAATTAGTCGTTTAAGTTTTCAAAAAAGACAAGATTTAATAGATATTATTACAAGTATCGAATTTATTCAGTGGAATAAGGCAAAATCCATTTGGATACAACAGTTTTTATTCGAGCACTATGATCATGATTGTGATTGCGCTGAATGCATGGAATTGTTTCCTAATAACAAATTAATTTCAACGTTCGGATCGGAATATGAATTTTTTTTAGAACCATTAATTAAACTTCAAGAGTATGATTATTTTTCGTTTTGTTCAAATAACTGCAACCTTAATGGTATGACAAGAAAGTCAGTGGCATTAACTTTTGAGAAAGAGAATAAAAAAGTTAATATTTTATTTACTGGTAAAATTCCTTGTAGAGATTGTCATAGCTCTGTGATTGCTGAATTTTCTGAGTTTAAGAGTAATCCTCCCTGGTTATTTATTCAAACAAATAAGAGTACAATATACGTTCAAGAACTTCCAAAAGTAGTGAAACTAGGAGTAAAAAACTATCAATTTTTATGTTCTACTATTCTTTTAAGCAATCATTTTAGAGGAATCTTTTATTTAAACAATGAATATTTGCTTATAGATGATTTAAACTCAACTAAAATACTGAAAAAAATTCCAAAACTTAAAATTGTTACATGTTTTTATTTTTGTATTAGTTAAGAAATCAAAATAAATCGTTTGAAACATTGTTAAAGCGAAATTTTGTTTAAATCTTTAAATATAATTTTTTATATCGTCCCCATCACGGTACAGCCTGAAACTTTAAATATAGACTTTTTAAAGAAAAAAAAAATTAATCTCAAATTTTTGGCCTGTACGGAGATGGGGAGCCCTTATGTTATATAGTTCTTTATGGAATTACTTAATCAACTTAAACCAAGCTTATTAGAAAAATTCCCGATTGATTAGCAGGCTTATTTTGCTTTTTTAAATAAAAAAACGTTTTTTTTGAGCATTTGCAATAATTAAGATTACTGTGAATGAACGCAAACATCTTAGTTTACTGAAAAACCCATAAATATGTATTTTTTAATGAAAATTAATATTATGAGGCTAGTACTAATCAAAATTACGTTA
>Ga0082207_1000966_pt1 | contig 14646 bp, 13 predicted proteins | sample LakMenEpi10Aug09_FD_71540 | JGI IMG/M metagenome (GOLD analysis project Ga0082207, IMG submission 71540)
GTTGTTGTTTCTTTGTGAACCCAAAGAATTTTGTTTTGTTGTTGATGGCCATTGAGTTGATGCTCTTGGCTGTCAATATGAATTTTGTGGCTTTCTCTCACTATTTAGGTGATATGCACGGACAAGTTTTCGTGTTCTTCATCTTGACAGTGGCAGCCGCCGAGTCCGCCATCGGTTTGGCCATTTTGGTGCTTTTGTTCCGCAACATGAACAGCATCAATGTGGATGAACTTGATTCGCTCAAGGGTTAAGAGGTTAAAAAATATGAGCCAAACCCTCAACGCTTATACGCTGCTTGCAGTGCCGCTGGCCCCCTCGGTGGGCTCTGCGCTGGCAGGTATTCTCGGAACTCAGTTTGGTGGCAACTGGATTGGTCGCCGCTTAACGCACTCGCTCACCATCCTGGGCGTTTTAATTGCGTTCATCTTGTCTGCTACAACTTTGAAGAGTGTGGCCATTGATGGTGCACGTTTCAATGAAACCCTCTACACCTGGATGATCGTTGGCGATCTCAAAATGGAGATTGGTTTCTTGGTCGATGGCCTTACCGCCATGATGATGTGCGTGGTTACCTTTGTGTCGCTCATGGTGCACATCTACACCATCGGCTACATGGAAGATGACCCGGGCTACCAGCGCTTCTTCAGCTACATCTCGCTGTTCACCTTCTCGATGCTGATGCTCGTGATGAGCAACAACTTCCTCCAGCTGTTCTTCGGCTGGGAAGCGGTGGGTTTGGTGAGTTACCTGCTGATCGGCTTCTGGTTCAAGAAGCCCACGGCCATCTTCGCCAACATGAAGGCCTTCCTGGTGAACCGGGTGGGTGATTTCGGCTTCATCTTGGGCATCGGCCTGGTCGTGGCCTACGGTGGCACGTTGAACTACACCGAGGCCTTTGCCAAGGCCGATGAACTCTCCAAGCTGGCGTTTCCGGGTACCGACTGGATGCTGCTGACCGTGGCCTGCATCTGCCTGTTCATCGGCGCCATGGGCAAGAGCGCACAGTTCCCGCTGCATGTGTGGTTGCCCGATTCGATGGAAGGCCCCACGCCCATTTCTGCGCTGATCCACGCCGCCACCATGGTGACGGCCGGCATCTTCATGGTCGCGCGCATGTCGCCGCTGTTCGAGTTGTCTGACACGGCATTGAACTTCGTCATGGTCATCGGGGCCATCACGGCCCTGTTCATGGGCTTTCTGGGCATCATCCAGAACGACATCAAGCGCGTGGTGGCCTATTCCACACTCTCCCAGCTGGGCTACATGACGGTGGCACTGGGAGCGTCGGCCTATTCGGTGGCGGTGTTTCACCTGATGACGCATGCCTTCTTCAAGGCACTGCTCTTCCTGGCCGCGGGCTCGGTCATCATCGGCATGCACCATGATCAGGACATCCGCAACATGGGCGGCTTGCGCAAGCACATGCCCATCACCTGGATCACCTCCTTGCTCGGATCCCTGGCGCTGATCGGTACACCGTTGTTCGCCGGCTTCTATTCGAAGGACAGCATCATCATGGCGGTGGAGGCCAGCAACCTGCCGGGCACGCCGTTCGCATTTTTTGCGGTCGTGGCGGGTGTGTTCGTCACGGCCTTTTACAGCTTCCGCATGTACTTCCTGGTCTTCCATGGGCAGGAACGCTTCCACCACAAGCCTTTCCCCGGTGAGCATGACCACCATCACGATGACCATGGCGAGGATCACACGCCCCACGAGTCGCCCTGGGTGGTCACCGCGCCGCTGGTGTTGTTGGCCGTGCCCTCCGTGCTGATCGGCTACATGACGATCGAGCCCATGCTCTTCGGTGATTTCCTGAAGGACGCGATCACCGTGGATGCGGCCAGGCATCCGGCCATGGCGCACTTGGCCGGGGAGTTCCATGGTGCAGTGGCCATGGCCGTCCACGGCCTGCAGACCTTGCCCTTCTGGTTGGCGTTGTCGGGCGTGGTGGTGGCTTGGTGGTTCTACCTGAAGCAGCCCGCGATTCCCGCGGCCATCGGCAAAGCCCTGGCGCCGCTGGTCAAGGTGATGGAGAACAAGTACTACATGGACGCTTTCAATGAGAAGGTGCTGGCGGCGGGTTCACGCGCCCTGGGCACCGGCTTGTGGAAGGGTGGGGATACGGCGGTCATCGACGGGGTGATCGTCAACGGATCGGCCCGCGCGGTGGGCATGCTGGCGGGACTGAGCCGCCTGGTGCAGACCGGGCACCTCTACTGGTACGCGCTGGTCATGCTTCTGGGCGTGTTCGGCTTCATGACATGGCGGCTGTGGCCGCACCTCACCGGCCTCTTCGGCCATTGATCACCAGGGCATTACCCGGGTCCCAAGGAAGAGGCGGAGAACAAGAAAATGGGTTTGTTGAGTGTTGCCATCTGGCTGCCCATCGTGCTGGGCAGCCTGCTGCTGGCGGTGGGTCGCGATGAAAACGCAGTCGTGGTGCGCTGGATGGCGCTGGCTGCGGCCGTGCTGTCCTTCTTCGTCACGATTCCCCTGATCACCGGATTCGATACGGCGGCCACGGGCATGCAGTTCGTGGAGAACCTCCCCTGGGTCGACCGATTCAATGTGCGCTATCACCTGGGGGTCGACGGACTGTCGGTGTGGTTCGTTCTGCTCACGGCCTTCATCACCATCGTCGTGGTGATCGCGGCCTGGGAAGTGATCCAGGAGCGCGTGGCCATGTACATGGGCGCCTTCCTGATCCTGTCGGGACTGATGGTCGGCGTGTTCAGCGCGCTGGACGGTCTCTTGTTCTATGTCTTCTTCGAAGCCACGCTGATCCCGATGTACATCATCATCGGTGTCTGGGGCGGCCCGCGCCGTGTGTATGCGGCCTTCAAGTTCTTCCTGTATACCTTGTTGGGCTCGCTGCTGATGCTGGTGGCTCTGCTGTACCTGTACCTCAAGTCCGGCGGTAGCTTCGATATCCAGGCCTGGCACCAACTGCCCCTGCCGATGACGGCGCAGACGCTGCTGTTCTTCGCCTTCTTCGCGGCCTTCTCGGTGAAGGTTCCGATGTGGCCGGTGCACACTTGGCTGCCCGACGCCCACGTGGAAGCGCCCACCGGCGGTTCGGTGGTGCTGGCGGCCATCATGCTGAAGTTGGGCGCCTACGGCTTTCTGCGCTTTTCCATGCCGATCGCACCCGATGCGGCGCGCGAGTTCGACTGGCTGATGATCACGCTGAGCTTGATCGCAGTGGTCTACATCGGCCTGGTGGCGCTGGTTCAGCAGGACATGAAGAAGCTGGTGGCTTACTCGTCCATCGCGCACATGGGCTTCGTCACCCTGGGTTTCTTCATCTTCAGTGACCTGGGGGTGGGTGGTGCCATCGTTCAGATGATCAGCCACGGCTTTGTCTCGGGCGCCATGTTCCTGTGCATCGGTGTGCTCTACGACCGGGTGCATTCGCGCGAGATTGCCGCCTACGGTGGCGTGGTCAACACCATGCCCAAGTTCGCCGCCTTTGCCGTATTTTTTGCCATGGCCAACTGCGGCCTGCCGGGTACCGGCGGCTTCGTGGGCGAGTGGATGGTGATTCTGGGCGCGGTGAAGTACGACTTCTGGATCGCGGGTTTGGCGGCCACCACGCTGGTGTTCGGCGCGGCCTACACGCTGTGGATGGTCAAGCGGGTGTACTTCGGCGACATCGCCAACGAGAACGTGCGCGAACTTGCCGATCTGAACGATCGGGAGTTCTTCATGTTGGCGTTGTTGGCCTTGGCGGTGCTGTGGATGGGCCTGTACCCCAAGCCCTTCACCGATGTGATGCAGACCTCGATCACCGAATTGCTGCGCCATGTGGCGCTGTCCAAGCTGCCGGCCTGAGGCCCTGGAGACCAAGAGCATGACCTTGTTGAACTGGGCGGCCCTGACGCCCGAGATCTTCCTGCTGGTGGCGGCCTGCACGATCGCCATCGTCGATCTGTTCATCGACGATGACCGCCGCCACTACACCCACTGGATGAGCCAGGCGGCCTTGGCGGTGTGTGCGGTGCTGCATTTCCAGCAGTTCGATGCGGGGCTCACGCTGTATGCCCTGGGCCATATGGTGGTGATGGACCCGATGGGCCGTCTCTTGGGCGTGTTCGCCACGCTGGCCATGATGGTCACACTCACCTACGCGCAGCCCTACATTGCCACCCGCGCCATGCACAAGGGCGAGTTCTATGTGCTGGCGCTCCTGTCGCTGCTGGGCATCCACGTGATGTTGTCGGCCAACGACTTTCTGGTGGTGTATCTGGGCCTGGAGGTCATGAGCCTGGCGCTGTACGCGCTCGTGGCCTTGCGGCGCGACGACGCCACCGCCACGGAAGCCGCGATGAAGTACTTCGTGCTGGGTGCCTTGGCCAGCGGCTTCCTGCTCTATGGCTTGTCCATGATGTACGGCGCGACCGGCACCTTGGAGATTCCCAAGGTGTTTGAGGTGATCGCGCAGGGCCGAGTCAATGGGCAGGTCCTGGTGTTCGGCGTGGTGTTCATCGTGGCCGGCCTGGGCTTCAAGTTGGGGGTGGCACCGTTCCATATGTGGGTGCCTGATGTCTACCAGGGCTCACCCACGGCGGTCACGCTCCTGATTGCCAGCGCGCCCAAGTTCGCGGCCTTCGCCATCACCATCCGCCTGCTGGTCGAGGGGCTGCTGAAGGTGGCCGCCGATTGGCAGCAGATGCTGCTGTTCATGGCCGTCGTCTCCTTGGTGGTGGGCAACCTGGCCGCCATCGCACAAACCAATCTCAAGCGCATGCTGGCCTATTCGGCCATTGCCCAAGTCGGTTTCATGCTCTTGGCGCTGGGCTCCGGCGTGATCGACGGCAACACGGTGCCCGCCGGCAACGCCTACAGCTCGGCCATGTTCTACATGGTCACCTATGTCCTGACCACCTTGGGCAGCTTCGGCCTGGTGATGCTGTTGGCGCGCGATGGGTTCGAGAGTGAAGAGGTGGCCGACCTCGCTGGCCTGGCCCGTCGGCGGCCCTGGATGGCCGCGGTGATGGCGGTCTTCATGTTTTCCTTGGCCGGTATTCCGCCCACGATGGGCTTCTACGCCAAGCTGGCGGTGCTGCAGACCCTGGTAACCACGGGTCAGTCCTTCTACATCGCGCTGGCGGTGGTGGCGGTGCTGCTCAGCCTTGTGGGCGCCTTTTACTACCTGCGGGTCGTGAAGGTGATGTACTTTGATGAGCCAGCCCGCGGTCCGATCGATCAGCCATTCGGGGCGGCCGGCATCCTGCTGATGGCCAATGGGGCGGCGGTGCTGATCTTCGGCCTGTTGCCGGGCGGCTTGATGGCCTTGTGTCGCGACGCCTTGGTGCGCGCGCTGTCGACCTGACCGTGCCATGAGTACCACCCACGAAGTCTGGCTGGTGCTGCTCATCGGACTGGTGCTGGCGAATCTGCCCTTTGTCAACGAACGCCTGTTCGTGCTGGGGCCACGCCGGGCACCCAAGTCCTTGGGTTGGCGCCTGCTCGAGATGGGCGCGGGGTTTGGCCTGTGCGTCGGGCTGGGCTTTTTGCTGGAGGCATCGATCGGCCAGCGGCACACGCAGGGCTGGGCCTTCTATGTGGCCATGGGCAGCCTGTTCCTCACCTTTGCCTTTCCCGGCTTCGTGTGGCGTTACCTGAGGCGCCGTCGCCGGGTCGCCGGCCTGGCCGCCGATGACGCCTGAGGAGGAGCGGCTGGCGGAGGTGCCTGTTTCCTCGGAGCAGGTACTACAGGGCTCCTTTCTGCAGGTTCATCGAGATCAGGTGCGCCTGTCCACGGGATCGGTGGTTCAGCGGGAGTACATCCGGCATCCCGGTGCCGTGATGGTGGTGCCCCTGCTGGATGGCGAACGCTTCGTCATGGAGCGGCAGTTCCGTTATCCCCTGCGCCGGGTTCTGTTGGAGTTTCCAGCCGGCAAGATCGACCGCGGTGAGGCACCGTTCCTGACGGGGCTGCGCGAGCTGTTTGAGGAGACGGGCTACCGAGCTGCCGAGTGGGCCCTGGCTGGCCGGCTGCACAACGCGGCCGCCTACTCGGACGAGTTCATCGAGATCTGGTTCGCCCGTGGCTTGCAGGCCGGCGCGGCACGGCTGGATGCCGACGAGCTGCTGGACGTCTGCGAAATGGACCTTCAGGGCTTGCGACTCATGGCCGCATCCGGGGACCTGACCGATGCCAAGACGCAAATCGGGCTGCTGTGGCTGGAGCATTGGGCCGCCGAGCGCTGGCAACCCCAGTGGAAGCCGGTGGCGGCCTGGTGTGCCGAACTGGGCATCGCACCGCCGGATTCGACCCTGATGCCGACATCACCAGGCGCCTGAACCTATCATGTGCTCCATGAAAGTCTTCGACCTCGGCTGCCCGGCCGGCCACGCCTTTGAAGGATGGTTCGGGTCCGATGACGACTACGCGAGTCAGCGCGAGCGCGGTCTGCTGGAGTGCCCCTTCTGCGCGTCCCGTGAGGTCACCAAGCGCCTGAGTGCGCCCAGACTGAACCTGCGGGGATTGGGAGCGCGCCAAGCGCTCGATGCCCAAGCCACTGCAGAGCAGGGGCAGGCGGAGGAGGCATCCGGGGCGTCCGCCGCCCCACAGCGCCCGCCGTCACCGGAAGCGGAGGCCACCATGGCCCTCATGCAGAAGGCCTGGCTCAAGGCGATGCACCATGTGATCGAGAACACCGAGGATGTGGGGGGGCGCTTTGCCGAAGAAGCACGGCGCATCCACTACGGTGAATCGCCCGAGCGAGGCATCCGCGGGCAGACCACGCCACAGGAGCGCGAGTCCTTGCTTGACGAAGGGATCAAGGTGGTGCCGTTGCCCATGCCCAAGGGGCTGGGCGGCCCGCTGCAGTAGCCCTTCGGAGGGTCTACACGACCCGTCCTGGATTCAGGATGTGGTGCGGGTCCAGTGCTGACTTCAGGCGCCGCATGAGTGCCATGGCCACTGGACTTTTGCGCTGCGCCAACTCCTCGCGCTTGAGGCGTCCGATGCCATGCTCGGCCGAGATCGATCCCCCGTGGGCCTGCACCGAGTCGTACACGAGTGTGTTGATCGCCGCTTCCTGCTGCGCGAGGAAGTCGGCTGCGACCACGCCGGCTGGTGCCTGCACGTTGTAGTGCAGATTCCCGTCACCCAGGTGACCGAAGTTGACCAACCGGCAGCCCGGGAATGCCCGTGCCAAGTCGGCATCGGTGGCGTCGATGAAGCCCGGGATGCGCGACACCGGCACCGAGATGTCGTGCTTGATGTTCAGCCCTTCCTCGGCTTGCGCCAGCGGGATGGACTCGCGCAGATGCCACAGGGCGCGCGACTCGCTCAGGTTCTTGGCCACCGCGGCGTCTTCGATGAGGCCCAGTTCCATCGCATGCGCCAGCAGGCTTTCCAGCCGCCGCTGTGCATGTTCGGGGCCCTCCTCATCGGATTGCTCGAGCAAGACGCTCCACGGCGGGCATGCACCTGCGGACGGCCAAAGCGGCTGTGCGATCTGGGGCAGGTGCCGCGCCACGAGCTCGCGCGACAGCGCGTTCATCAACTCGAATCCGGTGAGCGTGGCGCCCAGTCGAGAGCGCGCCAGGCGCAGGAGCGCGACGGCCCGTTCGGGGCTGCTGCAGATGGCCAACGCGGTCAGCGTGGCCGCGGGCTGCGGCACCAATTTCAGGGTGGCGGCGGTGATGATTCCCAGCGTGCCTTCGCTGCCGATGAACAGATCCCGAAGGTCATAGCCAGTGTTGTCCTTGCGCAGGCCGCCCAGGCCCTCCAGCACCTGGCCCTCGGCGGTCACGACCTCCAAGCCCAGGCACAGCTCACGCGCATTGCCGTAGCGCAGCACCTGCGTACCACCGGCATTGGTGGCCAGATTGCCGCCGATGGTGCAGCTGCCCTCGGCTGCCAGGCTCAGGGGGAACAGCAGACCGTGTTCGGCGGCGGCTGACTGCACCGACTGCAGGATGCAGCCGGCATCCACCGTCATGGTGAGGTTGTCGGCATCGACCTCGCGGATGCGGTTCATCCGCTGCAGCGACAACACCAGTTGAGATCCGCTGTCATCGGGTGTGCCGCCGCCGACCAGTCCGGTGTGGCCACCCTGGGGCACGATCGACACCTGATGGCGCACGCAGGCCTGCACCACCTGGGCCACCTGGGCGGCATCGGCCGGGCGCACCACGGCCCAAGCGCGACCATGCCAGCGTTTTCGCCAGTCGCGTTCATAGGCCTCCAAGCCGATGCCGGTCAACACATGGTTCCCACCCAGTAGACCTTGCAGTTCGCCCAGGAGCGTCTGGCGGCCCTCATCCCCCGCTTCACGGATACCCGTGACGGTCATGCCGTCTCCGTTGCCAGGCCCCGTGCTCGGGCCTGCTTCAACCGCCAACGCACATGCACCGCGCTGGCGGTGAACAGCACCAGACACAGCAGCACCTCAACCAGGGCCAACACCCAGGAGGGGTAGGGGTCCGTGGTGGCACGCACCACACCTTCGGTGAAGTAGATCCAGACCAGCAGACTGACCCAGCGGTGGGTGTACATGCGGTGCTTGAGCAGGCCCACCAGGGGGAAGAGCAGGGGCACGACCTTGAGCACCAGGGTTCGGTTGCCCGTGGGGGCCAGCACCAGCTCCCAGGCCAGGCCCAGGACAATCAGGCCCAGCAGGCTGGCGATGGACAAGGCGCGCGTGGCCTGCACCACGGCATCGGCTTGACCCTGGTTGGCGGGCACGGCAGTGTCGTTCATGGTCGACATGATAGGACGATGCAATCAGCCTGCAGCCGGTGCGGTGACCTCACGAAGGACCCTCAGGAAGTCTTCCGGGTCTTCGTGCATCAGGCCGTGACCAGCGGCCAAGCTGTGCACCGTGGCGCTCAGCCCCTCACGCAGCAAGGCGCTGGCCTTGGGCAGGGTCATTTGGTCACGCTGACCCAGCACGAGGTGCGTTCGCGCCAACACGCGAGGCATGGCGGACTCCGCGCCCCGATAGTCATTGCACAAGCGGAAATCGTGGCTGAAGAGGTTGACCTCTCGGTTGGACGCCAGGACGCGGTGCATCAGCGCGCGGTTGCCGCCATGCAGCCAGAAGCCGGGGCCCGGGTAGCCTGGCTTGGAGGCCCAGCTGCTGATCGAAAAGTTGTTCACCAGTTCGATGCCCTGGCTGGGTTGCTTGTCAGCGGCTTCCAGCAGGGCAGGTGACACCGCCATGGGATAGGCCGTACCGACCATCACCAAGCGTGCAACGCGCTCAGGCGCTTGCGCCGCAGCCTCCAGCGCGATAAGCGAGCCCATGCTGTGGCCCACCAGGGTCACATCCTGCGCACCCACCGCGTCCAGCACTCGCAGCAGCCAATGGGCGATAGCCGGAACATCCGCGCACACCGGCCCGCTGCTGCGCATGTGCCCCGGTTGGTCCAATGCCAAGACGGAGTAACCGTGGTGCCCGAACCACCGTGCCGGCAGGGTCCACACGCTGTGGTCGTGAAGTGCCCCGTGCATGAACACCATGCAGGGCAGGGCAGGGTCGAAGGGCTTGCCGCCGGTATAGGCGTAGGCCTGGCGGTCACCGAGGTCGATCTTCATGCCGCACCCCCGGCCTTCTCGGCCACCTTGAAGGCCCGCTTGAGGTCGTCGATCAAGTCCTCGGACGCCTCCAGTCCGATCGACAGGCGAATGGTGCCCGGGCCGATGCCGCTGATGGCCAGTGCCTCGTCGCTCATGCGGAAGTGGGTGGTCGAGGCGGGGTGAATCACGAGCGAGCGACAGTCCCCCACATTGGCCAGGTGGGAAAACACCTTCAGGGCTTCGATGAAGGCACGCCCCTGTGTCCTGGACCCCTTGAGGTTGAAGCTGAACACCGCACCCGCGCCGCGCGGCAGGAGTCGCTGCGCCAGCGCGTGGTCGGGATGCGAGGGCAACTCGGGATAGGCCACGTCCTGCACCATCGGGTGGGCGCAGAGGAATTCCACGATGCGCCGGGTGTTGGCCACATGCCGCTCCATGCGCAGCGGCAAGGTTTCGATCCCTTGCAGGATCAGCCAGGCGGTGTGCGGGCTCATGCAGGCTCCGAAGTCGCGCAGGCCCTCGCGCCTGGCGCGAAGGAGGAAAGCGCCCACGCTGCTCTCCTCGGCGAAGTTCATCCCGTGGAAGCCCTCATAGGCCTCACTCAACTCCGGAAAGCGGCCGCTGCCAGCCCAATCGAAGCGCCCGCCGTCGAGCACCACGCCGCCCACCACCGTGCCGTGTCCACACAGAAACTTGGTGGCCGAGTGGAACACCAGGTCCGCGCCCAACTCCAGGGGACGCATGAGCCAGGGCGTGGTGAAGGTGGAGTCCACCAGCAAAGGCAGCCCGGCTTCGTGCGCCAGGGCGGATACCGAGGGGATGTCCAGCACGTCGAGCCCTGGGTTGCCCAGGGTTTCGCCAAACAGGAGCCGGGTATTGGGGCGGATGGCGTCTCGCCAGGCGTCCAGATCTCTGGGTGGAACGAAAGTCGTGTCGATGCCGAATCGCTTGAGCGTGTAGGCCAGCAGGTTGTGTGATCCGCCGTAAAGGGCGCCACTGGCCACGATGTGCGAACCGGCACCGGCCACGGTGGCCACCGCCAGGTGCAGCGCCGCCTGACCGCTGGCCGTGGCAATGCCACCCACGGCCCCTTCCAGGGCGGCCATGCGTTCCTCGAACACCGCATTGGTTGGGTTGCTGATGCGGCTGTACACATGACCGGGCCGCTCCATGTTGAACAGCGACGCCGCCTGCTCCGCATCCTTGAAGACGAAGGAGGTGCTCAGGTGCAGGGGGACAGCCCGCGCGCCCGTGGCGGGGTCGGGTGCCGCGCCGGCATGCAGGGCCAGGGTGTCGAAGTGGGGGTCGCTGTATCCGGCCATGGTGGGAGATTCCGGCGTTGGTCTGCGCCCGATTGTGTGCTATGTTGGCCTATGGATTTCACTCAGCAGGACGTGTCATGAAGGTCAGCGACATCCTCCGCGTCAAGGGCAGCACCTTGTTCACCGTGGTGCCGGACATGCCCTTGGCCGACGCCATCAAGACCATGGCCGAGAACGATATGGGCTCGCTGGTGGTGATGGAGCACGGCGACCTCACTGGCATGCTCACCTTCCGCGAAGTGATCGCAGCCGTGGTGAGGAATGGCAACCAGGTTGGCACGCTGCAGGTTCGCTCGGTGATGGATGACCACCCGATGACCTGCACGATGGAGACCGAGATGGACGAGGTTCGCCGCATGATGCTGGGGCGCCACGCCCGCTACATGCCCGTGCTTGATGGTCGAACCCTGATGGGCGTGATCTCGCTGTACGACGTGGCCAAGGCCGTGGTGGATGCGCAGGACTTCGAGAACCGCATGCTCAAGGCCTACATCCGGGATTGGCCGGCCGAGGATGCGCCGGCCGCCAGCGGAGCCGGTGGCGATTCGGCCAATCGCTGAAGCGACAGGCTGGCTGTCACAATCGGGGCTTTCTGCCCCAGTCCCTGATCCATGTCCGGCAGCACTTTTGGCGGGCTTTTCCGCGTCACCAATTTCGGCGAGAGCCACGGCCCGGCCATCGGCTGCGTGATCGACGGCTGCCCACCCGGCTTGGCCCTGAGCGAGGCTGACATACAGCCCGATCTGGATCGGCGCCGCCCAGGCACCAGCCGCCATGTAACCCAGCGCAACGAGCCCGATGCGGTGGAAATCCTGTCGGGCGTGTACGAAGGCCGCACCACGGGTACACCCATCGCGCTGCTGATCCGTAACACCGACCAACGCAGCAAGGACTACGGCAACATCCTCGACACCTTTCGTCCGGGCCATGCCGACTACACCTACTGGCGCAAGTACGGCCTGCGCGACCCCCGTGGCGGTGGCCGTTCCTCAGCCCGTTTGACGGCCCCGATGGTGGCCGCCGGCGCCGTGGCCAAGAAGTGGCTGCTGGAGCGCCATGGCACGCGGTTCACCGGCTGGATGTCGGCGCTGGGTGAAATCGATATTCCCTTCGAGGGCGTCGAACACATCCCGAACAACCCCTTCTTTGCCGCCAACCTCAGTCGCATCGCCGAGCTGGAAGCCTACATGGACGCTTTGCGCAAGAAGGGCGACTCGGTGGGGGCGCGAATCGAGGTGCGCGCCGCCGGTGTGCCGGTCGGCCTGGGGCAGCCACTGTTCGACAAGCTCGACGCGGACATCGCTTACGCCATGATGGGCATCAATGCGGTCAAGGGCGTGGAGATCGGTGACGGCTTCGCGGTGGTGGCACAGAACGGCAGCCAGCATGGTGATGAACTGTCGCCTGAGGGCTTTTGCAGTAACCACGCCGGTGGTGTGTTGGGCGGTATCAGCACCGGGCAGGACTTGGTCGTGCGAATCGCCATCAAGCCCACCAGCTCGATACGGCTGCCCAAGGGCTCCATCGACCGTGCCCTGCAGCCCGCCACGGTGGAGACCTTCGGCCGTCATGACCCCTGTGTGGGCATCCGTGCCACGCCGATTGCCGAGGCGATGCTGGCCTTGGTGGTGATGGACCATGCGCTGATGCACCGCGCCCAGTGTGGTGACGTGACCTTGCCTGTTCCCCCGATCAAGGGTTCGGCCACCGCGTGAGCCGCCCGCCCTGGGCGGCCTTCGCCGCCGTGTCCTTCACCTACTTCGCCAGCATCGGGTTCTTCACGACCTACGCCCCCCTGTGGTTCAAGTCTCTGGGCTACTCGGCCTTGGCCATTGGGGTGATCTCGTCGCTGCAGGCCTGGACCCGGGTCTTCGTGCCCTATGCCTGGGGATGGCTGGCCGATCACACCGGACGTCGCGTGTGGCTTCTGCGTGCGGCAGCGGCCGGATCGCTCCTGATGGGCAGCCTGCTGGCGCCGGCGCATGCCTGGGGTTGGCTGCCGCTGTGCGTGTTCCTGCTGTTCATCTGCAACGGCGGTGTGGTGCCCCTGTCGGAATCGGCCCTGGCGCGGTTTCTTCAGACCGAGGGTGGCATGGACACGCGCCGCTATGGCCGAATCCGCGTGTGGGGTTCGATCGGCTTCATCTTGTCGGTGACGGCGGCAGGCTTCGTGCTGGAAAGCGCGGGTATCGACGCCTTTGCCTGGGTCATGGTCGTGCTGCTGGTGGCCTTGTGTGTGGCCGCCGCGCGCCTGCCCTCACGCGTCGACTCCGCCGTCGAGCACACGGTCGTGGAAGGATCGGTGTGGCAGGTACTCCGCCAACGGCGTGTGCAGTGGTTCTTCGCCACCATCTTCTTCACGGTGCTCGGTCATACGGGCCTTTACACCTTTCTGAGCCTGTACCTTGACGACCTGGGCTATGACAAGTCGGTGGTCGGCCTGGTGTGGGCCGTCAGCGTCATGGCCGAGATTGCCTTCTTCTGGTTCGGATCGACGTGGGCGGCACGTCTGGTGCCGGCACGGTGGCTGTGGTGGGCCGCGGTCTTGTGCGTCCTGCGCTTCAGCGCGATTGCCGGCTTCGGCGAGGTGATGGCCGTGCTCGTGGCCGCGCAGCTCTTGCACGCCGTGACGTTTGCGGCGCAGCACGCGGCCTGTACAGCACAGTTGAGCGTCTTCTTCCCGGGGCGGCTGCGGGGGCGGGGGCAGGCGCTATATGCGGTGCTGGGGTATGGGCTTTCGGGCGTCATCGGAGGCCTGGGCGGCGGTCTGCTGACCCAGCACCTCGGTTTTGAGGCGGTCTTCTGGGCCGCGACGGTCTCAGCGCTGGTGGCCGTGGCTTGCGCGCATCAGCTCTCGCGCCATCTCGCCGACCAGGACTGAGGCCGGCAAGACGACGGTTTCGCAGCGACCCGTTGACGGGTCCAACCGGTCCGCAGCCCGGCCATGCAGGTGCACGCAGCCGGCAACCAGATCGTGAAGATCATCCTGGCTTTGCGCCGTGGCGCTGGCCCATGTCCCGCCTATCCAACCGGCCAGCACGTCCCCCGTCCCACCCGTGGACAGCCGCGCATTGCCGCTGGCGTTGATCCAGGGGATGCATGCGGGCGTGGCCACGATGCTGCCGGCTCCCTTGAGGACCACGGTGACGCCAAAGCGATCGGCCAGGGCTTGCGCTGCCTCCAGACGGTCGCGCTGGACCTCGGCCGTACCGCAGGCCAACAGCCGTGCGGCTTCCAGCGGGTGGGGCGTCAACACAGTGGCCTGCCCACGCGGGCCGCGGGCGCGAAGGCGTGCCTCCAGCGCGGGGTCGCTGGCCAGCACATTCAAGGCATCGGCATCCAACACGAGACGGCGAGCGCGGCGCAGCAGTTCGGGCAGGTACGAGGCGATGGCCGACGTTGCCCCGCAGCCGGCCACCACCACCGCGTCACTGGCCAGGGCCTGCTGCAGGTCTTCCCAGGTGCCGGTCATCACCTCCAGGGCCGATTCGTCGGTTGCGCCTGGCCGGTCACCCAAGTCGCTGAAGCCAGCCGCGTGCCCTAAATGCGTCCGAGCGTGCTCGGGCCCGGCATGGCCGCGCGCACTTCCATTCAGGTCGATGCGGTGGACTCGCCCGGCGCCCGAGGTCAGCGCCGCCCTTGCCGCCAGGCGCAGGGCACCGCGCATGCCGGGTGCGCCGCCCAGCAGCCACACGTCGCCGTAGCTGCCCTTGTGCCCGCCTTGGCGCGGGCTGCCCGAGGCCAGTATGCGCGGCCGGCGAATCTGCTCGAGCAGGGCGGGCGGCACCA
>Ga0082207_1000968_pt1 | contig 14616 bp, 15 predicted proteins | sample LakMenEpi10Aug09_FD_71540 | JGI IMG/M metagenome (GOLD analysis project Ga0082207, IMG submission 71540)
GTTTGTTTTAAAAATTTAGATGGTAAGCCCCGTTTTTGAAAAGGCATTGCCTTTGGGGGAGCGACAAAATACATATTTTTTCAACCGCCTGTGAGGTGGGAACAAAAAATTAATTCGTCAGGGGGGAAAAAGTGAACAACTCATTCATAACGAAGGGCCTCGATCGGATTCAGCTTACCGGCTTTGAGGGCCGGAAAGATACCCGCGATCAGTCCGACCACCGTACAGATAACGATCCCATAAATGACCCAATTCCAGGGTACGACAAAACCCGTGTTCAGGACGAGCGAGAAAATATTCCCCACCCCGATACCCAGCAAGATCCCGAAAGCGGCACCCATCAGACTGATCAGGATGGCCTCTGTGAGAAATTGACGGCTGACTATACGGGACTTCCCTCCGATCGCTTTGATCAGCCCCACTTCACGGGTCCGTTCCGATACAGACACCAGCATGATATTCATGAGTCCGATCGCCGCCCCGATCAAGGTGATCAATCCGATCACCGTCGCGGAAATGGTTAAGAAGCGTAACGAGTTCATGGCCGTTTCCGCCACACTGTCGCTTCGGTCGAGCACAAAATTACTTTCCTCTGTTGCGGACAATTTTCGAATCCCCCTGAAAGCACTTTCCGCCTCCCCCATCGCGGGATTGACCTGCAAGAGATCGGCTGCTTTCACCGCAATCACATAAGAAGCCTGCGAAGGAAACACACGCTCCAGGTTAGTATAGGAAATGATCACGACATTATCCCGACTGAAACCGAAGCTGGAACCTTTACTGTCCAGCACCCCAATCACTCGATACGGAATACTATTGATGCGGACCTCCCCATTCACTGCAGTTGGCGCACCGCCTCTGAATAATTTATCGGCCACATCGTAGCCAAGAATACAAACGTTCTGTCCGGAACGAACATCATCCCGTCCGATATTTCGTCCGGCTAATAAAGTATAGTTATTTAGATCCAGGTAATGAACGTCCCCGCCAAACAGGGTCACATTCGGGCTGGTCTTCAGCGTTCCTTTGGAAATAAGATTGTTTCGATTACCGAATACCGAGATACTTTTTACAGCGGGAAAATCGAAACGCTCCAGAAAATTTTCAGCCTGCTCACGAGTGATGATCTTATCCAGGTTGGATACTTTTTCCTTACGCGCGCCTTTGCGTGTCAATTTCACTTCATCCGACTGCCGTCCTCCGCCAAATCGAATGTTCCGCTCTTTGAAGCGGATCGAAAAAGCATTGGCGCCCATGGACGAAAAACTCTCGCTGAATTTTTGATTCATGGCCTGTATGGCCGTGATGATCCCGATCAATGCCATGATCCCAAAAGCGATGATCGAAACAGTAAGGCCCGTACGAAGCCGGTTGCCCCGAATGGTCCGAAACGCCAACGATACAATGTCGGTAGTTTGCATTTAGAAGTAAAGATAGCGCAACAACCACCCAGGTTGTAACCCCAGTAAGATGATCAACAAAGCGACAATCGTCAGTACACGAACAAACCCCGGTGCAAATGCAGGAAAAGAGACTCCCTCAGAAGGCTCCCGGAAATAGATCGCCTGCAGCACACGGAAATAATAGTAGACACTGACCGCGGCCATGATCACCGCCACGATCACGACTGCCAGCCCGTAAGTGGCAGGCAGCGCAGCTTGTAGCATGTAAAACTTAGCCAGAAAACCGGCTGTCAGCGGAATACCGGCCAACGATAACAGAAACACGGCCAGCAGGGCTGATACCCAGGGTTGTTGTTTCGCCAGTCCGTTGAACCCCTCCACGGTTTGATCTTGTAATCGGGTCAGCACCGCAAACATGCCGATCGTAGCAAGTGAGTAGGATGCCCCATAGAGGATCATTCCCTCTTTTGCAGCATCCCCCAATCCATAAACACCCAACATCATAAAGCCCGCCTGTGCAATACTGGAATAGGCCAGCATGCGTTTTACGCTTTGCTGGTAGACCGCCGTCATATTCCCGATAATGAGGGTCAACACCGCCAATATACCGGCCCAGATCTGCCAAGACGACTTCAGACTTCCGAATCCGTGATCGAATAACCGTAGGAACCCTGCAAAAGCAGCCACCTTCACCAGCGTAGCCATGAAGGAGGTGAAAACAGTTGGGGCGCCGTCGTATACATCCGGCGTCCAAAAATGAAAGGGTGCAACCGATACCTTGAAGGCAAGAGAAAAGAAGATCAGGAACAATCCTCCCAGCAACAGCTGTGTCGGTATACCGGAGGCTCCTACCAGTTCCAGCGTAGAGAAGCTGCCCCGAGCCCCATATACCAATGCGATCCCCATCAACATGATCCCGGTTGAAAACGCACCCAACAGAAAGTATTTCAGTGATGCCTCATTGCTTTTCAAGTTGCGCTTGTCGGCACCTGTCAAAATATACAGGGGGATGGTCACGATCTCGATCCCCAAAAACAACATCAACAAAGAGGTGAAAGACAACACCAATACAAATCCGCAGAAGATGAAAAAGATCAAGGCGAAATATTCACTGTAATCCGAACCTACATCAGCCATATCCTTCGCTGATAATAGAAAATACAACAGGCCGCATCCGCTCAATACTGATAACATCACTAATGCATAACGATCTACACCCAACATGGCAGGCGCATTCAGATCATAGAACACGATTCCTTGTAGTTCGGCGATCGTTGAAAGAAACAACAGCCCCATGCCTACTTGAGCAATGGTACGGATGGTGGCACGAGATATTCCACTCACGCTCAAAAACATCATCAGAACACCCCAAGCTGCAGCTAGTAATAACAAATTCATACGTGGACTATTTTATTTGGCCAGGAAACGGGTGATATCGATCGACTTCACATATTCCCAGGAAAAATCATTCGTAAAATTCAGTGCCGCTTGCGGATAGATACCGAATACCAGCACCAGCACTACAACTATGGAGAGCGCAAGCGTCTCTGCAGTTGTCAAGCGTAGACCATTTTCAGTCGCCGCGTTAGTTTCACCATAAAAAATGCGCCGGATCATATTCAATGTATAGATGGCAGACAAGATCACACCCATTCCGGAAAGCAGCAGAAATACGATGCGGTAAGGAGACTGTGCATGAAAGATCGCATTGAACTGAAGAAACTCACCCGGGAAGGCGTTGGTCAGCGGTAACGCGATATTAGCCAGTGCAATGATCACAAAAAAGATAGTGAAGGTCGGTGCCGTTCGTGCCAGTCCACCCAGCTCCGACAGTTTGCGGGTACCGAAGCGAGATTCAATTCGATCGGCCAGCAACCACATGCCCATGATGTTCACGCCGTGACTGAACAACTGCAACATCACTCCCTGAAAGCCGATATGATGGTAATGCAACACCACATTACTGTTGTTGGTGAAACCTGTCAATGAAAACAAAGCTGCCACGGTGAGTCCCATGTGTGCAATAGATGAATACGCGATCAATCGCTTCAGGTCATCCTGACGAATCGCGATCAACGAGGCATAGAGTATACCCACCACCGCGAGGCAAATGACGACATCACTCCAAATGAAGGCCCCGATCCCCAGGATCGGCAACAACCAGCGAATCATAGCCACCACACCCATTTTGACCATCACGCCACTCAACAGCAAGGTAATGGGTGTCGGCGCCTGCTCATACGCATCGGGCTGCCAAGTGTGAAAGGGGAACAGCGGCACTTTGATAGCAAAAGCCAGAAAGAAAAGCCAGAACAGCCAGATCTGTTTTGACTCAGTCAATTCGAGATTGCGAAATGCCTGCCATTGAAAGCTGCCATCCGGTGTCAATTGCTGCAAATAAATCAAACCGATCAGCATGAGGACCGAACCCACGAATGTGTAAATGAAGAATTTTATAGTCACAGCGATCCGCTTCTCCCCTCCCCAGATCGAGCTGAGGAAATAGGCAGGGATCAAGGCCAGTTCCCATCCAAAATAAAAAAGGAATGCATCGCTGGCCAGAAAAACGATCGACATGCCGGCCTGCATCCAAAGTAACAATCCATAAAAACGAGCAGGCAACTTCCTGTCGGTGTTCCAACTGCCTAGGATCGAAAGCACCGCTCCGATGGAAGAAAGCAAACTCATCCACTTGGCTAATACATCACCCTTCAATGAAAACCGAGCACCGATGGGCTGTATCCATTCCTCGTCGTAAGACCAATGAGCCCCCTGGGTGAATTGACAAAGCCCCAGCAACACGGCGATCAAGGATATCAAAGCTATAGTGAGTGCTACCGGACGTGCGAGTGCAGGCCGTGGAAGGAACAACGTCAGCCCTCCGCCGATCAACGGAATCAAAACAAGAAGAAGTGCTATCATACTGTGGGCGGTTTGTCGCTTGAATAATTATTTACGAAGAAAGAATTGTACACTCAGTATCACTACGATCCCGATCACCATCCATAAGGCATAGTTGCCGGTCTGACCATTTTGGATCAAACGGAATTGCTGTGACAAATAACGAACCGATCGTCCGATCCCCTGGATGGCCCCATCAGCCACTTTCGGCTCAAATACAGCGCGGATCCAGCCACCCAACTTGTGCAATGGCTGCACGATCGCCGCCTGATATAGCTCATCTACATACCACTTGTTTTCAAGCAATCGAGCGAACGGACTTTCAGACTCCTCTGCACGATACTGCTTGTACTTATTCCAGGCAAATAAGATAGAAAGCAAGACGAGTCCGGTGGAAAGACCCATCAACATATATTCAGTGGCATGAGAAATTTCGTGCCCGCTTGAAACCGGAATCACAGGAGATAAAAACGCTACTAACTGATCACCACCATGCATCAATACTTCCGGTATACCGACCCAGCCACCAACGATCGATAGGATCGCCAGCACCACCAATGGTATGGTCATGGCTGCCGGACTTTCGTGAAGATGATGATGCTGCTCCTCCGTACCGCGGAAACTTCCGCCAAACGTCAGAAAGAACAACCGGAACATATAGAAGGCCGTCAGCAATGCGGTGAACAAGGCTATTACATAAAAGATCGGGCTTTTCAGAAACGCACTGAGCAAGATCGCATCCTTGGAAAAGAAACCACTGAACGGAAAAATTCCGGCGATGGCCACACAGCCGATGAGAAAAGTCCAGTACGTAATAGGCAACGACTTTTTCAGTCCACCCATCTTACGAATATCCTGCTCCCCACTCATGGCATGGATCACCGAACCACTTCCCAGGAACAACAACGCTTTGAAAAAAGCATGTGTCATCACGTGAAAAACAGCGGCCACATAGGCCCCCGACCCGAGTGCCAAAAACATGAAGCCGAGCTGACTCACGGTTGAATAAGCCAATACCTTTTTGATATCGTTCTGACGCAATGCGATGGTTGCTGCCAGTAAGGCAGTGGCTACACCGATGATCGCGATGATGGTGAGGACCAGCGGAGCCGCCGTGTACAACAGATTACTGCGGGCGATCATGTAGATACCCGCGGTTACCATGGTGGCCGCATGGATCAGCGCTGATACCGGTGTAGGACCAGCCATCGCATCCGGCAACCAAGTATAAAGGGGAATCTGTGCACTCTTACCGGTTGCTCCGATGAAAAGCAACAGGGTGATACCTGTAATATCCAGCGAGCTAAGCTTCGCCGATTGACCCACCGTACCGATGGCCATCGGCAGATCAGTGAAACTGACAGAACCGGTTCGGGCGATGAGCCAGAAGATGGCGATCAGAAAAGCCAGATCACCTATTCGGTTCATCACAAAGGCCTTGTTCGCCGCCTGTGAGTAAGCAGGATTTCGGAACCAATAACCGATCAGTAGGTAAGAACAGAGTCCGACCCCTTCCCAGCCGATAAACAGGATCACATAGTTCGCCCCCATCACCAAGAGAAGCATCGAGAAGACGAACAGATTTAGGTACGCGAAATAACGGCCATAATGCGAAGACGACTCTTCGTGCATGTACGCGGAAGAATAGACATGGATCAAAAAACCGATTCCGGTGATAATTAACAAGAATAAGGAGGAAAGGGCATCTAATTGAAAAGCAAATGGGATTTGCATCTCTCCGATCCGAATGAAATCAAATGCAGTCAGGATCGTTGGTGCACCGGCAGGAACGTTGTAAAAAACAAGCAAACTGATGCTGAATGCAAGGGCCATGACGCCTGAACCGATCCAAGCGATGGCGCGATGGGAAAGATGATTGCGTAATAGGCCGTTGACCAGAAAACCCAACAGCGGTAGCAGCGGAATCAGATAGGCGATATTCGGAAAGGACAGCATGGCCATCAATGGGTTTTAATGTTTGAGTCGGTTGAGGAATTGTATATCGACCGAATGGATATTTCTATACATCATCACAATGATGGCAAGGCCCACACTCACCTCGGCAGCCGCTACCACCATGATAAAGAATACAAACAGCTGACCATCCGTTCCCGCAGTGGCACTGGTCGCCAAGTTCTTCAGATGATGCATCTTGGAAAAAGCCACGAGCAATAAATTCACGGCATTCAGCATCAGCTCAATACACATGAATATGATGATGGCATTCCGACGGGTAAGCACACCTACCATCCCGATCGAGAACAATGCCAGAGACAAGAACAAGTAGTAATTGATGGGCATGGATCAGGAATTTAAGGTTTGTGAAGTTTCTTTCTTACCGATCACCGCAGCGCCGATCATCGCACTGAGAAATAAAAGGCTGCTGATCTCAAAAGGGACTACATACCGGGTGAACAATTCCTTGCCGAGCACCTTGATCAGTCCAATGGAACCGCCACCCACCATAGCTTGTTGTGATTTCAATTCTGCATCTTTCAGTGCGGCGACCAATACCAGTAACAGACATCCGCCGGCCAGTGCGCCGATAAATTTCAACCAGCGATTTTTTTGCGGCTCTGTCTCCCGATTCAGGTTCATGAGCATGATCACAAAAAGGAATAACACCATAATGGCACCCGCATAAACGATGATATTCACCACCGCCAAAAATTGGGCATTCAATAAGATGTAATGGCCACTGATGGCAAAAAATGTTCCGATCAGCCAGAGTACAGAATAAACCGGATTACGGCTGGTCACCATCATCAACGCACTGAACAAAGCCAGTACGGAGAGGAACCAAAAGATATATGGAGTGACGTTCATACGATTCAGTTATGCCTTCACGGCGGGTTTTCGATCGCCTAATGCTTTCTCGTAAGCTTCGCGCTGGTTGATGGGGTGTGGGATCAACAACTCCTCTTTCTTGTAGATGAACCCTTTTCTACCATAATTCGCTGGTGCAAATGTTTGAGAGAGATAGATGGCGTCTTTGGGACAAGCCTCCTCACACAAGCCGCAGAAAATACAACGCAGCATATTGATCTCGTATTTAGCTGCATATTTCTCTTCGCGGTAAAGATTCTCCTCGCTCGGCAGACGCTCAGCAGCTTCCATGGTGATGGCTTCTGCCGGACAAGCCACGGCACAAAGTCCGCAAGCCGTACAATTCTCCCGTCCCTCCGCATCGCGGTTCAATACATGCAAGCCACGGAACACAGGAGAGAACGGACGCTTCTCTTCCGGATACTCGATCGTTGCTTTTTTCCGAAACAAATGTTTCAGTGTAGTGGCCATCCCTTTCAAAATACTCCAGAGGTACAAACTCTCCAGAAAGGTCATGGGACGGCGGTCTACCGCTTTCGCACGATCTGTTAATCTCATTGTTGACATACCGTTTACATTCATTTATTTAACCATAGTGTCAGCGCCGCCGTGAGCAACATATTCACGAGCGATAACGGGATGAGTTTTTTCCAACCGAGGTTCATCAATTGATCGTATCGGAACCGGGGGATCGTCCACCGGATCCAGATGAACACGAACAAGAAGAACAACACCTTGGCCATCAGCACCGCAAAACTCATCAGCGAAAACATCAGCGGCGATAATCCCCAGGTCGATTCATTCACAAAAGGAATATCATAGCCGCCGAAATATAGGGTAGCCATCACCGCACTGCTGATGAACATGTTGATATACTCCGCGAACAGATAAAAGCCGAGTTTCATGGAAGAGTATTCCTGGTGATAACCGAAGTTCAATTCATTCTCGGCCTCAGGCAGATCGAATGGCGTTCGGTTACACTCAGCCAGTGCACAGACGAAAAAGATGATGAAGCCGAGCGGTTGATACAGAATATGCCATCCATGTTCGATCTGGTGTGAAACGATGACACTCATTTTGAGTGAACCTGTCATCAGCAACACCGCGATCAAAGCCAATCCCATGGGTAATTCATAGGAAACCATTTGAGAGGCGCCACGGATCGCAGCCAGCAGGGAAAATTTATTGTTGGAGGACCAACCGCCAATCATGATGCCGTACACACCGACGCTCACGATCCCGAAAACGATCAGGATACCCATATCCACATCCGCTACTTGAAGCGGGATGTTGATGCTTCCATCTACATAACTGGCTCCCCAAGGGATCACCGAGCTGGTCAGCAGCGCCGTGATCATGGCAAGTGCGGGTCCGAGGATAAACAAAAACCGGTTGGAGGTCAGTGGAATGATCTCTTCTTTAAAAAATAATTTTCCTCCGTCCGCCAGCGGTTGAAACAACCCGAAGGGTCCGGCACGGTTCGGTCCGCGACGATCCTGTAACCAGGCCGCCACTTTACGCTCTGCGTAGGTTGTATACATCGCGATGAAAAAAGATAGACCGATGATCGTGGCGATCAAGGCAACTTTTTCCAGGATGAACCAAATATCGAGGGCCAGCAGCATCATGTCTAAGCTTATTTTTTAAAGTTTTCACTGGTGGCAGGACCAGGCAATTCACTAATATCCACACGGTTCACTTCACTTACGGAATGGATATCCATCATTAGTTTCGGATCACGACCATCCATTACCGCCGGCAATGTCTCTGTCGGTTTCTTCAACCCGAGATAATGTCCCTGAGCGATCACGGAGTGGCGGTTGATCTTCGTTGGTCCTTCGATGACCCAATCACTTGCCTTTTTCTTTTCAAATCGGCAGGTATTGCAGATCCATCCGGGTTTGCCTTCATGTGATTGCACTTCTCCCCACTCATCTTTACGAGCCGTGACCCGCAACACATCTTCACCACGTTGCCACAGCGTTACCTTCCCACAGCACTGGTCACAATCCCGATGTGCCTCTACCGGTTTGGTGAACCACACGCGATTCTTGAAGCGAAATGTTTTATCGGTGAGGGCCCCTACCGGACACACATCGATCATATTGCCACAGAAATTATTTTCGATCGCCTTTGAAATATGCGTGGAGATATTGGCATGATCCCCGCGATCCAATACGCCATGCACGCGGTTATCCGTCAACTGATCGGCCACATAGGTGCATCGATAACAAAGTATACAACGATTCATGTGGAGCTGGATGTACGGACCAATATCCTCCGGCTCAAACGTTCTGCGCTTGAATTCATAACGCGTGCCTTCTTTGCCATGCTCGTAGCCCAGGTCCTGCAAATGGCATTCGCCTGCCTGATCACAGACAGGGCAATCCAACGGATGATTCACCAACAGAAATTCAACCACCCCGGCACGAGCCTCTTGCACTCGATCACTAGTGATATTTTTCACGATCATCCCCTCTGCAATCGGCGTGCGACAAGAGGCTACTAACTTGGGCATGGGACGAGGATCGGCAGCAGAGCCGGCAGCAACTTCGACCAGACATGTGCGACATTTTCCTCCACTGCCTTCGAGTTTACTGTAATAACACATCGCCGGTGGCGTCACATCGCCCCCGATCTGGCGTGCTGCTTGCAGAATCGTTGTACCCGGTGCCACTTCGACGGTGATGTTGTCGATGGTGACTTTCAAATTCGCGGGTGTATTTGTTTGTTCAGCCATAGTTATTTCAATTAAGCGGTCACAACCAACGGATCGGCATAATGAGCCAACCCGTAATTGCGTTTTTGTGCTTCTTCGGGGTTATTCACGTGCCACTCGAATTCATCACGGAAATGACGGATCGCCGCAGCTACGGGCCAGGCGGCTGCATCGCCAAGAGGACAGATCGTATTGCCTTCAATTTTTCGCTGTATATCCCAGAGCAGATCGATGTCACTCACCTTCCCCTTTCCGGTCTCTATGTTCCAGAGGATCTTCTCCATCCATCCGGTGCCTTCGCGGCAGGGCGAACATTGTCCGCAACTCTCGTGCCGATAGAAACGAGCCAGCGTGTACGTATGACGCACCACACACTGACGATCATCCATCACGATGAATCCGCCAGAGCCCATCATCGATCCGGTTGCGAATCCGCCATCAGCCAAACTCTCATAGGTCATCATGCGGGTCTCCCCCTTCGCGGTTTTCAGCAGCAGATTGGCCGGCAGGATAGGAACGGAAGAACCGCCCGGAATACAGGCCTTCAATTTTCGTCCGTTCGGTATGCCTCCGCAATATTCATCACTGTAAATGAATTCCTCCACCGAGATCGTCATGTCGATCTCGTATACGCCTGGCTTGTTGATGTTACCACAAGCAGAGATGAGTTTGGTACCGGTCGATTTACCGATCCCGATCTTGGCGTACTCCTCTCCTCCTTCATTGATGATGGGAACCACGGCGGCGATGGTCTCCACGTTATTCACCACGGTCGGACAACCCCAAAGTCCTTTCACCGCCGGGAACGGCGGCTTGATGCGGGGATTACCTCTTTTACCTTCGAGTGATTCCAGCAAGGCTGTTTCTTCTCCACAGATGTAGGCACCGGCCCCACGCTGTACATGGATATCACAATCAAATCCGCTTCCCAAAATGTTTTTACCCAGCCAACCGTTATTACGCGCTTCGGCAATGGCTTGCTCAAGGATGTCGACGATCCAAGCGTATTCACCTCGGATGTAGATGTAAGAATTATTGGAACCAAGTGCGTAAGAAGAGGTGATCATTCCTTCAATGAGGAGATGCGGAATGAATTCCATCAGATAGCGATCTTTGAACGTGCCCGGCTCCGATTCATCGGCATTCACCACCAGGTAACGAGGAACACCTTCCGGCTTGGCCAAAAAGCTCCACTTCATTCCGGAAGGGAAACCGGCACCGCCGCGTCCGCGCAGTCCGCTTTTCTTCACTTCATCGGTGACCTGATCCGGGCTCATCGACTTGAGCGCTTTTTCCACGCTGCGATAACCACCTTCACGGCGATACACTTCATAGAGACGGATATTCTCTACGTGCGCTTTATCGAGTAATAGTTTTCTTCCCATGCGATTACTTTCTGCTTTCAGCAATGATCTGATCCACTTGTTCGCGGGTCAGGTGTTCGCGATAATGTTTTCCCATCTGCATCATTGGGGCATAACCACAGGCCCCAAGACACTCTACCGTTTTCAGGGTGAAGAGTCCGTCTGTTGTGGTTTCACCCGGACGAATGCCTAATTTTTCTTTGATGTAGTCGATGATCTCATCACTGCCATTCAGCATACACGGGCCGGTCTGGCATACCTCGAACACATGCTTACCCACAGGCTTGAGATTGTACATCGAATAGAAGGTAGCGACCTCGTATACTTCGATCGGTGTGATCTTTAGTAAGGACGCCACGTAGTCGAGGATTTCGGTGGATAGCCATCCGCCGAATTCATCTTGGGCCAGATGAAGCACAGGCAACAGTGCACTTTTTTGTTTCCCTTCGGGATAGCGAGCCACCAGACGTTTCACTTCGGCCAGGGCGGTATCGGAAAATTGAACAGGCATCTTGATTTCTTTTATTAGGCATCCAATTCGCCGGCGATGAGGTTCAGACTACTCATAGTCATGATCGCATCACTCAACATGGATCCCTTGATCAGTTCTTCGTATGCTTGATAATACACAAAACAAGGACGACGGAAATGCAATCTGTAGGGCGTACGACCTCCGTCGCTGATTAGATAAAATCCCAGCTCGCCGTTTCCGCCCTCTACTGCATGATACACTTCACCTTTAGGAATTTCGGTTTCTCCCATCACGATCTTGAAATGATAAATAAGCGCTTCCATCTTGGTGTACACATCCGCTTTCTCCGGGAGATAATAGGCGGGTGCATCAGCGTGATAGACGTCGGCTTCCTTGCCTTTGAAATCCTGCACTTTGCGATAGGCCTGCTCAACGATGCTCAGGCTCTCCCACATTTCTCGTTGACGCACTAGCCAGCGATCGTAATTGTCGCCCGTGTTTCCGACAGGAATGTTGAATTTGAAATCCTCATAGCTGGAATAGGGTTGATGAACCCGCAGGTCATAATCGACACCGGCCGCGCGCAGGTTGGGCCCGGTGAAACCATAATTCAGCGCGCGCTCGGCCGAGATACCACCTGTATCCTTTGTGCGATCCATGAAGATCCTGTTACGGATGAACAAGTCTTCGAACTCTTTCAGTACAACCGGATATTCCTTCAGGAATTTTTCGATCTTCTGGAAGGCAACATCACTGAAGTTGCGTTCGAATCCGCCGATGCGACCCATGTTGGTCGTCAGACGGGCCCCGCAAACTTCTTCGTAGATCTCATAGATGAGCTCGCGATACTGCATCACATACAGGAATCCGGTATAAGCACCTGCATCCACGCCTACGATCGAGTTGCAAATAAGGTGATCGGAGATGCGGGACAGCTCCATGATGATCACCCGTAAGTAATCGACCCGCTTGGGCGTTTTCACCCCGAGCAATTTCTCACAGGTCATATGCCATCCCATGTTGTTGATGGGCGAGGAGCAATAGTTAAGTCGGTCGGTCAGCGTAGTGATCTGATACAGCGGCCGGCGTTCTGCTAATTTCTCAAAGGCACGATGGATATAGCCGATGGTCTGTTCGGTAGAAACGACCCGCTCCCCATCCAGTTCCAGGATGTTCTGCATCACACCGTGTGTCGCGGGGTGAGTCGGACCCAGATTCAGGGTGGTGGTGGTCTTTTCGATGCTCCCTTCCGGAAGCTTGATGTGTTGGTCCTTCATATTGATCCGTTAACCGCGACCGAACATCGCGTCGTCTTTATCAATCCGGGTTTGATCTTCAAGCGGAAATTCTTTGCGCAGGGGGAAATAATCCATTTCATCCACATTCAAAATGCGCTTCAGGTTCGGGTGTCCGACAAAATTCACGCCGAAGAAATCATAGGTCTCTCTTTCCATCCAGTTGGCCGCGGAGAACAGGCCGCTGGCGGTGTACACATCCGGTGTCTGGATGTCGGTAAACACCTTGAAGCGAAGGCGTACGTTCGCCGATAGGTTATGCAAGTGGTAAACGACGGCCAATTCCCGTCCGGTCTGGTCGGGATAATGAACCGCTGTGAGGTCGGTCAGGAAACGGAATTGTAGGTGCGGATCATCGAACAGAAAATTCAGCACCTTGAGATTGATCTCTTTGGGCGCTTCAAAAGTTAACATGCCATAGGGCTGTTCGAAAGAACCGACTTGTTCGCCGAATTTATCCTGCAGACGTTGTTGTATGTATTCGCTGGTCAGTGACATGATCGGGGTTTATTGAATGCCGTAACTCTCCAGGAGCGCTCGGTATTGATCGCTGTTTCGACGGCGGATGCTTTCTTTTTCCACCAGGTCTTGAATACGCATGACGCCATCGATGATGGCTTCGGGTCGGGGCGGACAGCCAGGCACGTAAACATCTACCGGAATGACCTGATCGATACCCTGCAATACAGAATAGGTATCAAAAATGCCTCCGCTGCTGGCACAGGCACCGACGGCAATAACCCAGCGGGGCTCGGCCATTTGCAAGTACACCTGTTTTACTACCGGACCCATTTTTTTGGCGATGGTACCCATCACCATGAGCAGGTCGCACTGGCGGGGCGAGAATCCAACACGCTCCGAACCGAAACGGGAAAGATCGTAATGCGATCCCATGGTAGCCATGAACTCGATCCCACAACAGGAAGTGGCGAATGGCAAGGGCCAAATGGAATTTTTACGGGCAAGTCCGACCACTTTGCTCAGCGAAGTAGCAAAGAAACCTTCACCCATGTGCCCCTCAGGCAGCTCTGCCATGCTCAGATCGGCCTCAAGTGGTTTTTGTATCAAATTATACGATACAGGACGTGGCATGATCCAACCGATTTATGGTTATGATGATGAAGCAAGCCTCATCATCGATTTAATTATTCCTCCCAATTCAATGCACCCTTGCGAATGATATACATGAACCCGCAAAGGAAAAACCCGACAAAAAGCAATACCGCCCAAAATCCATCCCATCCCAATTCCCGAAAATTCACAGCATAGGGATAGAAAAAGATGACCTCCACATCGAAGAGCACGAACAGGATAGCCGTCAGAAAGTATTTGATGGCCATGGGCTGACGAGCATCTCCATGCGTATCGATACCGGACGTAAAATTTTGAAGTTTATCGCTGGTGCGACGCTTGGGGCCGAGCCAGTGTGTGGCAGCCATTAGGAAAGCAACCAATCCAACGGCGATCAGCACTTGCAGGGCAAGTGGAAAATAGGATGAAGTGGTGTCAGCGGTTTGCTGCAATAAAAAAAGTCGCATATGCCTTTAATCGGCCGCAAAAATACGATGGCAGGAGGAATAATTCTGCCAAAAAGAAGGCGATGTATGTGTAAAAAAAGACCCGGAGGATTCCCGGG
>Ga0082207_1000969_pt1 | contig 14608 bp, 11 predicted proteins | sample LakMenEpi10Aug09_FD_71540 | JGI IMG/M metagenome (GOLD analysis project Ga0082207, IMG submission 71540)
AAAGATGGGGAACATGAAAGACCTGCTGGGCATGATACCCGGTGTTGGCAGTAAGATAAAAGACCTGGAGATCAGCGATGACGCCTTTAAGGGAATCGAGGCCCTGATCAATTCCATGACACCTGAGGAGAGGGCCAATCCGGATTTGTTGGACGGAAACCGGAAAAAACGCATCGCCAAGGGCGCCGGAAAGGATATTCAGGAGCTGAATCAATTCCTGAAACAGTTCGAGCAGATGCGGGGCATGATGAAGAATATGAACAAAATGGGCAAGTTCGGCCCCTCTTTACCCGGCATGCGGTGATAAATTTCTTTTTTACCCCCAACCCTCCGTATATTTGACGCCCGGTTTCAACCGGTGAACCCTATTTATTAACGCTGTTAAATGTCTATTTATGTCAGCAAAAATCCGTCTGCAAAGACACGGGTCTAAAAAAAGACCTTTTTACTTCATCGTCGTAGCCGATTCTCGCGCTCCCCGCGATGGTAAATTCATTCAAAAACTTGGCACCTACAACCCTTTGACCATTCCGGCAACCATCAATTTGGATCGCCAAAAGGCGCTCGAGTGGTTGAATAAAGGTGCCGCCCCCACCGACACTGTTCGTCGCATCCTTAGCTTCAAAGGCGTATTGTACCTGAAGCACTTGTTGCGTGGTGTATCGTTGGGATTGTTCGATGATGCAACCGCCATGCAGAAATTCACGGCTTGGACCGTTGAACATGACGCACAGGTTAAGAAGCGTCAGGAAGAGTCTGTTCGCAAGAAAAAAGCGGCCCGTGCAGCAGCCCGTATCCCGGTTGTGCGCAAAGTGGAAGAAACCCCGGCAGCTCCCGAAGCAGAAGCTCCGGCTGCCGAAGCGCCAGCTGCAGAATAATCATTCCGCAAATCATTTGAAGATCCCGACACAAACTGTCGGGATCTTTTGTTTTACGACACGAATAATTCGGAAATTGTGCTTCCATGTCGACCTATATCCCCATCGGTAAATTGATCGCCGCACACGGCCTGCAGGGTGATCTCATTTTGCAACACTCCCTCGGAAAACGTAGTAGCCTCACGGGCATACAAGCGCTTTTTATCGAAGAAAAAAAAGGACAGACAATCCCTTGGTTCGTCGAAAAAGCACAAGCCCGTACCGAGGAAGAGACACTGATCAAACTCGAGGGGATCGATACAAAAGAAAAGGCACAGAAACTCGCACGCAAAGCTGTTTGGCTGACAGAAGCCGACTTCGAAAAACAGGTCTCTAAAAAGGCTCCCATTAAATTGCTTGGCTATCATATCCATGAAGCTGGAAAAGATCTGGGTGAAATACGGGAACTGATCGAGCAGCCGCATCAAATTCTTTGCCGACTCGAGATCGATTCAAAAGACGTTTTCATCCCCTTGCACGAAGATTCATTGGAACGGATCGATCATAAAAAGCGCATCGTGCATGTAGAACTACCAGAAGGGCTATTGGATATATACCTGAGCTGATCATGTCCGATCCGCTGCCCCATATCGCCCACTTCGATCTGGATTCGTTTTTCGTTTCGGTTGAGATCCGAAACAACCCTTCCCTGAAAGGAAAACCGGTATTGGTCGGGGGGTACGACCGAGGGGTGGTTGCCGCCTGCAGCTATGAAGCCAGGGCTTTTGGCATCCATTCCGCCATGCCGATGAAAAAAGCACTACAGCTCTGTCCGCACGCGATCGTCACCAACAGCAGTCGGGATCAATACAGCAAATATTCTGGCTGGGTCACCGAGCTGATCGCCGCACGCGTACCCGCTTTCGAAAAAGCCAGCATCGATGAGTTCTATGTCGACCTCTCCGGAATGGACAGGTATTTCGGAGTGAGTCAATTTGCCCGGGAGCTTCGGGAGACCGTGATCCGGGAAACCGGTTTACCCATGTCGGGCGGACTCTCCACCGCACGATTCATCAGTAAAATGGCCACTAACGAAGCCAAACCCAATGGCTTTCTGGAGATCGAACCCGGAAAAGAAAAAGAATTTCTCTGGCCCCTGGGTGTAGAAAAAATCAACGGCGTAGGTAAACAAACGGAGCTGCAATTGAAGAACTGGGGCATTCGCACCATTGCCGAGTTAGCCGCCTCCCCTGTTGAATTATTACAAAAACTACTCGGCCAACACGGAGAAGCGCTGTGGGAAAAAGCGCAAGGTGTCGGATCCGCGACGGTGCACACGGACTGGGAGCAAAAAAGTATCAGTCACGAGAATACTTTCTCTGAAGACCATACCGAAGTGGAATTCTTACACCAACAATTGGTTCGCTTAACGGAAAAAACTGCATACGCGTTGCGACAGGAAGAAAAACTGACCGGCTGTGTGACGGTAAAGATCCGATATGCCAATTTTGAAACGGTCTCGAAACAAGAGACGATCGCCTACACGGCACTGGATGACACCTTATTGGCGCAAGTAAAAAAACTGTTCAACGAATTACGGGATCCGGCCCGGCCGATCCGATTGTTGGGTGTTCGCTTTTCACATCTCATTCCTTTTACCCTGCAGATGAGTTTATTCGAAGACCAGCCCCGGAAACTAAAACTCTATCAGGCAATGGATGGACTGAAAGATCGCTATGGAAGTCGCTCTTTGACCAAAGCCACTAACCTGAAAGGTCAAGGCAAGCCTCGAGACTGAACACATCCAAACCCCAGGCCAGCTTATTCTTATCTTTACAACCCTAATTCATACACCATGTCGAACGCCTGGAAATCCTACCAAGAACAACATCAAGACAGATTTTTGAATGAGATGATGGACTTGCTTCGCATCCCCTCCATCAGTGCCAAGTCGGAACATAAAGACGATATGATCCGTTGCGCTGAAGCCGTTCAAAAAAGTTTACTCGAGGCAGGATGTACCCGCGCGGATGTATTACCCACCGCCGGCTATCCAGTAGTGTATGGAGAACGCATCATCGATCCTACCAAGCCTACAGTGTTGGTGTATGGACACTACGATGTTCAACCCCCCGAGCCGCTGGAGCTTTGGCATAGCGGCCCCTTCGAACCCGTGATCAAAGACGGCAAAGTTTTCGCACGCGGATCAGCCGATGATAAAGGACAATTCTATATGCACGTGAAGGCCCTGGAAGTGATGGATAAAACAGGCACACTCTGCACCAACATAAAATTCCTGATCGAAGGAGAGGAAGAAGTAGGCTCACCAAATTTGGCTGCATTTGTTTCGGCCAATAAAGAGTTACTCAAAGCAGATGTTATTCTGATCAGCGACAGTGCGATGCTCAGCTTAGACAATCCATCCCTTGATACGGGAGTACGCGGATTGAGCTATATCGAAGTAGAAGTGACCGGTGCCAACCGTGATTTGCACAGTGGCACCTATGGCGGCGCGGTGGCAAATCCCATCACGTTGCTCGCACAAATGATCGCCAGTTGTCACGATGCCGATAATCACATCACCATCCCCGGCTTCTATGACGATGTAGTAGAAGCGACTGAAGAAGAGCGAGCGCTGATCAACCGCGCACCTTTCAATGAAGCCGAATACAAAGCCGAATTGGGAATCAATGCGCTTTGGGGTGAGAAAGGATATTCGACCTATGAGCGTACCGGCATCCGTCCTACGATCGAAGTAAATGGTATTTGGGGCGGGTATACGGGAGAAGGCGCGAAGACCGTTCTGCCTTCCAAAGCATTTGCAAAAATTTCCGCCCGACTGGTGCCGAACCAATCCTCTGAAAAGATCACGGAAAAACTATTGCAGTATTTTCAGAGTAAGGCGCCTGCCGGAGTAACGGTCAAGGCTTCTTTGCATCATGGAGGAGAGCCCTACATGACACCGATCGATTCAAGAGGATACAAGGCGGCGTCCAAGGCCATTGAAAACACGTTCGGAAAAACACCGATACCGGTGCGAGGCGGCGGAAGTATCCCGATCTGCTCGATCCTGGAAAAAGAATTAGGCATCAAGATCGTATTCATGGGATTCGGGTTGGACAACGACAACCTGCATTCACCGAACGAGAAGTACAACATCGAGAATTACAACAAGGGCATTGAAACCATTCCTTACTTCCACAAGTATTTTGCTGAAAACTAATCATGGAAGCGGCTCCCCGTCTTCGCCTAGACAAATACCTGTGGGCCATCCGGCTTTTCAAGACAAGAGCCCTGGCTACGTTCGCCTGCAACCAGGGAAAGGTTAAGTACGAGGGAGAGAATACAAAGCCCGGAAAAAATGTTCACCTCGGAGATGAATACGAGGTTCGGACAGAACAAAAAAAATGGCGGATCAAAGTGACCGGTCTATTGCAAAATCGTGTCAAATACGAACTCGCCATTCAACACTACCGAGATATCACGCCACCCGAGGAAATCGAACGACTGCAATACCAAGCAGCCAGTTTTTACAGTGGAAAAAGACCGAGCAAGATCGGTCGTCCGACAAAAAAAGAACGGCGTGATCTTGATTCCTTCGTTGAGGGAGAAGAGGCGAGTGACGAGTAGCGATACTATGAACTGACATTCATATTAGGAACATCCAACGTTATAGAGGTGCCCTTTCCAAATTCAGTTTCCAGCTTCACGGTTCCTCCAAGTAGATCAGTATAACGCTTAACTAGTGAAAGTCCCAATCCGGTTCCTTGTATCTCTGTCACATTTGAAGCACGAAAGAAGGTAGAAAAAATATGGGGCAGGTCAGCTGTAGGAATACCAATGCCATTATCTTTTACCTGGAAGGTTTTACCCGTCGGCGAATCAGCTGAAATCAGATAGATCGCCTGCCCTTCTTTCGAGAATTTGACGGCATTAGACAATAGATTCAATAGGGCATTTTTTAATATCCGCTTATCTGAGGTAATCATGATTTGCCCGTCCACCTGTACAGAAATTGATTGACCCGGGCGAAGATGAAGATTCATCTCCTCCACAAGCTCTGCTATGAAATCGCCAATGTGAAAATCACTAAAAGAAAGGCTTGATCTTCCTTCTTCCAGTTTTCCAATGGAGAGGAAGTCCTCCAGCAGCCGGTTGAGATGTTCGACGGATTCGCAAATACGAGTCAGGTGTCTATCTCGCATGTTTTGCTGATCCTCTTTCGTATACTTGGAAATAAGCGTGGCGGAGGACAAGATCGTACTTAACGGTGTGCGGAACTCATGAGAAGCCATGGAAACGAACCGGCTTTTAATCTCTCCTAATTCTCGCTCCCGATCGAACAACCGTTGTAATTCTGTCTGCGATGATTCGATCTGAGCCAATGCTTCTGTCAGCCCCTTTGTTCTTTCTTCTACTTTGTTTTCCAGCTCAAAATTCAAGCGGCGAATAAGTTCATTGACAAGTTTCAGTTCCTCTTCGGCCTTTTTTCGCTGGGTGATATCAACGATGAAGGCGATCACGAACGACTCTTCCTTTTGTTTATAATGACTCAAACTCACTTCCACCGGAAACTCGGATCCGTCTTTTCGTGTCGCAAAAAGATCTCGTCCGGTTCCCATTCTTCGATTAGAGGGCTGCTGGTGAAATTGTTCACGCAACTGATGATGTTGAAACCGGTTTGGGATGAGATGGTCGACACTATGTCCGATCAATTCTTCAGCCCGATAACCGAAAATGCGTTCGGCAGACGGATTAACCAAAATGATCTGTCCGATTCGGTTTGTTAATAAGATTCCTTCGGTCGCATTTTCAAAAAGTGAGGTCAGATGTCTTTTTTCATTATCAAATTTTTCTTGAACCGTTTTGATATAAAGAGCCAATCCGATGGTCAATGCGAGTATCAAAAGCAAATAAAGCTCGCTTAAGATTTGTTGACCGATCGTTTGTGCGGGTTCTTTCCAGAGAATGAGCATGATGGTCATGGCGATCATGGATCCGATACCCGCGAGTAGGGTCGGCAACCAACCGCGTGCGAAGGCGGAAAGGAGAATGACAATGATCAGACCGCTCAGCGACAGTCGATAATCGCCAAATTGCTGGGTCAACAGCAGGGTGAGTAGTAGCACCCCCACAGAGGCAATGAGCAAGGTTGACTGTCGAAAAGGTTGCATGTTTTCAGAATCGTGTACAAATTACATGGTTCCTTTAATCTTTGGGTTCTAAACTGTAGGAAAATGCCTAACAATCTGAACGGTGGCATTTAATTGATACAGATCAGGTTTCCGTATGATAGTAGATTCAATTTGAATATGTGCTCCGAGATAGGTTTGTAGCAGAGGTGAAATTTAGATGGCTACCCTTTGGGGGCTATCGTTGGTTTTTGTTTCAAGGCCGACCCCCGGTTCCCCGGGGGTCTCCCATTTTCATCCGATTGGTATCTTTGCCACATGCACATCGACATCCTCACCGTGCTCCCGGAACTGCTTGAGAGCCCTTTTGCTCATAGCATGATGAAACGCGCACAGGACAAAGGCCTGCTCTCCATTTCGGTACATCAACTGCGACAATGGGCCGTAAATGAATACGGACAGGTAGATGATTATCAATACGGAGGTGGTGCCGGTATGGTCATGATGTGTGAACCGCTCGCCAAGGCCATCGAAGCGCTTTCCCAAAAAAGAACCTATGACCAGATCATTTATCTAACCCCCGACGGCAAACGATTCGACCAACGTACCGCCAATCAATTATCACTAGGGGGTGATCTACTGATGATCTGCGGCCACTACAAAGGGATCGATCAACGCATTCGCGATCATTTCGTAACACTCGAACTCTCCATCGGAGACTTTGTGCTCAGCGGCGGTGAAATGCCTGCTGCCTTGATCGTGGACGCCATCGGACGCTTATTACCGGGCGTATTGAATGATGAAACATCTGCCCTGACCGATTCGTTTCAGGACAACTTACTGGCTCCGCCAGTTTATACCCGGCCCGAAGATTTTCGAGGTTGGAAAGTGCCGGACGCGCTGATGAGTGGCAATCATCGACTCATTGAAGACTGGCGGCATGAACAATCCGTGCAACGTACACAAGATCGCCGTCCCGATCTGCTCGAACCCTGATGAAGCGTGAGGGATAATTCTATAACTTCCCTACCCATTCCATTCATCATGTCTACCAACAGAAGAAAATTCCTTCGTCAACTCGCTGCCGGATCCACGCTACTCGCTACCGCCGATCCGGCCCTTGCGGCACTTCATCAAAACAACGAGCGATCGACCGTAAAGCCATTTAACATGTGCGGCTATGCTGCCCCCAAACTGAATGTAGTGCGGGTCGGTATCATCGGCTTGGGTATGCGGGGGATCGATGCCGTAGAACGGTTGAGCTATATTGATGGCGTTGAGGTCGTAGCCCTCTGCGATAAATATCTAGACCGGGTGGAATCAGCTCAGCAAAAACTGGCCAAACTAGGCCGGCCAAAAGCCGTTGGCTATTCCGGCGAAGAAGGATGGAAAGCACTATGCGATGAAGCGGACCTGGACTTGGTATATACGCCTACCCCCTGGCATCTACATACGCCCATTGCCCTACGGGCCATGAAAGCAGGTAAACATGTTGCCGTAGAAGTGCCCGCTGCTCAAACGCTGGAGGACTGCTGGGCCTTGGTGGAAACCTCTGAAAAGACCCGCAGACATTGCATGATGCTGGAGAATTGCTGCTATGATTTCTTCGAACTACTAACACTCAATATGGCACGCAATGGCCTGTTCGGCGAACTGGTTCATGCTGAAGGAGCCTACATACACGACCTGAGCAAAGACTGGTTATTCAATAAGAGTGCCTACGCCGACCAATGGCGATTGAAAGAGAATGTTGGACGAAACGGAAGCTTGTATCCGACGCACGGAATCGGTCCGATCGCACAATGCCTGAACATCAACCGAGGCGACCGGATGGACTACCTCACCAGCATCAGCACCGCTGATTTTTCACTTGCAGCGCTGGCCACTGATAAAGCAAAAGAAGATGCCATTTGGAAACCCTATGAAGGAAAATCTTTCCGTGGCAACATGAATACGACGATCATTCGAACCCTGAAAGGGAAGACCATGATGATCCAACATGATGTTTCTACACCCCGACCCTACTCCCGCATTCATCTGTTAAGTGGCACTAAAGGGATGGCCCAAAAATGGCCTTCTCCACAACGGATCGCATTCGGTCACAGTGCCATTAGTAAAGAAGAGTTTACGAAGCTGGAAGAAAAATACACGCCTCCTATCGTGAAACACATCGGAGCCATTGCCAAAGAAGTTGGCGGACACGGCGGGATGGACTTCATCATGGACTGGCGACTGATCGATTGTCTCCGCAATGGCTTACCACTCGATCAAGATGTGTATGATGCCGCTGCCTGGAGTGTAATCGTGCCGCTCAGTGAACGATCCGTTAGTAAACGTGGCCAATCGGTTGATGTACCCGATTTCACCCGCGGACATTGGCAAACAAACACGCCGGTGAGTTTAAGCTTGGAAGGCGGCGCCACAACCGGTGTGCGTGAATTACCTAAACAATCCTAAGCAAGTGAGGGTAAATTCCCTAATTTGAGCAGGAACAAGACCCTATCCGGATAGTAACACCCGAATTTCCTCATGCGCGCATTGCCTACTCTCACCGATCCTGTTTACAAACGTCCAGAACGATTTTCCCGGTATGAACGTTTTTGGCTCAACTACTTGAACGATGAGCGTGATCTCCCGTTCATCCACATGCTAACCGGCATTCACCTGCTGGTGATCCCGGTAGCCATTATCCTGTTTACACCGCTCTTAACCGGATGGCAATGGTGGCTACTCTTCATTCCATATTTCTACATTTCGCAGCTATACTTCAAGGGGCGATTCGGATTGATGCTGCACTGCATCAGTCACCGGAAACTTTTCAAAAAACCTTACACCTGGCTTTACAACTATGTGATCTGGATCGTCTGCCCTTTCTTTGGTCATACGCCCGAAACCTATTTCGTGCATCATATGGGCATGCATCACGTAGAAAACAACCACGAGGAGGATGCCAGCTCCACCATGCGATATCAGCGCGACAGCTTAGGCGATTTTCTGAAATATGTGGGTCGATTTCTGTTTATTGGACTTATTGACACCTTTAATTATTTCTTCAGTCGCAACAGAAAGAAGTTTTACATGCGACTCACGTTCGGAGAGTTAAGCTTCTACTTAGCCTGTGTTGCGCTTTGGTTCGTAAACTGGCAAGCGACTTTATTCATATTTCTCATCCCATTTTTCTTTGCCCGTATCGTGATGATGATCGGCAACTGGACGCAGCACGCCTTCATCGATCCCAGCGATCCGGATGAGAATACCATCAATTGCATCAACACCAAATACAATCACACCTGTTGGAACGACGGCTATCATGAAGTGCATCATACCCGTCCGGCGCTACACTATACCGAGATCCCCAATGAATTCATGAAGCACACGGAACGGTATGCCGAAAACAAGATTCTAGTGTTCGACGGAATTCACTACCTGCACATTTTCCTTTGGCTGATGGGCAAGCGATATGATAAGCTGGCCGACCACCTAGTGAATCTGCACGATATGTACCCCAGCAAAGAATACGCGATCGATCTGATGCGATCCCGTACCCGTCGTTTTACCAACTGATCGCGGGCAATTTCCATTCCAATGCTTTCGCGTTGATCGCTGGTATTTGCTCTGACTCGATGGCTTTCAACTTTGCTAATTCTGTTCGGATCTTACCACCGATCTCAGCGTAAGCTTCTACAGCTTGCTTAGTTACTCCGCCAGACCCGGCCCGTACCTGGTTGTATAAGCCGCTTAGCTTATCGTCCAGCCGTATGGGATAATTCAAGACATCCTGACTGCTCTTTGCCTTTGTCTGATGCAAGGCCTCTTCGACCTGCGTGAGTTGTTTGACCGTAGTATCCAATAGTGCTTTCATTGCCGGAATCGTATCGGAATTCCATTGTTTTCGCTTTTCCTCCAACTGACCACGAACCGAGCGTATTTTTTGCAGTGCCGTCATTGTTTCAGAGAAAAGATCACGCACGTTCAACAGATACTCCAATTGTGCGGCATACTCTTGTTCAGTCGCCTTGAAGTTCGGATCCGGCAAAAGGGTGAACGGAACTTCCACAGAGTCTTTATCGAAGAAAAACCGAGCGCGGTAGGTGCCAGGGATTGCCTGGGGCCCTCTTACAGAACCATTCCAGATGATCAATCCATCCGGACCTTTCTCCGCATCCGGATATTGAAGGTTCCAATTGAAACGATTCATTCCAGAGGTCAACTCCAACTTGTCCTTATCGCCGCTGGTCTGATATTGACGAATGAATTTTCCTTTTGCATCATACAATGCCACTCGTACAGACTTTGACTCGGTCAATGAATCCACCCAATATGGAATGACAATCCCTTTGGGCGCATTCACTCCTGATGCCGCAGCCGTTCCATAACCACTCCGTCCGCTATTCATACGCACCACCGGTGCGGGTGCATATACATGCCAGGACTTCTTGAAATTCGGTTCAGCATATTGTTGGAGAACAGACAAGTCATCCAGTATATAAATACTTCTGCCCTGTGTGCCAACGATGAGATCATTGTCTTTCAATGCCAGATCCGTGATCGGACTCACCGGCAGGTTACACTGAAATGCCTCCCAGTTTACACCATCATCATAACTGATATATAGTCCGTATTCCGTACCCGCATACAGCAGTCCCTTCCGGATCCGATCCGCCCGTAGGGCACGAGTAAAATGCATTCGGTTGATGCCATTGTCGATGCGTTTCCAGGTTTTTCCATAATCCTCTGTGCGGAATAGATAAGGCGTAAAGTCATCCAGCTTATATCGTGTGCCAACAAAATATGCAGCGCCTTTGCGATGCGGATCTACCTCCATTGAATTCCACATCATGCCGGCTGGTATTCCGGTGGGCGTGACATTCGTCCAGCTCTTACCCTGATCCCGACTCACATGGATCAATCCATCATCACTTCCCGTCCACAGCAACCCGGGCTCCAATGCACTTTCGGCAGCCGTGAAGATGGTACAGTAATATTCTACACTCGTATTGTCTTTGGTGATCGGTCCGCCACTCGGACCTTGTTTTGATTTGTCATTGGTAGTAAGATCGGGACTGATCTGTTGCCAGGACTTTCCCTCATTCTCCGTTACAAAAAGATGGTTACCCGCTACATATAATCGCTTCGGATCATGCGGTGAAAAAAAGATCGGATAGTTCCACTGAAAACGATAGCGCTGCACATCTGCTCCGGCACCGATCCCATCATCAGGCCATACATTAATCAATCGATTCTCCTGTGTGCGATGATCCAGTCTGGAGAGAAATCCCATATAACTTCCTCCGTAAGTGATATCGGGATCGTTGGGATCCGCTACTACATAGCCGCTCTCCCCTCCGGCAGTCTCCTGAAAATCATCTCCGGTAATGGCTGAACCATACGAACGGGAGCGGATGCGGAAGGCGCTATTGTCTTGTTGGCCACCCAAGATGCGATAGGGAAACGAATTGTCTGTACTGAGTCGATACACTTGAACCGTGGGCTGATTCAGATAGGTGCTCCAGTTATTACCCATATCGAATGAGACTTGTGCCCCACCATCGTCCGCCACGATCATACGTGATGGGTCTTTGGGATCAAGCCATAGATCATGATGATCACCATGAGGTGTATTGATCCGCTTGAATGTTTTGCCGGCATCGGCACTTTGTAAAAACTCAACATTCAGGCAATAGACGCGGTTCTCATTTTTGGGATCGACATAGACACGCGTATAGTACCAAGCCCGCTGGCGTATGTTATTGTCGCTGGATTGAAGGGTCCAGGTTTTACCCGCATCGTTACTGACAAACAATCCTCCTTTCTCGTTTTCAATCAGTGCATAAATTTTATCGGTATTGCTGGGTGCCACGGCCACACCAACAATGCCCCAGGTCCCTTTGGGCAAACCTTTCTGTTGCGTGAGGGAAGTCCAGGTTTCGCCACCATCGGTTGACTTCCAAAGTCCACTCCCCTCTCCCCCGCTCTCCATCACATGCGGCCGACGAGTGACCCGCCAGGTTCCCGCATAGAGCACACTGGGATTTCCCGGCTCTAGTACTACCTCGCTGCAACCGGTCTGTTCATTTACAAATAGCGTTCGCTTCCAGGTTTTACCCCCGTCAGTTGTTTTATAGACGCCTCGCTCTTGATTGGGACCGAACAAATGCCCCATGACTGCTAACCAAACGATATCAGGATTCTTGGGATGAATGACAATTCGTACGATGTGCCGGCTGTCTTTCAATCCCAGGTTTCGCCAAGATTTTCCACCATCATCGCTGCGCCAGATACCGCCCAGTCCTTCGCTTACATTTCCACGCATCGTCTTCTCTCCCTCACCTGCATACAGAATACTTTCATCGGAAGGCGCTACGGCAACAGACCCGATCGACCCGCCGAAATATTTATCACTGATGTTTTTCCAGTTACTACCCCCATCGGTTGTCTTCCACACACCGCCTCCGACACCACCGAAATAAAAGGTGTTACGTTCTTGGTAGCTGCCGGCGACCGCTGCACTACGTCCACCTCTGAACGGACCGATCAAACGAAAAGAAACGCTTTGTTGAAAAGCTGCCGGCAGGGTGGCTGCTGATGGCGTTCGGGTTGATTTGCTCTGCGCGAACAACGTAGCCGGCAACATCATCAGTAAAAGGATCCGAATGGGTCGCATACAACAGGATTTGATTGAGTTGGAAAGTTAGCTAAAAACGAATTCGTAACTTACTGACATGTCAAGTAACGAGCAAAGCATCCGTGGTCAGATCGTCGATATTCACCAGGAACGGATATTTCCCGGAGAGGTGATTTTCAAGGACGGAAAAATCGAGATGATCCGCCCGAGCAGCAGCGACAGCATTCCGGCCGACCGATATATACTACCCGGATTCATCGATGCCCATGTCCACATCGAAAGTTCTTTACTGGTACCCTCGGAATTTGCCCGTCTGGCCGTAGCCCACGGAACCGTTGCTACGATCAGTGACCCCCATGAGATCGCCAATGTTTGTGGCATGGCCGGAGTGGAATTCATGATCGAGAATGGCAACCAAGTGCCCTTCAAATTTCATTTCGGTGCGCCCAGCTGCGTACCCGCAACGATTTTTGAAACTGCCGGTGCCACGATCACCGTGGATGATGTCCGTGCTTTACTGGCAAGGCCCGAAGTGAACTACCTAAGCGAAATGATGAATTTCCCGGGCGTGTTGTATGCGGATAAAGAAGTATTACAGAAGATAGAAACAGCAAAAGCAGCGGGTAAACCGATAGATGGACATGCTCCCGGACTTCGTGGAGAAGAAGCACAACGATATATTGATGCCGGTATCAGTACTGACCATGAATGTTTCACCTACGAAGAAGCGAAAGATAAACTCGAGCGCGGAATGAAGATCCTGATCCGTGAAGGAAGTGCAGCCAAAAACTTTGATGCACTGATCGAGCTCTTGCGCGACCATCCTGAACAGATCATGTTCTGCAGTGACGATAAACATCCCGATAGCTTGCTGGAGGGACATATCAACCAACTCTGTGCGCGCGCCATTTCTAAAGAAATTCCGCTTTTCCATGTATTACGCGCCGCCTGTATCAATCCAGCTGTGCATTATTCCATGCGTTCTGGACAATTACGTGAAGGTGATCCCGCCGATCTCATTGTAGTGCAGGATCTTTCGCAGTTTGAGGTAACAGAAACTTATATCGACGGACAACTCGTCTTTTCAAACGGAGTCACGCACATCGATCCGGTACCAGTCAACCCCATCAACCAATTCAATACAACCCCGATACGGGAATCAGATCTTATAACAAACGCTGATCATCCCTTATCAACCTACCCGGTGATCGGGGCGCTGGACGGACAACTGATAACAGAACCTATTCTTGAACAGCCAACGATCCTGAACGGCCAGCTGGTATCTGACACAGCAAGAGATATTTTGAAGATCGTGGTAGTGAATCGATATCACACCGCACCGCCTGCGATCGCCTTCATTAAAAATTTCGGGCTCACCCGAGGCGCCCTGGCGTCGTCGGTTGCACATGATAGTCATAATATCGTAGCGGTTGGCTGCGACGATGAATCGATCTGCCGGGCAGTGAATGCAGTAATCGAAAACGATGGTGGGCTCAGTGCCGTGAATGAAGGGCACGATCATATTCTCTCCCTGCCGGTTGCGGGGTTGATGAGTGCCTCCGACGGATTTGAGATTGCCAAACAATACACGCAACTCGATCGATTTGTCAAAGATGAACTTGGCTCCGGATTACGGGCGCCATTCATGACTTTATCATTTATGGCCCTACTGGTGATCCCACATGTGAAACTGAGTGATAAGGGACTTTTCGATGGTGACCGATTCAAATTTTTCTGATCAGGCCTCCTGACCCATCCAAAGCGCTCCACCAACACTGGGAGCTGATGCACCCGTTACAGATGCGATCACGGTGTTTTCCTGACGCCAGCGAAGCACGCCGATGAAAGCCATGATCAGCGCTTCCTTGAATTGTACCAGTTCTGCTTCCGGAACGAAGGGCCTGATACCGATGGGATGCAAATGATGGCGCATGCGTTCGATCAGAAATTCATTAAAAGCACCTCCACCGGTGACCATCATCTCACCAGGCTCT
>Ga0082207_1000972_pt1 | contig 14571 bp, 13 predicted proteins | sample LakMenEpi10Aug09_FD_71540 | JGI IMG/M metagenome (GOLD analysis project Ga0082207, IMG submission 71540)
TCCACCGACAGAGCCCGTCCCAAAGGCTGAAGCTCAGGAGGAAATTTCGGTTCCGATGATATCCAAGGGTGAGTTCCTGAGTGTGATGAAAATAGACACCTTATCGAATGATCCGCAGTTGCATACGGGAGGTTTCCGGTGCAGTGATAAAGGTTTTTTGGATCACACAGACAAGGAGTATTTGCGAGCACTTGAGTGGTGTATTACGAACAAGATCTTTGAGCGGGAGGTCAAGACGTTGCCTGAGGATATCCCTGATTGTATTCGGCAACATCGATTTGGGGCCGAGATGGTTCTTAAGCAGGCCAAGGCGTTTGGCAGGATGTATCGCTATTGGACTGGAAAGGGGGCCGATATTGATCAGCCGGATAGTTCCTCCGAGAGTGCTTCGCAAACTGGTTGAGTCTTAGGACCAGGGCAGTGTCCTCAATACGTTCTTTCTTCAGTGAGCGATTAGGACATTGCCTTAGCCCCTAGAGGGGGTGCGAGGCGCGAGGTTCGAGGGAAAGGCGCGAAATTTCGAAGAGCCTGCGGAGGCTTTGTGGTGACGGACTGCGCCGAGTGGAAAGGAAAAGGTTTGGATTCGAATATAAATCCCCCTCTTTAGGTGGAATCATGCTTGGATTCCGCCGTCGGCCATCAAATAAATTGCCAGCATTCCCGCTACTCTCACTTCTGGGTCTGTCCCCATTTTGAAAGGGTCTGTCCCCATATTTCATTTATTTGAACCTGAAACAAAAACCTTAGAGTCCACAGACCCATCGCCCGTGAAACCCAGGGATCGAACGTCCAAGGAGAACCTCTTGGCAGAATCAAAATTCAAGTCGAGAACTGGCCCGCGATTGACTCTGGCTTTGACGACATACTCCACACCTGAGCTGCCACCAAACTGCCCTATCAATGCAGAATCGTTGGTGATTTTATCATTTTGAGAAAGCCCTGAATCGTTGCGCAATTCCAATTGCACATTAAGCGAAGTGGATGTTTTATTGATTTGGTTGATCACTCCCAAAACATCCAGAGGCGACAACCTGCTATCTCCATCCACATCCAAATACGGATTGCTGCCGACAGGGTTACTGAAATTCAAATCAGGATCCGCAGCATTGATCTGATTGATCACAATTTATGCATCAAGTGGAGATAGCGTCGCATCATCATCCACATCCATCCTCCAAAGAGGATTTTGCCAATCGGAGACCATCATGTGCCTGGCTTCGAGTTGCTCCATGCCATGGATCCGTGGCTCTCTACGATACGATCTAAGTGAGGCTCGCAAGTACTTCGTAACTTGTCGTCGGCCAAAGCATCTCAATCGATTCGTCATCATATGTTTGAATGATTTATTTTGGGGCACTAAGAAATTTCAACAAGCCGTTGATCCTCGATATAGCGTCGAGACTGTGGTCAATAGACACAATCGTTTTGCAGATGTCAACATAATCAGTTGGATTAGGTCAATGCTCAGCCCAGATCGCTATTGGATCTTATTTGTCGGGCTCTAAGCGGTAGCGACGCGTCTTTTGACGAAGCGTCGAACGGTGCAATCCCAGTGTGCTGGCCGCTGCTGCTCGATTACCCGAATGATGATCCAAAACCGTCTTAAGAAAACTCGGCTCTACCGCACTCAAAAAATCTTCATAGAGCGTGCCCGGCAATCCCTCATCCACTCCCGATGCATTCGAGAGCCCCTCGATAGGTGTTCCTTGCAACTTTTCAAAAGCCCAATTTTTTACTGCCAACTCTAACTCACCGCTGGATTCACTTGCATTACCTTCGGCTCCGGCCAATCGCGACTCAGGCGGTAAGTCTTCGTACTGGATGATTCCCCCAGTCGCTTTCAAGGCCGATCGCTCAATCGTCAATTTCAATTCCCGCACATTGCCAGGCCAAGTCCGACGCCCAAGCTCTTCTAACGCTGGCTTGGTGATCTGTATACCATGCGGAAGTGTTTTGCTCTGTAAGAATTTTCGCACCATCGGTGCAATGTCTTCAGGACGCTCTCGCAGAGGAGGTAATGAGATTTTGAAAACCTCCAGGTGCGAGGCCAATCGCCGATCGAGCTCCCCTTCGCTCACGAGCTTGGAAATACTGTGGCTCGATGTGAACAAGATCCGACAGCGAAGCTGTTTGGTCTCTGTATCTCCTACTCTGCAAAAGGAATGGTTCTCGATGGCTCGGATCAGCCGCAATTGATTGGCAAGCGACATCGCTCCGACTTCGTCGATCAGCAAGGTTCCTTCGCCAGCCAACTCTAATAGCCCAGTCCGAAGCGGCTGAAGCGCGTCACTGCTCGGTCTGCCAGCCCCAAAAAGCTCAATCTCAAATTCTAAATCTTTACCAGGAATCGCCGTTGTACTGAGCATCGGCAAGTTCTGACGGGCACTAAACCGATGCACCATAACGGCTACCAAGTTCTTGCCCGTCCCTTCCTCCCCCTCGATCAGCAGTGTCGAGTCCATCGCCGCAGCCCGCGCTATCTGCTTATACACACTCTGCATCGCCGTCGACTTGCCTAGGATCAACTCCGGTTGCTCGGTCTGATCCTGACTCAATGCCGTCGTTGATGCACGCATCTGACGCTGGACTAGGGCCCGGCGCACGGTTTGCATGAGCGTCTCAAGATCAAATGGCTTGGTCAAGTACTCAAACGCATCCCCTTGAACCGCCTGAACCGCTGTTTGCAAATCTCCAAATGCCGTCATTAGAATCACTGGAAGCCCAGGATGCTCAACCTTGAGTTTCTCAAGAACCTCCAAGCCGCTGGTACCTGGAAGCCTTACATCCAACAGAATAAGATCCGGTGGTTGCTTCTTTAACGCCTTGATCGCCGGCTCGGCCGAGGAGAAAACCTGGACTTGGTGACGCTCATCTTCAAGGTTGGTTTTCAATGCGTAGCAGATGGCTGGCTCGTCGTCGATAATCCAAATTTGGCTCATGTTTTACCTCGCTCTTAAGCGTCGCGGATCGTAAATTCAAATTCAGTCCATTCTCCTCGGCGCTGCCACTGAAGAGCTCCCCCTAATTGTTTCGCAAGCAGCGCAGTGGTTGGTAGGCCCAATCCTATCCCCTCTGGCTTGCTGGTCACAAATGGTTCTAGCATCTTGTGGCAGATCGCAGGATCTGGCCCAGGTCCGTTATCCCTAATGAGCCAACGATGCAAACGAGTCTGGCTATCCCAAAGATAATGGCACTGAACCGTTCCCCGTCTCTCGAATCCCCCTTGCGATAATCCTTCCTGTTGGCAAGTCAACTGGCTTGCTGCCTCAATGGCATTGATCACTAAATTCAGTACAGAACTGATCACCGAATTGCCTGATGAAATTCTACGAAGCTGATCGTCTTTGCAACAATCCAACTGCAAGTCTATGTGATGATGCTCGGCCATCGAACGCGTATAAGCCTCGATTTGTTGATGAATCTCTTGGACACTTAGCGACTGCTCTTGGGCCGATGGACCATGCCTCGAGATGGTAAGTAGCCTTCGGATCGACTCTTCGGCCAGTTGGATTTGGCCGAGCGCATAGTGAATCTCATGGGTTGGCCCATCAGTCGTGCGTTTCAAAACGGTCTGTAGCAGCAGTACCGCACCAGCAAGACTATTTCGAAGCTGGTGAGCCATACCGTTTGCTAACATGTGGATCAATCGCGATCTCTCCGAGTTGGCTATCTCCTCTTTGGCTTTTTCAAGTTGCAGGGCCATCGAGTTGATCGAACGAGCCAGCGAAGCGATCGAATCGACACTGCGAGCATCGACAGCCACGCTTTGATACTCTCCGCCGGCGATGCGATTTACCTGAGTTTCTAGGGTCTCTAACCGCTTGACCATTCGATTGGCGATGCCAAGTGCGATCGCACAAAAGGCCAAGGTTGAAAGCACTCCGGTTGCCATCGGTAACCAGAAAGCCGCCGTGGTTCGTTCAAAACGCTCTTTGGGATCGGATAGTGCTAGCAAGAAATTGGCCGCTGTTGTCTCCGATGGATTTTCATTCCGATCCAATCGGATCGCAAGCGCATCGAAATTTCCATCAAGTTCCTCGGTTGTAAAGAGCTTATCGATCACAGCAACTTGGGATACTCGACGAATCTTGCACCGCGAAAATTCGCCAATTTGATCCAGCACCGGTTCGGTCAGAGGAAACTTACTCACCGCGCACAACTGCAGCAGATTTCTGAGTCGCGTTTCGGTAGCTGTCCGCGATGTTCGCGTTGCGATCGTCCAAGATACGGCAGTAACTGCTGCGCAGATCAGCAGAAGCATTGCAACGATGGGGATCAGGAACTGATTCCTCAACGACGAATTCATGCCTTCGGTCCAATCATCATAACTTGCCTAACAGGATCGTTTCTTCACGGCATTTGATTCTAGCTTTGGTTTCCCAAAAGAGCCCAAGCAGGGCCGTCGATATCTCAGAAAGCCAGAATTGTACGTCGATTTTTCACCCCCTTCGGAAGACGCTCAAGCATGCCTATGACCAGGGTTTCCCCTGCGAATTTGTTTCGATTCCTTTTGCTTTCGACCCTACTAATGGTAGGGATCCTGGTACCCTTTGCCCGCGCCGAGCAAGCTTCAGATGAAGGGGCTGTAGCGATTGTACCGCCAGTGCTCAGGCTCGCACCTCTCGGCAAGACCGCCGACAGCCCCGTGGTTACAGCCTTGGCCATCGACCCTAGCGGAAACTATGCAGCAGCCGCAGGCGACGACCATGCGATCCGAATCTTTAGCCTAAACGATATCGCTTCTCCATTCCCACAATCCTCCTTGCTCGATGGTCATCGCGACTGGGTTCAAGGAATCGAGTTTTCAGCTGATGGTAAGCTTCTTGCGACCTGTGCAAAGGACGGCAAGCTACAGGTTTGGAAGAGGGAGTCTGCTCAAAACGATACCAAAGCCAGCCTCGGTTCTTGGAAACAACTTTGGAGTATCGAAGTTCCTCATGCTCTTTTCAGCCTAACGTTTTTAGGCAACGACTCCCTTTTGGCCGCTGGATTTGACCCGTCGATTTATCGACTGGATCTGGTGACTCTGCAATGGACCGTCGATCACCGAAGCGAGTCGGCTGATGTGCGTACGCTGGCGATCTCGAATGACAAACACTATCTTGCCTACGCTGGTCGCGATGGTGTCGTTCGAATCCAGAACTTGAACGCTCGCGGAAAACTTGTCCAAGACGGCGGCTTTGCAATCGCTGCTCACAACCATCGCGTCCGAGGACTTTGTTTCTCTCAAAACGGATCGATGCTTTACAGCGTCGGCGAAGATCGACGCTTGGTCGGCATCGAGCTTAAAACTCAATCGGTTCAATATCAAAACGACCTCGGGGCCGGAAGACTCATGGCTATCGAACGGCTGGCTGAGGATCGCTACGCAGTGAGCGGCTCAGACAACACGATTCGTATCGTTAAGCCTGGAGTTGCCGACCCGCTTGAAACAAAGGTTCTGGGGGTCAAACTCATCGGACACGATGGTACTATCGCCGTGCTTAGAGCCAGTGGCGAGCATCTCTTCTCGGGATCCTTTGATACCACGATTCGATCGTGGGATATTGCATCCGCCCTCTCGGGTGCTGATGATCAAGGCCGATTCATCCATCCAGTGTCGGCGCAGTACGAAGACTCTAGCGCCAGGGAGCGTATCCGATGATCCGCTGGCTTCGACGCAGCCGCCTTGAAAAACTCGAACAGCGCGTTGTCTTTAACGCCGACCCGGTCGCGTCCAAACCTCTGTGGGTCGGTGGCGTTTACGTCGAGGAAGACTCAGGCTCGGATGCCCATGGTGATTCGTTCTATGTCACATTCGAGGGCGGGGTAGCCAACACCAAGCTTACCAAGTTGGTGATCAACACCGACCAAAACACCCAAGGTTACAGTGTCGCCGATAACCTCTTTGACACTCTCGATGGTGGCCGGGGAGCCGATCATTCCTTCGGTTTTAAAGTTGAATCGCTCGAGGCGAAAGATCCTAACGCGCGGGTCTGGGCGGATGTACTCGACGGATCCATGCAATTGGTGCTCAACTTCGAGAATTTCTACGCCGGGGATCGACTGGTCTTTTCGATCGATGTCGATGAAGTTCAGCACCTATACTCGACAGCCGATATTCAGGAGTTCAACGAAGGTCTCGATCCGATCACCTCAGGTGCGGAATTCGAGGGTTCGATGTTCCGCGCCGAGTTCAGCGCTCCACACTACGAAAACGCAAGTGCTTCAGGCCGCTTCTTCAACCGCTACGACGCTCAACTCGATCAGGCCAAGCAAGCCGGATCGGAGCTTGGCCTGCCTGCCGACAACGCCGATGGCAAACGGGATCGATCCAGCGGAGTCGCCGCAACAACGCCTCAAATCCTCATCCCTTCGTCCATCGCCGGAAAAGTCTACCTGGACAACAACGACAATGGTCAGCAAGATCCCACCGAATCCGGACTCGGTAGTGTTACGATCGAACTGGTATCGAGCCATACGATTACCGGAGAGAAAATTCGCCGTACAGTAACGACTCAGTCCGATGGGACTTATCGATTCGATTCGATTCCACCGGGGCTTTACGAGCTATTCGAAGCCCAACCGGTAGGACTTTTCGATGGACAAGATTCCGTCGGACGCGTTGGCAATGAGATTCGAGGTTCGCTGATTGCCAATGATCGCATCGGCAATATCCTTCTCAATGGGGGCGATGTCGGCATCGAATACAATTTCGGTGAACTCCAACCCTCAACGATCTCGGGAAACGTTCATATCGGACTACCAGGATTCGCTTGCTTTAGCACCGATCCGAAGGGTTCAAAGCCACTTGCCGACGTGACCATCACCTTGGTCGACAACCTAGGTAAAGTGGTAGCTACCACCCAAACCGATGCGACAGGAGCTTATCGCTTCAATGGTCTACCCAAGGGCCTCTATGCGGTGATCGAGTCGCAACCGGTGGGCTTGATCGATGGCGCCTCAAAGGCCGGTTTGGTCGATGGACTCATCAATGGACAAGCGATCAGTGGCACACGGATCGAATCGATTCGATTGCTCGGTGGCCAGACGGCCATCGAATACGATTTCTGTGAACGATTGCCAAGTTCGATCGCCGGCAGAGTTTACGAAGATCTCGATGAGAGTGGATCTTACAGCCCAAATGAAGATCCGATCCGAGGTGTCCTAATCGAACTGATCGACAGCGATGGAACAGTCATCGCATCAACCACAACGATCAGCGATGGAAGCTATCGCTTCGAAGGCCTCGCACCCAGAACTTATACGATCCGTCAAAGACAACCAGCGGGGTATTTCCAAGGAGGACAGCGTTCGGGCAGTGCGGGCGGTAACGCCTTGTCGACCGATACGATATCCTCGATCGTACTTCCCGATGGATTGGATGCGATCGGTTACGATTTCATGGAGATCCCTCCAGGGGTCATCAGCGGATATGTCTTTCAAGACGGCGATGAACTCCTGACAAGCGATGGGCAACCACCAAGCGACTTAACAGGGATTCGCGAAGGGATGCGCACCCCGGATGATCGTCCCATCGCGGGATCGAAATTGATACTGCGGAAACTCGATGGTTCACTGCTCTCGGCTCAGGATGTCCTTCCGGGGCATTTCATCGATGGGCTCATCGAGGTCATCACCGATGCGACGGGCTTTTATCGCTTCGATGGACTCAGACCAGGCAAATACCACATCTACCAGGTTTCCTCCGCAAGCAATTTGTCAGACGGCTGGGACACTCCTGGAACCACTGGTGGGGCTGCCATCAACGCTGGCCAAAGCATCCCCTCAGATATCCAAGATGCCATCGATATGCTGGCCAATGAGCAAGGTGCCGACCCTGGTCGCGATGCGTTGCTGTTTGTTCAAGCCCTTGCGCGAGGTGTATCGCTGGAGAATAACTTTAGCGAGATCCTCGTTGGAGTCTTGCCACCGCCTCCGCCACCACCTCCTCCGCCACCGCCACCGCCACCACCTCGTCCAGTGCAGCCGGTACCTCCGATCGATCCAGGGCCTTTGGTACCTGGGCCAATGCGCGCCGATGTTTACCGTTTTCCATCGAATCCTCCTTGGGTAGTTCTTGCACCTCTCGAAGAGCTACGACTGCCGCAAAGCGTCGCTGGCTTTAACGTTGACTATACGTGGCACCTGAGCGTGATCAATGCCGGAGAGCCTCGTGGCTATCAAGATCGAAAGACGGTCGATCGAAAGCAGATTGCCAAAGCCGCTAGGATGCTCAATGCCACGACTTGGACTGTCGATGCGATGGATTCAGGCCGATGGCAGATCGTCGCGTCGATGAAAAAACCGATTCGCATCGCGTCCAAACGAGCCTTTAGTGTTCAAGGTGCAACGCAATTGGCCGGGGATTTCAATGGCGATGGACAAGACGAATTAGCGCTGTTCAAAGATGGTGAATGGCTGATCGATATCAATGGCAATGGCCAATGGGATCGAACCGATCTTTGGGCTCAGCTCGGAGGTGTCGGCGATTTGCCAGTCGTCGGAGATTGGGATGGAGATGGCAAGGATGACATCGGTGTTTGGGGTATTGCTAGAGATGGTGATGGAGCAGCCATCGAACGCGAGCCTGGTTTGCCTGACCCCGAGAACCGGCTCGACACTCGACCCAAAAATCTACCACCCAACCAAGACGAAGAGAGTCTGGTTCGACTCATGCAACGCGGAAGCCAAGGGGATCCTCGTTCGGACGTGATCGATCACGTGTTTCGTTTCGGAGCAAGAGGGGATCAACCGATCGCAGGCGACTTCAACGGCGATGGCGTGTCGACCTTGGGCATCTTTAAAGACGGTAGCTGGGTATTGGATGTCAATGGCGATGGGCAACTCGATCCTGTCCGCGACGGATACGCTCAGTTTGGCAAAACGGGGGACATTGCCATCGTCGGTGACTTCAATGGCGACGGCATCGATGAGATCGCTGTGGTTCGAGGAGATCGGGTGATTGTCGACAGCAATAGCAATGGTCGACTCGATGCGACCGATCGCGTTTTCGAGATCCAAGGTGAAGGTGAGAATGTCGTCGTCGGAGACTTCGACGGTGATGGGATCGATGAAGCCGCTTACTATTCCGCGCAAAGCGGATCGGAATCGGCGCAGGAAGGCGACCAAGCTACCGACGGTGACGAGGGATTCCGACAAGCTCGATCGAAATAGAATCGATCGAGCCCTACCCGAGCGCAACTTTCTTCGTAACAATACTCTCTTTGCCTGGAAATCGTAACGCTCTTAGCAGCAATGACTTACGGATTTCGAGACCCGTTCGGTCCCGTTCTGCAAATGCATTTTCGAACTCGTGTTGCGTAATCGTGAATAGTTACTGTGTTAATCGATCAATTTCCTTTTGCCAAGATGCATTCTGTATTGCAAATGCTAGAAACTCCCCACATGAAACTGAATTCAACAGGCTCTCAACAAAGGTTACGATCGCGAATTCTCGGTCAATAGACGGGTCTTTGTACTTCGCGCCAATAGTGAAATGTCGACCTGGGTAATCCACTCTAACCAAGTCAAAACGAATTCCGGATAGCTCTCTTAATTGTGAATAATTTAATCGCAATACAATCCAGCTTAATGCAGCAAAAGAGACCGAACAGCTAGACGACCGTTCAATTAACTTTCCAACACAGTCAGGATACAATAGTTGATACCCATCATCTAATTTTTCCATATTTCGATTACTTATACTCCTAATTTTTTCAACAAATCAAATTCTTTTGCCGTAAAGTAGCCATCGGCCCTCCCCCTCGCAAAACCATTAACAATGTCGGGTAATTTGCATTGGGTCAGTAGCCAATGCGAACGAATCACCCCTTCGCCACCGGTCTAGTAGCCAATCCCGATTCTGCTTCCATGTAACATTATCGCCGAGTCCTGTTTTTCGCCACGTGTCGATAATTTCCGCCGGTATCCCATCAAACTCTTTTAAATCATCCATTCGTCCTATTACGGTGCAAGTATTATGCACTACCAATCCCAGCTCGCCGACTTGGCAGACGTGCTAGCCGTGGAGTTCGATATTGTAGACAAAGCAGGCCGGAGGCGGGAGGCTAGAGGCCGGAGGAAAACCCCAATCTATAAGTCAACTCAGTAGCGTTTTGGTCCTCACCTTTGGTTAGCTCAGCTAGCTGCCTCCATTCCTGGCGATCGACTGACCACACGGGGTGGATCGTTGTGCCAGTGATGGTTTCGACAGTGCCATCAGCACCTAGCACGTCGACGCTGGCCACGACGTGGACTTCGCGGGTGACAAACCGTGCGGTGACGACCGAGCCTTCGCCACCTGCGATCGATGGGCAATCGTCGATGGCATGGACTAACGCTAGCCCGGAGACTTCGAGCTCTGGTAGGTTGAATGGTAGCATTCGGCCTGCGCAGATGCCGTTACGTAGAATCCACGAGCGCGGCCGAATGATCTCGGCGTCGATAATGCCGCCGTCGCTTCCCTCTGCGGTGATCGACAGCTTGGCCCAAATGGCTTGATCGGGCTCAGGCTCCGGGTCAACCTCCCAGCGGTTAGGGTTCTTGGTCGGAATCCTCGCTCCAATTGGCACCGATTCGATGGGAACCTGAAGATCCGTGCGCGTCGCTACCGATGCGTAACGCTCGGGTGCAAGCCATGGTGTTTCCTGGGACGGGTTTGCTGAGGATTGGCCTGGTAGACTCGATATCCATACCGAAGTAATCCAATAGACCGCTCGCCTGCCATTTTCCCCCAAGCGTTGCTCCAGGGGTGCGAGAGCAACCGGTTCGGAAAGAGAGTCCAATCGGACTGCCCCAAATCGACACAAACCCTTGAAAAGATTGGGTATAAAAGCAAAACGCGGTAAGCTCAGGCTCACGGCGTTTTGTGTTAACCAGTAGGCGGGCTCATTCCGAGCCTGGAATTTTAGCTCCCCGAGCGCAACCCTCTTCGAACTCACGTGCGAGGTACAGGAAGCTCTTTGGAACACTATCGCTCATGCTTTTTGACCTATTCCTAAATCAAATGGCTTAACTTTGCTTACCAGCACTAGGTATAATCCAGACGTCCAAGCATCCCTGTGGATCGTGTGTTGACACATTCGGTGTAGGAACCAAGGAAAGAAAAGCTCCATGAATATCCCCATTGAATCCATGACAACCGCCGAAAAGATCGAGGCTATGGAGCAGCTTTGGGCATCGCTACAACAAAATCCCGAGCATCAGCCACCTCTGTGGCACAAGCGGGTTCTGGAAATGCGCCGAGCAAAAATTGAAAGAGGCGAAACGAAATTTTCGACGCTTCAAGAGGTGATCGACCGGATTCAAGAGGCTCGGGGGTGATCGTTCAACTCTCGGACGATGCGGAGATTGATTTACTTGTGGCGGTCGCATTCTATGAAAAACATGGAGCTCATGTGGGCAACTTGTTTTTGGTTTCGATATCCAAGGACATAAAATCACTTGAACACACTGGTGGGATACACTCACTGAGATTCGGATATCACTGCATGAGCTCAAAAAAATTCCCATTCGCCATTTATTACTTCATCGACCATGAGCAAGTGAACGTCGTTGCGATTTTAGACGAGAGGCAGGATCCGGAATCAATATCTAGCCGACTCAGCGGGGAAGAGTGACAGAACGATCTTCGGCGGATCAGGTCACTGGGCTTTGCGTACAGGAACCGACGCAAACTCTTGAAATAATCAGCGTTTCGCATTGCATCACAAATGAAAACCTTACAAAAAAGAGGCGGCTTTCGGGTCGTCTTTTTGTTGCTTTGATTCGTCCGCGTATTGGACGCAAACCATTCTTTGTGAGACCGTAGGGTTCGTGAAGCGGTCCTGGTATTCATTGCCTGGACCGTGATCGCTTTGCCCTGCTCATCTTCTCGCAAACCTCCACGGGGCCAAGGACCGCGCAACGTACCAGGGAGCGATGGAACACGTTGACAATGCAAAGGTACGTTCCGCGTTCGGTCTTTGTTGGCGACTGTGCTTGGATAATTGAGAGCGTCGATGCCAATGCGGTTATTTAGGTGCGTTACCCCGACCGCTGCACGTACCCTACGACCTAAGACGACTCCGCGTGACGCGCTAGCCCTGGTTTTTCATACCACTACCATAGGCCATGTTAGCTAAAACTTCGACAGGCGACAAAATCGCGAATCTCCATGTTTTTACAGGGTGTAATGGCACGGGACCCGTTTGGGGGTGAGTCACGCGATTTAGAGCCTTTTGGCGGTTTAGAGCCCATTTGGACCGAAAATCGGGGATGGGTGAGTCACGCGATGGGACGATAGGGGCGAACCGCTAGCTCGCGATCCCTTTGAATTTATTGGGTAGAAACGCAAAGACCCGCTGGGGTGAGCCAGCGGGTCTTGAGCGGTATGGTCACGTTGCGGTGACCGACTCGATGGAGGCGGCGTCCTAAACTCGCAACCTTGCTCTGTTTTGGCGATTGATTTAGTACGGTAATAATGCAGTCTGAGGCCCTATCCGACTAGTCGGTATATCGCGTGTTCCGGAGTAGGCGACTTACAGCCCGCCGAGTTCGCGAACGCATTTATACAAACTGTCCGGCATCGCCCAAGAGCCACAAATCTTAGCTCCCCTCCGCGCTGACTGCAAAACCCATTTCTCTTGGCCAGAAGCTTTCGAAGTGGTATAATCCATGAATGAGTCTACAAATCACGATTCCGCCACAACTTGAACAGGTGATTGCAAAGCGAGCCGCTGAAGTCGGCGTCGACGTGCAAACCTACGTCGTCGATACCTTATCAGAATCACTCTCGGAATCGCTCCTTGCCCCTGTTTTGCCCTCCGAGTTCATTGTACGGCTTGATCGTATCTCTGAGCTCCACAAGAGTGCGCCAGCGACCTTCGATGACTCACGAGAGTCCATCTACATGGGTTGCGGAGAGTAATGCTAGTCCTCCTCGATACGAATATCCTATTGCGTCTCGCGGTGCCTACGCATCCCATGCACGTGGTAGCAAGGGACGCGGTAATCAAGCTCCAAGCCAACGGTGATCGATTGGTGCTTGTTCCGCAAAACATCTACGAGTATTGGGTGGTTGCAACTCGACCCATTCCCAATAATGGTCTGGGTTTTTCCACGAAACATACCGAATCTACAGTCAATGCCTTGTTAGAAACCTTCTCCCTTCTGCGAGATGAACGAGGGATTTTCCCCCTCTGGCAAGACCTCGTCCGAAGCAATGCAATAACTGGCAAGTTGGCTCACGATTGCCGCATAGCTGCGGCGATGGCTCGACACAATGTGAACCGTATTCTGACCTTTAACGTGTCAGACTTTTCCCGCTTCGTTGCGATTTCACCGATTGACCCAAGCAATGTTTAGACATTGCAGTACGAGCCCTTGAGCGATCAAAGGTCCTGGGGTGGGAACTCCGTTGTAGGCCGAAGTGGGCGAACCTCGCAGTGAGTTGCTCAAGGTGTGCACCCACAGATTTCCTAGTACAGATCGATAACAAGCCCACCGAATCAGGATCGGAGATTGGAGATCGAGGCATAAACAGATTCGATTTGTAACGACAACTGCCTCAACGTCTGCGCACTGGCCGCAAAACAGCCATGTTCGAAGTATGATTGAACAGAAACCGAGCATCGAAAGAGTAGTAAGTTAATCATCCAAACCAGGTTTGAGCCTCACTTCCCCCTGGGAGCACGCCGCCACGATAAGCTCCGCTCCTAGTGCCGAGTTCTCGGACACAAAAGTGCTGGATGTTGTGAAGCAGAGCATTGCTTCTTACTTCGAACGATCAACAGAAATATAAAAACTTGATTTAGGCATCTGATTCTGGTTCGAACGGAGTCGCCCCAAACGGAGTCCAACAGAGCCATGCGAAACAGTCTTCGGTTACTTGATCGATTGTTGTAAACTTCTCAATTTCATCGTAGAACCTGTCAATCGCATCCCGCACGGCTCCGGAAACCGTTGAACCAACACCGCATGTATATTCGATTCCGTCGCTACTCTTTACAAAAACGTTTGGGGTCGCTTGGAAGCCTCCGCTTTCGTTTGCTACAACTCGAAGTGTGAATTTCGCGAAGGGCAGATCTCCGGTCCAAACATCATACCAGCCGACAACTTTCTCAATCTTAACTTGCCGACGATGTGTCTTAATCCATCCCGATTCAAGCATTAACGAGCTCCAAATGAGATAACTGTTTCTAGAATCGTATCCACATCTACATATCGATTAACTCCATGCACACGAAATCTACGAACTCCCTCGGTGAAACCCTCTACAAGTTCACCTCGTCCTCGCCGTGACTCCATCGCTTGAATAGCCTTACGCATATAGTCGTTTAAATCGGTTGCTTTAACCTCTGCGGCGTGTTCTCTAAAATGGTACATCACATTTTTTGTAACACCATCGAAACCAGCTCCCCATCGCGCAAGAAGTTCAGGATCGCATTCATTATGCACCACCAATCCCAGCTCGCCGACTTGGTAGACGTGCTCGCCGTGGACTTCGATATTGTAAACCGGCTGCGTGACTCGCGAAAGGGATACGCTCAAAACGACCGCGAGGCCATCGAGACCTTGAAGCGTCTCGCCATCGACTAGCTCAGCTAGTGG
>Ga0082207_1000973_pt1 | contig 14563 bp, 7 predicted proteins | sample LakMenEpi10Aug09_FD_71540 | JGI IMG/M metagenome (GOLD analysis project Ga0082207, IMG submission 71540)
TTCTCTACAGTATTACCTTGAGCGTCAGTATAAAATTCCTTTAACCCTAAGTCAATTCCTGTTATTTGTCCCGTTGGTTTATGGTATTCTTGCCGTTCTACGTCAATCAAAAACTGGCAATAATAACCATCGGCACGTCTAACAACTCTTACCCGTTTAATCTGTTGCTCTGAATAATAAACTAATGTCTTTTGACTACACCATAAATCAAATTCTCCTGCTTTAAAACCATCAGTAAATCTGATTTTACGTCGATCATTAGATAGTTGGTAGCCTGTTAGTTTATACTCAACCGAACGGCTATGCTTTTTGAACCGAGGAAAACCCTTTTTTCCCGGTATCTTAGCATGACAATTCTGGTAAAACCTATTAATTGATTGCCAGGCTCTATCAGCAGCCGATTGACGAGCTTGAGAGTTTAATTTATTAACCCATGGTGTCTCTTTATTGTTAGCTAGTACCGCACAAAGCTTTTGAAGATCATTCCGGGTTGTTCCCTTATTGTCCATCCAATAACGAACACAAGAGTTACGCACAAACTGAGATGTTCTAATTGCTTCATCAAGTCTTTGGTATTGTTCTGGTGTCCCGTTTTTTAACTTGGCTTCTACGACTAGCATTGATTAATCCTCGACCCTGGATCAATTAAGTATAACACAGTTTACCTACAAATGGTAGAATTAAAATCGTGCTTCGCAGTCAATATCCTGGTCGGATTTCATCCCCCGCAAAGGTTGATGTCTTGTCAAAAAATTTAGCGGGGGCATTCATCCGACATTTTAGGTAAACTGAAGATTGTTTACTGATTTATTCCCTCCTGATAATTGTCAACGATGAGATTAATCGGGAGAATTAGCAATATTGACGGCCAAAATTTATGGAATCCGCCTATTTTATTCCCCGTCTAGTTATCCCCGTCGGTGATCCCGCCGGAATCGGTCCTGAAGTGGTGTTAAAAGCGATCGCCGATTCCCCAATCTCGTCCGGTTGTCAGATTACTCTAATTGGCACCAGAACGCTTCTCGAAAAAGCCTATCACGATCCCCATCTTCTTGATCGCTTTTCTCTGATCGATTTGCCCTACCATCAAGAAAAAATCGTTTGCGGGCGTGGGGATGCCCATAGTGGTGAAATTAGCTTTCTTTACCTGCAAGAAGCCATAAAACGCACCCTCAAGGGCGAATTTGACGGTATTGTCACCGGTCCGATCGCTAAATCCTCTTGGCAGTTGGCCGGTTATGATTTCCCCGGTCAAACGGAGGTTTTGGCTACCATGGCGGGAATTAACCGTTATGGGATGCTATTCGTCGCTAAATCCCCTCACACCGGCTACGACTTACGGACTCTCCTCGCCACTACCCACATCCCCCTGCGAGAAGTTCCCGATGCCCTGAACCCCGATCTGATGACCCGAAAACTAGATCTATTGATCGAGTCTTTAAAGCTAGATTTCGGCATCGATCGCCCAAAAATCGCCATATCCGGCCTTAATCCCCACAGTGGCGAAGCGGGAAAACTGGGAAGGGAAGAAAAGGACTGGTTACAGCCTTGGTTGGAGTCAATGGGGCAGCAATACCCGCAAACCCAATTAATCGGCCTTGTCCCCCCCGATACGCTTTGGGTGGAACCGGGGCGCGCTTGGTTTAGCGGTCAAGGGCAACCCGCCGACGCATATCTGGCATTATACCACGATCAGGGCTTAATTCCCGTGAAATTAATGGCTTTTGACTGTGCTGTTAATACTACCATCGGTTTACCTTTTGTTCGCACCTCTCCAGACCACGGGACGGCTTTTGATATCGCCGGTCTTGGTATCGCTAGGGCCCAGAGTATGCAAGCGGCAATCCAATTAGCGATCGAATTATGTCAGCAGCGGGACAACCGGAGAACTAAACTAGAGATATAGCCCTCGATAGGAGACAATTGGGATATGGGTATCGCTTCAGTCAACCCTGCCACCGGAGAAATTCTCAAGACTTTTAACCCTCTAACCTCGGAGGAATTGGCGGCGAAATTGGCCCTAGCTGACGCGACTTTTCAGCAGTATCGCCGCACCCCCATCAGTGAACGGGGACAGTGGTTACGGCAAGCGGCAGATATTTTGGAACGGGATCAGGTGACATTGGCTAAAACCATGACTTTAGAGATGGGGAAACCAATCAAATCAGCGATCGCAGAAGTCCTCAAATGTGCCTTGGTTTGTCGTTTTTATGCCGATCATGCCGCCGGTTATCTGGAAGATGTGCTGATTGCCACCGATGCTAGTCGCAGTTTTGTCCGTTATCAACCGTTAGGGGTAATTTTAGCGGTTATGCCCTGGAATTTCCCTTTATGGCAAGTATTTCGCTTTGCTGCCCCCGCTTTAATGGCGGGAAATGTCGGCCTACTCAAACACGCTTCTAATGTCCCCCAATCAGCTTTAGCGGTGGAAAGAATTTTATTAGAAGCCGGTTTTCCCGAAGGCGCTTTTCAAACTCTTTTGATCGGGGCCGATCGCGTTAGTGATTTAATTAACGATGAACGGGTAAAAGCCGCCACTTTAACCGGTAGTGAACCAGCAGGGATGAGTTTAGCAGCCGCCGCAGGAAAACAGATCAAAAAGGTGGTTTTGGAGTTGGGAGGTAGTGATCCTTTTATCGTTTTAGATACTGCCGATATCGAGGCGGCAGCGGCTACGGCAGTGACGGCGCGATTGTTAAATAATGGTCAGACTTGTATCGCCGCTAAACGGTTTATTGTTATGGAAACTGTCGCCGCTCAATTTGAACAGTTATTAGTGGCTAAATTCCAAGCTTTGAGAGTGGGTGATCCCCTCGATGAAACTGTTGATATCGGTCCTTTGGCCACGGTATCGATCGTCTCGGAAATTGCCGCTCAAGTGGAAAAAACTGTCGCTATGGGTGGTAAAGTCCTTGTGGGAGGTCAACGTTTAGAGGGAAAAGGTAACTTTTATCTACCAACGATTTTAACCGATATTCCTGCTGGTTCTCCGGGGGAAAAAGAGGAATTTTTTGGACCGGTGGCTTTACTATTTCGAGTCAAAAATATCGAGGAAGCGATCGCTTTAGCTAATGATAGTCCCTTTGGTTTAGGTTCTAGCGCTTGGACGAATAACCCCGAAGAAATTGAGCGTTTAATTACCGAAATTGAGGCCGGTTGTGTGTTTATTAACGGTATGGTTAAATCCGATCCTCGCTTACCCTTTGGGGGTATTAAACGTTCTGGTTTTGGACGGGAATTAAGTGTCGAAGGTATTCGCGAATTTGTTAATGTTAAAACTGTTTGGATTAAGTAAATAAATTCAGTTATCAGTAGGGTGGGTTAGCAACGCGTAACCCACCACCATAACCAATTTAAAATATGCCGCGCATTTTTGATAATATTGAGTCCCATTTATTGCCAATTTTACAGGAAAGTTTATTAGCAGCCCAACGCGCTGATTTTTGCGTGGGTTATTTTAATTTGCGCGGTTGGCAGTCCATAGACACCTATATTGATCACTTTCTCGGTGGTGATTTGTCCTGTTGTCGTCTCCTGATTGGTATGCAGAAAGCACCCCAGGAATTACTACAGCAATCCCTGTCTTTATTGCCTAGATCAAATGGTATAGATAAGGCAACTTCCGCTCGTTTAAAAAAACAAATTGTTCGGGATTTTTGCCAGCAATTAACTTGGGGGAATCCTAGCAACCGCGATCAGGCAGCTTTGCAACGTTTGGGTCAACAAATCCAAGCGGGTAAGCTAGTAATTCGCCTATTTTTGCGCTATAATCTCCATGCTAAATTATACCTTATTCATCGAGATGATGTCAATAATCCAACGGTGGGATTTTTAGGTAGCAGTAATCTAACTTTTGCGGGATTACAACAGCAGGGAGAATTAAATATTGATGTCCTTGACCACGATGCTTGTGCCAAATTACAAAAGTGGTTTAATGATCGTTGGTCAGATACTTGGTCTTTAGATATTTCTGCGGATATTGTCGAGGTGATTAACCAAAGTTGGGCGCGGGAAAGTCTGATTTCTCCCTATCATATCTATTTAAAAATAGCTTACCATCTTTCCTTTGAAGCCAGGGCAGGTTTAGCAGAATACAAAATTCCCCGACAGTTTGACCAAGACTTACTAGATTTTCAGAAATCGGCCATTAAAATTGCCGCTCGTTATGTGCAAAGACGCGGTGGGGTACTAATTGGCGACGTGGTGGGGTTAGGAAAAACGCGCATCGCTTCCATTCTAGCATATATTTTGCAGGAAGACTACGATTTAGAAATCTTAATTATTTGTCCGAAAAATCTCCTAACTATGTGGGAGGATTACAGCTATAAATACAAATTAAGAGCGAAAATTATCCCCTTAAGTCAGGTTATGCAGGAATTACCCAATCTGCGGCGCTATCGAGTGGTAATTATCGATGAAAGTCATAACCTGCGTAATCGGGAGGGTAAACGTTATCGGGTGATACAGGAGTACATTAACACCAATGAAAGTCGCTGTATTCTCTTGACTGCGACTCCCTACAATAAAAACTATCTTGACCTGTCCAATCAACTGCGTTTATTCATTCAAGAGGATACTAATCTCGGAATTCGTCCCGAAAGACTACTAGAATCTCTGGGAGGAGAAATCGAATTTAATCGCAGATACCAATCTTCGGTTAGGTCCCTAGCAGCCTTTGAAAAAAGTGACTCTCCTGACGACTGGAGAGACTTAATGCGTCTCTATATGATTAGACGGACTCGCGGTTTTATCAAAAATAATTATGCTACAGAAGACGAACAGGGTCGTCGGTATCTAAAATTTGCTGATGGGTCGAGGGTTTATCTTCCCCAACGACAACTAAAGACAATCAAGTTTGACCTACAAGACTCGGTTTATGCGCGTTTATATTCGGAAGCAGTGGTGATAACTCTTAACGGATTGAAGTTACCCCGTTACGGATTGGGAAATTATCTGATTAAAGGATGTAAAGGGACAGGAGAGGAGGAAACTATCTTAAAAAGTCTATCCCGCGCGGGTAAAAGATTAATGGGATTTTGTCGGACGAATCTATTTAAACGTTTGGAGAGTGGGGGGTATGCTTTCCTACAATCCCTTGACCGTCATATTCTCCGCAACTATATTTTCCTTCATGCCATGGCCAATAATCTACCCCTTCCCATCGGGAGTCAGGATCTAGCTTTGTTAGACACTCGTTATCTGGATGAGGATTTAGTCACTCATGGAGAAGAAGACAGTATAGAAACCGAGGACACTGGGGGGATAACCGGGTTAGAAAAAGAGTATCAAAAAAGAGCCGAACAAGTGTATCAAAAGTATGTCAGTGATTATCGCAAGCGCTTTCAGTGGATTAAAACCGAGGTCTTTAAACCCGCATTGAAAAAAGACTTACAATCCGATGCCTTGGCTTTAATAGCATTATTGCAGACCTGTGGGACTTGGCAGCCAAAGACCGACGAAAAACTAGAGAAGTTATGGCAGCTGTTACAGGAAAATCATCCCCAAGAGAAGGTGTTAATTTTTAGTCAATTTGCAGACACGGTGACTTATTTAGTTACTCAGTTGCGAAATCGGGGAGTGGATAAGATTGCGGGAGTGACGGGAAACTCTCCTAATCCTGCGGAAATTGTCCATCGTTTTAGTCCCCGCAGCAATTCTCAGCAAGTGGAGGAAGAAATACGAGTCCTAGTCGCGACGGATATCCTCAGTGAAGGGTTAAATTTACAGGATTGTGCCATTATCGTTAATTATGACTTGCCCTGGGCAATTATTCGTCTCATTCAACGGGCCGGAAGGGTAGATAGAATCGGTCAAAAAGCAAGTCAGGTTCTCTGTTATTCCTTTTTACCTGCGGAGGGAGTGGAGAGAATTATTAAACTACGGACGAGACTATCTCAAAGACTGCGAGAGAATGCGGAAGTGGTGGGGACCGATGAGATATTTTTTGAGGAGGAAATGGATAACCAGACTTTATTAGATCTGTATCATGAAAAATCTGAGGTTATCGATGAGGAGGAGGATCAAGAAGTGGATTTAACTTCGGAAGCTTATCAAATTTGGAAAAATGCGATCGAAGTTGACCCTAGTTTAAAACATACCATAGAGAATCTGCCGCCGGTGGTTTATTCCACCCGTTGCCATACCCCCACAGCAACCCATCCAGAGGGAGTAATGGTTTATCTGAAAACTGCCGGAGGAAATGATGCTTTAGCATGGATGGATAAACAGGGAAATAGTGTGACTCAATCCCAATTAACTATTTTACGTTCCGCTGCCTGTCATCCCCAAACTCCCCCGATTCCTCTCCATCCCCAACACCATCAGTTAGTACAAAAAGGTACAGAATTAATTGCGGAGGAGGAAACCCATTCCGGGGGACATCTCGGACGAATGACGGGGGCAAAATTTAAAACCTATGAGCGCTTAAAAAGATATGCTCAAGATAGCAGCGATAATCTTTTTCCCCCAGAGGTTTTTAATCAAGCAATCGCTCAACTCTATCATTATCCCCTCAGACAGTCCGCTCTCGATCGCTTAAATCGTTGTTTAAGAACTGGTATCTCTGACCAACAGTTGGCCGATTTGGTAGTATCTTTGTATCAAGATGACCGTCTCTGTATTGTTCACGAGGAAGAAACAAATCAAGAACCCCAGATTATCTGTTCCTTGGGTTTATTTCAACCTTCTTAAGTCCCCCTTATCAAGGGGGATTTAGGGGGATCAAACCTTTTGCTATATTAGACGTATCTCCAATCTCAGCGAAGCGAATTGGATTGGTTCATAATTTATCGATATTTATCCATTATGTCCCTCAACTTCTCCCGGACTCGCGACTTATTATCTAACTTCCAATTTGGGGAACTGTTTATCGAGGAATTGGGATGGTCCCATCCTCGCGGGAAAAAATCTTTCCCTGTTACCATCGAGAATCAGGAATATAATTGTCAGAGAATCGCGGAAGTGTCGGGAGTGGTGGTATTAGAGGTAAGTCGGGAAGATATCCCCGATAGTCAAACTCGTCAGGAAATTCAGAGACAAGTTACCGAAAGAATAGCTGAAAATCTGCTGATTTTTGTCGATAGCAAACGGACGCGCAGTTTATGGTACTGGGTAAAAAGAGAGGGAAGTAAAAGTTATATCCGCGACCATCTATATATTAAAGGACAACCGGGAGATTTATTTCTCAGTAAACTAGCGGAATTAGTTCTCGATATCACCGACTTTGAAGATGGGGAACCCTCCGTAGTCGAAATTGCCAAACTCTTACAAAAGGGTTTCGATATCGAAAAGATTACCAAGAAATTTTATCAGGAATTCCAGCGAGAGCATTTACAGTTCCTCCCCTTTATCCAGGGAATCGATCGAGAAAGCGATCGAAAATGGTACACTTCCGTTATTCTCAATCGTTTAATGTTCGTCTATTTCCTGCAGCGCAAGGGATTTATCGATAACGACTTCAACTATCTGCAAAACCAGTTCCAAGCAAGTCAACGACGGGGGGAAAATTTATTCTATCGTCAGTTTCTGCAAACCCTATTTTTTCAAGCATTCGCAAAACCCGAATCCCAACGAGACGCATCTGTAACTGCATTGGTGGGAAAAGTCAAATATCTTAACGGAGGATTATTTCTCCAACATCCCCTCGAAAATCGTTATCAAAACATTTGTATTGATGACCAAGCATTTGAGAATATCCTTGATTTATTTTCCCGTTACTCTTGGAACCTTGACGACACTCCGGGGGGACGGGATGACGAAATTAACCCCGATGTCTTGGGATATATCTTTGAAAAGTATATCAACCAAAAAGCTTTTGGTGCTTACTATACCCGTCCGGAGATTACCGAATATCTCTGTGATAGGACCATTAATAAATGGATTGTCGAGAGAAGCAATCAACTTTATCCCCGCAAACAATTTGCCAGTATTTCTGAACTACTAATCAATCTCGATTCTCCCCTCTGTGAGATTTTGATTAAAGATATTCTTCCCCAGCTTTCTATTTTAGACCCTGCCTGTGGTTCCGGCGCTTTTTTAGTGGCTGCGATGAAAACTCTCATCGCGATTTATAGCGGGGTAATTGGAACAATTGAACTGCGAGGAGACAGCAAGTTAAAACAGTGGTTAGCAGCAGTAAGAAAATCCCATCCCTCCCTCGGATATTACATCAAAAAACGGATTATTTCCGATAACCTCTACGGTGTCGATATCATGGAGGAAGCGACAGAAATCGCAAAACTGCGTTTATTTCTCGCTTTAGTTGCTGCCGCGCAATCGGTGACGGAATTGGAACCCCTACCGAATATTGATTTTAATATCATGTCGGGAAATTCCCTCATCGGATTGATTCGCGTGGACGAAAAAAGTTTTAATCTCATGGGAGAGGAAAATATCCTACAATCTCTCACCGCACAAAATTATCAAGCAATTCTCGCAGAAAAAAATCGCAGTATTGAATTATACAAGGAACACGCTTTCCAGTTGGGAGAAGTGGAGGGAACCCCCCAAGAAAACCGTCTCCAGATGTTACGCAATCACATCGAGGATGTTAACCGCGAATCTTTGGTGAAATTAAACCAAATTCTCCTAGATGAGTTTAGCGGTAAGTTGTCAATCAAGTACGAATCCGCACAATTAACGGGAAAAGCAAAGAAACGTTTATTAACTCTCTCCGATATGCAATCCCTGAAACCCTTCCACTGGGGTTATCACTTCGATAAACTGATTACGGAAAAGGGTGGTTTTGATGTGATTATCACTAATCCTCCTTGGGAAGTCTTTAAACCCCAAGCGAAGGAATTTTTTTCTCAGCATAGCGACTTGGTGACTAAAAATAAGATGGACATCAAGACGTTTGAAAAGGAACAGAAAAAACTGTTAACTAATCCCGAAATTGCTCAAGCATGGTTAGATTATCAAAGTCAATACCCCCACGTTAGTCTCTATTTTCGTTCCTCGGAACAATACAAAAATCAAATCTCTATTGTGAATGGTAAAAAGCAAGGGACGGATATTAATCTCTATAAGCTTTTTGTTGAACAATGTTTTAATCTCCTCCATCCCCAAGGTGAATGTGGAATGGTTATTCCCAGTGGAATTTATACCGATTTAGGAACCAAGCAACTGCGAGAAATGTTATTTTCTCAGACAAACGTGACAGGATTATTTTGTTTTGAAAATCGTAAAACAATTTTTGAAAACGTCCATAGAAGTTTTAAGATTGCTATCTTAACTTTTGAGAAAAATAAACAAACTCTGTCCTTTCCTGTGGAGTTTATGCGTCACGATGTTGAGGAATTACAACGTTTTCCCCATAAAGATAGTTTAGTAATTAGCGTCGATTTAATCCGCAAACTATCCCCCGATTCCCTCTCGGTAATGGAATTTAAACAGGATATAGATATTCAAATTGCCGAAAAAATGTCTCGTTTTCCCCTGTTAGGAGAAACCCTTCCCGATACATGGAATCTCAAGTTAACATCAGAATTTCACATGACTAATGATAGTTATTTGTTTAAAACTGAACCCGCAAAGGGAAGATTACCTCTCTACGAAGGAAAAATGATTCATCAATTCACCCATCAGTATGCTTTACCGAAATACTGGTTAGATGAAAAAGAAGCAAGACAAGCTTTATTAAAACGCGGTGAAGTCGATAAAGGTCAAATATTAGACTATCAAACCTATCGTTTAGGATTTCGGTCAGTTTCATCAAGTACAAACGAACGCTCTTTAATTTCTAGTCTGATACCTAAATTAGTTTTTTGTGGGAATTCGTTATCTATTAGTGAGTGCGAACAAAATAATTTTCAAGATAATCAATCATTCAAAATTTTCATTGTTGCTGTTTTAAATAGCTTTTTGATTGATTGGATGCTTAGACAAAAAGTTAGTCAAAACTTAAATTTTTTCTACATATATCAGCTACCTATTCCCCGATTAAAAGAGGGAGATAGATACTTTGAGGAAATAGTAGAAAAGGCATCGAAATTGATTTGTGTAAGCGAGGAATTTGACGAATTAGCGAAAGAAGTGGGAATAGGTTCCCATAAAAATGGAGTAACAGAGGAGACAGAAAGGGCAAAAATTAGGGCTAAACTAGATGCAATAGTAGCCCACTTATATGAATTAAATGAGATAGAATTTCAGCATATATTAAGTACCTTTCCCCTCGTTTCCGAAAGCGTCAAAATTGCCACCCTCAAAGCTTACCAAAACCTGTAGGGGAAGTGGATTTTGACCGATTTTCAGGGAAAAAGTACCTAAATTTTCCCCTGGATCACTGCAATTGCTGGCACTTTTTGATGTCAAAAAAGTCCAAAAGTGTTATCCGACAAGGTTTTTAGATTTATTCAGCAAACCTACTTAAAATTATTAGACTATTGTTCTCAAAAAACCGCAGACAACCCCAATTTTCCGAGCGATAAACTGGAGAGAGCCATTATCGGGTAAAAAGCGGCCAATACCCGATAAATATCGGCAATTTTAGCGAATCTCTGCCTTCATCCGTTCAAGGGTTTGCTGCATTTGGTCGAACATCATTTGGGGAGTCATACCAAATTGACCTAATTGGGTTTTTAGCTGTTCTACGGTCATTTGGGCGGAAAAATCCTCAGATAACTCAAAACGCTTCATAAATATCTTGTAGCGTTCCATTAACTCCTCCATCCTATCGATAAAGATTATTTTACCCTCTCGATCGAATTTCCCGTACTCGCTGCCTAGTTGTGTGAGGGACTGGTAATCTTCAAATAGCTGTCTAGCTTCCTGTTGAACCACTTCTGAGTCAAAGAATCCCATAATCTTAAAACTGCTTATCGTCGATAGTTATTCTCTCCCCTATTTTATTTTAGCCGGGGAAAAGTCTAGCTCCAGTCGATTTACGGATTACCGTATTGGGGAAATCGAGAACTTGACAAACGGCCCTCTCGTCGCGGTTTAACCGTTGCCCCGGGGAGTAAGTTAAAATTAAAAGTGATCAAATCTCTTGTAAAGAGCAAAAATTGTCCTTTAAATGCTCCACAGTGGCTATTTCGAGCAATTTGGGCTGCAGCCCTTATAATTTGCCAAAACGACGATGACGACCCTGATAATCTTTTAAAGCGTGGTGAAATTGCACTCGATCGAAATCGGGCCAGAGGGTGTCAGTAACGTAGATTTCCGCGTAGGCCATTTGCCAGAGTAAAAAATTACTAATTCGCATTTCCCCACTACTGCGAATTAACAGGTCTGGGTTAGGAATCCCAGCAGTATAAAGATACTGTTCAAAGAGAGATTCATCGATCGCTTCTGGGGAGACTAAACCCTGTTGCACCTCACGAGCGATCGCCCGACAAGCTTGCACGATCTCCTCTCGGCCACCATAATTAGTAGCCACCGTAAATTGAATACCGGAATTTTTGCTAGTTTCTGCGTGAGATTTAGCAATTTCCCGTCTTAAAGACTCTGGCAAGACTGATAAATTCCCAATAAAGCGAATTTTGACATTTTGCTGCATCATTTCTTCTAATTCGCGCCGCAAAACCCGCTCGAATAGAGTCATTAAAAACTCCACTTCCTCGAGGGGACGACCCCAATTTTCCGTAGAAAAAGCATAAGCGGTTAAAGCGGGAATCCCCCAGTCACGACAACAGCGCAGCAAGTCTTTTAGTGCATCTACTCCCCGTTGATGGCCCATAATCCGCGGTAAACCACGACTTTTCGCCCAACGACCGTTCCCATCCATAATCACTGCGACGTGCTGAGGCAAACGGTTTTTATCTAAATCCGTAGGTAATTCTGGTGACAAGCTCGGTTTAAGAGTCATTTTCTATCTTTGGGGGTTGCGCTGGGCGAACGGGAGAATTTTTCTAAGATTAGACGACCTTTTAAGCCAATTGTACGCCCTAAACGTCCCCAACTCGGTGCGACCACTTCCCCCTCTCCCGACGGAGAAAACTTCGCTTCGAGAAGCTCTTTTAGTTTACTACTGGTTAAGGGCCGATCCAAATTACCCCCCGACGCGAGGGAAATCGAGCCAGTTTCCTCAGAAACCACAATACAGATACAATTATCTAGCCTTTCGGTAATGCCCATGGCCGCCCGATGACGGGTGCCTAATTGCCTAGAGGTACTGCGCTCCGATAAGGGTAGAATAACACCAGCAGCCACCACTCGATCGCCCCGAATCAATACGGCCCCATCGTGCAGTAAAGTTTTAGTCTGAAAAATAGTTTGAATTAATTCCTTAGATACTTGGCCATTGAGCGTCACCCCCGGATTGACAAACACCTTGGTGTCGAGATTGCCACTGGTTTCTAATACCATCAGCGCGCCGGTGCGATTTTGAGATAGATCCTTTACTGCGTCCACTAACTCATCAATGACATTATCAGTCTTGGGAGTGGGGGAACTTTTTTTAAATAATTCCCCCACTTGACCTTTGCCCAATAATTCTAAAAAACGGCGGAATTCCGACTGAAAAATCACAGCAATCGCCACTGCTGCCCCCAAAATCAATTTTTCTAGGACTAACCCCAGCAAGCGCAATCCTAGGGCATCGCTAATCACCGAGGCCAGCATTAAGTAGATTAGTCCTCGCACCATCCAAAAGGTACGCCGCTCGCCGATAATTAGCAGCAGCATATAGGTAAGGAGGAGAACTAACCCAAAGTCTAGGACTGACAGACCATGGCTGAGAATCCAGGACAATAACCGGCGAGGGTCCAGAAAAAAACCCGACATGGGGGACGATAGCGATGAGGTTTATATCAAGGAGAGTCGATTGGGTAAGCGGTCTTGACGCAGCAAATCCGCCAGATTTTCCCGTTCAAGGATCAGATTAGCTTCTCCATTTTGGACAATTACCGCCGCCGGACGAGGTAAGCGGTTGTAATTAGAAGCCATACTGTAGTTATAGGCTCCCGTGGCTAAAACCACTACAATATCTCCCGGGTTGGTTTTCGGTAGCGTAATATCCTTAATTAGAATATCGCCAGATTCACAATGTTTTCCAGCTATTGTCACCACTTCCTGACATTCTTGACTCATTTTATTAGCGACCACGGCCCGGTAAACCGATTGATAGGTAATCGGTCGGGGATTATCGGACATTCCGCCATCGACGGCGATATAGGTGCGGATTTCAGGGATTTCTTTGCGATTACCCACTGTATAGGCCGTTACGCAAGCGGTGGCAATCAGAGAGCGTCCCGGTTCGGCAATGAGCAGGGGATAAGCGATACCTCTTTCCTGACAAGCTTTGGCCACTGCTAAGGACACCGCTTGCACCCATTCCTCGATACTTGGGGGGTCATCACTTTCGACGTAGCGAATCCCTAAACCACCACCCACATTTAATTGCTCTAGGGGTAAACCCCGTTCTAAACCTAATTTAAACCAATCTGCCAACACAGCGGCTAAGTCTTGGTGGGGTTGACGTTCAAAAATCTGGGAACCGATGTGAGCGTGTAAACCTAGACAATTCAGCACCGGATGAGCTAAAACATAGTCAAATACCGCTTCGATTTGATGGGGGTCAAAACCAAATTTACTGTCTAAGTGACCCGTGCGAATATATTCGTGGGTGTGGCACTCGATACCGGGGGTTAAACGCAACAGGATCGGAATAGGGGTATTAGGACGATTTTCGCCTAATTTAACCAGATTTTCTAACTCTAGCCAGTTATCAACGATAATAATGCAGTTATGCTCGATCGCATATTCTAACTCGGCGATCGATTTGTTATTACCATGAAAGTAGATCGGCACATCGGTTTTATTGATCTGGTCTAAAGCGGTTAACACTGTGTGAATTTCTCCGGCCGACACCACATCAAAACCTAATCCCTCCCTAGCGACCACGGCCGATACAGCCAGGCAATTCCACGCTTTCGAGGCATAAATTACCCTAGATTCTCCGGGATAATGAGTCTGGAAACCTTGCAGGTATTGACGACAGGCTGTGCGGAGGGTGACTTCATCGACAATATACAAGGGTGAACCGAAACGTTCCACTAGAGTCGTGACATCACAACCACCGATTTCTAGACAATCGCGGTTATTAACCTTGGCTGTCAGGGGGAACAGGGTTTGATTCGGAGATAGACACTCTTGATAGGCTAAATATTTTTGTCCGGAATTGCTGATTTTAGGTTCAGTTGATAGCATGATCGGTGTTTTTTGTCAAGAAATCGATAATTTTTGTGACAATCTCTGCCCATCACCGATTCAGTCAAGGGAATTTTGACCGTTGGTGATCTAGATAGCCAAAATAGTTCTCTCTTTCACTTTACGACAAGTTGTTATTTCTTTTCTGATAATTGACGCTCCCATCGCTCTCATGCGAGGGATTCCCTGTTCAACCAGTTACCTTATCTACTAAGCTTTCACCTAATAGACAGTGGGTCGGCCTGTCCGAGGGCTTGAATTTCTGTCCGCCCGACAGTATTTGCTCTATGAAGTATGTTGATAGCGGCGTTTTCATCTCTGTCTAGAACACAGCCACAAGAACAAATATGAGTTCTAACAGACAATGTTTTCTTGACAATGGAACCACAATTAGAACATTCTTGACTTGTATATT
>Ga0082207_1000974_pt1 | contig 14556 bp, 8 predicted proteins | sample LakMenEpi10Aug09_FD_71540 | JGI IMG/M metagenome (GOLD analysis project Ga0082207, IMG submission 71540)
CTGTATTTATTTTAGTTGATTTATATAGGCAATTTTTCACACGTGAAATACACATCTTTTTCATAGGGAATGGATTATAATGCTTTAAAATCTTGATTTTTTACACACTTTTTCATACTGAAATTCACCCCTTTTTTCATACTGAAACTCATCTATTTTTGATACATCTTTCCTATAGGAAACACACTATAACTCATCTTTTTGATCCAAATTCTGTATTTATTTTAGTTGATTTATATAGGCAATTTTTCACACGTGAAATACACATCTTTTTCATAGGGAATGGATTATAATGCTTTAAAATCTTGATTTTTTACACACTTTTTCATACTGAAATTCAGTTTAATTGGCAGAGAATATGCACTAGATTTAGAATCTAGTTACACTTTTTATAAGTATTAAACTTTAATTTTCTATTTGTTTACCATTTATTTTCTAAAAACTATTACTTTTATATTTTTCTATATTTTTGAATATAACCAGAACTCAAATTACTTATCTTCCAATACCTTAAAATTTTAAGCTTTCCATGCTTTTGTACCTTTAGTATTATGATTACACTAGAAATTAATATAATATACTTATTTCCGAACTGTGCTGATCTAATCTGAAAAATTATAATTAGTAGCAATTAATTACTTTATTCAGAATAAGTAACTAAATCTCATCCGACTCACATATATCTGATTGTTTTTATAACTGGTTTTATACCTACTACTAAAAGTAGTATACTTTTTTAAGGCTTAGCTACAAAAAGAAGAAGTTTAAATCAAATTATTAAAAATTACATTAGGGTACTAGTTCTCTCTTGTGTTGTTACAACTAACATTATCTTTTATTTATATTTAAATCATAAAACTTCCAAACAAAAACACTGCCTAATAATTATTTACTCTGGGCATCTATAATGTGTGAATTATTATATATTATACTTTATATTACATTACAATCTTTATTTTAACTCTTTTAAGTTAACTCGGCTCATTAAAATTAAATGTTTAATAAAAACATTGCCTTAGGCACTCAATTTTCTAAGGTAAGTTCTGCTCAATGTCAAAGATAAATAGCTGCAGTACTCTGACTGTGCAAAGGTAGCGTAATAAAGTTTTCTTAATAAGAAATCTGTTCAATGAATCTATAATTTTAATCTCTACTTATCAGAAGAATATAACTTGGTATTGGAGTGAAAAATCTCAATTATTAGTGAAAGACGAGAAGACCCCAAAGAATTTGACTTTACCTACCACTTTTGATAGCCTAAGTTTAAATGGGGACTTTAAAGTAAATTTACAAATAACTTTTCTAGAACTACCTTTTGTGTACTTATTAGCTAAATTACCTTGGGGATAACAGGGTGTCAGGATTCGAGAGCTCCTATCGGAAATCCTATCTACTACCTCGATGTTGGATTACCAGTTCTTATTGCTGCAGGCGGTAATAGAAGAGAGACTGTTAGTCTTTTAATTTGGTACATGATCTGAGTTTAAACCGATGCAAATCAGGTTGGATTTTATCTTCTTCAAATTTTCATCTTCAGTACGAAAGGACCTAGATGAAGAATTAAATTCTTGGAACTTAGTATAACTGAATATAGCTCATTGCAAGTGAGCAGCTCCTCTTTAGGCTTTCCATTTATATCTATAAGAGATAAACTAATATCAAGTTATAAGGTTCATGCCCTTACTATGGACAATCTCCTCTCTTTAGTTTTTGTAATGTATATTTTATTATTCCTCTTAAGCATTTTCCTACTAGCGGTCGCATCTATTTCTATTCTGTCTGAGACAGCTTTGGCGCCTGCACTAAGAAACTCAACCTTAATTTCTTATTCATCTTCTAACACCTTTTTATCATGATAACTGTTTTAATTCTTTGATCTTTAGTTCTAACCCTGGTGTTTCTTCTCTTAGTTTCATCCATTTTTTACTCTGCCTCAACTCGTTACTTTTCATTTTTTTCTGTTTTAAAATCTATTCTTTCTAACGCCACACCAACTCTAAATAATAGAAAACATCTATTTATAACAATTGCATTTACTCTTTTTGTACTTAACACAGTGGGTAATATTCCCGGTCTAAAATCACTCACACTATTTTATTGATTTACCCTCTCTTTAGCCCTCTCTCTATGGCTAGGTGTAATTCTTAGAATTTATTTTACTCAATTGAAAAGCTGAGTCTCCCATCTTCTGCCTTATGGCAGGCCTATAGCCCTCTCTGTGCTCTTACCTTTAATTGAAGCATTTAGACACCTCATTCGCCCCTTTACTCTTATAATTCGTCTTAGGACTAATCTCTCCTCAGGACACATTATGTTATATATATTTTCTTTCTTTGCCGTTTCTTCCCTATCTCTAACCACTTTTATTACCCCAGTATTAATCTTGCTAATACTCTTAGAAGTATTTGTTTCCGCGCTGCAAGCTTATATTTTTAGCTCCCTCCTTTTAATATATATCACAGAGTCTTCAATTGAATAAATCCTGCTAGCAAATCAAGCAAAAAGAATTACGACTTCTTTTCACCCGGAGTGTTCCCGGGTAGCTGGTAGCTTTTTAAATGACAAAGATATAGTTTATTTTTAAAACCTCTGACTGTTACTCAGAATATCTTCCCTCTGAAGTGTCTTTGAAATATAACAAAGGTGTGTGAGACTTTATTTTCCCGTATTCTACAACATCAATGTAGCGCATTATTCTCTGCCAACACACCCTACTATTCTATAGTGAAATGCTTATCTTATTTGTTCTTGTCTTTTTAACATTTACTATTCTTCTTATTTTAAATTATTTATCCAGTTTTATTTCCAACAACTCTTTTTCAGAGGTTTCTCGTGAGGAAGCAAGAAGGTATGAGTGTGGATTTGAGCAAAATTCAGTCTCTCGAGTTCCATTATCTATTCGATATTTCATGCTAACTCTTGTCTTTTTAATTTTTGACATGGAGATTATGCTACTTTTATTTACACCCTTTGAGCTCTTCTTATCCTTAAATACGTCTTATATTACTTTCTTGTCTCTTATTTTTATTTTACTTCTATTTTTAGGACTTCTCTACGAGTGATTTGATGGGGCTTTAGAATGAGTTATATAATTTTAGCTAGTTATTATATATGCCAATATACAAGACTTCCAATCCTGTGATCCCACTACGGGACTAGCTTTAGTGTTTTTTTACTCAGCTGAAGTTAGCTTTCAGGCCTTAAGAATCAAAATCTTATGTACAGTTATATACTTCTAAGTAGAATTTAGTTAAATAATAATACATCCTTTGGGAGGATGAGTTTCTATTAAATAGAACTTCTAGAAAATTTAGTTTAAAAGGGTGTTAGCTTAAAATATTAAAGTCTTGGTCTTTTGTACCAATTATGGGAAGAATTCCCACCCCCTATTTAACAGAGGTTGGTGTAATTTTAGCACTTTGAGTTGTGATCTCAATAGTAAATATAAATTTATCTCTGTTTGTGCATTTTTAGTAGTGTAGTCCAAATAAAACTTGATGTGCTAGAAGAATACAAAATATTATTAATAAAGAAAATGACCCCCCGGCAACAAATATACAAGCCCCTTTAGATTATTCTAATATCTTCAAGCCCTTAGAAATTAATAAAAGTTACCTGGAGACACATCGAAAAGACTTGCCAATGGCGTGCCAGCAGCAGCGGTTACACGGGTGGTCTGAGTTTATTTTAAACAGATTCCAACGCTTATTCTCTCACTTATCTATGAGTTAAATCTGTAAATAAGGAAAAATAAGCAATTACTATTCAATTAGGCCGAGAAACCTGGATTAGATACCCAGTTATTCCTACCACACATGCAGGGTAATTTTTGTCTTAAATCTGAACTACTTGGCGGTAGGCTATCCAATCAGGGAAACCTGTGAAATAATCAGTCAATCCACTAACTTCCTTTCTTTAAAGTTTCATCTTCTGTATGTTTGTACATAGATACATTTAACATTTTGTGTCAGCCTGTTCTAAATTCCATAACCTTAGATAACCATAGTTCAAATCGATATAGAGAGAGTTTTAAAGCATTCATGGGTTGCAATTCAGAGTAGTGGATTTGTTTAGAATTTAAACAATTAAATTAGGACTTGAAAGTAAACTTATTGAAAAGTTGAAAAAGGTTCTAGCCTAAGTACAAATCGCCCGTCACCTTTAAACTAAATTTAAAGTAAGTCGTAACAAAGTAATGGTACTGGAAGGTGCCGTTGAATATAATATTTTCATCTCCCAAGTTGAGATTAGTTAAAAGTTTAATAACATCAATTTGTCAGATTGAAGTCGGTGTATTTTCGCCCTCTCAATAGAAGTGATGGCTAGAATTCTAACTACTAATTAGAGTCAAGGGGTTCAATTCCTCTACTTCTTTATGGTTACTAATTTTTGACACAGTCCCTCTAGAGTTTTCTTGTGTTGTGTTTACATATTAATTCTTTTTTCCGTTCTTTTTACACCCTCTAATTTTTTAAGAACATGAATTTTAATAGAAATAAGCAGTCTAGTATTCCTTTGTATTATGTTAAGAATCTCTTCCCGCTCAGGCTATACAAGTAATATACTTTATTTTATTCTACAAGCCTGTTTTAGGATAAACATCGTTATTTTTTATTCTGTTGAAAGTTTTATTTTGGTATCTTCAGCCTTTACAACTTTATTTATTTTAACCAAGTTAGGTGCAGTTCCCTTTAACATTCTATATTTTTATTCTCTCAACTTTTTAGATACTACTCCCCTTTTTTTAGCGCTATCTACTCAGAAAGTTTTTCCTGCTATATTGTTAATATCTCATTATTCTAATTCTCTAGTGGGTTTTGTGATATTATTTATCTTTCTTTCGAGAGCTTCAATACTATTCATGAGCTTCAATACTAATACACTGCGAAGAGTACTTATTACAAGTAGACTATTTAACTCTTCCTGATTAATCCTTTCTTGTTTATCTGGTTACTCTATTTTTTTTGCTTATTTTCTAGTATATACTTCTTGCCTTTTTCTGATCCTTTTTAAAAATATCCTTACTATCCCCATCATAACCTTGATAGGATTGCCCCCTTTTCCGCTTTTCTTTGCGAAGTTAGCCACAGTATACTTCTTGTTGTTGTCACTGAGTTCAACTTTTTACCTATCAGCAGTTTTCTTTACTCTTTTCTTGTCTTCATTAGCCATTTTATCAATATATTTCAACACAATAACTCAAATAAGCAAATAGTTTTGATACATCTTTTCTATATGAAACACATTTTAATGCTTTAAAATCTACTTCTCTTTCATATTAAAATTGCCCCTTTATTAACTGATAGAAGTACCTTGCTATACTGATAGAAGTACCTTGCTATATAGGTAGTAGGTAGTATAGTTGATAGAAGTACCTTGCTATACTGATAGAAGTACCTTGCCATGTAAGTAGTCGATAGTCTCTCCTCAATAAATGTTTCAAACTCTTCAACTAATTAGCAACTTTATTCTTAAAATTAACTATAGCAAACCTACTTAAAAAATTCACCAAAATCCTGATGAGTATACCCCTTCCAGAAAAATCTACACCTTCATTTTTAAAGCGTTCCCTATAGTATTTGCAGATTTATCAACTTGAGTCAAAAGGGTAGGGAATTCATCATTTATTTCTTGATTTCATCGTCAGAAGTCTTTTTTTCAAAATGTTCAAAAAACATATGCCGGAGTAAAATTCGGAAATCTGGGGTAGACTAATCTCCATCTACTTTACCTCAAGGGTGTGAAAGTGAATCTTAGGGGTGTGATAGGGTGTGTCCAATTTTGTAGGCGAAATTTTATTGATGGAAATCAATACTCCTCAAACACTGCACTCACTACTTTGATTTGCAAGTAACATAACAGCCTCGAAAGGGGTTGGAAAAGGCAATCACTAACTCTTTATCCAATAAACCGATCTTAATAAACTTTTCTTTAAAATATTGAAAGCACTCTTTTCCAAGGAGCATCTCTCTTATTTTAACTAATTGTGGTCTGTTTTTGGGTTCAAGCAGGGATTTACTCGGGGTATTTTAGTACATCACATAACCAAGGGGGGGCTAAATATTCTTAAACCAAGTGTTCGTGTAGTTTTTAAAGCTGCATTGGCACACAGGCCAGTATAGGGATAGTACGTAAAGAGTGGAACTCAGGGGAACTCAGACTCATCTAATATTTTGATCACGCCGGTATTCAGTAGACTCATAGCACGCTAATAATAATTTATATAACTCATACAACTCAGCTTATATATAACTCATACAACTCAGCTTAATAAAGTGTTCCTGACCCAACTCCTCTACTTCTCTCAATAGGCTACGACGTACACAGAAAGTAATTCGATGCGCGTCGTAGTTGCTATACTCTTATAGTGTCATAGCTATTTTTACTCATTAGGGGTGCCCACTTTCTTGGGGCATTCTTAAAGGTATAAAAGCTTTCACTATAAGCAGAGTTTGGGGACCTTGCGTCCCCTTATTCTGCAGTGGAGATAGCAATTCCTATTGGGGGGTAGGGGGGAAAGGCCAGTATAGGGATAGTACGTAAAGAGTGGAACTCAGGAGAATCTAGATCTATCTAATATTTTGAATCACACCAATATTAGTAGATCTATAACAAGCACTAATAATAATTTATATAATCTATACAATCTAGCCTATATATATAATCTATACAATCTAGTTTAATAAAGTAGTTGTTAGATTATATATATACATAGTACCTTGCTATACTGATAGTAGTACCTTGCTATATAGGTAGTATAGTTGATAGTAGTACCTTGCTATACTGATAGTAGTACCTTGCTATATAGGTAGTATAGTTGATAGTAGTACCTTGCTATACTGATAGTAGTACCTTGCTATATAGGTAGTAGGTAGTATAGTTGATAGAAGTACCTTGCTATACTGATAGAAGTACCTTGCTATATAGGTAGTAGGTAGTATAGTTGATAGAAGTACCTTGCCATGTAAGTAGTCGATAGTCTCTCCTCAATAAATGTTTCAAACTCTTCAACTAATTAGCAACTTTATTCTTAAAATTAACTATAGCAAACCTACTTAAAAAATTCACCAAAATCCTGATGAGTATACCCCTTCCAGAAAAATCTACACCTTCATTTTTAAAGCGTTCCCTATAGTATTTGCAGATTTATCAACTTGAGTCAAAAGGGTAGGGAATTCATCATTTATTTCTTGATTTCATCGTCAGAAGTCTTTTTTTCAAAATTCTTCAAAATTCCAAAACTGGTGAAGAGAGGCCTCACATCTATTTTTGATACATCTTTTCTATATGAAACACATTTTAATGCTTATTTTATCTCTAGCCCTTCTTAGCTTTCTAGGGCTTTTTTGCTTGAGCGGTAACAAGCTTCTTAACTTTTTTATTCTCTTTTCTTTGTGTCTTACTGTCTGTTCTCTGGTCCTGGTAAACTTTTCAAGTTTCAGATACTCTTTTTCAAGTTTCCAAAGAGATTTATTAAGCCTGTCTCTCCTATTTATTACGGGACTTCTGCTAATTATCGCCCCAGCCACCCAAAATTTTTCGCCCAGTAGGTCCAAATCTTTATATCTAAGATTATTTGCCCTTGGACTGTTTTCTTTTTTAATATTTTCTACAACTAACTTTTTATTTTTATACATTTCCTATGAAGCTTCTTTACTACCTATCATATATTGTATTTTTAAGTGGGGCGTTTATCCAGAGCGGACTTTAAGGGCTTTGATGATATTACTCTTTACTAGTTTCTTTACTTTTCCGCTGATTATCATTCTGTTACTAGCTTCCCCTCTCAGATTTTCCATAATTCCTTGCTTATCTTCCTTTTTCCTCAGATTTGGTGCCAGACTTTGATTAATTCTTAGCTTTGCCGTAAAGCTCCCGGTTTTCGGGCTCCACTATTGGTTACCCATAGCCCACGTAGAAGCTCCAACGTTTGGCTCTATAATTTTAGCGGGGGTGCTGTTAAAAATAGGAGGGTGTGGCCTCATACGTCTCTCTTCATTATTTTACTATCAACTTCAAACTATATCACAAGTTTTTTCCGTATTTTTAATATTTGGTGTAATCTTGAGTGCTATCCTTTGTTGTATACAGTCGGACTTTAAGCGTCTAGTGGCTTACTCATCAGTGAGTCATATAACTCTTATCTTTCTTCTTATTGTCACACCTACACCCATATCCTTTTTCTCTTTGATTTTATTAATAGTCTTTCACGGAATTTCTTCTCCTATACTTTTTTTTGGGGTTGGTCAGATAAGAATTATATTATCCACACGCGAGATAACTCTATTTCGGGGAATCAGCTCAATTAACCCTCTTTTAGTAACTTTTTTATTAGTAACTTTTTTATTAGTGATTCCGGTCCCACCCTTCCCAGCCTTTCTAGCAGAACTCCTAGTTTTTTTCAGTATGTTAGAAACTTCATACTTTATACCTCTTATGATCTTTATAGCCTTACTTCTTGGACTCATTTATTCTCTATTCTGATTTTCTTCAATACAGGGGAAGATTACAAGCAGGCAATGCAGTAGGTCTATTCCTATATCTCAGTACTTTACACCTTTCTCGCTTTCAATAAGAGCTTTTTTAGTACTTCCTCTCTTGTTGCTATAACTAAAAACCTTTGTTAGTGTGGCAGAAATTTATGCGTAAGATTTAAGCTCTTATTATAGGTCAATACCCTCTCTAACTTTTACTTGTATAGTTTTGATCCATTTTCTCAACTTTAAATGTTTATTTTTAGCCCGTACACTTATATAGTTGTAATGGCCGGCTCACTTTTTTCTATTACAGGGGGTTTTTTACAAGCATTTTCGTCCCTTTCTATTAAAGCCTCTTCTCTAGTAATTACTGTATCTCCGTTTATTCTCTCCCAAGTAGGCTTTGATGTCTCTCTTTTGCTGAGTCCGATATCTTGTTTATTCTCTGCCGTGGTGTCCTTTATCTCCGGGGTTGTTTTTCTATTTATAAGAATATATTTTCAAAAATGAAACAAGCTTACTTACTTCTGTTGATACACTATTGCTTTCGTTTTATGTATACTTATTTTAATTAACTTCAACGACTTTTTTTTCTTAATACTCGGGTGAGATGGCTTAGGGGTTTCTTCCTTTTTCCTAATTTTATATTTTCAGTCCCCCTCCAGTGTCTATTCAGGTACGATTACTATCTTAATAAACCGACTAGGTGATTGTTTTCTAGTTCTTTTTATTATTATATGGTGAGGGCTTAGAGTTAATACTCATTTTATACTAGAATCAAACATATCTAATTCGTATGTAGCTCTCCTTCTATTCATTTCTCTGTCCACCAAGTCTGCCCTTTTCCCATTTTCTCCTTGACTTCCCGCTGCAATGGCAGCGCCCACTCCTATCTCTTCTTTAGTTCACTCCTCTACCTTAGTTACAGCTGGTCTTTTTCTTTTAATTCAGAATTCTTCCATTTTAACAAATTCTTCCTTATGCTATTTTATCCTAATTACTTCGATATTTACCTCTTTGTATGCTGGCATTTCAGCACTACTAGAATCCGACCTAAAAAAAGTTGTAGCACTTTCAACCTTGAGCCATCTTGGTTTTATAGGAATAGCTATCTCTCTAAGTCTGCCTTACTTAGCATTTTTTCATCTGCTAGCTCACGCATTATTTAAATCATCTTTGTTTATATCTATTGGAACTTTTATTGTCTCTCATGGGCATTATCAGGATTCCCGATTAATTACTTCAGCTTACAACTATAACCCCTATTTTAGATCAGTTATTCTGGTAAGTGAAGCTAACCTTTTAGGACTCCCGTTTCTATCAGGATTTTATTCCAAAGACCTAATCTTGGAGTTTTCTCAATATTCTCAAATCGGCTCCCTTTTAAGACTCGTTCTGTTTACTAATGTCCTACTCACATTCTCGTATACGTTACGCATTCTCCTCTCTCTTTCCCAAAAAAATAATAATAATAGCCTTTCTCTCTCTCTAAGCTCCTCCTTATCACTCTCTACGCGCCCCTTTCTCCTTTCATTATCTATTCTAAGTCTCTCCAGTATAAGGTTTGGACTTTTTTTTTCAAAAACTTTACTCAATATAGAAATTTCTGTTCCGCCCCTCCTAAAGTTAGCTCCCGTTGTACTTCTTCTATGTATTGTAACTTTTTTTTTATTAATTGATTCAATGTTTCTATCAAAGAAAGGGAAGCCTTTTAGTTATTTTGTTTCTTCTCTTTTCTTTTTAACCCCTCTATGAGCCAATTCCGCCTCACAAACGTTTATCTGTTACTCTAACAAAATCCTTCACTTAGAAGAGTCGTTCATAAAATCTCTCCTAATATTTTCTTTCCAAATAGTTTTAAAGTTCTCTTCCAACTTATTTACACACATTTTAACAGGTTCTATAACAAGCAGAAGCAAAGTCTACTGGGTAGTTTTTGTTGTATTTCTTCTTCTATTTTCTACATGAGACACACTATAAATGCTTATTTTATCCCTCCTACTTTTATTCTTTAGCTTAACTTTACTCCTGCTCAAGCAGGTTACAAACTCGTTGATTTCTATTATTATTCTAGAGATTATATCTTTTATAGTGCTATTGACTTTCAGCTTAATAAGCGTATCCCTTATAAAGTCCGTTCTCCTTCTTCTTGTTTTTTCTCTATTCATCCTAGAGTCTGTTCTCGGATTAGTTTTCTTGATCAACCTAGTCTCATTTTCCGGTATTGATTACCCCTCAATATTTCTATTTTCACAGAAATAATTCACCCCTTTTTTCATTCTGAAACTCATCTATTTTTAATACATCTTTCCTATAGGAAACACACTATTACTCATCTTTTTGACCCAAATTCTGTATTTATTTTAGTTGATTTATATAGGCAATTTTTCACACGTGAAATACACATCTTTTTCATAGGGAATGGATTATAATGCTTTAAAATCTTGATTTTTTACACACTTTTCATTCTGAAACTCATCTATTTTTAATACATCTTTCCTATAGGAAACACTCTATAACGCCCAGTAAATAACTATTCAGGATAAAAAAATTAGACCAAAATAAATTCTAGTTATCAGCATAGAAACTATAACAAAAGGTGGTTCTGCAGGTATTATCCCTAATCAAGTTAAAAGCAAAAAAGACACAACCAACCCCCAAAAAACCACCCGCCCCAGTGGAGAAAATACTATTCCTCCTGCTGTTGTTGAAGCAATAAAAGGGTACACAAAAAATACTAAAATGGCAAGAAGCAATCCTACAACCCCTCCTAGTTTGTTAGGAATGGAGCGTAGAATGGCATACGCAAATAAAAAATACCATTCAGGTTGAATATGTGCTGGAGTAACCAAGGGATTGGCAGGAATAAAATTCTCAGCATCCATAAAAGAGTAACCTAAAGTTAGCGATAAAATTACCAACAACCAAATGTATAAAAAAAAGTATAGACTGTCTTTTACCCTGTAGTTGTAGTGAAAGGCAACCTTATAGGTATTACTTCTAACCCCTATTGGATTACTACTTCCCTCTGAGTGCAAAAAAAAAATATGTAATACTACTAGCGCTGTTACAACAAAAGGCAATAAATAGTGTAAAGCAAAAAATCGAACTAGCGTAGGCGAACCTACAGCGAATCCTCCTCACACCCACTGTACTATTATCCCTCCAACGTATGGAACTGCAGACAATAAGTTTGTAATTACTGTAGCGGCCCAATAAGATATTTGTCCTCAAGGCAGAACATAACCTAAGAAAGCGGTGCCTATTAAAATTAAATAAATTATCAACCCAATATTTCACACTTCCTTCTTCTGGTAAGATCCATAGTATAGACCACGGCCAATATGCATGTACAGAAATAGAAAAAAGAACCTTGCCCCAGTTGAGTGAAGTAACCGCAACAACCACCCGTAGTTTGACTCTTGAAAAATTACTACTACTCTCTCAAACGAGTATTCAGACATTGCTGTAAAGCGGGTGGCAAGCAGCACCCCCGAAACTAATTGAATGATTAAAGTTAGTCCTAATAATGACCCTCAGTTTCACATAACAGTAATGTTGGCTGGGGTTGGTAAATCAATAATAACTCCATTGACAATATTTAAAACAGGATTATGTTTGCGAAGCATTTTAATTAGTAAAATAAGATAACTTAATCTGTCGAACCCATACTTCGATAATGGCCTTAATAGCTTTTTACTAAAACAATACAACAACAATGGCTGAGACTTAGGCAGTGAGCTGTAACCTCACCAACAGTATTGACGTACTTTGTTGTAACTAGCAAAATAGTATAATAAATTACTTCTTGTTTACACCAAGATAATGGGATCTCTTCTCTTGTGCTATATATATTATAAAAGCTTTAAGTTAAATAAAACTATTGGTCTTCAAAACCTATTATACTACAACTGTCTGGTAAGCTTTGAAGGCAAATTTAACTGGTGTTAATCTATCTTTTGAAAAGATATGACAGGGGCTCAATTCCTCTTTGTCTTGTTACTCTCTTCTTATTGGTGTTTAGTATAAACTGCAGTACTGATGTCTTGTAAACATCCGGAGATATTTTCAGCACCATTTATGCCCTCTAACAACCTCTATTTTCCATCTAGGGCAAAAACCCCTTTTATTGCTTTGGGTGGCTCTTTTTGACCACTTATTCTAAGTCTTAGATTATTAATGCTAGCATTAAATCTAGTTTTATGATTTCATCTAAAAGTCTCCGTCTCCATAGTTGTCCTCAGTTTAACTCTAGTGTCCTCTTTAATATTTGTTTGATGGCGTGATGTTATTCGTGAATCCCTTTTAGGGCTTCATACTAGAAAATTAGAAGTAAGAATGCGAAGCGGGTTTCTTTTATTTATCCTATCAGAAGTTTTTTTCTTCGTATCTTTTTTTTGAGCATTTTATGACGCGTCTCTTTCCCCTAGTGTTGAGTTAGGTATAGTTTGACCACCTTTAGGAATTCTACCATTAGAAGTTTATTCAATCCCTCTCTTAAACACAGTAATTCTCTTATCCTCAGGTGTTTCCGTGACTTGGTCACACCACTCATTAATAAATAACTTCTTTATAGACTCTATACTAGCGCTTGGCTTTACGGTTCTATTGGGGGTTTATTTTTTAGCTATACAATATGTTGAGTATTCTGAAAGAGCTTTCTCGTTGGCAGATGGAATTTATGGAACAACTTTTTTTCTTTGTACAGGGTTTCATGGGTTTCACGTCATTGTTGGGACTCTATATCTATCCTATGTCTTTATTTTAATATCACGAGGTATTCTGCTTTATAACCACCACTTCTCTTTTGAGGCGGCTGCTTGATACTGGCATTTCGTTGACGTTGTGTGACTTTTCTTATACTTGTCTATTTACTGGTGAGGCTCTCTCTAATCCTTTTAAATGCTTGTTTTTTCGTGAGCCCTAAACTCTCTTCTTGTAATATTAACTGTTGCGTTCTTTACTCTTTTTGAACGAAAAATTATAGGATTAATCCATCTTCGAGTTGGACCTAACAAAGTTTCCTTTCTTGGCCTTGTTCAGCCCTTGGTAGATGCCGTAAAACTTCTCAGAAAACAGCATATCACGTCCACCCAGTCCAATAAAATTATTTATTCATTAACACCCCTAAGAAGATTAGTTGTCTCCTTACTGTTTTGGTTACTATTCCCTCAAGCTTTTATAACCTTTTCTATAACCTTTTCTATACTCGTATATTTAGTCTTAGGGTCTATTTTAGTTCTTTTAGCGCTGCTCTCAGGATGAAGTTCTAACTCTAAATATACTTTTATTGGTAGTCTCCGTTCTATTGCACAGTCTGTTTCATATGAATCTGTCTTTACAACCTTAGTTATCTTGTGCTGCGTCCTGTCTAAATCCTATAGAATTCTAACAATTAGTGCCACTTTTAGATTATTAATGTCTCTTATTATAATGCCTCTGTGGGCTTTCTCTTTATTAGCTGAAACTCATCGTGCCCCTTTTGACTTTAGTGAGTCTGAATCAGAGCTTGTCTCAGGCTATAATACCGAGTATGGCAGGGCCAACTTCGCCTGACTGTTTCTTGCTGAGTATTCCGCTCTTTTATTTGGGTGTGGCATCATATATTTTCTTTTTATTCCTGTCCCAATTTCCTTCCTCTCTTCACCCATGCTAGCAGCTTTATTTATTCTTGTTATCTCTTATATTTTTACTTTAGTTCGTGTCTCTTACTGTCGTTTCCGTTATGACTATCTGATATCTTTTGCATGAAAATCTTTATTACCTACCTCTCTTATGCTTTTAACACTTTCTTACTGCCTAGTATAAATGGATTATAATGCTTTAAAATCTTGATTTTTTACACACTTTTTCATACTGAAATTCACCCCTTTTTTCATACTGAAACTCATCTATTTTTGATACATCTTTCCTATAGGAAACACACTATAACTCATCTTTTTGATCCAAATTCTGTATTTATTTTAGTTGATTTATATAGGCAATTTTTCACACGTGAAATACACATCTTTTTCATAGGGAATGGATTATAATGCTTTAAAATCTTGATTTTTTACACACTTTTTCATACTGAAATTCA
>Ga0082207_1000975_pt1 | contig 14518 bp, 12 predicted proteins | sample LakMenEpi10Aug09_FD_71540 | JGI IMG/M metagenome (GOLD analysis project Ga0082207, IMG submission 71540)
ACTTCGCCTAAAGGGAGCATACCATTTTCGTAAAATCGCCAAGTATTATAGCGTTTCCTGTTGACAAGAGGTACATTCTCAATCCTGAAAAGCTTAATCAGCAAAGGTTAAAGTGTGCCACACAGATGTGAGAACCGCTATAACAATAGTAAGGCGATAGAAAGGGTTTCAGTTCCCTTGAGAATGGCTAACGTGCCAAATTGGGATGCTCCCCGCCTAAAAGAGAAATTTTTGTAATCGTCTGCCAGAAAATCATCGTTTTTACCAGGGGTGTTTTGGGATAGTTTTGCCATAAAAATTAGGTTAAGCAGTGGAATGTCAAAAATGGCACTATGTTAACAAATATAAAGTAAATTTCTTCAGTGCTGGCTGACTATCAACTGCTATTTTTATCGGTAAGTTCCAACTATGTCCACATTTAAAGTTTAATGTATCCAATTTTGTCTACTTTCTGAGAGTTATCTCAACTAGGTACTTGATTACAACTCTTCTTTATTTTTTAGCTCAAGAGAGGCAATTATTAAGAAATAAAAATCTGGGTAATCACTTTAAAATAGTTAGAATAAGATAGAAGGAGTAGATAATAGTAAATATCTGGAGACATCAATCAATGTTAACACCAAGACATCCTCACCCCCCCGGCGCACCCCAAAGCCCTCCTGCCAATGCACCGCAGAGTCACCCTCCTGGAATGCACCAAGCACCGGCTCCCGGAATGCACCATGCACCCCCGCTAGGTACACCGCAGCCCTTTGCACCGGCTGGGGCAGGATCTGCCAATCTACCGCGTCTAACAGAACAAGATCAAGAACTCTTAAAACAATTACTCGGTAATGATGAACAGGCCCAAGCTTTGGGGGGAATGTTACAAAACTCACCGCCAGAAATTGCCGCTTTGGGTTATTTAATCCTACGGGTTTCTGAGCGCAGTCAATCTTAGTGAGTCTGGTTCTTCGGTTGCTGATCTGCTCTGTCAGAGCAGGTTCTATACCTGTAATATGATTAGCACAAATCTTTGTGAGTGTAGTTGCTCAACTGGCCTTGACCTATTTAAGGATCAAAAACAATTATTGCTATTTATAAATAAGGGTTCAAAAATGATAGCCACCGAAGAACCATTAAACCGCTAAACCGTTTTTTGAGATACAAAAATTTAGTCGCTTCTTTGATTTTTTCATGAGAACAGTTTTGTTTGTGTCTAGAAGTAACTAGAATTTCTCGGTGACAGTTCTCAAACATCTACTATCTACAAAATCCTAGAGAGTTAAGAGATTATTATCTTTAAATCTTCCCAGCCAGTATAGTGCGGGGTTTTGCCGAAGATAACTGAAAAATAATTAAGCAAGGATAAAAATTGACCATGAACTCAGAACAAGAAATAAGCTCGGTTCAAAACGTTCAAACACCAGTACCATCTCCTAATCAGTCGGGAATGATGCCCTCATTACCGCCTGTGGATGCCAACAGAGGCGCACCCCATAACCAGGGTGGAGTCAGTCCCTTTATGCCGCCGTCCTTGGAGGGGGACATCGAACCACCTCCCCATCCTCCCGACGGCACGCCGTTGCCGAATGTCTGGATTTATGAAGGAGAAGCCTATGATCTCACAGAATTTATTGCCAAGCATCCAGGAGGACAATTTTTTATTGGACGCACCAAGAACAGAGATATAACCACGATTGTCAATATTTTTCATCCCAATCCCGAAAGAGTCAAAAAAGTCCTGCAAAAATATTCTCTTGGACAACAGGGAAGACCAGAGCATATTCATCCTAAATACAACGCTCCTGCCTTTTTATTTAAAGAGCATTTTAACGGTTGGAGAGATACCCCTAAATACGATTTCCGCAACCCAGAACAATTGCTGAATAAGATTAAAGCCAGAGTTTACTCTCCAGAATTTAAACAGAAAGTAGAACGCATGGATTTTCTGTTTAATGTGATCAGTATCTGTCTTTTTCTGATCTATTTTGTAGTGCAAGGGCTGTATTTAGAGGCCAGACAGTATATGCCGATTTACCTATTTGTGCCTCTCATCGCTATGCTAAGAATTGCCCTAGCAGGGGTAGGTCACTACCTAATTCATCGGCCACAAGTAGGATTAAACAAGGTATTTGCCAATATTTTTGATATTAACTACGTTCCCCTCGCTTTAGTAGTAACAGACGGTCATACTTTACTGCATCATCCCTTTACCCAGACCGATGTTGATATCAAAAAGAATGTTTTCACCTTCATGTTAGAATTGCCTCGTTTTTATCGAGTGCCAGTACATACATTTCATAAAATAGGCCATGTGGTTACGGGAATGTTTGCTCGCATTATAGAATTATGTATCCTCGCTTTTAAAGCAGGTGTTAAGGATATGTATGGCAGTTGGCAGCTGGGGTTCCCCCATTTTTTAGGTAGTTTTGGTATTCACTTATTACTATTAATCGAACTGGTTATCTTTTGTCTATACGGTCAATTTTGGGCTTGGTTAGCACAGTTTTTCCTTACCCTCTGGATTAGCACTTTTATGATTGTGGCTAGTCATGATTTTGAAGCCGAAGAACCGCCAATAGATCCTATGGCACCACCTCAATGGGAAACCCAAGATTGGGCGGTTATGCAGATTAAAAATTCCTACGATTTGACCATGGTAGGTAATAAATATATTGACTGTTTTCTCTCGGCGGGCTTGGCTCCCCATCGGGTGCATCACGTTCTTCCCCAACAAAAAAGCGGTTTTGCCAATATCATCAGTGAAGATATTGTCCGGGAAGAATCGGAAAAATTCGGAGTTGAATGGGCGACACCTCAAAACTTCTTTTTTGACCGCCTACCAGCACTAATTAAACACTATCTAGCCGTGCCATCGCGATTAGCCAAAGAGAAAGAGTTGGGCTTATTGAAAGAACATTTTCACCCGCAAGCCTTAGGAACAACCCTAGACTACATTGTCAAAGGTTGGGCTGGTATTGGTTCAATTTGAGCCGACAAAAACCAGAAATTCTGGCGGAAAGTTTCAGAAAAATTATTCGGCATCTTGTAGATATAATCAAGACCCAGACTTTCCCCTAACTTTCTCTCGAATTGATTGACAGAAACCCTCACTATACCCAAACTGGTTCTGATATTTGCCATGCAATCTTCTCAGTTTTTACCTGTCATTGAAAGTCTCGCCACTGGCACTCCGGGCAATCTTGTCCAACAAACGGATGCCGCTAAATTTTTAGCTAACCTCAAAGGTCTAGAGAAGAATCAACATCGTATCGAAAAAATCTACCAACATACCCGGATTGACACCAGGCATCTAGCGATTAATTTATTAACCGAAGAAACTGTCAACTTTAGTCGAGAAAAGGGAACTATTGAACAACGAATGCAAATGTACGAAAAATATGGGCTTCCCCTAGCAGAAGATGTGACGAGAAGAGTGCTTTTAGCCGCATCGGAGCAACAGAAAAAGCATAATCCTTTGAGTACAGAAAAGATCGAGGATTCTATTGGTCTAATCGTATTCGTCACCAGTACAGGTTTTGTGGCTCCGGGTATAGATGCTCAATTAATTAAAAGTTTAGGACTTCGACGCAACATTGCTAGAGTGCCAGTTAATTTTATGGGTTGTGCAGCTGCGATGAATGGTTTACGAGTAGCCTGTGATCATGTAAGAGCCAACCCTGAGCATAAAGCTTTAGTGATTTGTTTAGAATTAAGTTCTATTAATGCCGTTTTTCAAGATGATTTAAATGACATTATCATTCATAGTATTTTTGGTGATGGTTGTGCGGCAGTAGTAATCGGAGCCTACGAACCAGAACAAATACAAGGTCGAGGAAAATTTATCATTCGGGATAATTTTAGTTATCTGGCCGAAAATACCGAAGACGGCATTAGCTTAGGTATTAGAGACAATGGTGTTACCTGTCTGCTGTCCCGTCAATTACCTGATTATATTGAGTCTGGTGTCGGTCGAATTATTACTAATTTTCTGAATAGTCATGAGATAACCAAGAAAGATATTGATTTGTGGGTGGTTCACCCTGGCGGGACAAAAATTATTGAAAAAGTGCAACTTTCCCTAGATTTAAATGATGAACAAGTGGCCGATAGTTGGGGAGTTCTCCGTCAATACGGCAACCTACTGAGTTGTGCGATTTTATTTGTAATGGAACGCATGATCTTAAGATTAGAACAAGGATGTGAGACGCAAGCTCTTAAACAAAATAAGAGCGGAGTTACTCGTAAAAACGCCGCATCTTTGACAGGTTTGGCCTTCTCTTTTGCCCCAGGAGTTGGTATTGAAGGAATTCTCCTAGAGAAGATTTAACCCCACTCTTGAAAATCTATCACCCGACAGGAGGACAAACTTAATGGAATTTTTGAGATTTTTGCTGGCCATATCCTGGAAACATATCACTATTGCTATCGTAGCAGGTTTAGTTAGCGGTGTTGGCAATGCTCTTTTAATTTCTTTGATTAATCGAGAAGTCCATGAGGGTCATGCGATCAATGCTCTACGAAACTTTAGTATGTTGGCGATATTTGTTATAGTAACCAGCATTATCTCGCAATTTATGCTGATTTTTCTCTCGCAGAATGCTATCTATGAACTGCGATTGAAATTGAGTAAAAATATTTTGTCCTCTCCTTTAGAACATCTAGAGAGACTGAAAGAAAATCGTCTTTTGGTTAGTTTTACCGATGATGTTCATACCCTAACTCATGCAGTGGCATCCGTGCCGAATATTTGTGTGGATTTGGCTACAGTTGTCGGCTGTTTCGTTTACTTTGCTTGGCTATCTAATGCCCTTTTCGTCTTAACAATAGCTTCTACTATTAGTGCCATCTGGTTTGTGCAAAGGATCCTGAATAAGGCCGAACGTTTATTTTTTAAGTCGAGGGAAGAAGAAGACATCCTATTTAAGCATTTTCAAGCCTTGATGGGCGGCATCAAAGAACTCAAGCTCAATCAGTCCAAAAGGCAGGCTTTCATGGAGAGGGAATTGCAGAGTAGTGCCGTCCAGCTTCGGCAACTAAATACCAAAGCGATGAAAAGATTTGCGATCGCTAACGGGTTTGGACAACTATCTCAGTTTCTCAGTTTGGGATTTATTCTGTTCATTCTACCTTTGTTTTTAGACATTCCTTTAACGATGTTAGCCGCCTATGTTTTAATTGGTACTTTCATCGCCTTGCCAATGCAGAATATGCTCAATCGCATTCCTGAATTAGTCCGGGGAAATATTGCCCTGCGAAAAATTGAAAGGATGAAATTATCTCTCTCCAGTCTCTCGGAAGCAGATACCCTAGTTTTATCCATCAGTCCCTCCTGTCAACTACAATTTCAAGCTGTCACCTATCTCTATCACCCAGAATTACCACCTTTCCCCCCCGAAGGTTTCCCCGAAGGTCATCCACCTTTCCCCCCCGAAGGCCATCCACCTTTCCCCCCCGAAGGCCTTTCTCAAGGTTTTGCCAATAGTTTACCGGCACTGGCACCAGAATCCCCCTCCTCCGAGAGGAAACCAATTCCCTTTCCATCCCATCCCCCCTATTCTCAAAAAGGCAACCCGCCACCACCGCCAAGGACAGATGAAAAGGGGTTTCTGCTCGGACCAATTAGCTTTTCTTGGCAACCAGGGGAACTGATCTTTATTATTGGCGGCAATGGCAGCGGCAAGTCAACTTTAGCTAAACTAATTACAGGACTATACCCACCCCTATCGGGAGCAATTTATCTCAATGGTAAACGTATTACCCAAGATAATGTGGAGTGGTATCGTCAACATTTCTCGGCAATTTTCTATGATTTTTACTTATTCGATAGTTTTCTTGGTTTTGATCGCCCCAATCTCGATCAAGAGGTAGAAAATTATCTGATGCAACTGCAATTAGCCCATAAAGTTACGATCAAAAATGGAGTTTTATCCACCACAGAACTATCTCAAGGACAAAGGAAACGACTGGCTTTATTAACAGCCTATTTAGAAGATCGTCCTATCTATGTGTTTGATGAATGGGCCGCCGACCAAGAACCCCGTTTTAGGGAACTATTCTATAAACAGATACTGCTACAACTGAAAGAAAGAGGAAAAATAGTTATTGTTATTAGCCATGATGATCGCTATTTTCATCTAGCCGATCACATTATTAAGCTCGATTATGGTGCTGTGGAATCGGAACAGACTGTTCAACCATCAGGTTCTCTCTAAATTAACCCGCCAGTTTCCTACTCACTATGTCAGATACTTCCTCCTTCCAAAAAGTTAACAAACAGCCCGCAATTAGCTGGGCATTGGGATTACTAACATTATTTTTAGCCATAGGTGGTAGTGTTCTCGCCTATCGTCAGTTTGGGCATACCCCCCACCAGGGTAGTTCCCGTCCGCTGCCTGTAGCCGTGGAAAAGACGGATCTAACGATCATCGTTTCCGCTAATGGCACTGTTGAACCAGAAAAAGTGGTTAATGTTAGCCCTAAAACAGCAGGGATTCTGAAAGCACTGCTAGTAGATGAGGGTTATACTGTCAAAAAAGGGCAGATAATTGCTAGAATGGACGATTCTGATTGGCAGGGTCAATTATTAGAATCCCAGGGCAAACTAGCGGCAGCCCAAGCTAATCTCCGCAAACTAATCGCTGGTAATCGTCCCCAAGAAATCGCTCAAGCCCAAGCGAAACTGGAAGAACTAGAAGCCAACCTACAAAAACTGATGGCTGGTAATCGTTATCAGGAAATTGCCCAAGAAAAAGCTCGTTTAGAAGGGCTAAAAGCCATTTTCAAAAAATCTGATGATGAATATCGTCGCAATCAGCTACTTTTCAACGAAGGAGCCATATCTCAACAGACTTTAAACGAAAAACTGGCAACTAGGGATAGCGCCCAGGCTGCCGTGATTGAATCCCAAGAAAAGCTATCTCTCCTTAAAGAAGGAACTCGCTCCGAAGAAATTACCCAAGCGCAGGCGGCAGTAAGAAGTCAACAACAGGTTTTAGACCTTCTCCAAGCCGGAACAAGACAGGAGGAAATCGATCAAGCTCGGGCGGAAGTGACCACTGCTCAGGGTTCTCTACAAAATGTTAAAACTCAGATTGAGGATACCATCATTAAAGCACCCTTTGACGGGGTGGTTACTTTTGTCTATGCTGAACCGGGAGCTTTTGTGGCTCCTACTACGACCGGCAGTTCCGTATCTTCGGCCACTTCTTCCTCGATTTTATCCCTGGTTTCACAAAATGAAGTGGTCAGCAATGTAGCAGAAAAAAACATTGATAAGATCCGGGTTGGGCAAAAGGTGACGATTACAGCCGATGCTTATCCAGATAAGGTATTTCATGGACGAGTCTCTCTGATTGCCACCCAGGCAACGGTAGAACAAAATGTCACCAGTTTTGAAGTGAAAGTGACCCTAGAAGAAAAGGCGGCCAGGGAATTAAAAGCGGGAATGAATGTTTCTACCGATTTCCAAGTCGGCCAACTGAAAAACGCTTTAACCGTGCCAACTATTGCCGTTACCCGTCAGAACGAGCAAACTGGTGTTTTTGTTGGCGCACCTAACCAACCACCCCGATTTGTCCCCATTACCACTGGCGTTACTATCGGCAATCGTACCGAAGTCAAAAGCGGACTCGATGGCTCCGAACATATCTTAATTAATCCATCCTCGGACACCCGACCACCCCAGGGTTTTTCTTGGCAAAGTCTCTTTGGTGGCAGGGGGAATGAACCGGCTGCTGGTGGCCCTCCCCCCGGTACCCCACCACAGGGAGCCTCACCCCCCCCAGGTGGGCCGCTCTAATCATTCCTAATATCAACCTTGGCAGATGTTTTAAGCGGAAGGATTGGCGTTGTATGATCAGTAGGCTTGGTAAATGCAATACAGATCACAGTCTATTGTTTGATGGATATCTCCTCTCTACTCCACAGGGCAGAAAAGGCCTTACTCCCCATCTTTTCGGAAATTGACGCACAGGTCAAGGAAAATCTCCGTCAAGTCCTCGCTGCTTTCCGTGAAAACCGCGTCGGGGTGCATCATTTTGCTAGTGTTAGTGGTTATGGTCATGATGACTTGGGACGGGATACTTTAGATCAAGTGTTCGCCCAAGCCCTGGGGGCCGAAAAGGCAGCGGTGCGAGTACAATTTGTTTCAGGAACCCATGCGATCGCCTGTGCCTTGTATGGGGTTCTCCGACCGGGGGATGAAATGTTAGCGGTAGCGGGTGCGCCCTACGATACCCTAGAGGAAGTAATCGGGATTAGGGGCAGTGGTCAAGGCTCTTTAAAGGATTTTGGCGTTAGTTATCGGCAATTAGAGCTAGATTCTACCGGTGCGATCGATTGGTTGGCTTTAGAAACGGCAGTTAAACCCCAAACCCGTTTAGTACATATTCAAAGGTCTTGCGGTTATTCGTGGCGATCGAGTTTGTCTATTGACGAAATCGAGAGAATTGTCCGTATAGTTAAACAACAAAACCCGAATACGGTCTGTTTTGTCGATAATTGCTATGGAGAATTTATCAACACCAAAGAACCCACCGACGTGGGGGCAGATCTAATGGCCGGTTCTCTAATTAAAAATCCCGGAGGTACAATCGTCACGGCCGGGGGATACATAGCAGGTAAAGCGGAATTAGTGGAAATGGCCTGCTATCGTCTGACAGCACCGGGGATCGGTAGGGAGGGAGGGGCGACTTTTGACCAAAATCGTCTTCTTTATCAGGGATTGTTTCTAGCACCGCAAATGGTGGGAGAAGCGATGAAAGGCAGTCATTTAATTGCCTATGTGGGCGATAAGTTGGGTTATCCAGTCAATCCTGCTCCTTTTGTGCCTCGACGCGATATTATTCAAGCGATTAAACTCGGTTCCCCCGATAAGCTGATTGCCTTCTGTAAAGCCATTCAAGCCTATTCTCCCATCGGTTCCTACTTGGATCCCGTTCCTGCCCAAATGCCGGGCTATGAGAGCCAAGTAGTGATGGCTGGTGGCACGTTTATCGATGGTAGCACCTCGGAATTCTCCGCCGATGGACCCCTACGGGAACCCTATATCGTTTTTTGTCAGGGGGGAACCCATTGGACTCATATTTCCCTGGCCCTAGAACAAGCGATCGCTGCTTTATCTTGAATGGTTCCTCTCACCCTCCTTCTCTCCCCTAGTTAGGGTTTGCGGCAAAAAGTACCGGCGAAGCATTCGGATAGAAAATCTACGGTTTCACCGATAGGTTATTGCCCGAATGCTTCGCCCCTACAGGACGCGGGCCGATGAAGACGCAAGGTTTTGAAGCACGATTCTCTCAAAATCTTGCACCTGTTTCACGAGAAAAGCCACAAAATCCTTACCTTGCCTACATTTCACATTTATTCAGCAAACCCTAGTGAAAATCCTAACTTCCTGTCTTTGTGGTTAACAAAAAGTAAAACGTAGGGTGCGTTAGACGGCCAAAATTGCTGCTGTGACTGGAAGGTAACAATCCCTCGTAACGCACCACCTATCATCGACTGTGATTGTGTGATGGACTATGATTGAAGTAACGCACCACCTATCATCAACTAAGTAGCCGGTTACAATTAAAGATAAAATACAAAGAACCGGAAGCTTGTCCCACTATCTAAAAATTAATTGAGATTACTTACTTATAATAACAGTGCTACGATAAAACCGATCAAATATCTAAGGAGTTGTCATGAATTACAATCGCAATATAATACCATTAATGGCTGGGGGAATTTTAATATTAGCCATTACTACCATACTGCGCCCTTTTGTTATTATTGATACTGGCGAACGCGGCGTTGTCATGTACTTTGGCAAAGTGCAAAAACAAATCCTCGATGAAGGAATTCATCCTGTTATACCGATTGTCACCAAGATCAAGCCCCTCAACGTTCGAGTACAAACAACGGAAGTAAAGGCAAAAGGATCTTCCAAAGATTTGCAAGATGTGGAAACAACTATTATCGTTAACTGGCACATCGACCCCGACAAAGTTAATCAGATTTATCAACAAGTTGGGGATATCAATGAGATTGTCTCTGGTATTATAAACCCAGCAGTATCGGAAATTGTCAAAGCGGCAACAGCACAACGTCCCGTACAAAATATCTTGCAAGAGCGAGGAGAACTCAAACGTGAAATTGACAATTCCCTCGCCCAAAGACTAAGACGTTATGGGATAATTATCAATGATGTATCTCTCGTTAATTTTGGTTTTTCTGAAGAGTTTAACGCAGCGATTGAAGCCAAACAAGTAGCGGAACAAAAGGCACAAGAAGCTGCTTTTCGCGCACAACAAGCAGAACAGGAAGCGAAAGCGGAAATCAACCGTGCGAAGGGACAGGCAGAAGCTCAAAAACTATTGCGCCAAAACCTAACAGCAGAAATTTTACAACAACGAGCAATCGAAAAGTGGGATGGACGTTTTCCTGTCGTCATGACTGGTTCAGGCTCCCTTCCCCTGATTAACATCGATTCCAATTTATTATCATCTCAAAAAGAGTAAATAACTTTAGTTCGCATTCAAGAGATTTTGCCATGACTTCCACGAAAGAATAAGTCCGACCGGCCACGGTAAAATTTCCCACAAGAACTGCTGGGGCCGCATCTTAACTTTGTAGAAATATCGACAATCGGGAATTATCAGTGACTCTTAAATTATTCCCAATATATGAACAACCACAGGTGTGCATCGTAGATTGACAAAAATGAGATGCACTCAATGCTCGAACTTGTCTAACTCGATGCCAGACGGGAAAATAAGCACAAATTTAACTATACTCATTACAATATAAATATCAACGACCACGATTAAAAACTCTTATGCGGGTAACTCTAAAATCGGCCTTGAGTGACAGTCATATCGATGCTAATCAAAGCAGCAGTCAACGTCAACTGATGCTCTCGATCGCCGCCACCAGTGAACAGATCAACACAAATTTACCGATTAATCTTTGTTTAGTTCTCGATCATAGCGGTTCTATGCAGGGAAAACCCCTAGAAACGGTCAAAAAAGCGGCCTTCAGTTTAATAGAATCCCTCGGGGTTAACGATCGTCTCTCGGTAATAGCTTTCGATCATCGCGCCAAAGTTATTCTTCCCTCCCAATCGCGACAGGATGATCTGACCTTAATTCGCTCAAAAATTCAACAATTACAAGCGGGAGGAGGTACGGCGATCGATGAAGGGATAAAATTAGGTATTCAAGAAAGTTCTACCGGCAGCAAAGGTTATGTGTCTCATATTTTTCTGCTTACCGATGGTGAAAATGAACACGGAGATAATCAACGCTGTTTAAAGTTAGCCGGAGTAGCGGCTGAGTACGGTATCACCTTAAATACCTTCGGTTTTGGCGATCATTGGAATCAAGATATCCTAGAAAAAATTGCCGATATCGCTGGCGGAAGTTTATCTTATATCGAAAGACCCGAACAGGCTTTAATTGAATTTACTCGTCTATTTAACCGTTTGCAATCTGTCCGGTTAACTAACGCTTTCCTGCAATTAGAATTAGATGCTCGGACTCATTTAGCGGAGTTAAAACCCATTGCCCAAGTTGCCCCAGAAACCATAGAAATGACCCTACAAAAAGAGGGCAATTTTTACATCACCCGTTTGGGTGATTTAATGATAGATGAAGAAAAAATTATCCTCCTCAATCTCTATATCGACCAAATTCCCCCCGGTACTCACACTATAGCTCAGGTGAAGATTCGCTACGATGATCCCGCTTCCGGTCAAAAAGGGCTAGAAACTGCGACTATTAGCCTTAATATCGCATCCCAAGCTATCTATCAATCCCAATTAGACGAGCAAGTTCAGAAATCGACTCTGACTTTAGCCAAATATCGTCAAACCCAAATCGCTGAAGAAAAATTAAAACAGGGCGATCGAGCAGCCGCCGCCACCATGCTACAAACCGCAGCCAAAACCGCCTTACAATTGGGAGAAAAAAACGCCGCCACTGTCCTCCAAACTAATGCCACCCGTTTACAGGTGGGAGAAGAATTGAGCGAGGGAGATTTAAAGAAAACCCGCATTATTGCTAAAACAAGACTACAAACCGATGGTTGACATCCTCACCACCGTAAACGGACGGTGAGGATGTCAACGAGTTTCCCCTAAAACAACCGTATTAACTCGCCGTCGGCGATCGAGCCATTGTTGTAAAATAATCGCCGCCGCTTCCCGATCGATCGCTCCCTTATCCCAAGAGGAAAACTGTTTTTTGGCTTTTAAGAATTCTTCCGCCTCTAGGGACGTGCAACGCTCATCAATGTATTCGAGGGGCAAATCCAAGGCTATCCCTAGTTTCTGGGCGTATTTTTGCACCTGTTGGGCCTGAAATCCTAACTCTCCGGCCATGGTATAGGGCAGTCCCGCCACCAAAATCTTAATATTTCTTTCCTTGACAATTGCCTTAAACTGTGCTATGTCGGCAACAAAAGAAGAACGGATAATCGTGGTTAAACCGGTGGCGATTAAACCTGTGCCGTCACATCCTGCCACTCCTACCCGTTTTTTACCGATATCTAAGCCTAGGGCGGCGACCCTTTCCATTACACTGGATGCCCCTGATCGGGGGGGTCCGAGGGCGGTTTAACTGGGGGAAGTTCCCCCGGACTGTCGAGGGAGTCCAAGGGGGGATTATTGGGCCATTTTAACCAAGACATCCGACTAGGGATGGGAGTGCGCGGCACCGGTTGTAAACCCTGCAGCATTTCTGCTAGGGCGGAATTTTCCGGCTTAGTTTCGCGGATTTTGTGCCATACCGAGCGCGACATCATCAGGGTGTGGGAACTGCGGATCGCTCCCAATTGTTCCAGATATTCCCGTCTTTCGTGCTGATAATCAGCAGATATCAACTCTAGCGAGCGAGGGGGATACTTGCGCGTGATCTGGGCCATCTGGATTAATAACTTAGGATAGAGCCAAGTGTAGGCGGGATGGACAATTAATTTCGCTTGATGGGGTCGCTCATCCCGATTAGATAGAATTAATTCAAAATAACCGATCGCCGCTTTTCGTTGTGGTTCAAAAACGTAACCGCGACTAATTTGCGGACTGCCGCACCAACTTTGACAGCGATAGAGCAAACTATCAACTAAATTGATTTTAAAATCCTGGATATGGCGATCAAATACCTGACGCAGTAGCGGCGGCATAGACACACAATCTAACTGATAAAGCAATTGAGCGTCAGCATTGCTCACGGGCAGTAAATTCGGTAAATCTGGCTCTTGTTTCGCCAATTCCTGTAATAATTGCGGCGGTAAAGACCAATAGGTTAATTCCGCCAAAGGCTGAAAACCGTGTTGCCGGAAAAGTGCCAAACTGTCCTTTTGATTGATATTAACCTCTAACACCCAGGTGCGCGCTTCCCAAACCGTTTCTAGACAATAACGCAGTAATTGCGCCCCGATGCCCTTGGGTTCGCTTAAAGACTCCGCCGGATGCACCCGCACCTGTTCCACCCGCCAAGTGCTGCGACTACTATTAAAAGGGGTGACTTGGATTGCCCCGCGAATTTTCCTTTCTTCTCCCCGATTGGCCATGGACTCGGCCACATAGACATGAAAACGGTGTTGGAGAGGATTAGGAAAAAGACTGAGAATTTTAAACAACCCAAACCAAGGCCGCACCTGTTGCACCTGCGTGCGGAAATTTTGGGTGCGACGATCAATATCCTCATCGAAGTCATCCAAGGTTAAAGCTTCAATGTCTTCCAAATCCCGATATTGTACGGGACGGATCGGGCGATCGCTAAAATCGTCCCCTTGGGGAACAGGAGAAGTGGTCATGGCTCTGGGGTAAATATCGTCTATGCACCTATCACTTTAGCAAATTACTTGTTAAAAGTTGGTAGAGCAGCCTAGATTCGTAAAACAGCAGGCGACACAGTCCATCTTTCCCCAGTGCTTTAAAACTTGGCAACTCTTGGTTGACTTCGATTTTTTGCCCGGTTTTCTCGTTTCGAGTAAAATAGGTGTGATTTCTGGAATTTAACCAAGAGTTCTTAAGTTTAGCAACAATCTCAGTTTTAGCGGGTTTATTAGGACAAATAGTAACCATTGCATGAGCATACAAGTGAGAGCGCATTAAGTCGGAACCCTTCCAAGACTTCTTGATTTTATCTTGTTTGGCAGAAGTATCGCCTGAAATTTGATAGGAATATCCTAACCCTAGATAAGCTTGAAATTTTCTCAAACTAATATCGTGATCACCTCTAAAATAAGGTTTCCCATTAACTAGGAATCTCTCGATAGGATAGCAGTGCAAAAGCAGTAAACTTTGAGTAACAGTGCCGAAAAGAAATTGTTCAAATACTCGACAATAATCATTAAACTGCTCTAATTCCAGAATTTCTCTTAAGTTTAGCTCCTTAACTGCGATTCTATCCTGATAGGTGATAAAACGAAGTCCTACCCAAGTAAGGAAATTCTTAAAATCCCTGGGAATGAAATGTTTAAAAGTAGGTTCTCTTCCTTCTAAAGCTGACCCAGATGAACAAGAAGACTACAAAGAAAAAAAGCTAGAACC
>Ga0082207_1000977_pt1 | contig 14501 bp, 15 predicted proteins | sample LakMenEpi10Aug09_FD_71540 | JGI IMG/M metagenome (GOLD analysis project Ga0082207, IMG submission 71540)
AGGACAATCGTTGAACAATGGGGACGCCTCGCAAGCTCGGCGGGGGAACGATTGAGGACAATCGTTGAACAATGGGGACGCCTCGCAAGCTCGGCAGGGGAACGATTGAGGACAATCGTTGAACAATAGGGACTTGAGTTGTTTTCTAGCAATTTCCGGAAAACTTCGGATGGATGCGTTGGAAAATGCTAAGAGGTAGCGTTGGTAACGAAAAGTCGAGCGAAAGATTTTTATTCAAGCTGCAAGTTGGTTCAAAAAATCGGCGTGTGCGAAATCTTGTTGCAACATTAAGTGGCGTCAGGAACCCGCAATCGCGGGAACTTAGCGCAGTATTTTTTCGCGCAAGTCATTTCGTGCGTATTCGTAGTACCCATGTCGGAGTTTAAGGATCATGTTGCTCAGAAGGCAGCAAAGACAACTAGAGGATAGTTATCTCGGTCAGTTAGAGCAGATGCTTGTTGGTCGATTGCGTCGTAGGGACGATGGTGCCCCGCTTCGATCGCGAGCGAGTTTGCGTCGCAGTTCGGAGTTGTCTCGTTTCTCGCTGGATATCAACGAGGAGCTATGTCGACTCGAACAGATGATCGATGAGTTTGTTTGGTAAGTTCAAGTGCTTGTCAGGTGAAATAAAAAAAGCGGTGGCAGGAATGCCACCGCTTTTTTGTTGTTATTTCTTTGCAGATCTATTGGCTGGTCATCGGCTTGGGAGCTTCCGCACCCATTTTGATCGCGCCTGGATCCATCAGCGACTTTTCTTGAAAGTTCGGGTTTGCCTTTGGATCAGGACCTTTGCTGCAACCCGAGCAAATCAGAGTCAAAAGAGCCATCGCAAGAAGACTCATCGTCATATTCTTCATAGTTAAGCTTTCCAATTTTTGGAGCATGGAATCAGAGGTTGAAATCTCACTCGGGTTCACCCGTAAGATTGTTGTCAGCGATTGCGTTTAGCCGAAGCCAAACGCCGTAGTTGACGTTTTGGTTCACTACTCCGGCACTACCGTCTGCACGGGCAGCCTGCACAAATGGCCCGTGATAGCTAGAAGCTCCTGGCCATTCGGTGTTGATACCCCAAGCAACGATGTAGGTCGGTTCGTAAGCATGCGAGGCGGCGCGGAACCATGTTCCGACCACTTTAGGACCGGATCCATCGACTTCCAATGCACCTTGTCCACCACCTTCGTTCGTTCCCCAGCCAGCGTGCGAGAATCCAACGAATGCAGCTCGGAAAACACCATTTTGATACGGTGCACGTCGTAGGCCCGTACCGGTAGTCATGAATGGACCACCATAGAAATTGGCCGTATCGGTTTCTGCGACGACGACGCAGTTGGAGGTTCCGTCGGTAATGTCTCTCATCGCATTGGCTCGCGATGCAGCAAAAAGTCCGGATAGGTCCCCAAGGGCTCCAATACCCATGTTAGGTCCACCCCAACCAGGTCCAACGCCGGCATCTGGCCACCAGTGGAAGCCTTGGCTACCGCCATAGCTTGTTGGAGCGATGTTATGAGCAGCGTAAACTTTTTCGGTTGTGGAATCCGAGGGGCACAAAAGTGAAGCGACTTTGGTGCTGACGATCGGTTGTCCCCAAACGGGAAGTTGATAATTCGTGCTCGAAGCGATCGTTGAGCCTTCCATCTGAGGCATAATCGAACCGAGCCAGGTGTGGTGATAAGCGTGGAACTGCTGGCGACCACGTGCCGATCCGTAGTTGACCGACATCGGGAATCGCTTGTAAGCACTTTCATAGTTCTGAAGTGCTAAGGCGATTTGTTTGATGTTGTTTCCGCATGACATGCGACGCGCGGCTTCTCGCGCAGCCTGGACTGCTGGCAAGAGCAGACCTACTAGAATGCCGATGATGGCGATGACTACCAAGAGTTCCACGAGCGTGAAACCTCGGCGAGACGACTGATGACCTTTGGTCATGGCAATGTACCCCTGTAGAAGAGATTCAGAAAAGATGAAAAATGCATGAATTGCGATGGTGAAATACCTAAGTCAGACCACAAGCAGATCGAACAATAACTGTTTGTTTAACCCTAAGCGGGTCTAACGCGGATATTTGCCCCATGTATACTCTACAGCGTGGCATTGTGACGCGTCAACGGTTTCGTGGGGTTGCCAAAATTTATTTCAATGTTTTAACCTTCGTCCCTCTAGCCAGTTTGGATTAAGAAAGGTAATCGAAGGTGGGGTTCTATACCAAGTGGATTCTTGATTGCGATGGGTTCAACCAACGGTAAGTCGAGTTGGCAGAGGTTGCGATTAGCGGTTTTACTCGCTGTTTTGGGCTCTGTGGCTGTCTATGCTTGGCGCACGAGGCAGTGGAGCAGCGGGCTGGAGGTTGCTCAAAGACTGTTGCACAACGAAGAGAATCGCCAAGCCATCGCGGCGCTCGATGGACTCCGGGGCCGGTTTGGAGACAGTGCGCAGATCCGACTTTTATTAGCGAGTGCTTATCGGCAGCTTGGAAATAAGGATGCCTTTAATCGCCAGTTGGAGCTTGGAGAGTCGATGGGGCTTTCGGCCGAAACTGTCCAAGCAGAGGAATTGCTCTTCGATGCGCAACTTGGACTTCTCGATGCACCAGAGGCTAGGATTGCCACTTATATGGAATCCAACCCTCAAGCCTTTGACACCGCAGCCAGGTCCTTAGTCTTCGGACTGCTTCGCAACCAAGACACACAAGCAGTCGATCGGTTCTTGCCGTTGTGGCAAACCCAATCGCCCGATGCTCCTTGGATACCGACGTTTCGAGCGATGATGCAACTCACGAGGCGCGATTGGAAAAATGCCCTTTTGGAGATCGAGCCCGCGCTCAAAAAACATCCTGGTTTTGTTCCTTTGTATCTGCAGGCAGGGATCGCTTACCGAGGGGATCAGCAGTTGGAGTTGGCCGAATCGATGCTCGATCGCTACCTCGAGAGTCAGCCCGATAACGCCGAGGCTTTATTGATGTACTCGGAAGTTCTTCGCAAACTTGGAAAAGCCACCGAGGCGCTTGATCGCATTGAAAAAGGTATCAAATCGCTAAGCGATCCGTTTCGGCAAATCCAACCCTCGCTGACGCTACAGATCGCCAAGCTCTATTTGGACGCTGAACAAAACCAAAAGGTGATCGACACGCTCGATCGATTGTCCAAACAATGGCCAGAGGATGTCGAAATCGCTTCGACCCTGAGTCAAGCTTATCAGCGTCTTGGGGACGAGTCTCGTTCGGTAGCTTATGCTGCGATTGCCGATACGGGGCAAAAGCAAACCGTGTTGGCAGATCGGATGCTTTTCGAACTCTTGAGCAATCCAAATCGGACAGCCCAGCAGTGTTATGATTTGGGGCATTTGCTATTGCACAAGCAGTCTCGCGAAAATGGTTTGTATTGGCTTGAAGCAGCTTTGAAACTCGATGAAAATTTCACCCCTGCCCATGAGGACTTGGTTTTGTACTACGAGCGGATTGGCCAACGGCAACTTGCCGCCGTGCACCAACGATACATCGGCCCTCCCGCGAAACCTTAGGCAATGAACCCACCGCATCTTAAACCACTGTTACTGATCGTCCTGTGTTTGTTGATCGGTTGCACGGCTCGCAAGTCCGATGAGCCGTTGGTCTCTTCAGCAACGGTTAAGGTCACCGAAACAAGTTCATCTGCCGGCGAGCAAGTCAGCCATATACGTTTCGGTCAAGTTCAAGACGCATTGCCCGGAAGCGAGTATCAAGACGGCAGCCAAAACGATGTCTTTTCCTTGCCCGAGACCACAGGAGGTGGTTCGGCACTTGTCGATTATGACTGCGATGGCCGTCTGGATGTGATCACCTCAGGAGGTGGCACTGCCGATGAGGCTCTCAAAGTCATGTTAGGCTTTCCCGGCAATCTGTATAAACAACTTGGCGATGGGCGATTCCTGCCGTGTGGTTCGAAGGCTTGTTTGGATTTCTCCGCGACTTACCATTCCGCAGTTATCGCAGCCGATTACGACAACGACGGCTTGGTCGATCTTGTGGTCACCGGTTACGATCGATTGCAGTGGTTTCGAAACCAAGGCGATGGAACCTTCGAGAGTTTGCGTCCGATTGAGGATATGCTTTGGAGTACAGGGGCGGCTTTCTTCGATGCAGACCAAGACTCCGACTTGGACTTGTACGTCGTGCACTATGCGAATTGGTCTTGGGAGAACAACCCGTGGTGTCCAAGCCAAGCCGATTCGAATCGTCGGGATTACTGTGGGCCGACGGACTTTTTGGGGCTGCGCGATGCGGTCTATGAGAACCTGGGCGATGGGACTTTTGTCGAGCGAACCCCCGAGTGCGTTGCAGGACTTGCGCTGCGTGGACTGGGTGTATTGGCGGCCGATCTAGATGGGGATCGCGACACCGATCTTTATATCAGCAACGACGTGGAACCGAATCTCCTTTTTCGCAATGATGGAAATTTTCAATGGACCGAATTGGGCAGAAGAGCTAGTGTTGCGACCAATGACCAAGGGCGTGCCGAGGGGAGCATGGGGATCGCTCTGGGGGACTATAACAACGATCAGAAATTTGACTTGTGGGTTACCAACTATGCGGATGAGTTCAATGCACTGTATCGAAACAACGGTCGCATGAGTTTCACTTACGCAACCAATGCTGCAAGGATCACCGCGACCGATGAACAGTCGGTTGGGTGGGGGACTGCACTTTGCGATCTGGAACTCGATGGGGACGAAGACATTGTCGTTGTCAATGGGCATCTTGAACGCTACTCACCGAAGCATTCTCAGCGCCCTCAGGTCCTCGAAAACATCGAGTCCAAACGCTTTGTGGATAGCGCCAAGGATTCCCCTTTTTTTCAGACACCTCAGGATGGACGGGGGCTTGCCGTTGGAGATATCAACCGAGATGGACTCATCGACATGGTTGTCAGCAGGATCAACGCTCCGAGTGCTTTGGTCGAAAACACATCCGCCAAGCAAGGATCGTACGTGAGCCTTAGGCTCATCGGGCGATCCTCCAACCGCGATGCGATAGGTACGGTTGTGACGCTGAGCATCGGTCAGACGAGTTGGATCCGCCAAAGAGTCGGGGGTGGTTCGTATGCATCGACCAATGCCCCTGCCCTTCACTTTGGTATCCCCGCCTCGAAATGGCCGTCGGATCACCAGGTCACCAATGCCAATAATGAAGGGACACTCAAAATCGATTGGCCAAGTGGGCAGACGAGTAATATCCAGATCACGAGGCTCAACGTCGAGATGCTCGTCGTAGAGCCTGGACTTGAATCGGAGGTCTCTTCATCTCTTTTTCATGACTAGATTCTCCATATTTGCTGTCTTACGGAGTATTATGAGCAGGCAGTTGAGGAAGAACGTTCTGTGGTTCTTGAGAATAGGGTTCGACGATGGTGCACTCGGCAACAGAGCATGTGATACGACTCTTTGAGCAACGAGGCCAAGGGCGTTATGGAAGTGAGCAGGTCTCGCAATTGCAGCATGCTCTGCAGTGTGCCGTATTAGCCAAACGCCAAGGGGCTGGATCGGCGATGATCGTAGCGGCCCTGCTCCATGATCTTGGGCACATCATCGACCAAAAGGCGATGCCCGAGTCGGACGACCAGAACCTCGACGACGCCCACGAACAGCGAGCTTATGAGTGGATCAAGTCCAATTTTGGTAAAGCGGTGGCTGACCCTGTGCGCTTGCATGTAGCGGCCAAGCGGTATTTGTGCACGGTCGAACCGGAGTACTTAGCCAAATTGTCCCCTGCATCGCTTAAGAGTTTTCATGACCAAGGTGGGGTCATGAGCCAGTCGCAGATCGATGATTTCCGGGACGAGCCTTTCGCTTTCGAGGCAGTCGAGCTGAGGCGTTGGGATGATTTGGCCAAGGATCCTCAAATGCAAACCCCCCGCATCGAGGATTTTGCCCCCCTGCTCGACCGGTTGGTCGAGGAACGTTGATCAGACGGATCAGACGGATCAGACGGAAAAACCGTTAGGTTTTTCCTCAAGTGAACGCCTGGAACATCCGATACCTTTGGACAAGTACGATCGACAGTCCAAGGATGAGAAAGCAAAGATGAAAGCCGCAAAAACTCTCAGCACCAACCCTGTCCACTTTGGATGCATCGCCCTTGCTACTTTGTGCGGACTTGCTCTGAGCACTGGATGCCAAGTTCACGTGGCTGGCCAGACGCTTCCGAGCGGCTACTACTTGATGGACGATATTCAGTATTTTCCTGCTGGATCCGAGAACAAATTGGCCAACGAGACCGCAGCACTGAAAGCTGATCGCGAAGCGGCACGCAGCCGCCGCTAGATTTTCCAAGCTGCTTGACTGGGGAATTCTCTAGCCCCATCGGGTTGACTATCTAGTTTTGGAAAATTCAGTTCGACGTGGCAACCAAGTTTCTGCGGACTTGAAAGTCGTATCTTTCCACCGCTTTCACTGACGAGTCTGCGAACTACTGCGAGGGACACACCTAGGCCGCGTCCGGCTTCTCGCCCGCTGTAGAACAAGTCGAAAGCTCTACGCTGCGCATTGGGACTGAGTCCTGGGCCAGTGTCTTGGATCGCTATGCGGAAAGACAGATCTAGATCATCGATCCTCCAGGTGATCGAATCATCTGGGCGGCAAGCATCGATGGCGTTTTGAGCGATCAGTCTGAGGGCCTCGAGGATTCCCGTCCCGTCAATGCTGGCCCAAGCTACCGAGCAATCGAGTTTGAGACTGCAGGTGATTTTTTTTGTTTTTGCGGCCCCTAAGCTTTGCTCATAGGCTTGCTGTACCAATTTGACCAAGTCGACTTTGCTCAGAATGACTTCTCGCGGCTGAACGGCTCTCATCACTTCGGCGAGCATCTCATGGGCCCGCATGGCTTGATCGACGACCGTAGCAAGTGATTTGCGATCCAGTGGGTCTGTAGATTTGGATAAGAGTTGCTGGGCTCGGGCAAGGATATTTCCCAGGGGATTATTGATTTCGTGCGTGAGTCCATACGCAAGTTCGTAGACTTGGCGACGCGCGGAGGCTTCGACCGACTCTTGGATCGAACTGCAACTGCTGAGCAATGAGACGGCGCGTTGCAGGGAGTTTTCAAGCGGTGACTTGTTCTCCCGGCTGAGGTTTACGGCTTTGAGTTTTTCGGAGAGCCACACCATCCAAGAGAGCAAACCGAGTTGGCCGCTCGATTGCGGTGAGGGGGGCTCGAAGGCTTGTGCAAGTTCGGGGATCCTCGATTGGACTTGATGGATCAGATCCGGGATCGAGTTGTGGATGGGTTTCTCGGCGGGGCTTAGCGCTAGAATCCGGTTCCACTCGTCGATTGCCGATTCGAGGATTGCGTGCGATAGCTTGATGATTCGAGGGTCGGACATCAAAACGGAGCAGTTGCCGGTTGGGAATGAAAGAATCGATTGGGAGTTCCCAGTATAGTTCGGCATTCGAGTTTGGGACGACAGGTTGTTTCGACAGTAGAGCCTTTGGGTAAATCCGATAGCTACTCGTACTCGAAAACGCTTGAATCGATTCAAGGCGATCGCCTTTTAGAGGAAGCTGGAACCTCAATATTTGTCGCGTTTGTCAGCGAAACCCAATACTTCCCTTCGAGTACGAGTACCAGTACGAAAAGAACCAGTGCTATGAGTTGCCAGCCACGATAATGCCGGACGGACCAAAAATAGACTTTTCGAGATTTTTACGTCCCTCTGAGCTGACGTAAGTCTCGATAAAACATTGACTTTAGGGCGATTTGAGGGTTTAATGGTGCATGGCGGTGAGCAGCCTCCATCGCCCACACACAACCACCTTGGACTCCCATAGCGTCGCCCGGACTGCTAGGCTGGGGTCGCGAATCGATGCTCGCTTTTCCTATATTTACTCCCGCTAATCTATGGTGATTTGAAAGAGGCAACTGATGGCCAGGCCAATTGCACCCCGTGGAATGACACTGATCGAGGTCTTGATCGCCACGGCCCTGACGATGCTCATTATGCTTGCCTTGGCTCAAGGCTTTAAGACGACTAGCCAGAGCATTTCATCCGGTAGGGCTCGATTGACCGGCAGCGACCAACTCCGATCGATATCGAATTTGATTCGTTCGGATCTCCAAGGACTAACGGTTTCGACTCAGGTGCATCCTCAGAGCACAAAAACTCCCCTCGGGTATTTCGTGTACTACGATGGCCCGATCAGCGATTCGACGGCGATGCTGTTTAATTACGTTCCGACAGGGGTCGAGAGCGAAGACAAATTCAGTGCAAACCGTTGGTCGGATATTGACGATGTTTTGATGTTCACGACCAAGGCCCCTGATGGCCATTGGTTTTACGGTCGGGTCCCGTTGGCCTTGATGAAGATTCATTCGGGTAGCACTCCGATTAATTTTCAGGATTGGATCACGGATGTGACGATCGCTTCGGAGTACGCGGAGATCGCTTGGTACATGCGACCGCTCAACGAAATTGGGATGCTTAACAATCCGGATCCACAAAACGCCAATGGTAGTTATTCCTACAGTCCGACTTCTACTCCCGTTAACGATGTGATACCGGTGGTGGATTTGAATGGGGACAACATTCCGGATCCCGATGGCATGCCGGATCGGGTCGCTTTGTGCAGACGAGTGTTGCTGATTCGACCTGATCTGGATATTTCGATCACGAAGGTTTCTGGGGTGCCCAATGATTCACAGCTAACCGCCGCACCGATGCCAGTGGACACTTCCGATGCCGATTCGTTTCGTTACCAAATGCGGTTTGCTTACCAGCGCACCGACTTGTCGGTACGCAAGCAGTGGGATTCGAACAACAGTCGCTTTGTGCTCAAAACCAATTCGCTTGGGGATCTTCAGCGTCCAGAGAATCGCTTTGCCCATTATTGTTTGCCTGCCACGGGATCCAATTCGTCGCTGCCCGTCTTGGCACTTACCAATGAAGCGAACTCCAATGGCAATTATCTAACGATGACCAATTTGGTCATGTCAGGTGCCGTTCCTGCGAATGATCGCGGCTTTATACCAGCGGCTTTTTGCCGAACCAACTTGGTCTCGACAAGCAATGGCAGTTACAGTTCGCAGTTCACCCAAGAAGAGATCGTTGCCTCGAACATTGTGGGGTTTGATGTGCGAGGTTACGACAGTTCCGCAATGCAACTCTACACACCGGGTGTCGACGGAGGTTGGGGAACGCTTGGGGCTGATGAGAACAACGCAGGGGGGGTCGATGATGTCGGCGAGGTGGCTTGGCCGGGTTCAGACGATCTGATCGTTGGGCCTTGCGACCCTGGTTACGCAAACGTACTCCGTATGGAAATGATCGATCCTATGAGGTATCCTGCCGTTCCTGCCAATTCGGGTACCTTCGTCGATCTTGCTTGGGGGCTTAGGGTGGTCAATCAAATCCAAAATGCATCCAGGAGTACCTATGGGTTAACGCCGACTAACCAAAAGGTGCGTGCTGGTGCTCTTTCGGGCTATGAACCCCTGAGCGCCAACCTCATCGATTCTCTGTTTCGATCTGGCAAAGTCTCGACGAGTTATTCAATTTTGCAGCCGACTTTTGATACGTTCACAGACATCTACGAATCGGATGGAAACTTGCAATCCTATGGCATTCATTGGAATGGTTTAGTTCCCTACGGAGCTAATTTTAATTCCAACGCTCCACTTCCAGATCGTGGTATCGATGGCATCGATAATCCGGGAATCTACAATTTCGACGACGACAACAACATGGTAGTTGACGATGAAAGCGAAAAGAACGGGGTGATCGATGAGGAGGCCGAGCGGGATACGAGTCCTCCATTCCGCTATGCGATGCCAGCAGTGCAGGTCAAGCTTCGGATTTCGGATCAGACAGCCGGGACACTCCAAGAGCTTTCGATGATCCACAGCCTTCAAGGAAACTAGGGCAAGGATGTCAGATTTTCTTCGTCTTGCTGCTCAGCGAGTGGTTGTGTTTGGTGTTGCGAACAAGAAGAGTGTTGCAGCCCATATCGCAAAATCCCTTTTGGATGCTGGTGCCGAGGTGGTTCTGGTCGTGCGCTCTGAAAAGCGCAGGCAGGAAGTTTCCAAGCTCTTTGCGAATCAAAAAATCTTGGTTTGCGATGTCGAGCATCAAGATCAGATCGATGCGATGGCCGCCGCGTTGCAAGCCGACAACATCCCAATTGCGGGCGTTTGTCACTCGATTGCCTTTGCCGATTACAGCGATGGAATCAAGCCGTTCCATGAGACGACTCGCAAGCAATTTTTGCAGGCTGTCGATATCTCGTGCTTCTCCTTGATCGCGATCTGCAATGCCCTTAGGCCAATCCTAGCTCCAGAGGCTTCGGTCGTAACGATCAGCATTTCGACGACCAAGATGGCCAGCGAGAGCTATGGATTTATGGCACCGGTCAAGGCGGCGCTCGATTCGTCGTTGGCGTTTTTAGCCAAGTCGTTCAGTCGTTTTTCGCAGGTGAGATTCAATGCAGTGGGTGCTGGTTTGCTAAAGACGAGCGCTTCGGCTGGGATCCCCGGCTATGTCGATGCTTATCTGTTTGCCGAGCGGGCCATACCTCGCAAGTCCGGGTTAGGGACCCAGGAGGTTGCCGACACGGCCGTGTTCCTCTTGAGCCCTCGTTCCTCAGGGATCAATGCCCAAACATTGATTGTCGATGCAGGGATGGCGATCAATTACTTCGACAGCGAAATCATCTCGCCGCAAAAAAACGAGTCTCGAAGTTAGGCCCAAAGTTAGCTCGGGCTTTTCGCGGTTCGCAATTGGGTCACTTCTACGGCGGCCAATAAGGCTTTGGCTTTGTTGACCGTCTCTTGGTATTCTTTGGTCGGATCGCTGTCGGCGACCAATCCCGCACCGGCTTGGATGTAAACCTTTTGATCCTTGATGACCATGGTTCGAAGGGTGATGCAGGTGTCCATATTGCCCCGATAGTCGAAGTAACCGACGGCACCTGCATAAGGGCCACGTTTGGTCGGTTCAAGTTCATCGATGATTTCCATGGCTCGGACTTTTGGTGCACCGCTGACGGTGCCCGCCGGTAAGCAAGCTCGGAAAGCATCCATCGCCGATAGGTCTTCTCTCAATGTGCCTTGAACGTTCGAAGAGATGTGCATGACGTGCGAGTACAGCTCGACGACCATCAAATCATTGAGTCGCACCGAGCCGAACTGGGCCACTCGACCAACATCATTGCGACCAAGATCCACGAGCATGACGTGTTCGGCGCGTTCTTTGGGATCGGCCAGCAATTCTTCGGAAAGCTGTTTGTCTTCTTCAGAGGATTTGCCGCGAGGGCGCGTGCCTGCAAGGGGACGAACCGTTACGACTCGATCGACCACTCTGGCCATGACTTCGGGACTGCTACCGACCAGGGTGCACTCGGGAGTGCGGAGCAAGAACATAAAAGGGCTTGGGTTGATCACTCGCAAAGTTCGAAAGATCTCGATCGGTTCACTTTGGCAAGGGATCTCGAAGCGTTGGCTCAGGACGACTTGGAAGATATCACCAGCTTGGATGTATTGCCGGCATCGAAGCACCGCAGCTTCGAACCCCTCTTGGGTGAAATTGGATTTCGGACTCAGTGTAGGAGAATAGGTCAGAGGGACATCGGCCAGGGAGTGCTGGGGAAGCGGGCTATCGAGACGCTCGACGATACGATCGATCCATTGGGTCGCCTTAACGTACGCTTGTTCAGCAGAATCACCGTCTCTGGAGTGCGACAGTACCACGACCATGATGGTTTTATTGACGTGGTCAAAGACGACAAGTTGGTCGTAAAAGCCAAAGTCCAGGTCGGGCAGTTGGCGGTCATCCGTAGGGGTGTTTGGCAGTTTTTCGACGTACCTGACGACATCGTATCCCGCATACCCGATGGCACCACCGACAAACGGAGGGAGTTGATCGACCGAAGCGATCGATTGGTTGCCCAGTTGCTCGGAGAGAAACTCGAGTGGATCTGGGCATTCGAAGAAATCGACTTTGCCATCTCGATGGTATTGGACTTGGGATCCATAAGCAACGACGCGTGCTCGGGGGCCGACGGCGATGAAGGAGTAGCGTCCGATTTTTTCTCCGCCGATCACGCTTTCGAAAAGCCCGGCCGAGGATGTTCCGTCATCGAGAAGACGAAATGCGCTGACTGGGGTTAAGTGATCGCTCAGGAGTCTTCGATAGACCGGCACGATATCGAAACGCTCATAGAGATCCCGGTAAGTCTCGAAACTTGGAAAAGTGGTCATTTTCGGCAAAAAAATTTCGGTCCGTAGTTGGTCGTTTCACACGCCGATGAGCATCGCCCGATCGGCTCGATGTGCTTATACTATCAAGCTGACTTGGATCCGCGAATCGGAAAAGTACAAATTGCGATGAAGTGCCAGCACTGCGAAAAAAACGCGATCTTTCACATCACGGAACTGACCGACCCGTCAGGCCCGACGATTATCCATTTGTGCGAAGACCACGCGAGGGTCTTTTTTCAGACCGGCGAGTCGCTCGAAACGGCCACAGCGCTTTCAAATTTGCTTGCGAAACAACTGCAGCTCGAAAAAGCCGCTAATGAAATGGCCGAGACCGACAAGAAGTCGTGTCCGATGTGCGGAATCACTTTTTCGGAGTTTCGCAAAGGGGGCCGTTTAGGATGCCCTTACGATTACGTAGTTTTCGAACAGGATCTCGAACCGCTGCTTGCCAATATCCATGGCGCTCAGAAACACGTCGGTAAAGTTCCAAAGAACCTCGGAGGAACACCCAAACGTCACTTCCAACTGAATCGACTTCGATCGGCCCTGCAACGCGCGATCGAGGCAGAAAATTATGAGGACGCTAGCAGTATCCGAGACAAAATCAAAGCGGTCGAAAACGGAACTCTGGAACTCGATGATCACGAGATGGAGCTTTTAGAACTCGAAGAAGCTTTTCAGTCGCTACCGGAAGACATTGCGGAACTCGATGACCAGCGGGCTCTTGAGGAAGATTCGCTCGATGAGGATACCGATGAGGAAGATGAAATCGATGACGACATCGATGAGAATATCGACGAGGACATCGACGAAGATCTATTTGGCGACGATGATTTCGAAGATCCAGACAAGAAGAAGTAGATTCAGGCACCTCAGACTCTCGGATTGATACAACGTGAGAATAGACGAATTAGCACAACATACCGGAGAGTGGTTACGAGGCGATGGGCCTGAGTCGGACATTGTCATCAGCAGCCGCGTTCGCTTGGCTCGCAACTTGTCTGACTTCCCGTTTATCCGCAAGTGCTCCGCAAAACAAAAGTCTCAGATTGCAGCTACGGTGCAGCAAGCCTTCGATCGATCAGAGATCGGAACCCAAGGCCAGTACATCGACGTGAGTAAACTCGGTGATTTGGATCGCCAATTTCTCATGGAACGCCAACTCATCAGCCATGAACTCAGCGATGCAGAGGGAGCCCGCGCGGTGATCCTCGATCCTTCTGAAAGATTCAGCATCATGGTCAACGAGGAAGACCATTTGCGTCTTCAGGTCATGCAAAGTGGATTTGATCTTGAGCACGGTTGGAATCGGATCAATCAGCTTGACGATACGCTCGAAGCCCATCTGCAGTTTGCCTTTACCAGCAAGTTCGGGTATTTAACCGCTTGTCCGACCAACGTAGGTACAGGGCTGCGTGTGAGTGTCATGCTCCATCTGCCAGCTTTGGTAGCCACTAAGCAAATCGAGCGAGTCTTTCGCGCCCTTGGCAAAATCAATGTCGCCGTGCGAGGTCTCTTCGGTGAGGGCTCCCAGTTCATGGGGGATTTTTATCAGGTAAGCAATCAAACAACGCTTGGTAAGACCGAGTCGGAGTTGATCCAGAGAGTGCGCGAGGTCGTACCGCAACTGATCGATTACGAGCGAAACGCCAGAGAGTTTCTCTTAAACGAAGATCGAGCGGATCTGAGCGATCTGGTAAGCCGTGCTCACGGAATTCTTAAGACGGCCAAGAAAATCAGCAGCGAAGAGACCATGCATTATCTGAGCAAAGTGCGACTGGGCATCAATCTTGGGTTGATCGAAGGACTTAGCATTCCAACGCTCAACAAAATGTTCATCCATACCCAGCCAGCACACCTTCAAAAACTCCGTGGTCGGAAACTTAGCGGGAGCGATCGCAATACCGAACGTGCGAATTATCTCCAGCAACATTTGAACTGAGTCTGATTTGTCTACCAAGAAAAAAACAGCCCTGTGCGCTGCATGGTACGTTTCGCGGTTGGTGGATTATCCTAGTGCGATTCATTCCTTGCTACTGTTTCTGGAATCAACCGAGATATACCTCGCTACCAACCGCTTCACGTACCCTACGAGAAGCAGCCAATCAGCCTTCTACCCCATCAAAGCCTGATGGCCAAGCGGTATTGAAGAGAAAGGCGTTAGGCCGGAGGCGATAGGCGTTGGGGGGACAGCCAAGCAACCCCACTCGCTTCATCAGCGTTCATGAGTGTTCATCAGCGGTTGGTTTGTTCTTCATCAGCGTTCATGAGTGTTCATCAGCGG
>Ga0082207_1000978_pt1 | contig 14495 bp, 4 predicted proteins | sample LakMenEpi10Aug09_FD_71540 | JGI IMG/M metagenome (GOLD analysis project Ga0082207, IMG submission 71540)
CTCCACAAAAAATAAAGAAGTATTACCTGAAAGATTATAATGCAGAACCTGGTTTAGCATATGTAAATATAACGTTAAGTTCGCTGGACCACACTTTTGAAGAAGCAAAGACACACGTGTTTGCATTACATGACAGTGGATGTGCGAAAACTATCATCAATCAAAAAGTTTTCGAATCCATGCAACAACATGGACCTATCGAACTCAAACCACTCGAGAGACCAACTGTCATCATCACAGCAACGGGTGAACCTCAACTCGTTGCCGGATCAGCAGACATTTTACTCCATTTCGAAGGCATCAATCAAGTGAAAAAATCATTTGAACTAAACGTCTTAGTACACTCCGGAATCACTCAAGATTTTCTCTTGGGACGAGATTTCTCCGGATCTGATGCCAGAGCATTTGAGACGAACAAATTCTTGTTCTTGACCGACGAGGTGGACACGTACTACAGCTCCATCAACACGGCCTTGCTCAGTGGAGACCTTTGCCAAGTGCCCATCTTGGGTTCAACCTCAGCCCCAATGCATGTGGCAGCTAACAATGTCACCATTATACCACCGTTGTCACATGGACAGGTTATCGGTACAATTGCAAAAGATCCGAAAAAACAATATCGATTACCACTAAGTACCAAGGAGCTCACGACATATGTGGTCAAAAATGGGACACAACCAGGGTTACAAACTTTACCCTGGATCATGGATTACATTCGGCCAAACCAAGTTTGTATTCCTGTTTACAACAGTACTCCCTACGACATGATAATTGAAAAAAATATGTTTGTAGCAGACATTGAAATCATGCACAATTTGAACGAGTTCGAAATGCATTCAATGTCCATGAGTGAAGTACCTCATGACGTCATCGAAACTAATCATGCCGCACCTGCATTTGTGGAACCTGATGTCATTGAAATCAATCATGTTCGACCCCGTTTTATTCAGGACGATATAGGGATGAACGAAGAAGAAAAAGAAGAAGCATTTCTACACTACATGAAATTTGGTTATCACCACCCTTCAATGACCAAAGAAGTAGAAGAAAATGCAGCTCTCACGGAACTCACACTTCGAGATGACAGACCCCTGTCTGAAGAAGAGTTCGACACTCAATTTGATGTTGCACATTTGCCCCTTAAACATAGAACATGGGCCTTGCAAATGTTTCGACGTCAAAGAGATGCCTTATCAAAACACGCAAGTGATTTAGGATGTGCAAAAGGAGTGGAAATGAAAATTGAGCCAATTAGTCAAGAGCCTCATATTCAAAAATACACTCCATTAGCTCATGCTGTTCGCGAACAAGTTAGAGCTATTCTAGATCAAATGGTTGAATTTGGCATCATTCGAGAATGTGATGAACCTTCTCCATTCTGCAGCAATCTTTTGGTAGTCAAAAAGAAAGATGGAAAAAGTATTCGAATTCTTTTAGATGGAAGATTACTCAATAATCAAACACGAAGATTACCAACCAACCTTGTCACACATTTGGAGTTGTATGCACACTTAGCGAAAGCAAAATGGGTGACAACAATTGACTTGAGTGACGCATTCTTTCAAATACCACTTGAAAAATCGTCACAGAAATACACGGTATTCTACTCGGAGGCACACGGAAAACGGTATTGCTTCCAAAGATGCCCTCAAGGCCTTAAAAACTCTCCATTGCATTTAAAACTGTTAATGGACAAATGTTTTGGCAACATGGCCAAAGATGTTATTCACTACGCAGACGACATCATGTTGGCTACAAATGGTTCACTTCAAGATCATCTTAATAAGCTCGAACAAGTTCTCATTCGACTTAAGATTCACGGAGTGAAGATTAGACCTTCTAAGATCAACATTGCTCGAGATACAGTTGATTTCTTAGGAGTCGTTTGGACCAAAGGAAAAATCTCAATTCCTGAGGCCAAAGTTTTGGCATTCAAAAATTTGCCTTCGCCAAATACACCGAAAAGAACAAAATCGGTTATATGCGCATTGGCATATTATCGCAAGTTTATTCCTAAATTTGCGGAAATTTCTCAACCCATTATGGAACTGGCAACCCTGCATCCAAAACAGTTCAAATGGACCGACGATCACGAAAAACGATTTAGACAACTAATTGACGCGATCGTTGAAAACTCGTCTTTACATTTACCTGACCCAACCAAGGAGTTCTATGTTCAAACGGACGCTTCTCAAAATTGTGGGGCCGGACGGGTATTCCAAAAAGATAAAGACGGAAATGAGCTTTTACTAGCATGCGTCAGCCGCACGTTTACAAAGGCTGAACGAGCTTACAGCACTGTCAAGAAAGAAGTATTAGCACTGCTCTACACACTGCGGACTATGGACTTCTTTTTACGATTTGCACCAAAAGTGGTTATCTTAGTTGATGCACAAGCAATCGTATTCCTACGCTTATGCAAAGATTCACAAGGAATTCTACTACGCTTTTCCTTGGAATTATCGAAATATGATGCTGAAGTACATCATGTACCCGGAGTCAATAACGAGATTTCTGATGTACTAAGTCGACACCACGACGGCATCGAAAAAATTCTGGAAGAGGCAAAAGGATCAAGGCCAATGACTGAAGAACAAACAGTTCAGTTATTGAAAAAACTTTGTATTCCAGAGAATTACAAATTTTCAAAAGAAGAAGTGGCAACAATGCTCGAACTGGACAGCTTACCGAATCCGGTTGAAAAGAAAAGAAAAAGTTCAGCGGCAAAAATGGGAGAACGACAAATTAAAAATGTCCCAAAAACGTTATCTGCTCGCAAGATAAAAATGCCGAAAGAGAGCATGAAAAGACCTGGAGTCATTCTACCAAAAAGAGAAAAGAAAAAGAGAGTGGACGAGTCCACTTTTGATTTCATGGATTGCTCAGCAGTAGAAACAATGTCTTACGACGATTTTAAAACTTCTTCAAAAGCAATTTTGAAGGGAGTATTGTCGAAAAGAGACTTCAGAGAGGCTCAAGAAAATGACGATTTTTGCAGCTCGATATTAAATTCTCCACGTATGCACAGAGGATTTGTCGTTATCGAGGGATTACTGTACGCAAGAAAACAAAATCGTCTGAGATTATGTTTACCAATAGCTCTTTTGGACATAGTCATCAATGCAAAACATTTCTCAGTATTCGGTTTACATTTCTCCAAATCACGGATACAGAGAGACATAAAGGAACGATATCATGTCCCACATTCGATCCTCAATAAAAGACTAAAACGATTAAAAAACAATTGCTTAGTCTGCCAATTTAATACGTCAGAAAAAGAAGATCATCATCTGAGAAAATCTGACTATATTCACGCACCGAGAGTAGCATGGGGTGTTGACTTAATCCCGAATATGCCACTATCGAACGAAAACCGAAAAGTAGCCTTACTAGCTGTAGACCTTTTCAGTGGTTTCATTCGAATTTGCCCCATGAAAGATCGAACCACAAAAGAACTTATTGCGGCAATCGACAACACAATTGTGAAAAATTACGGGAGCCCGAAATTTTTACGTTCGGACGAAGAACCGGGACTCTTCAACAGCAAAGACTTTTATGACTATTTACAACCTCTTGGCACAAAATATTTACCGACCTCGGTAGGTTCACCTTGGGCCAATTCAACAGCAGAAAGAAGTGTACGTACAATCAAAGATGCGGCACGAAATTTCTTTTGTCAAGAAAAAGTCGAAAAGGAATGGGAAAAGTACATTGATTATTTCACACAAGCACATAATCAATCGATTTCGGTTTACGGATATTCACCCGAAGAACTGATGTTCGGATACAAAATGCCCAATCCATCGGATCTGTTACAATTCTGGCCAAATACAGATTCACACTCTGATTATGCAGAAAAAGTTATTGCTCAAGCAGAGAAAAATCGAGAAATCGCATCGAAAAGAGCAGAAGAAAAACGTATGAAAAATCGTACATACAAAAATGCAGACAGAGTGAAGAAAACTTTTGAACTCGGTCAAATTGTTGCACACAGACAATTGCAAGTGGCAACAGGCTCCGCAATGAGTATGAAACCGAGATTCACTGGACCTTATGTAGTCGAAGAATTACTGCCAGATGGAAGTTCAGCAATGATCGAACATTTACATTCTGGCCACATAATGAAAGCACATTTCAGCAACTTAAAAGTCATCAATTATCATCCAGCTGGTAATCGAGTACATGCCAATTTCGATAACGAGCAACAAGAAGCACTCGAATCCGACGCGCCAGAGGATTTAGATGAGGATTTAACGGAATTACTGTCACAACGAACATCGTTACTAACGAGGACAGTTAGACCATTAGGTGACTTAAATTGGGATAATGACCACAGAAATAGAACAAGAGCAAGATTTGCTGATAGTGAGGGAGAAGAAATTGAGTATGACCCACCCACGGAGATAATTTCGACTCAACAAAGGGACCCAATACCGGATGCCCCCCTCCTATTTGGCGAACTACAAGAAGAATTGCCAATTCAAGAGCAAATCGATCAAGAAAGATCTAATGAACTTGATCAAGAAATTTTAGCCCAATTCGTTGTTCAACTAAAAGAGCTGAAAGATGAACTCGACGAAATGATGAAAGACCGAATTCGTCGAGAAAAAGAATTAGAAGACTTCGACGCATAAGGCCGCCTTTACAACGACAACGCTTCGAAAATGGACAAAGAAGATGACGACTAAAAAGAAGCGCGAACTTCGACGATTAGATCTCATCTTTTGCGACGTAAAAAGATTCTCACAATTAATGATCCCCCAGGGACCACATAATGAAAAAAAAACGACATCCCCCTCAAATATCTCAGGTCATCGAGAGCAATTTTCAAATTTGAAAAAAAAAGAGAGTCGTAAAACGTAGCAAAAACAGAATAACGAATACACAAACAAGACGACGAAATTTTCGTTTTCCATTTGTCTTATCTATCGTTTTAGACATTCTTCAAAATTACAGGGTGATACAGAATGGCTTTAACTGTACCATCTTTAACACACGTTTTCGGACACAAAAAGCAACTTTAGACCAACTGAGAGAAGAGTACGTTTTGATAAACGTAAACTAACCAGAAACTGAGAGCCGTCCGGGCACAAGTACGTTGAAATACGTACAACTGCACCATCAACGACTTCGATAAGATCGACGACTTCAAACACCTGAACCCCACGTGATTCTTGAGGCTCGCGCCTAACCTCGGTTCGAGAATCGAGGCCAGCGACAACCTTACTCTGTTTTCAAGGTTGCGGTATTTTAATTGACTTCAGAAAACCTTCGTGGTTAGCCTTGAACGTTCTCAAAGGTGAGAGGGTTAATAGCCTATGTGTAAAGGTTATTAAAGGAAAACGTGGAAAACTGTAATTAATCAGTCTACCTGATGCAATATCGAATATTCGGCAAGTACCACCCTGTGGAATTTATTGCATCTGTGAGTGCGTTTCAATAAATGAACGCAACGGCTGAGAACCTTTCGACGAAGTACTCGGCCTGCGAGACCTGCCCAGCAGCCCGCGAGTACATGCGGCCTGCATAGGTACACACGGAACAGGTCACGCAGCTCATGAAAATGAGGGGAGGGGATATGGACACGGGAAAAAGGACGCCAAGTAACGAGGGCGAAATTGAAAGACGCCGAGCAGCCTAAGCCAAGCGGCCCGACGCTTTCACAAACAAATAAACACGCGAAAAACGACAATTAATTTGTGTGCATAATGCAGCATCTTAAAAAGTTCAGTTCTCACCCGAAATTCGACAAAGGAAGGAGGAAGCAAATCTTTGCGAAAATTCTGAAAATGTCTACTGAAGGTAAAGAAAGCGTTTTAAAACTTTTACTAATTTTAGGGCTCCTTATATTCCCTCAAACAGTGTCCATAAGCCCGAGTACGTTGAGAGGTGGGTTGGTGTATCAGGAGAAGACGACTCAGGGTCCGGTTTACGTAAACGTCGAGACGATTACTTTAATCCGGAAGGCCGACACAACTGATCTACTAAACTCAGCTCGTACTTCGCGAAGTATGATCAACACCTATCAAAACTTCTGTCGAAAAGTGGCCAACAGGGTTACCATTTTCGACACACCAAGAAAACCAACAAGAGCAGAAGTGGCAGAACCTCCATATGTTCATCCATTTGACATCCACTTCTCACCATTCAAGTACCCCATCATGGACGCACCCCAAGTGTGTAAAGAAATGGGAGGACGACGACCGGAAATCCGCGACAAACAGTCTATGGAAGCAATCCGATTCGCCGCCATCACAAAAGGAGTTGTGAAAATTTCAGCCGGAATACAATACGACTCCAACAACAATGTCTTCAGGTACATTTCTGACGACGTCAACGCCAGGTACCAATCTCCATTCTCGTTCTTGGAATATGGAGGTTATTACATTGGCCAAGCTTACCGAGCTTCAAACTGGGAAGACGAGTACGCCGTGCAATCCTACGCGGACAAGTACCCGATCATTTACAATCATCCTGAGAAGGAGTTCGTCATCAGGCTCGGTGACGCCAACGACAAAGGGTTCAAGGACTACATCATGTGCGAGGTACCCAAGTCGGAGACAGGAGAGCGACTTAAAGAAGAAAATAACCTAATTTTGCAAGTCACGGACCATGCGTGTAAACGTGACGCACAAGGGTTAGTCGCATCCACCAACATCATCATCAATGAAATCGAGGCCATCACTAACCTCAATGTCACGCTGCCGGAAGAAATCCAAACCATGGATCATTTCTTTCCACAAGTCGTTGCCAATTACGATTTCGATGAAGATAAAAAGAAGAAGAAAAAGCGATCAGCCGGACGAAAACTCCCACGCTTTAACCGTCTTCGACCAGCCTTTATTTCGGCAATCTTACCCAAAGAAAAGACGCCGGAACGAGAGCTCAAACGAATGGAAGAAGATATCGGACACGACGAAGCTGGACCGGTTCTACTCAGCATGTACCATTCGTACAGAACAATGCAAAAAGCAAAATACCCATCAACTCCACTCACTTTCGACAAGTACCTCATGCGAAACGCCATGGAGGAATACTACAAAGTGGTGAACGACTCGTACTTCGGTGACATCTACTCTTACAAGATTGAGTATCACGACGACATGCCACCAATCATGAACTACGATGAAACAGCAATCAAAAGGGCCTACACAAAAACCATGGACAAAGAAAAACTTAAGACAATGGTTAGGCTCTTCAAGAAATATTCTTGGTTCAAAGATTTGGTTTTCGATAGCACCAAATCCGACATCATACCATATCTTCAGCTCAGCAAGATCAATGGAATGACCAGATGGGAGATTTTCGCGAAAATCACTCAGAAGGTCAAGGATGACGTCACATACAAGAGAAGATCCAAGAGAGAAACACACGTTAATCCCTACTTGGCTCAGCTATATAACATCTACGCAATCAGAAGCTTGGCTAAATACAACGACCCAAGTTTTCAAGGCTGGATTCGTGGCAAAGCAGTAGTAAATTTCTATGCCACAAAAGAAAATCACGCGTTCTATGCGAAATACTTTGGGAAAATTCACTATGACACAAGAAACTTCCCTATAGTGACAGCACCAATGGAAGATATCCAGAAAGAAGCGCAGAAAATGACGTCACAAGCAGCACTAAAAGCTCAAGCCAAACTATACAAAGAAGAACCTTGGTATAGAGAAGAGACAGACAGGAAAACAGATATGTTTGTCCGGATTTACTTAATAGAAGACCTCTACAATGGCGAACCCAGAGGGGCCCTCTTCACCAAATACACGAATAGTATTAAGAAAGAGGAAATAAACGCGTCACGACCACGAACAACGCGGCCAACGACGACAACTACAACAACGACGTCAACCACTACAACGTCGACAACGACTACTCCGACGACAACTCAGAAGTCTCAGAAAAGGACAAGGAGAACCCCAATCGGCCCTTTAGCTCTATTAGGTGTTGGATTGGGCAGCGCGGCAGCAGTCAATGCCATTTCATCCTCTATTACTGGAGATGCTCCACTCTCCTGGGGAGGAAAAACAATGGGAAGCCTCTTCGGCCTCAAAACCGCAGGAAGAAGTGACTTCCAAGTTAACGAACGACTAGGTCAAGCTCTTGAAGACCTCAAGGTTAACAACAATGAGTTAGTCAGCTCAGTTAACCTCGTCACCAAACAAATGACCACAGTGACGTCAGCATTGAATGGACATTTCAAATCAACGGCTACAATGGTCATGGAACAAGATATTAAAATGTACATCAGACACATTTTACTTGTTCAAGAGGATGCCATACAAAAATACGCTCACATTATGTTGGCAGCCTCACTTCATCAAGTCTCACCCTACGCATTGTCACAAAAGGAATTGGACAAGACAGCGGATGAATTGAAAATGAAAAAGGGAATTATCTTAGTCAGAGATTTAACGTCATCCAGATGCGAAGCCACAATCGTCGATGGAGAATTATTTCTGCAAATAGAAATCCCGATCATCAACGAAGCAAACCTGTTTAACTTCTACCAGATTAAACCGGTGCCGATCTTCATTGAGAACGCAACAATGATGCCAGTTATCGATTCAACAGTCATTGCAATCTCAAAAACAGGATCGGACTACGCAATTGTGACGCCGGAAGAGTTGGCAACATGCACGAATACTCCTTGGAAATGCCAACTATCAACTCCGATCATCCCAATGTCACAAAATTCACACTGTGTGGCATCAACGTACATCACACAGCACCTCACTTGCCCAGTTAAAGAAGTGCAAGAAAAGATTCAGCCGTTCTTTCACCTGGATCTCAATCACACAATCTTTTCAGTACCTACTGAGATGAGAGCTTACGTCAAATGCTCTGAAAACAACTTGTCGAACAAGTACAAGGACGAAGCCATCATCCTCAAAGGCATGGGCGAGGCCGTATTCAAACATTCTTGCACAATTACGTTGCCGAATGGAGCCAAGTTCACGACTCCGGCGGCGAAAACAGCAGAAAATACGGCCAACTTGAAAATCTTTGAACTCCTCAGGGTATACCCAGTGCCTACAGGAGTGATCATTGATGTTGGTAAACCCCAAGTACCAATCATCAACACCACGGAGCTGACATTATCCAATGCCCGGATTCCGACAAAAGAAGAATTGACTTACGACTCGTTTCATCCATCAAGGTCAATTCCATTCTTGATTCAAATGGCATGTGTCATAGCCTTCATGATTACAGCTATTTTGATCATCAGATGCTGCTGGCCAAACATTCGAGCTTGGCTAGGCAGAACTTGGTATTGTTGCTGTTGGGGACCCACCCCTGAAGAAGAACAGAAACAACGACAAGAGGAGAATGCCAAGACGTTCCAGAGGCTCACAGAAGAACTGGACAACCTCCGACTTCAAGCAACAAAGGGAGCTGAACGGTGGAAACAATCATCGTCTAACTTATGGAATAATTTACAAAAGGCCAGATCTCTAACAAACCTTAAAGAAAAGGATTCCAAGCTGACGAATTCGTATCAACAGGCAGAAGAAAGCTTGCTACATTCGGAAGAACACTTACCACCACCACCACCACCTCTCACACCAACTATCAAACACACTCGGATTGTGTACAAAGCCGACCCAGCCAATCGTCACGTGTCATTTAGCAAAAATGATGAATGACTTAATTGCAAATTACTACCCCTCATAGCAACTGTAGTAATAATTATATTAGGTTATATTGCTAAATCCAAAAATTTAAACATGTGACATAATTTGTAACACAAAATTATTCAATGACAAATGTTACAGATTTACTTGATCTTGATATCAACGATGGAGAGGATACGTTTCCGGACCTTGATGCATCGAATAAAGGCTCAAACAACGATTTACTCCAAACTCCATCACCGATCTCCGAAAATGATATGCCGCCGGCAACTCAACAATCGCCGACTGCATTTCTCACAGAAGTCTTACAGACGACGAAAATCGCCAAGAAAATCCGGCACTCTACCCCACCAGAGGCAAGAGTCCGGATCGACGTATTTGTCAGTTTACGAAACAACGGACAAAAAGTCGACACCACAAAGATGCCGAAGACGTGCATCACGCAGTTCTCCCTGAACCGAAGCCCCAATGCCTTCCGGAACACGGAGTTCTACAAGGCTATCGCCAAGGATGCAAGGACCCACCTTGCCTTAGCAGCGCAATTTCCGGCCTACACCCAAGTGGAATCACCAGTTCTACCGGTGCCAGAATTTCGCTACCCCATGTTCAAGTTCGCCAAGACGGAAACGACGTGCTTTACCCTCAAGTCGTACCCGTCCGAAGTGGAAATAGGGTGGCTGCCGGAACCACACAAATTCGTTGAGGGTCACATCATCTCTCAACGTCTATACGTCATTTTTGAGTGTGTTTACAAATCAAAATTCGCATACACAAAAATCAAAAAAGAGCCGGAAGAACCTCTCACTAGATCAGATGGGACGAATCACGATATGAACAAGAGGACAACTCATCTCATCGAAGAAGCCGAACGGATCACGGAACTCCTCTTAAAGGATAGCCTGAAAGCAAAATCAGACTGGATGACTCTCCTTTACCGATATCACGTTCTCCGCTACAGAGAGACTGACACGTTCGACACGGACAACAATCCGCAAACGGACATATCAAATCACTCACCGACGGTAGAGCCTACACAACCAACAATGATTGTGGACGAAAAGACAGGAAAAGAAAAACCGAATTTTCAGATACAAATCACGCACCATGGCGACAGAGCAGTGTCACACACGCCGGACACCACGGGGACACCAGCTACTACGCCAAGCACAAATATCCCGCCGTATATCAGCGCCGCACCGACGAATCCGGCATTGATACAAGTGGACCCCAACTTGTTGCTGCAATTCGTATTGCAACAGCAACAAGAACAGACGGACACAACAGCCATGATTGAACAGAAACCGACACTGCCAATCAGGGAACGTCTGGGGCCAATGACGCCGCCTCCACCCTACAGGGAGACAAGCATCAAAACAGAAAACACGTCTGGATCTCGATGCGTCGAGACCAGGCGTCATGGACTAAAAGACAGGCCGCGGCCTAGGGAAAACCGAAGGACACAACCCTACCGGACAGACAGACCTCGACCAGAGGGCCTATGGAGATGGCCACCGACTCACGAACAACAATCCAACCAACACAGAGGACGTGAAAGGCCACATCCTCCGACCCATCATCGACCCGCATGCAATAGACACTATGAGGACCGACGACGGGAGGACGACCGCAAACGGAGATCATCAACACCGTCACGGTCGGACAAAGGATCGACGTCGACCAATCGCGAGGGACCACCCCGAAAGATGCCGGCAATCGATCAAATTCACCACTTCTTCACGGAAGTGGCTAACAATCCGGAAGATATCAAAAATGCGTTCGCCAAAGTGCAACACTACATGGAGAAAATGATGGAATAATTCTAGCATTTTTACAGCAATCAAAAAAAAAAGTGTATCATTTTTCTTATTCATTTTTGATCTCTTCTTAATTTTAATACTTTATCATGTAAAAACGTTTATTAACATTTTTACTGATAAGGGTCCTACAGAATGTAAAGGATCCTTATCAGGCTTCACCCATGTGTCTGAATCACATCATCACACTTAAGGGAGGGGTATTTTTAGTTTGAAACCGAATTATCGGTACCCCTAGCAAACCCGGTTTCACGCGCGGATGCAGAGGGAACAAGACTTTTACGACAGGTCTATTCTTATCCCCTGTGATGATGTGGCACACACACATTTGAGGAAGACCACACACACCCCCTCCATGCTGTGCCATGAGTGGGTAGAGTGTGGGCATCCAACAGAGTGAAGTCAGTTAGCTTCTACCTGGCTAAGGAGTAGCTTGTATTGTATGCTTCATGTTTTAGCTTATTCAAGCAATAAAAGACATTGAATCATTTGAGTTGTTTTGCTTTATTTCACTCGAGAGTTAAATAAAGATTATACGGTTACGGAGGACCCGTCCAGATACCCGGGAATCGGGCCCTCAACGATTCAACCTCAGCATGGCGACCACGCAACGGATCATCATCTTCAACCTCTAAAAATAGACGAAGAAAAGAGATCGCGCGGACGGTAAGATTGAAATTTCGTTCTACAATTTCAACCTCACCACTTCATAAGTGTAGTTAAAGATTTTTGCGAAAATCTACTCCACTTTCGAGTAGCAACTTCTAAATCTCTCGCGAGAGAATTATAGAAGGCGGCTACGCCTCAAAATGGCGTACCCTGGACGCCCACGGGGTCCATTCCCCCCACATGGACCTCAACAGCCGATCATACGGCCATCACAAATGGGAAATGACTTTGGAGCATTCCCACGATTTCCTCGCCCGGAAGACCCGGACATACCGGTGCCGGAAATCAGACCGACCTCACCAGACCCCTACGCAAGAGGAGGGGCCTTCTACAGACCTTCAAGCACAACTGTTTCCGACACAGACAGTGATAGAGAAAAAGAGTGCGAGAATTTGCGAATTCAATTAGAGGCCATGAAAAATGAGGTCAAGAAAAGAGAAGAGCTCTTAGCTGAAGAAAGACGACTGAGACTACAGCAAGAGCAACAACTTCGAGCACGAAATCAGCAAGATGCTCGAACTCCGGAACAAGCCGAAACAAGAGAGTTTGTACGTCAATGGGCACAAGGACACCCACCGCCGAGACAAACAGGTCCAGCTCCGACGCACAACCAAACTCAGAGCACGACAACAGGTCTCATCAATGATTTCAACAAAATCAACATAGACCCAATCGCGACAGTTCTGGCACAATTAGGGGTCAAAGCACAAGCCCAGGCAAATATAAAACTGCCGGAAAGAATGCACCTCAAACCGGCAGAAGAACAACATATCAAAACAATTACTGATATGTCGGCAGACAAAACTCAAGAGTTACAACGACAAGCTGGATTAATTGCAGTTTTGAAACACATAGACACTGCACTGAACCTCAATCTTGACCCTTACATAGGATTCTTCACCGAACAAGCAGCACACTCAGCTGAAAATATTATTGGCACAAATGCACAAATTTCGAAAGTGCACACATTAGCCGATAAGTTCCGGGTCAAAGTACCGAAACCGGTTATTATCCCGGAACCACCCGGATTCTTCAGGGACAGATTCGCAATCGACCCGTTAAAAGTTGAAAAACGACTCCCACCATTTGATCCGGACAAGGAACCAAATCGATGTTTTGCACACTTGATGAAAGACCTCATCTACATCACAAAAGACGAATACTTTCAAGAAAGACATTGGGATGCAATGCTGCAAAACATGCTGAGAGGCGAGGCCAGAGAAGAATATTCCAATTGTAAACAAAACAATTACACATTGGATCAGACAATCGAATACTTAGGCTCCTTATACACCAGGTCCAAGACGATTGAGGATGACAAGAAGGAGCTCGAAACATTCACCCGCAAACAAAATGAAGATTTGCCAAGAGTGATGTCAAGATATCGCAGCAAAGTACAAAAGCTCGAAAGTCTTTATGACACTCACGCTTTTCCGGCTATCATGGACGCAAAACTTCTTTCCGGTCTTCATGCCATGATTACTCCAAAAACTAAAGCATATTTGGAGACAGAAAGTGTCAAAGCCACAATGGCAGGAGCACCATTTGCACTGGACACACTCATACAACTAGCTCACACGTATGAGAAAAATTACAATGAAGTGCCCACAATGAATTTAACCTGCGGGACGAATTCAGTGGAATTACAGCGAAAAATAACTCAACAATCGAGTCTTATCGCAGATTTGAAAAAAGAAAATGCACGAGCACAAGAAGTGAACAAAAAACTTGACACACTGGTTCAAGTAGCCTCGGCAAATTTCAAACGAGACAAGTCAAAAGAAAAAAGGCCGACCTCAGACAAACCGGCCTATCGTAGCTCGTCAAAGGACAAATACTCCGGATCCACCAAGGACGTAGTCATGACTGACCTCAGCCAACAGCCTCAAGTAAGCTACGGGGACAACAAGCTTCGCGCGGATCAGTCGGACGAAGAAAGAATCCGGAAAGCTAAACAACAGCTTAGAGACGAGTACAACAAGTACAGACAAAATTCGTCCATGAAACAAAACAATAACAACAACAGAGGAAGGGCTGCCACACCAGGCCCAAAACCACAATCACGATCCGGCTCCAATTCGTCGCAAAAATCCGGCAATGGTTACAGCAGAAGCAATAGCGCCAACGGAGAAAAAGAAGCCGGAGCCACACGAGTTTCAGTGGACATCACACACAGGAGTAACTTCTTCCAATGCCAAGTTTGCTCCATTGACCACCCACCATATCCGGACTGGTGTCCAGCTCAGGGAAACGTGTAAGTGTGGAACCCCTGTCATGCACACTAAAGCCTCAGGACGAAATCATTGTAAATAATGTACAAATGACAAAAGACAATATTCAGGAAATACTTGAAGAAAATCGAAAAAATCGGAGTAAGTCA
>Ga0082207_1000979_pt1 | contig 14448 bp, 23 predicted proteins | sample LakMenEpi10Aug09_FD_71540 | JGI IMG/M metagenome (GOLD analysis project Ga0082207, IMG submission 71540)
TCGCGCCGTCGTTCGCGGCGTCTGCACAAAACGGCAAGTCTGCATTGGCCTTCGACGGCGGCGACCGCATCTTTACTACGTCCGCGTCGGTGCTGAATCCAAGCACCAAGACAGGCTTCGTGGTGTACCGCCGCACGGGCGGCAGCGGCGAGCAGTGTATTTTTGACCGTGCCGATTCTTTTGCCCTCACGATCAAATCAGCCGGCGGGTACGTCTTTTACTATTCATCCGGCACCACCGGCTCCCGCACCGTCTACAACTCTGCCTTTGCGGCTGGAGACAGCGGTAGCAGTTACAGCGTCGTAACCGTCAGGCAGGATGGAACGGCCGGCTCGGCATGGATTAACGGCACCTCGCAGACGATCTCGGCGACAACCGGCAACACAGGGACGAACGCCGGAAACTTTGCCGTAGGGTCTATCGGGGCTTCGTCCTCATTGCTCCTTACGGGCCAGGTGGCCGAGATGCTGATCTACACGTCGGCCCTTTCAACTGAGCAGCGCACGGCGGTGGAGCGTTACCTTGGCCGCAAGTGGGGAATCACCGTCGCATGAGTTGGGATTACCGAATCGTCGTGATTGTTCCAGCCGCATCGAAGCCAGCGGCCGAGCAGGCTGCCCGTGCAATCAACAGCACAGGGCCAGACTACGAGGGCGACGCTTTTACGCTGCCGCTCTCTGGCAGCGGCACAGGGCCAGCCACGCACTACGGCCTTTACACCAGCGCCACCGACGAGATGGTGGATGCAATGGCGACGGCCCTGCCAAGCCTTTCCGGCGTGCAGTATTGGCGGCATGGTGCGGGCGGCGATCTCCAGGCGTCAAACGTCACCGATGCCAGCGGGCAGCCATGGGGGCTTGCTGAAAGCCTGAACGCCGCCGGCCTCGCGCAGATTCCTGAGCCGTCGCCCTACGGCTGAGTTGCGCTCTTCACCTTAGAGACGGTCGGCCATGCTAAAGGCTGGGCGTAGCAGCCCGGCTATATGCAAGGCACGACGCTCTTGCACCAGAGTACGGTACGGTATTTCGGCCGGGCTTGCTGACAGCCACTTATCCCGAAATAGGATGCCGAGATGGCATTGCGCCGCTGGGCCGCACGGGTAGAATATTCTTCGATTTGAACGCCAGGAATACACCGCCGGTATATCCGTGATCGCCATCCTAAAGTTCAACCTTTCCGACCCGGATGACGAGCGAGCCCACCGCTACGCTCTCGCCGGGCGTGACGCGCTCATCGCTCTGGAGCAGATCGACGAGCACTGTCGCGGGCGGTTGAAGCACGGCGAGCCGTCAGCGGAGGCCACGCACGATCTACAGGCGGTGCGGGCGATGGTGCCACACGACCTCGTGAACCTGTTGCACTGAACACGAACTGGCGAAAACTGACAGTTTCTGTACACGCCGCATGAAGCGCAACGGCCATTCCAGCGTATATGATCCAAGCCGCCCCCACCGCGCGAGGAATCAGCCTTCGGGCTGACGGTCGCCACATTAAGCGGCCCTCGCGGTGGGGCGCGGCACTCTTTAAGCAGGGAGCGATGCAATGGCGATGATCCACCACGAACCGCACCCTGCTTTCGACTCACCCGCAACGCAGGTGTTTGCGCTGGAGGGCAGGCTATCTTCCTGCATGGCCGAGAACGCCGCCCTGCACGAACAGGTGATGCGGCTGCGGCTCACCGACGAGGAGCGGGCGGCTCTGCGCTGGTTCTCGCATTACGGGCTGCCGCACCACAGGGCCGCCGCGCTTCGCGGTCTGCTAGAGCGGTTGGCGTGACGCTACTGAAATCAGAGAGAGCCATAGTGAAGGCACAGCGTAGTAGCCGGGCCATATGCAAGGCACGACGCTACTGAGCGAAGGGAGAGACTGATGCCGATAGAGCGAGTGACGTTCGAGGTGATCCACGACCACCCGTCTGGTGAGTTGAAGTTCTGGCGGCACGATCTAGCCAGAGCGTTTCTAAACTGCCAGAAACTAGGCATCGTCGTTGACCGCTGGATTCCGGTGGGAGAACGCCTGCCGGAACTGGACGAGCGAGTGATAGTCTGCAACGCGGCAGACCAGTGGGTGTCAATCGGGAGCCGACAACTGACGGGCGAATATCATCACTGGGACGGCGATGACTACGAGGAACTGCGCGAGCCAACCCACTGGATGCCGCTGCCCGAGCCGCCGGAGGTGAAGTGATGGATCGCTGGGAGCGGGTAATGTTCTACGCAATGGCCGTTCACTGCTTCTTTGAATCCCTGCGGAACTTTCTGGATAGGTTCCTGCCCGCCTGAAGTGCGCTATAGCGGCGAGAGACGGCCGCGCCCACTGCAAGGATTGCTGCCCCCATGCCTAGCCTAGAAGCACAGGAGATCCCCTATGCCCGACGCCATTCTGTTTCGTAAGTGCCGCGATCTCGACATCACACTGCACACGGCCACGAGCCTGGCCACCACGCTCGATATGCGTGACGTTGCTGGGGCTGTGCTCTCCATCGGCACGATCAGCACCAGCGCCACTACGCTCCAGATGTGGACCGGGCCAACGCCCACGGGTGCGTTCCGCCGGCTGTACAAGTCGGATGGCAGCGTGGCGGATCTGACCCTGGCCCCCTCGAGCACGGATGGCCGGTCGTATAGCCTGCCCGATGAAGTGTTCGGCACTGAGTACCTGAAGATCGTGTCGGCTACCACGAACAGCACGGGAACGACTGGGTTCGTGATGTTCAAGAGCTGACGCCCCCCCGGCGTGCCAGCAGCGTAGACGCCCCCCCCTATGCCACAACGCATGCCCGCCTATCGGCCGCCTCGCCTTGCGTTGCACAGTCGACGCAGGGACGAGAGCACGAGGGGCAACGCATACCAGCGTGGCTACACAGACAAGGCACACAGGGCCTGGAGGCTGGCTGTATTAACACGGGCCGCCTGGGCCTGTGCCTCCTGCGGTCGCGTGTGTGGCGACAAGAGAGAAGCACACGCAGACCACGTCGTGCCAGTGAGCGAAGGTGGTGCGAGATACGACGTGGCAAATGGGCAGTGCCTGTGCGTGCGCTGCCACGGAAAAAAGACGCGAGCCGAGCAAAATTTTCGGGCCGCGCGTGCCGAAACGCAGCCAGCCGACCGGCCGGAGCCGGCGACGCCGCGACGGCAGGGTGGGTCGAATCACCCCAGCTTTGCCGAATAAAAACCCCGGTCGTGTGTGCTGCGTTCATTTCCGCAAGTAATCGCAACGGGGTAGGCCCGCTGTTTGACACAACCCGCATGCTGCGGCAATGTCACCAGCAACCAGTAGAAAACGGCCCCACACAAAAACTTGCGAGCATTGCGGGCGTTCGTTCTGCACTAACCGCAAGCAGCAAAAAACATGCTCTGCTGCATGCCGAGCGGCATCAAAAAGAACGCGGTTTCAATCCATGTGCGCAAATGCAACATGCGGAAAAGAATTTACGATGACGCCATCCGAGCATGCAAAAGGCCGCCGCTGCTGCTCGCGGCAATGCAGGGCACAGCACATGCGTCATCCAAGGCGGCTTTGCCAGAACCCATTGTGCCGCAAGCCAATAGAGCGAAAGAACGGCGCGCGGCAAAAAGAAACGGGCCGCGATTATGGCAAATACTGCTGCCGTGAATGCGCATGGGACCACCGATGGGGATCAGACAGGCCGCAAAAGAACTGGAGCAAGAAGCACCTGGCTTCAGCTTCTGCAGGTGCTTTGCGAACTTCGCTGCGGAAAAAATGCAAGCTCTTGGGTGTGCCGTTTGACGAGCAATGCACCCGCCGTGCGGTGCTTGAACGTGACGGCTGGGTGTGCCAGTTGTGCAAGATTGATTGCAATCGTGAATACGTTATCGACCCAAAGACGCGGAAGCCTGACCCATTAAACGCTGAGCACGACCATATCGTGCCGCTTACGGCAGACGGCAGCCCCGGTAATGTCTTTCCTAACTCGCAGTGCCTGTGCCGTAAATGCAACAATAGCAAGCAAGCGCGAAGCATCGGGCAGCTGCGACTAGACCTAGAAGGATCGGTGAAGCGATGGGAAAGCGGGGGCCTCGTCCGACGCCAACGAAACTCAAAATCCTGCGTGGCAACCCAGGCAATCGGCCAATCAACAAAAGCGAGCCGCAGCCGGTCGCTGATGGCGTTGTGATGCCTTCGCACTTGGGCGAGGTGGCCGCAGCCAAATGGGGCCAAGTGCTGCCGTTGCTCCAGGCCGTGAAGGTAATGACTCGGGCCGACATCGAGGCGCTGGCCCGCTATTGCGATACGTACGAATGGTGGCTTGCAACCCGTGCGAAACTCAAGAAGGAAGGCGACACCTATCCCATTTTGAACGACAAGGGCGACGTAAAATACATCGCCCAGCGCCCAGAGGTGAGCATTGCCCACAAGCTGGCCGTGCAGATGCGACAGCTTGAGCAGGATTTCGGGCTGAACCCAAGCGCTAGAACCGGCCTGCATGTCGAAGAGTCGAAGCAAGAAGACGAAGACGACGCACGCATGTTCGCTTGATGCGAAGGCTGCGGCCATCGCGGTGCGGTTCTTCGAGGAGAACCTGACGCACTCGAAAGGCGAGCTCGGCGGCAAGGCGTTTCTGCTTGAGCCGTGGCAGAAGGAATACGTGGGCCGGCTGTTCGGCACGATGAAGGGCGACGTGCGGCAGTACCGCACAAGCCTGCTGGCCATTCCTCGCAAGAACGGCAAGAGCACGCTGTGCGCCGGGATCGCCCTGAAACTGATGTTCGACGGCGAGCCTGGGGCCGAGATCTACTCGTGTGCCGCCGACCGCGACCAGGCCAGGCTCGTCTTTGAGATGGCGAAAGTCTGCGTGGAGAACTCGCCCAAGCTGCGGAGCCGCCTGCGGGTCTTTCGCAATTCGATCGTGCGGGAGGACACGCACTCGACGTACAAGGCCCTGTCGGCCGAGGCGTTCACAAAGCACGGCCTGAACGCCCACGGGATCATCTTCGACGAGTTGCACGCCCAGCCCGACCGGGAACTGTGGGACGTGATGACCACATCGACAGGTGCCAGGCGTCAGCCCTTGTGCGTGGCGATCACCACGGCTGGCTTCGACCGCAAGAGCATCTGCTGGGAAATCTGGCGTTACGCCCTGGCCGTGCGTGACGGGGCGATCAAAGACGAGACCTTCCTGCCTGCGATCTACGCCGCCGACCCCGAGGACGATTGGACGAAGGAGGCGACCTGGCGGAAGGCAAACCCGAACCTCGGCGTGAGCGTGAAACTCGATGACCTGCGGGTGCGGTGCAAGCGCGCCCAGGACATGCCGAGCGAGGAGAACACCTTCCGGCGGCTGCACCTCAACCAGTGGACCGAGCAGGACACGCGGTGGCTGCGAATGGAGCACTGGGCACAAGGCAACGAGCCTTGCCCTGTGATGCTCGACGGCCGGGAGTGTTTCGCGGGCCTCGATCTCGCCAGCACGTTCGACACGACCTGCTTCTGTCTGCTGTTTCAGCTGGACGATGGCCGGTTCTGGGTGGAGCCGCATTTCTGGATTCCCGAAACGAACATGCGGGAGCGGGTGAAGCGCGACCGCGTGCCGTACGACCTCTGGCACAAGCAAGGGTTCCTGCACACCACGCACGGGAACGTCACTGACTTCGACCAGGTGCGGTCTGACATCATGGCCCTGACGAAGAAATACAACGTTCGGCAGGTGGCGATCGACCGCTGGAACGCCACGCAGCTGTCGACGCAACTGCAAGGCGATGGGGTAAACGTCTTAGGTTTTGGGCAGGGCTACGGCAGCATGAGTTCCGCCGCCAAGGCCCTTGAGGCGGCCTGCGTGGGCGGCCGTCTCCTCCACGGCGGTCATCCCGTCCTGGCGTGGCAGGCGTCGAATGTGGCGATACAGAGCGATCACGCGGGCAACATTAAGCCGAGCAAGCAGAAATCCAACGAACGGATCGACGGCATCGTGGCGCTGACGATGGCCCTTGGCATCCACGCTACGGCGACGGCCCCGGCCCCTGAACAGAACTGGGACATCATCTCGTTATGAGCGAACACGCCGCCGCCGACTTCAAGATGTTCGACCTGCGTGGCATCGACTGGCCCGAGGTGTCATCGTCTCGCACGCCTTCGGGCATCCGCGTGAACGCCGACAACTCGATGGCGTGCTCTGCGTACACGGCCTGCATTCGCGTCATATCGGATGCGGTATCAGCCCTGCCGCTCCACGTCTATGAGCGGATGGCCAACGGCGGCAAGGCGAAGGCCACCGCCCATCCCGTCTATCGGCTCCTGCACCAGCAGCCCAACCCGTGGCAGACGGCCCAAGAGTTCCGCGATTGGATGACCGGCATGTACCTGCACTACGGTGCGAGCTACGCCGAGATCCGCCCAGGTGCTCGAGGTGCCGTGTCGGAACTGTGGCCCCTGCACAGCAGCCGGATGGAAGTCGAGCGGCTGGAAGACGGGACGCTTCGGTATCGGTATCGGGAGCCGAGCGGGAGGGAGACGATCTATCCCCAGGAGCAGATCTTCGCCCTGCGGTTCACCACCGAAGACGGCATCAAGGCGATCCCGACCTACAAGCTCTTCCAGAATGTGCTGGGGCTTTCGCAGGCGCTAGAGGCGCACGCGGCGACATTCTTTGGCAACAATGCACGCCCTGGGATTGTCCTTGAATCCGAAAACCCGATCCCGGTAGAGGCTGCCGAAAGGCTTCGCGAGCAGTGGGAGCGGATGCACCGTGGGGCAGACAAAGCGTTTCGCACGGCAGTGCTTCCAAACGGCGTAAAGGCTCACGAGCTATCGAGCAGCAACGAGGCTGCCCAGATGCTGGAAAGCCGATCGTTCGCCGTGTACGAGTGCTGCCGAATTTTTCGCGTGCCTCCCCACATGGTGCAGCAGCTGGACCGCAGCACCTACAGCAACATCGAAGTCCAGGGCACGGAGTTCGTCCAGCACTGCCTTTTGCCGCACCTGAAGCGGTGGGAGGCTGCCATCAGCCGCGATCTGATCGTGGACGACGAGACGTACTTCGCCGAGCACAACGTCAACGGCCTGCTGCGTGGCGACCACACAAGCCGCGCGGCGTTTTATGTGTCGGCCCTGCAAAACGGTTGGATGACGATTAACGAAATCCGAGAGGCCGAGAACCTGAACCCGATTGGGCCAGACGGCGATCGGCACTTCGTGCAGCTGAACATGACCACGCTGGATCAGATGGGCCAGCAGCCGCCGGCACCGGAGCCGATGCCCGAGCCGCCCGCCGAAGTAGAAGACAGCCCGGCTGATGCCGCCGAGGACCAGGCCGAACAGGAGGAGTACACCGATGGAAATTGAACGCCGCTGCCTAACCGTAGACGAGGCACCCGAGTGCGAGCTGCAGATCGAAACACGCTCCAGCGGTCGCGAAGCGATCCGGGGGCTGGCGGTGCCCTACAACCGGCTATCCCTTGACCTTGGTGGCTTTCGGGAGCGAATCCTGCCCGGTGCCTTTGATAAGGTGCTGAACCGCCAGCGGGGCAAGGGCGAGATCCTGAGCTACTACAACCACAACAGCGACATGCTGCTGGGCCGGGAGTCGGCTGGCACGCTCGAGATCATCGCTGACGATCGTGGCATCTCGTATGTCGTGGAGCCGCCGGATACCTCGGCGGGCCGTGACGTTCTCGCTTTGGTGCGTTCTCGGAATCTGCGTGGCAGCTCGTTTGCGTTCACCGTGAGCCAGAAGGGCGAGCGGTTCACAACCGACGAAACTGGCAAGGCGATCCGCGAGGTGGTGGAGGCTTCGGGCTTGTACGAAGTCGGCCCCGTCAACGTCCCGGCCTACGGCAGCGCCACGTCTGCGGTTGTGGCCCAACGCTCGTACGAGGCGTGGCTGGCATCGCAGGCCGCAGCAGTCGAGGCAGATGCGGATGCCGAACCAGAAATGAAGAAGGCCATGCGTTCGCTGGTCCGTGACGCAGCTGCTGCGTGGGCTCTGAGGTTGCGACGTGTCTGAAGCACGCTGCACTTGCGGCGAGAAACTCCGGTGCCGCTCCAGCCGTCCATGTGGCGACGAACGGCAGCGGTATCTGCGTTGCCCGAGGTGCGGGGCTCGCGCGGTGGCGTTTGTGAAAACAACGCTTTCGCAAATCCGCTTCTGCAAGGTGCCACGCCCGTAAGGGCAGAGTGGACTCCATCGGCAATACCGCCGCAGGAGTCTCACCGAACATGGACAATCTCAAGAAGCTTCAGGACGAAGCGGCAACCCTTGCCAACCGGATCGACGCCGTGCGTGCGATCGAGGCCGAAGACACGACCGCTCGCGATGTCGAGCTCATCGACCTCAACAAGCGTGCCGACGAACTCACCGCCAAGATCGACTTCGAGAAGAAGGTGGTCGAGTCGGCCAAGAATCTCCGCAGCGTGGTCGAGCGTTGCTCGCCGGCTCCCGAGGTGCGTGCCGAAGAGCCCAAGACCCGCATTGAGGCGGTTCCGTTCTCGGGTCGGCTCCGTGCGTTTGAAAACGCCAAGGACGCCTACTCGGTGGGCATGTGGTTCAAGGCCAAGGCGGGCGACGCCGATGCCAAGCGGTGGTGCCAAGATCACGGCGTCGAGGCTCGTGCCCAAGGTTCGACCGGCAGCACCACGGGTGCGGCCTTCGTGCCCGACGTTCTCTCTTCGACCGTCATCCGGCTCGTGGATGAGTACTCGGCATTTGCCCAGAACGCCACGAATGTGGTGATGCCTTCGGACGTGGTGCTCTTTCCTCGCAGAACTGCGGGAGCGTCGGCGGCATGGATCGACGAGAATGTGGCAATTACTGCCAGCGACCCGACCTCCAACCAGGTCACGCTGACGGCGAAGAAGGTCACGGGCGCGGTGGTCATCGCGTCGGAGCTCCTGCAGGACTCCATCGTGTCGATCGCCGATTGGATCGCTGCCGAGCTCGCCCTGTCGCTCAGCAACGCCGTGGAAGCGGCTGCGTGGAGCGGCAACCCGAGCAACGCCCCTGGCGTGGCCGGTCTCGTCACGACCCACACGGGCGGCCTGCTCGCTTCGTCTGGTGCCACCTACGCCGCGTCGCTGGTGACGGCTGCCGGTGACACGCCCGACGAAGTCACGAAGGCCAACCTCCTGGCGATGATGGGCGCAGTGCCCCAGCACAGCCGGGCCGGTGCCAAGTGGTTCTGCTCGCCGTTCTTCTTCGCGTCGTGCATGCAGAACCTCGACCTCGCCCAGGGCGGGTCGGTGGGTCTGTCGCAGGGCATGGGCCTCACCTTCCTCGGCTCGCCGGTGGTTCTCACCGACCGGCTTCCGAGCGGTGCGGACTCGACGGGTGCGATCATGGCCCTTTACGGGAACATGGCGAACTCGAGCTACTACGGCATCCGCCAGGCCATCGAGATCGCGTCCAGCGATCAGGTGAACTTCCTGTCGGATCAGACCGTGATCCGTGCGGTGGCTCGCGTGGCGATCACGCACGCCAACCTCGGCAGCTCGAGCGTCGCCGGCCCGATCATCGGCCTGGTTGGTGCGTGAGCCTGACGGCTTGACGTGAAGTGCAAACTGGGCGGGCCGCTCCACCACGGGGCGGCCCGCTCTCTTTTGGAGTCACGCATGATCGTGCGAGTAGGTGGCACCGAGGCCGACATCAGAGTTGAGGCAATCCTGTCGATGCCTCGGCTAAGTTTCACCGCGAACCACTTCGCATGGGCTCAGGCGCTCATGCCTCTGGGGATTCGCCCGACTATGGGGACCGGCGCATTCTGGGGTTGAGCCCTCTGGCTAAATGCCAGGGGGCTCAACCCTAGGACAAATGCGACCAAGTCAACACGCGGGTGATGGAGCAATTCATCGACACGGCAGAGTTCCTGCTTCTGATGGATTACGACTCGTTTTATGTGAAAGAAGACATCGAACATTTATTCGCACTTGCGATGACGTTTCAGTGCGACGCCATCACTGGGCTCCAGACCAAGCGCGAAGACGGCAGGCCGATGTTGACCTTGAAGGGCACGCTGGACAATCCGCCCGAGGGCGGCACCACGAGCCTGCCTGCGTCGTGGTTCGCCGAGCCTGTGCAGGAAGTGGACACGGCCCACTTCGGGCTTACCGTCATCAGCACGGCCGCCCTGAAGCGTGCGAAGAAACCGTGGTTCTGGAGCAAGCCGGGACCAGACGGCGCGTGGAACGACGGCCGTGTCGATCCCGACATCTACTTCTGGCGCAACTGGCGCGAAAGCGGGAACCGCGTGTTCGTCACGCCGCGCGTGGTTCTCGGCCACGGCGAGTACGTGGTGACGTGGCCAGGCCGGGATCTCGGCAAGCCTGTTTTCCAATGGACAACCGACTTCACGAACACGAGCAAGAAGCCGGAAACTGCATGGAGTGTGCCCCAATGACGAAAATCACATTCACCCGCGCGTGGCGGTCATACCGCAAGGGCCAGGTGGTGGACATCTCCGGCGGCTTGGCCACGCAGCTGCTCGCCCAGCGCGTGGCTGTCGAGGACACGCAGGGCCAACTGATCGAGACGGCAGCCGTCGAGCACGAAGCCGAAACGGCCGACGCCACCCCAAGGAAACGCCGCCGTGCAATATCGAAGCCTGACTCGCCAGACCGCCCCAGCCGTTGAGCCTGTGACGCTCTCGGAGGCCAAGGCCCACCTGCGGGTCGATACGGCCACCGACGATGCCTACATCGGCTCGCTCATCACGGCGGCCCGTGAGTGGTGCGAGCAGTACCTGGACCGCACGCTGGTGCATACGCAGTGGGTGATGCGTTTCGACAGCTTCCCGCCTGACGGCACGCACGACATCGAGCTGCCACGCCCGCCGATGGCGACGGCCGGCACGACTACGGCGGTTGCCTTGACGTTCACGTACGAGAACGGCACCACGGCCACCTACTCGACGGCCAGTTACCGCGTGGACCGGGACGGCGTGCCGGGCACCGTGAAGACGCTGTACGGCCAGACGTGGCCGCCGCACCTGCAGGACGATAACGCGATCAGCGTGACCTGGTGGGGCGGATACGGTGCCAGCGGCACAAGTGTGCCGGCGGCGATCCGCCACGCCATCTTGATGCTTACTGCCCACTGGTACGAAAGCCGCCTGGCGGCTGTTGCCACGGGTGCCGTGCCGCAGGACGTGCCCTATGGCGTGAAGTCTTTGCTGGACTCGCAGAAGTGGGGCAGCTACCGATGATCGACCCCGGCAAGCTCCGCGAGCGTGTCACGGTGCAGATCGCCAGCGGCACCACCAATGCCCTTGGCGAGACTGTGCTGGCGTGGGCCAACTCGTCGGCCGTGTGGGCGAGCGTAGAAGGCGTGTCCTCCCGCGAAGCCCTGGCGGCTGGCCAGCAAGACACGACGATCACGCACCGCGTGCGGCTCCGCTACCTGCCGGGCCTGACGCAGCGAGATCGGTTCTCGTGGGGATCCCGCACGCTGAACATCGTCAGCCTGCTCGAGTACAACAACCGGGCCGAGCATGTTGCCATCTGCGAAGAGGTGACGTGATGGCTGGCGGCATCGACGTGAAAGTTGAGTTTCCCGAGCTGCGGGAATTGCAGAAGGCTTTCCGCCAGTTTCGGCCGAGCCTTGCCAGGAAACACATGGGTGCGGCGATTCGTCGCAGCCTGAAGCCTGGGCTGACTGCTCTGCGTGGCAACGTCACCAAAGGGCCGACCGGCAATCTCGCTCGTGCGATCACAAGCAAAGTCAAAACCTACGTAAGCGGAAATGCGGTTGGCCTGGTTGGATTTACCGCAGCCGGTAGCGGTAAAGCAAAATCGGCAGGCGGCGGAACCGTAAAGAAGGGGAAGGATCGAGCGTTCCACGCTGGCTTCGTGGAGTTCGGCACAAAAGAGCGAATCATAAAAACATCGTCACGGCGCAGCGGCGCGTCGATTGCGTCCAGCTTCAAGACGATGGGGCAATTCAAGATTGCTCGAGTGGCCAAGCGCGGGAAGTTTGCGGGCGTTGTCAGGGTCAACACGTCCCCAAAGTACCCCAAGGCGTTCTTCAAGAAGGCTCCGCGTGGCGAGCTTTTGCGGATTCCAGAAATGCCGGTTGGCGGCAGGAAGGGGCAGCCGCCAGTGAAGACTGCCTACAAGGAGTCGCTAAGCACAATGCGCGGGCAGCTGGCCATTGAGATGACCAATGCGCTCCTAAAGGCACAGAAAGACCTTGCCGCCAATTTCCCAGTAAGGCGAAACAATTCGGACGTGGGGCCAACACCCTTCTAGCCATGTCACTGAAATCCCCTGAAGCCGTTCTCCGCACTGCCCTGGTTGGCACCACGGCCGTCACGTCGCTCGTGAGCTCGAGGATCTACCCGGTGCTGGCCCCGGCGTCGGCGGCTCTGCCGTTCGTCACGTGGCGGCGCTCAGGCATCGACAGAGAGCAAACGCTAGGCGGGCCGATGGGCATGCCCCGCGTGAGCGTCGAGTACAGCATTTACGGCACGACCTACGAAGAGGCCCGTCAGGTGGCTGACGCCATGCGTCGCGTTCTGGATGGGTACGGCGGCACGTCGGACAATACAGAAGTCAAGCAGGCGTCGTTGGAAGACGAGTCCGACGATTTCGTGCAGCTGGCTGGAGCGGATCTCCCGCCGGTCTATCAGGTGACGCAGCGTTACGACGTGTGGTGGAGCGAGGGATAAAGCATGCCATATACGCCCCATGATTCCAGCGGCACGACGTTGTCCTTTGCCGGTTCAACGTACACCGTCACGAGCATCACCTACAGCATCACAGACCAAGCTGCCGCCGATCAGATCGACGTTTCGCACCTCGGCCAAACGACCGGCAGCACGGTGCTCACGCTTTCCCGTCCGCTCAAGGGCTCGGCTGGTGACACTGGCAAGGAAGTCACCATCGAATACCTGGCAGCCTCGGGCACGCCAATCGCTCAGGGGCAGACGGGCACGCTAGCGATCACTGGCGGAATCACGCTCAGCGTCACCGCCACCTGCAAGTCATCGAGCGTGACGCTGACAGTTAACGACGCCGTGCGTGGTTCTGCCGCCTTCCAGGTGCCGTAGTCCCACAGGGAGGCCCCCGTGGCGAGCTATAGCGCTGGTGTGTCTGTGACGTGGAACGGCATTGAGTTCCAAGAAGTCACAGGCCTGACGTGGACATACGGCGGCGGTCCATCCAAGGGCCGCAGCGTCATCTGGACAGACGAAGCCGGCACGTGCAGCGTCGAGTGCCTGGGCGGCAACAACACTGCCACCAGCAACTACGGCGTGCGTGCCACGCTGGCAATCTCAGGCGGCGGGCAATCCTTGACGAACCCCGCAATATGGGAGTCACTGAGCGTGGCGAATGAGGTGAACGGCGTTACTCGTTACACCGTCACGTTCAAACTTCTGGACAACTGACCTATGGGACTGAAAGAGCAAATTCAAGCCGCCAGCGTCCGCAAGCCGCTGAAGGTTCACGTGAAGGAATGGAACCTAAACGTGTACGTGCGCGTGCTGAGCGTCGGCGAGCGTGACGATTGGGAGCTCGCGTGGCTCGACATCCGAAACAAAGGCGTCGAGAAGTTCCACAACTTCCGTGCGTTCTACCTCGCTCGCACCCTGTGCGACGAGCACGGCGTGCGGATCTACCAAGACAACGAACTGGATGAAGTGGCGAAGCTCGACGGTGCGGTGATGGGCGAATTGTTCGACGTGGCCCAGCGTCACAACAAACTCACGGAGGCGGACGTAGTCGAACTAGCCGGCGAGCTTTAACGCCAGACCATCGCGGCGGTTCTTGTTCATGCTGGCCGGGCATCTCGGAATGACGGTTGGCGAGCTCGAGCAACGGATGGACAGTCGAGAGTTGAGCGAGTGGCTGGCGTTTGCCCGCTACTACCAGCCGCTCGACAACTCGTGGGCACAAACGGGAGTGATTGCTAGTGCGGTTCTGGCCCCGTACTCGCGGCGTGGCCACGTGCCGAAGCCGGCCGACTTTATCCCCACAGACGCACCACCGCAGCACAAAACGCAACTGCTCGACGTGCTCGCCCAGATGAAACACGACTTAGACGGGAAATGACATGAGCACGGCACTCGGACTGGCAATGCAGATCAGTGCCAACACGGCCCAGCTGGCTCAGGCTGTGGCCGATGTGAATGCCAAGCTCGACTCTATGGGCGAGGCTGGCAAGAAAGCGTCCAGCGATCTCGGCACGCTGAAGAACATCGAGATTGGCAAGCTAGCTCTGGGCGGCATCCAGGCGGCAACCACTGCTTTTCTCAGCCTGACGAGCGCGGTGACTGGGGCCGTCACGTCTGTGACATCGTTTGCCCTGAGCGTGGGCGAAGAGCTCGACGCACTGAACGACGTGGCCAACCGGACAGGCGTTGGCGTCGAGGCGTTGCAGGCGTATGCACGGGCCGCCGCCGATACTGGCGTCAGCGTCGAATCGTTCGCCAAGCAGATTCAGAAACTGACGGTCAACATTGGTGCGGCCTCGCTGGACGATAAGGCCCAAAAGAAGTTCGA